>Ga0326727_10001143_pt1 | contig 101949 bp, 92 predicted proteins | sample MB2enrmetagenome_FD_207643 | JGI IMG/M metagenome (GOLD analysis project Ga0326727, IMG submission 207643) | Lab enriched peat soil microbial communities from McLean, Ithaca, NY, United States - MB29MY | ecosystem: Environmental > Terrestrial > Soil > Wetlands > Peat | place: USA: New York... | reverse complement strand
GAAGACATTTTTTCGATTTCGGGACGGGGCACGGTGGTGACGGGCCGGATTGAGCGCGGCAAGGTGAAGGTTGGCGAGGAAGTGGAAATTGTGGGCTTCCGGGAGACGCGCAAGACGGTTGTGACCGGCGTGGAAATGTTCAAGAAGCAGTTGGACGAAGGCATGGCGGGAGACAACGCGGGCCTGTTGCTGCGCGGCATTGGCAAAGACGACGTGGAGCGCGGGATGGTGTTGGCGAAGCCCGGGTCGATTACGCCGCACACCAAGATCAAGGGCGAGGTTTACATTCTGTCGAAGGAAGAAGGCGGGCGTCATACGCCGTTTTTCAACGGCTACCGGCCGCAGTTTTATTTCCGGACGACGGACGTGACGGGAGTGGCGAAGCTGGCCGAAGGCGTGGAGATGGTGATGCCGGGCGACAACGTCACGTTGGAGATTGAGCTGATCACGCCGGTGGCGATGGAAAAAGGGCTGCGCTTTGCGATCCGCGAGGGCGGGCGCACGGTGGGCGCCGGCACGATCACGGAAATTCTGTAAGGGAACCGATGGGCCATCCCACCTTGGCCGCCAAAGCGGCGGCCAAGGTGGGGCAGCCCGCAAGGTTCTTCTGGCAAACTTTCACTCTGCATAGAAAAAGAAGTCGCGGCGACTAGAAGACCGCACGATCTTTGAGGGTTCAAACAGTGATTGGCAAAGAAAGAATACGCATCCGGCTAAAAGCATACGACTATCGCGTTCTGGACCAGTCGACGGGCGAAATTGTGGAGACAGCCCGGCGTACGGGAGCACAGATTGCGGGCCCGATTCCACTGCCGACGGTGAAGAACAAATACTGCGTGCTGCGTTCGCCGCACGTGGACAAGAAGTCACGGGAGCAGTTTGAGATCCGCACCCACAAGCGCCTGCTCGACATTCTGGAGCCGACGCAGCAGACGGTGGACGCATTGATGAAACTCGATCTTCCCGCCGGGGTTGACGTGGAAATCAAAGCGTACGGCAAAGAACATAAATAACGCGGCGCGGCGCCTGGAGCGCCAGCCCCTCACAGTGCCCCCGGGTGGATTTCCGGCGGGCATGATGGAGAAAAAGCAATGTCGGTAAACGGAATTCTGGGCAGGAAAGTAGGCATGACGCAGCTATTCGACGACAAGGGCGACGTTCGCCCGGTCACCGTGCTGCAGGCCGGCCCCTGCGTGATTACGCAGTTGAAGACCGCCGCGACGGACGGCTACGACGCCGCCCAGATCGGGTTGGTTGAGTTTGTGAAGGATTCGCGCCTGACCAAGGCGATGAAGGGCCACTTCGAAAAGCACGATCTTCCTCCGGTGAAGTTCATGAAGGAAGTTGCGGTGGTGGAAGACGAGGAAGGCGCCGACTGGAGCGTGAAGGTTGGCGACAAGGTGCTGGTGGATCTGTTCGACGGCACCAAGTTTGTGGACATCACGGGCACGAGCAAGGGACGGGGCTTTGCGGGAGTGGTGAAGCGTCACAAGTTTGCCGGCGGGCCGGCGGCGCACGGGCACATGTTCCAGGTGCAAGGCTCGATTGGCGCCTCGTCGTATCCGTCGCGGGTTTTCCCCGGCACGCGCATGAGCGGCCACATGGGCGCGGTTGCGGTGACGGTCCGGAACCTGCGGGTGCTGGGCGTAGACAAGGAAGAGAACCTGCTGGTGGTAGAGGGTGCGGTGCCGGGCCACCGGGACGGTTACCTGGTGATCAGCAAGTCCAAGAGGCCGCCCAGAGAGCGCCGTGGATTCAGCGGCGAGGGCGCGATGATCAACCCGTTGAAGGCATCGAAACGCGCCTCCAAGGGCAAGTAGATTCGCTTCCCCGGCGGAACAGTGCCACCAGGGAGCGCTGGTTTGATAACGGAACCTTCCGCGGCCACACATTGACGGAAGGCAACTGAAGGGCCGCCGAAGATGCGGGCCCGGCAAAGGAAACGAAATGGCAACCATCGATGTACTGAACCTGGCGGGAGAGAAAGTGGGATCGCTCGAACTGGCCGATGAAGTATTCGGCGCGGTGAACGAGGACCTGCTCTGGGAATCCGTCCAGCATTACCGTGCCGCGCAACGCGCGGGCACGCATGCTACCAAGAACCGCAAGCTGGTCTCGGGCTCGGGCAAGAAGCTGTGGCGGCAGAAGGGAACGGGACGGGCCCGCGTGGGCAGCGTGCGTTCGCCAATCTGGCGGCATGGCGGCACGGTTCACGGACCGCAGCCGCGCTCCTATGACTTTGCCTTTCCGCGCAAGAAGCTGCTGGGGGCGCTGCGCTCGGCGCTGGCGGCGAAACTGGCCGACGGCAACCTGGTGGTCATCGATTCGCTGGAACTGAAAGAGGCGAAGACGAAGACGTTCCGGCAGGCGCTGGCGGGACTGAAGTTCAACAAGACGGCGCTGGTGGTGGAAGCCGGCGCCAACCTGAATCCGAACCTGGAGCTTTCGACGCGGAATATCGAAGGGGTTGAGATGCTGTACGGTCCCGAGGTTCATCCCTATCACCTGCTGCGGCATGAACTGGTGATTTTCTCGCAGGCGGCACTGGAACGGCTGCAAAGCTCGCTGAAGGCGTCTGCGCCAAAGCGTAAGGCGGAGGTGGAAAATGTCTAAGTCCCCCTACCAGATCGTGCGCAAGCCCGTGATCACCGAAAAGGGATTGGGCGTGAAGGAGACCGAGAACACGCTGGTCTTCCAGGTGGCCGCGGATGCGACCAAGACGGAAATCAAGGAAGCGGTGCAGAAGGCCTTCAAGGTGAAGGTCGCCGGCGTCCGCACGGCCACTTTTCTGGGCAAGGAACGGCGCCGGGGCAAGTTCACCGGCTTCCGTCCCGACTGGAAGAAGGCGTATGTACGGCTTGCCGAGGGCGAAAAGATGCCCGAGTACGCGCAGAACCTGTAGTTGCCGCGCGGCATGAACCGAAGCGGCCGCGCTTTACAACGCGGCGCCGCCGGATGGGAGAACAAAACCCTATCTATCCGGCCCAAGCGATCCCGCCCGAAGATGGGCCGGGATCTGGAAGAGAAGAAATATGGCGATCAAGACATACAGACCGATCACACCGACGCTGCGCTTCCAGACCTCGCAGGTCAACGACGATCTGACGACGAACCGGCCTTATAAGCCGCTGACGGAGCCAAAGAAGGGCAGCGGCGGGCGGCGCAATTCCGGCGACCTGACGATCTGGCATCGCGGGGGCGGTCACAAGCGCAAGATCCGGGTGATCGACTTCAAGCGCGACAAGCAGGGGATTCCGGCGACGGTGGCGACGATTGAATACGATCCCAACCGCTCGGCGCGGATTGCGCTGCTCAGCTACGCGGATGGTGAGAAGCGCTACATTCTGCAGCCGGTTGGATTGCAGGTTGGGGCGAAGATCATCAGCGGCGCCGATGCCGACATCCTGGTGGGTAACGCGCTGCCGCTGAAGAACATTCCGGCGGGCACGATTGTCCATAACATTGAGCTGAAGCCGGGCAAGGGAGCGCAGATGGCGCGCTCGGCCGGGGCGTCGGCGCAACTGGTGGCCAAGGAAGGCGAGTACGCGCTGCTGAAACTGCCTTCCGGGGAAACCCGCAAGGTGCTGGTGGAGTGCATGGCGACGGTGGGGCAGGTTGGCAATACCGATCACGAGAACATCTCGATCGGCAAGGCCGGGCGCAACCGCTGGCTGGGCAAGAAGCCGGTGAACCGCGGCGTGGTCATGAACCCGGTGGATCACCCGCACGGCGGCGGCGAAGGCAAGACCTCGGGCGGCCGTCATCCGGTGACCCCGTGGGGACAGCCGACGCGCGGATACAAGACCCGTAACAACAAACGGACCGACAAATTCATCGTGTCGCGTCGCGGCAAGTAGGGAAGGAAATCATGGCACGTTCGACGAAAAAAGGGCCGTTTGTAGATTCGCACCTGATCGTAAAGATCGAAGGGATGAACGCGCGCAACGAGAAGAAGGTTCTGCGCACCTGGTCGCGGCGTTCGACGATCACTCCGGAGATGCTGGGGCACACCATTGCGGTACACAACGGACGCAAGTTCATTCCGGTGTACGTATCGGAAAACATGGTGGGGCACAAGTTGGGCGAGTTCAGCTTCACGCGTACGTTCAAAGGGCACTCGGTGAAAGCGGCCGCGGAGACCTCGGCCAAGCCGGCAAGATAGGCGGAGTTCCGGGTCGAGCGGACGGATGGAACGCATGGGCGCCCGGCGAGGGCTCCGGCGAATGAGATGGGAAGGGAAGAAGACATGGAATTCACAGCGAAAGCCCGGTACGTGCGGGTATCTCCGCAGAAGGCTCGCCTGGTGCTGAGCCTGATCAAGGGCATGCGGGTGGAAGCGGCGCTGAACACGCTGGCCTTCACCAACAAGGGCATTGCGCCTTCGGTCCTGAAGCTGCTGCGCTCGGCGGTGGAAAACGCCAGCTATCTGAGCGCGGAAAAGGGCCTGGATGTCGATCTGGACAATTTGTTTGTCAAGAGCGCCATTGCCAACGATGGCCCGCGGATGAAGCGGATCCGTCCGGCGCCGATGGGGCGTGCCTACCGCTATCAGCGGCGCATGACCCATATTGAACTGGAACTGGCGGAGAAAAAGAAAGCCGCGGCCCCGGCCGCGGGCAAGGATGGGGCGGCGGAGACGCCGGCGAAAAAGCTGTTACGCAAGCCGGCAGTGAAGAAGATGCTGGCCCGGAAGACGGTTGCCAGGAAGACGGCGCCGAAGGCAAAGAAGTAGGCAATCCGCTGCGGCGGAGTCGGCTTAGCGGCGGGTGCGGACCAGGCGATGGTCCTCCAGCGGCTGACGCGGGCAGGTTCACGGGATCCGATCGAGGATCCAATTCAGCGGCGGCGCCAGGGCCAAGGCCCGAGTAAGCCACCGGCAGAGAGACGAAGCAATTATGGGACAGAAGGTCCATCCTTACGGATTCCGACTCGGCTACACCAAGCCGTGGAAGTCGCGCTGGTACATGGATCGCGACTATGACAAGTTTCTGATCGAGGACATCAAGCTGAAGGCAGAGCTGAAGGAGAAGCTCAAGTCGGCGGGAGTGAGCTCGATTGAAATCGAACGTCCGGGCAACAAGCTGCGGATCATCATCCGGACGGCGCGGCCGGGGATCATCATTGGCCGCAAGGGCGCCGAGATTGACAAGCTGAAACTGGACCTGCAGAAGCGGACCAACCGGGACGTATTTGTGGACATCCTGGAGGTTCACAAGCCCGAGTTGGACGCGCAGCTGGTGGCCGAGTCGATTGCACTGCAACTGGAAAAGCGGGTCGGGTTCCGGCGGGCGATGCGCAAGAGCGTGGACAGCGCATTGCGCTTTGGCTGCAAGGGGATCAAGGTTCGCGTTTCGGGGCGGTTGAACGGCAACGAAATCGCGCGCTCGGAGTGGTATTTGCAGGGGCGTTTGCCGCTGCACACGCTGCGCGCCGACATTGATTATGGATTTGCGGAAGCGCACACGACCTATGGGCTGATCGGGGTGAAGACCTGGGTGTACAAGGGCGAGATTTTACCCCAGAAGCGGCGCGAACCGTCCACTGCGACGGCCGGACTTTAGAGCAAGCAAGCCGGCCAGCGTCTCCAGAGGCCAGTCCTGGAGTTCGGTTGGTAGAGCCGGCAGGCTCGCCCGCAGGATGGGCGGCCAGAACTTGAAGCTGGCAATTGGAAACTGCATATGTTGATGCCGAAGAAAGTGAAGTATCGCAAGCAGCAGCGCGGCCGTATGTGCGGCAAGGCCTGGCGCGGCTCGGAGCTGTCGTTCGGCGATTTTGGCTTGAAGGTGATGGAGCCGGGCTGGATCACCGACCGCCAGATTGAAGCGGCGCGCGTGGCCATGACGCGCTTCATCAAACGCGGCGGCAAAATCTGGATCCGGGTATTTCCCGACAAGCCGGTCACCAAGAAACCTGCCGAAACCCGTATGGGCAAGGGCAAGGGAGCGCCGGATCACTGGGTTGCGGTGGTTCGTCCGGGCAAGCTGCTGTTTGAGATGGAGGGTGTGAGCGTGGTGGATGCCGAGGAAGCAATGCGGCTGGCATCGCACAAGCTGCCCTTGATTACCAAGTTTGTGAAGCGCAACGTGCTGGCGCACTAAAGGCCGGAGGCGTTCGACACAAGATTCCGACGCCGGCGGCGAAACTCCGCCGGGGGTGAAGAGAAGAGAGCGATGAATTCGGAAAAGATCCGTAACCTAACCGACGCCGAGTTGGCCCATCAGAGGATTGAACTCAGCGAAGAGCTCTTCAAGCTGAAGTTCCAGCTCAACATGGGACAGACGGAGAGCTTGAAGAAGATGCGCGGGCTGAAGAAAGACATTGCCCGGGTGCTGACCATCCAGCGCGAAAAGCAACTGGCCACAACCAAGAGCGGAACGGAGAACAAGTAGCCATGGCAGAAGAAACGGTTGCCGTAAAGACCGCCGGACCGCGGAAAATCCTGGTGGGCAAGGTGGTTTCGACCAAGATGGCGAAGACGATTGTGGTCGAGGTGCATCGCCAGAAGGCTCACCCGCTGTACCGCCGGGTGGTGAAGCGCACCAAGAAGTTTTATGCCCACGACGAAGAGCAGACGGCGCGCACGGGCGATTTTGTGCGGATTGAAGAGACCCGTCCGCTGTCGCGGCTGAAGCGCTGGACGCTGAAGGAAATCGTCAAGCGCTCGGCGCTGGCGGCGGTTGCGCTGGCGGCCGAGAGTGCGGTCCAGGAAACGCCGGAGCAGGCCAGCTAGAGGCAGCCTCCGGCGACGGAGGGCTGAAGGAGATTGCACCATGGCAGTGTTTATGAGGTCCATCCTCGAGGTGGCCGACAACAGCGGAGCGCGCAAGCTGCAGATGATCCTGCCGATTGGCGGATCGACCGGGCTGCGGGCGCGAATTGGCGACGTGGTGACGGCGGCGGTGAAGGAAGCGTCGCCGGACGGCACGGTGAAAAAGGGCACGGTGGTGAAGTGCGTGATCGTGCGCACGCGCAAGGAAACCAGGCGGCGCGACGGCAGCTACATCCGCTTCGACAGCAACGCCGCGGTGCTGATCAACGCCGATGGCGAGCCGGTTGGCACCCGCGTGTTCGGTCCGGTGGCGCGCGAGTTGCGCGAGAAGAGATTTTTGAAAATTGTTTCCCTGGCCCCGGAAGTTATCTAGTCTCCGGGCGGCTGCAGCGGCTGCCCGCGGGAGTTCCCCGGTTGGGGAACGGCCCCAAGAACGCTGAAGGTTTTGAGAGGAACAGATGGCTACCGTTGATATCCGCCATAACGATACCGTGAAGGTGATTGCAGGCCGCGACAAGGGCAAGGAGGGCCGTGTTCTGCGGGTCTCGCCGTCCAACGGCCGGGTCCTGGTCGAGCACGTCAGCATTGTGAAGAAGAACGTGCGTCCGAATGCGCAGAAAGCGATCAAGGGCGGCATTGCGGAGCAGGAAGCGCCGATTGCGATCAGCAATGTTCTGCTGGTCTGCGGGACCTGCGGTCCGGTGCGGGTTCGGCACGAAGTGCGGGGCGAGAAGAAGGTTCGCGTCTGCGCCAAGTGCGGCACCACGCTCGACAAGGACAAATAACCACGCGAAGCGGCCACGGCCGTTTCAATTGACCGCCTCACGTAACGGTAGCCACTCCGGGACCGTGAGAGAAAGCGAACTGAACCATGGCAGCAAAGGAATCAAAAGACGCGAAAGCAAAACAGCCGGCGAAACAGCCGGCCAAGCAGGCAGCCAAGCCGGCGGGCAAGAAGAGCAAGGGTGAAGCCGACGAGGCTCCCGAGCAAGGCTCCAAGTCCGGGCGGCCGAAGGCAAACAACGCGGCGTCGGCGCGGCTGCGCACGCGGTATTACGAAGAGTTGCGTCCGGCCCTGCTGAAAGAGCTTGGCCTGACCAATCCGATGGCGGTTCCGCGGCTGGAAAAAGTGGTGGTCAACATGGGCGTGGGCGAAGCCACGCAGAACGCCAAGGTGCTGGACCCGGCGGTAGCCGAGCTGGCGCAGATCACCGGGCAGAAACCGGTTGTGACCAAGGCGAAGAAGTCGATTGCCGCCTTCAAGGTTCGCGAAGGGATGCCGATTGGGTGCATGGTTACGCTGCGCGGCGACCGCATGTATGAATTTCTGGACCGGCTGCTGAACGTGGCGCTGCCGCGGGTTCGCGACTTCCGCGGGGTCCCGACGCGCTCCTTTGATGGCCGCGGCAACTACACCCTGGGGCTGCGCGATCAGTTGATTTTTCCGGAGATCGACTACTCCAAGGTGGAACACCAGAAGGGGATGAACATCACGATTGTGACGACGGCGACGAGCGACGAACAGGCGCTGGCGCTGCTGAAGGCGATCGGGGTGCCGTTCCGGCCGGCGAACGCCAATTAAATTTCCTCCGGCCACAGGCGGCGACGCTTGCGGACAGAGGGTTGCAGGTTGAAGTTGCAGGTTGAAGCCGTAGGAAGCACCTCCGGGTGCGAGAGATAAAGGAAACGATGGCCAGAACATCCAGCATCGCCAAGGACAACAAGAAACCCAAGTTCTCGTCGCGTCAGCACAACCGCTGCAAGCTGTGCGGACGCCCGCGCGCGTATCTGCGCAAGTTCGGCCTTTGCCGGCTATGCTTCCGCGGACTGGCGCTCCAGGGAGAAATTCCCGGGGTCTCGAAGTCGTCCTGGTAGGCAGACGGTTGGCGGCGGGCGCGGGCCGATGGATGGCCCGGCGGCCGCTGACTCCGGACGCCGACCCTGAAGCGCGGGGGTGATCCCCGCAAAGGCTGGCACGTGGTCCGCAGACTGGACCGTCCTGCGCGAGCAGGAACAAAACGTCGCCGCAGGTTCTTTCCGCTGTGGCTTCCGAAAACGGGAGCAGCCGGTGCAAGCCGGTGCAGTATTGCGCACGGCCAGCGCGCGCAAGAAAGAGAACGGGCGAACGAATTCAGGAGATGGAACGATGAGCTTTACCGATCCGGTGGCAGATTTTCTGACCAGGATCCGCAATGGCATCAAGGCGCGGCACCAGAAGGTGGACGCGCCGGCCTCCAAGCTGAAGCTGGAGATTGCCAGGGTTCTAAAAGAAGAAGGGTACATCGCCAATTACAAGGCGACGGAAGAAGACGGCAAGAAGGTGGTTCGGGTGTACATCAAGTACAACGCCGAAAATGTTGCCGCGATCAACAACATCACGCGGATTTCACGTCCGGGTTGCCGGGTGTATGTGAACCGCAACGAGATTCCGCGGGTCCTGGGGGGTCTGGGAATCACGATTCTTACCACCCCGAAGGGGGTTCGCAGCGGCAAGCAGGCGCGCCGGGAAGGCGTTGGCGGCGAACTGATCTGCGAGGTTTATTAAGCGCGAGCAACGGAGCCGCGCGGCTACGGTTTCAGCAGGGGTACGGGCCGGAAGACGGCTTTCCTGTTGGCGCCGGGCCGCTCCGGCGGCGGCGCTCGGAGCAGACGAGGCTGGCGAAAAGCCGGCCCGGAAGCCCACCGTGGCGAGGTCCACGGCGGTGCCAGGAGAGATCAATGTCGAGAATCGGTAAGAAGCCCATCCCATTGCCCAAGGGTGTCAGCTACACGGTGGAAGGCAATGTCATCACGGTGAAAGGTCCGAAGGGGACGGTCACCAATCACCTTCCGGCGGGAGTGACGCTGGAGACCGAAGACAGCGTCCTGCTGGTCAAGCGCGAGGACGATTCCAAGGCGGCGGTGCATGGCCTGGTGCGGGCGCTGGTGAACAACGCGGTGCTGGGCGTAACGACCGGCTGGAAGCGGGAGTTGGAGATTGTGGGAATTGGGTATCGGGCGGAGTTGAAGGGCAAGGGAATTGTGGTGTTCACCCTGGGCTTCTCCCACCCGATCGAGTATCCGCTGCCGAGCGGGGTTGAGGTGACGATCGATCCCAAGATGACGAAGTTGAGCATCAGTGGGATCGACCGGCAGCAGATCGGCCAGGTTGCGGCCGAGATGCGTTCGCTGCGTCCGCCCGACCCGTACAAGCAGAAGGGCGTGCGCTACGTCGGCGAGAAGCTGAAGAAGAAGGTCGGCAAGACCGGCGCGAAGTAATTTCCGGCCGCGGCGCCAGTGCGGCGCCGAGGCTGAGCGGTGGGGCAGATTCGGCTCCGCCAACCATTTGAAGGTGCCTGCCGGACGAGAATCCGGCCGGTGTCCGCCCAACCCCGGCGAAGCGAGTTCGCTGGGACAGACCGGTCCCCGGCACCAGAATCGCAGCGGCGGGAGTTGCTGCGGTACCTGGAACCCGGGAAAAAGGCTGGAGCGAAGGACAAAGAAGAATGCTAAACAGAACTTCCAAAGACGCGACGCGGAACAAGATCCACACCCGTATTCGCAAGAAGCTTGCGGGCACGACGGCGCGCCCGCGCCTGAACGTGTACCGGTCAGTGAACCACATTTACGTGCAACTGATCGACGACGCCAAGCATACGACGCTGGTCTCGGCCAGTTCGCTGGAGCAGGGCAAGGAAGGCGACAGCAAGAAACACATTGCCGGGGGCAACATTGCCGCCGCCAAGACGGTGGGCAAGCTGATTGCGGAACGTGCCAAGGCGAAGGGGATTGAGTCAGTGGTATTTGACCGCGGCGGCTATCTCTACCACGGACGGGTGAAAGCCGTGGCGGATGCGGCGCGTGAAGGCGGCCTGAAGTTTTGATTTCCGGCCCGGGCGCAGGGACGAAATGAAAGCGGGCGGGGCCGAAAGAGCTTGTCCGCAAGACTGGGGAGACGGCAAGGGCGGTCTCCAGGAGAGTTGAGAGCACATGGCAATCGTCAAGAAAAAGCTCGATGCCGGGAACTACAACCTGAAGGATCAGGTTGTGAACATCAACCGCGTGACCAAGGTTGTGAAGGGCGGCAAGAACATGTCATTTGCGGCCCTGGTCGTGATTGGCGATCCGGCCAGCGCGGTGGTTGGGTATGGTTCCGGCAAGGCGAAGGAAGTTCCGCAAGCGATCCGCAAGGGAATTGAATCGGCGAAGAAGAACCTGATCAAGGTGAACCTGACGCAGACCTCGATTCCGCACATCTCGCTGGGGCGCTATGGCTCCGGGCAGGTTCTGCTGAAGCCGGCGCCGGAAGGCACGGGAGTGATTGCCGGAGGCGCGGTGCGCGCGGTGATGAACTCGGTGGGCATCCAGAATGTGCTGACGAAATCAATTGGCACGACCAACCCGCATAATGTCATCAAGGCGACGTTTGACGCGCTGAAGAAGCTGCGCGACCGCGCCGAAGTGGCGGCCAATCGCGGCAAATCCATGGAGGAGTTGTAAGCCATGCCTCGTACACGCGGCAAAACGCAGAAGGTGGAGGCTCCGGCCGGCACGCGGCTGAAGCTGAAATGGGTGATTTCGCAGAACTGCACGCCGGCTAAACAGCGGCTGGTGGTCAAGGGCCTGGGCTTTACGCACCTGAACCAGGTGATTGATCGCGAGGATACCCTGTCGATTCGCGGCATGGTGGCCAAGGTGCCACACCTGATCCAGATCATCGGCGAGTAAGGCCGGAGCGGATCAGGCGGTGGATGCCGCGCAGATACGGGCGCCAGGCGGGTGGGCGGCAAAGTTGCCGCCGCGGCCGCGGCGCTCAGAAACCGAGTCGCCCTGCTGAAACTGGGCGGCGTTAGGAAACAGCCCGTTGCCACGGGGAACGCTCCTGCAATTGCGGGGAGAGGTTCGGCGGTCACAGACGGCCCACAGGCATGCATGGCACCATGCCAGGGATGGAAACGATGAATCTGACAACGATTCGCAAGCCGGCCAAGGCGAATGAAAACCGTAAGCGGGTAGGGCGCGGCATGGGTTCGGGCATGGGCAAGACTTCGACCCGCGGACACAAAGGGCAGCGCTCGCGTTCGGGCTCGCGCCACATGCGCGGCTTTGAAGGCGGCCAGATGCCGCTGCACCGCCGCCTGCCAAAGCGCGGCTTCGTCAACATTTTCAAGAAGGAATACCAGGTGGTGAACCTGTCTCGTCTGGCCGAACTGGGCGTGGCCGAGCTGACCGCGGAAGTTCTGCACGAGCTGCGGGTGATCGCCAAGAAGGACGGACTGATCAAGATTCTAGGGGTGGGCGAGTTGAGCTCGCCGATCACGGTGCATGCCCACAAGTTCAGCGAGACGGCGGAGAAAAAAATCACTGCCGCCGGCGGCAAGGCCGTGATTATCGAACTGAAGCAGCCTGCCGCCCTGAAGCGCGGCAAGAAGTAAGATCACCCAGGTCCGCCTGCAGCGAACAGGCGGACTGGCCCGGCCGGTTTCCCTTGGGGAGCGGCCGCGGCCCGAACAGCACAGGTACAGAGGCCCTCTTACCATGTTCGAGAAGCTGGCGAACATTTTTAAAATTCCGGACCTGCGCCGGCGGGTACTATTCACCCTGGCGCTGCTGGCGGTTTACCGCGTTGGCGGGCACCTGCCGACGCCCGGCATCGATCCCGCGGCCCTGGCGCGGCTGTTTGCCAACGCCGGCGGCGGGTTGCTTGGCTTTGTCGATCTGTTCAGCGGCGGCAACCTGCGCCGGCTGACGATTTTCGCCCTGGGCATCATGCCCTACATTACGGCCTCGATCATTCTGCAACTGTTGACGGTGGTGTATGAACCGCTGGCGCGGCTGCAGAAAGAAGGCGAGCTGGGGCGGAAAAAGATCACCCAGTGGACTCGCTACCTGACCGTGATTCTGAGCGCGATGCAGTCGTTTGGCATCGCCATGACGCTGGAGCGCGGCATCGGCGGCGAGCAACTGGTGCGCAATCCCGGCATCAGCTTTGTGCTGATGACGATGCTGACGCTGACCACCGGAACCACGTTCATCATGTGGCTGGGCGAACAGATTACGGAGCGCGGCATTGGCAATGGAATGTCGCTGATCATCTTTACCGGCATCGTGGTTGGTTTGCCGCGGGCGGTGGTGGAACTGTACCAGAAGGCGACGAGCGGCGGCGCGCTGGGTCCGATCGGGATCGTGGTGCTGATGGCGCTGATGATCCTGGTGGTTGCGTTCATCGTATTCGTGGAACGCAGCGAACGGCGGATTCCGGTGCAATACGCCAAGCGGGTGGTTGGCCGCAAGGTGATGGGGGGACAGTCCACCCATCTTCCGCTGCGGGTAAACTCGGGCGGCGTGATGCCGGTGATTTTCGCCAGCTCGGTGCTGACCCTGCCGCAGACGGTTGGGTACGCGCTGCAGAATAACCGCTACTTTGGCACATTTTTTGCGGGACTGAGCAAGGCGCTGGGCTGGGGCGAGCCGCTGCATACGTTCCTGTACGCGGTGGGGATCCTGTTCTTTGCCTACTTCTACGTGTCGATTGTCTTCAATCCCAGAGACGTCAGCGACAACATGCAGAAGTACGGCGGATTCATCCCGGGCATCCGGCCGGGGGTGCGGACGAGCAACTACATCAACGATGTACTGACCCGGATCACCCTGGTCGGCGCGCTGTACCTGATCGTGATCTCGTTGATTCCAGAGTGGATGATTGCGGGTATTCACCTGAACAATCTGCCGGTGTGGATGGGCGGCAGGGTCTTCGATCATTTGCCGAACTGGATTTTGCACGGCCTGAACGTGAATTTCTACTTTGGCGGTACCTCGCTGCTGATTGTGGTTGGCGTGGCGATGGATACGGTGAACCAGATTGAGTCGCAACTGATCATGCGCCACTATGAAGGATTTACTCCCAAGAGCGGGCGCGTCAGAGGGCGCAGGGCTTGGTAATGTACGAGGCCAAAGGATTCCGGCCAATTGATTGACGGAGGTTACGCGATGGATGCTCAAACCATCCCTGGATCGGTTGTGAATAAAAAGGGACTTCTCGTAGGCACGGTGATTTTGCTGGGACCGCCGGGCGCGGGCAAGGGAACACAGGCGAAGCGGATTGCGCGAGAGTACGGGATTCCGCAGATTTCAACGGGAGACATTCTGCGCGACAACATTTGCCGTGGGACCGAACTGGGCAAGCAGGCCCAGGCGGTGATTGAGCGCGGGGAACTTGCTCCCGACGAGTTGGTGTGCGAAATGGTTGGCCGCCGCTTGCAGCAGCCGGATTGCAGCCGCGGCTTTATCCTGGACGGGTTTCCGCGCACGGTGAAGCAGGCGGAATGGCTCGACAAACATCTGGCCGGGAATCATATTTTTGAAACCGCGGACGGCGGCAACCAGTTGGTTGTGATCCTATTATCGGTAGAGTATAATCGACTACTGCGAAGGCTTACCGGGCGGCGGACTTGTCCTACCTGCGGGCGAATCTACAACGTTTATACCAATCAGCGACCGCTGGCCGAAGGTGTCTGCGACGCAGACGGCACGGCCTTAGTGACGCGCAAGGACGACCGCGAAGATGTGATCAGCGAGCGCCTGAAGAACTACGAAGCTCAGACGTTGCCACTGGTGGCTTACTACCGGCAGCGGGACCGGTTGAGGGAACTGGATGGCGCGGCCGATATGGACGCGATCACGGCCGGAGCGTTTAAGGCAATCGAAGATGGCAATCGTTTGTAAGTCAGCTGGCGAGATTGAAAAGATGCGGCGTAGCGGCCGGATCGTTCGCCAGGTGCTGGATGCGGTGAAGGCGATGGTGGCTCCGGGTTTGAGCACGATGGACCTGGAGCGCGCCGCCGAGAAGAAAATTCGCGATCTGGGGGCAAAGCCCGCATTCAAGGGGTTGTACGATTACCCTTGCGTGCTTTGCACCTCGATCAACCAGGAAGTGGTGCACGGCATCCCCTCGGATACGCGCAAGTTGGCGGAGGGGGACATTGTTTCCATTGACTGCGGGGTCGTGCTGGACGGCTATTATGGCGACGCGGCGGTGACGGTTGCAGTGGGCGCGATCAGCGACGAAGTTCAGAAGCTGGTCGAGGTGACCGAACAATCGCTGCACAAGGGGATTGAAGCCGCCCTGGTGGGGAACCGCCTGGGCGACGTTGGCGCCTCGGTGCAGGAGTTCGTGGAAGCTGCCGGATTCAGCGTGGTGCGCGAGTTTGTGGGGCACGGCATTGGGACCAAGTTGCACGAGGACCCGCAAGTGCCCAACTATGGTGTGCGGGAGCGGGGACTGAAGCTGCGCGAAGGCATGGTGATCGCGATTGAACCGATGGTGAATGCGGGCGCAGCCCCGGTGCGGGTTCTGGAAGACAAGTGGACGGCGGTGACCCAGGACGGCAGTCCGAGCGCGCATTTTGAGCACTGCGTTGCGATTACAAAAGACGGTCCGGTGATCCTGACCGTATAGTTCCAGGCATTGGGTGCAATGGCCTGAAGCCGGAGATTGAAATTGAGGTTGGATGAGTAAGGAAGACGCGATCGAAGTGATGGCAATGGTGATCGAGCCACTGCCCAATGCGATGTTCCGGGTGAAGCTCGAGAACGATCACGAAGTGCTGGCGCATGTGTCGGGAAAGATGCGCAAGAACTTCATCCGAATTCTTCCAGGTGACCGCGTGGCCGTGGAGCTTTCCCCCTACGACTTGAATCGCGGGCGCATTGTGTACCGCTACAAGTAGCGGAAAAATTTGCGCAACCCGCCATGGTCCGATGGACTAGCGGGTATTGGCGTGTTTGAGGAAGACCAACCGCGGCGCGAGGTTTGCGGCGCGGGGGTGAAGACGGCCGGCGCGGTTTGCGTGGCTCCGGCCCGGTTGAGCGTTGGCTGCACAAGGAAGTGGCAAATGAAGGTACGGGCTTCAGTAAAGAAAATCTGTGACAAGTGCAAGGTCATCCACCGCCATGGGGTGGTGCGGGTGATCTGCGAAAACTCGAAACATAAGCAGCGCCAGGGCTAACCCGGGGCTGCTCAGCGGGAAGTTGAAAACCAGAGTAGGACAACACACATGGCACGTATTGCAGGCGTCGATCTGCCCCGCAACAAACAGGCACGGATCGCGCTCACTTACATTTACGGAATTGGCCAGCCGCGCGCGGTAAGGATTTTGGGCGTGGCGACGGTCGATCCGCTCAAGAAGATCCAGGACCTGAGCGAAGAGGAAGTGAACCGCATTCGTCAGGTGATCGAGAACGAAGGCCAGGTGGAAGGCGACCTGCGCAAGGAAATCTCGCTTCACATCAAGCGGCTCATTGAAATCGGCTCGTATCGCGGCAACCGTCACCGCCGCAGCCTGCCTGTCCGCGGACAGCGCACGCACACCAACGCACGCACCCGCAAGGGTCCGCGCAAGGGCACGGTGGCTGGTAAGAAGAAGGCGACCAAGTAAGATCGCCGGGCCGCTCGGTCGCGTTTTTCCGCAAGCCGCCTGCGTCGGCAGGCAAGGGAAGCGCTTACTGGCAAACCCAGAACAGGAATTGAGAACGGAATATGGCAAAAGCAGCGAGCGCCGGCGCATCCGCGTCGGATAAGAAGAACAAGAACAAGAAGTTCAAGAAGAAAGAGCGCAAGCACATTCCTCACGGGGTTGTGATGATTACGGCGTCTTTCAACAACACCATTGTCACCATCAGCGACCCATTGGGCAACGTGATTTCCTGGAAGAGCTCCGGCTCGCTGGGGTTCCGCGGCTCGCGCAAGGGAACGCCATTTGCCGCGCAGCAGGCGGCGATGAACGCGGCGACGACGGCGCGCGACCACGGGTTGCGCTCGGTGGATGTACGCGTCTCGGGCCCCGGTTCAGGGCGTGAATCAGCGATTCGGGCGCTGGCTGCGGCCGGCATCGAAGTGCGCACCATCAAGGACGTCACGCCGGTTCCTCACAACGGTTGCCGCCCGCCGAAAAAGCGCAGGGTGTGATTGCAGTTTCCTGGCCGCCCGCCTGTGGCGGCGCCCCGGCATGGCATTGCGGATCGGAACGGTCCATTGCCGGACGACAAAGATTCGAGCGGGAAGGAAGGGATTCCAACTCCTGTAAACCGCTCCCAGACTGAAGGAGAATAAGTTGGCTCGCTATAAAGATGCAGTATGCCGCCTTTGCCGCCGGGAGGGGACGAAGCTGTTCCTGAAGGGTGCGAAGTGTTTCATGGAAAAGTGCCCGGTCGAGAAGCGCAACTTTGCGCCCGGCCAGCACGGCAAGGATCGCAAGGCGAAGATTGTCGGTTATGGTTTGCAGCTGCGGGAAAAGCAGAAGGCCAAGCGCATGTACTTTGCGCAGGAAAGCCAGTTCCGCAACTACTTTGAGAAGGCTGCCCGCGCCCGCGGTGTGACGGGCGAAATTCTGTTGCAGCAGTTGGAGCGCCGCCTGGACTCGGTGGTGTACCGGCTTGGCTTTGCGGTGGCACGCCGCCAGGCCCGGCAACTGGTGCGCCACGGACACGTTGCGGTGAACGGCCGGAAGGTGAACATTCCTTCGTTCCAGGTGAATGTGGGCGAGGAGATTGCGATTCGCGAGAACAGCCGGAAGCTGGTGATTCTGGAAGCGGCGAAAGATTTTGCTTCGCACCAGACAGCGCCGGGATGGCTGGAGATTGACCGCGAAAATTACAAGGGCCGGGTGCTGTCTCTGCCGCGCAGGGAAGACATCAACCTGCCGGTGAACGAGCAGCTGATTGTGGAACTTTACAGCAAGTAGCGGACGGGGCGATGGAGTCCCGGCTGGCGCACTTTGCGGATAGCCGCACGAAAGCCGGCGCTGCCGGAAAAAGTTGGCAGTCGTCGAGCGACCTAAATTACAGCGGCGCGGGCTGGAAGCCGTGCCGCGTCACCCTTACTCGGACCAGATCCGCCTGCGGGCGAAGCAAGCCGCAGTGCCAAACGGCCGAAGAAAGAGGAGAAAAGAATGCTCTGGAAGGGATTTCAAAAGCCTAAGCGCCTGGCGATGGACTCTGAATCGCTGACTGACAAGTACGGTCACTTCTGGGCCCAGCCGTTCGAACGCGGATTCGGCACAACGATTGGAAACGCTTTGCGGCGGGTGCTGCTCTCCTCGATTGAGGGAGCTGCGATCACGGCGGTGAAGATCGAAGGCGTGCTGCACGAGTTCCAATCGATCCCCGGCGTGGTGGAGGATGCGACCGACATTATTTTGAACCTGAAGCAGGTTCCGTTCAAACTGGCCGGGGACGCGCCGAAGATGATTTATCTGCGGGCGGACCAGCCGGGAGTGATTACCAGCGGGATGATTGAAGCCGACAGCGACGTGGAGGTTCTGGAGAAGGACGTTTACATTGCGACGGTGAGCGAAGGCGGGAAGATCGAGATGGAGCTACGCCTGAAGAAGGGACGCGGCTACGTTTCGGCGGACAAGAATTTTGACGAGGATCTGGGGCTGGGCTTCATTCCCATCGACTCGGTGCACTCGCCGGTGCGCAAGGTGAACTATGCGGTGGAAGCAGCGCGTCTGGGGCAGATTACCGACTACGACAAGCTGGCTCTGGAAGTGTGGACCAACGGTTCGGTGACGCCTCAGGATGCGGTTGGGCTGGCGGCCAAGCTGCTGAAAGACCACATGAACATTTTCATCAACTTTGAGGAAGAAGTGGAAGCTGCGGGAATTCTGGCGGACAACAAGCCGGAGATTCGCAACGAAAATCTGAATCGCTCGGTGGAAGAGCTGGAGTTGAGCGTTCGCAGTTACAACTGCCTGAAGAACGCCAACATCCAGACGATTGGCGAGCTGGTTTGCAAGTCCGAAGCGGAAATGCTGAAGACGAAGAATTTTGGCCGCAAGTCGCTGAACGAAATCAAGGAAATTCTTGCCTCGATGGGTTTGGGGCTGGGAATGAAGATTGACGAGCAGGGCAACGCGGTTGCGACCAGCCAGTCTACGACGGGCGGCGGATTGGCGTCTCCGTACGGCATTGGCGACGGCAACACTGGATTTTAAGTTTCCCGCGGGAGCCGCTGGAAGGCGTCCCGCGCAATCTCCCGGCTTGGCCGGGAAGTTAAGTTCAGCCGGAAAGCGAGCGTCTCCGGCGTTATCAAGGAATCAGTCATGCGTCATCGTGTAGCAGGTTGGAAACTTGGGCGGAACACGTCCCACCGTCGCGCTTTGCTGCGGAATCTGGTCACCTCTTTGATTATCGAGGAGCGGATCGAGACCACGGTCACCAAGGCCAAGGCAATGAAGTCCCACGCCGAGAAGATGATTACGCTCGGCAAGAAAGGTGGGGTATCCCACCGCCGTCTGGCCGCGTCGTTCCTGATGACGCCGGAGGCGGTCGATAAGCTGTTCAAGACGATTGGGCCGCGCTTTGGCGACCGAGCGGGCGGATACACGCGCATCATTCTCACCGGCTTCCGCAAGGGAGACGGCGGCGAAAAGGCGTTCATCGAGATTCTGGGCAGCGAGAAAGTGGTGGACGAAAAGCGCGAGAAGCGCAGCGAATTGCGGGCCAAGCGCGCCGAAGAGTCGCGCAAGGCGATGGAGGAAGCTAAGACCCAGGCGGCCGAGGGCGACCAGGAGCCGAAGTCTTAGAGTTTGGCGATTCCGGTTCATTTCTCCAGCCCTGCGGCTGGAGAGATGGACCGAGGTTCGAATGCGCGCCCCAGGGTGCGCATTTTTTTGTGGCCGCGCCAAGGCGGAGCAGCGGGTGTACCATAATCAGCATGAGCCGTAGTGAATCCGACATGAGCAGTGACGCACCGATTGCTGCCTCCACCATGGGGGTGTATTCGTTCTATCTGGCTGGACAATGGCTGACCTCGGCGGAGGTTGCGGAGGTAAAATCGCCGTTCGATCAGCGCGTGGTTGGACGGGTTTCGCTGGCCTTGCCCGAGCACGTGGAGCAGGCGATTGGGGCCGCCGTCAAAGCGTTTGCGGTGACCCGGCGACTGGCGGCCTATGAGCGCCAGAAGGCGTTGCGGAAGATCGCCGACGAGCTGACGGACCGGGCGGAAGAGTTTGCGCAATGCATTTCGGCGGAGGCGGGCAAGCCGATCCGCACGGCGCGCGGCGAGGTGGAGCGAGCGGCATTCTGCTTCCAATATGCGGCGGAGGAGACGACGCGGCTGAATGGAGAGATGCTGGCGCTGGACGCGCTGGCGGCGGGCGCGGGACGGCTGGGACTGCTGCGCCGGGTGCCGCTGGGACCGGTGGCGGCGATTACGCCGTTTAATTTTCCGCTGAACCTGGTGGCGCACAAGATTGCGCCGGCGCTGGCGGCTGGATGTTCGATTGTGCTGAAGCCGGCAAGCAAGACGCCCATGGTGGCGTTGATGCTGGGCGATGTGATCGGCCGCTCGGGCTATCCGAAAGAAGCGGTGAGCATCCTGCCGATGACGGCGGAGACGGCGGCGCCACTGATCGAGGACGAGCGCTTCAAGCTGTTCACGTTTACCGGGTCGGCGGCGGCGGGATGGGCGCTGAAGGCACGCGCCGGCAAGAAGCGGGTTGCGCTGGAACTGGGAGGCAACGCCGGCTGCATCATTCACTCCGACGCCGACGTGGACAACGCGGTGGCGCGCTGCGTGGCGGGCGGCTTCGCTTTTGCCGGACAAAGTTGTATCAGCGTGCAGAGGATCCTGGTGGAGCGCACGGTGTTCGACGGATTCCTGGAGAAGCTTGCGGCAGCCGTGCAGAAGCTGCGGGTGGGCGATCCGGGCGATGAGTCGACCGACGTTGGGCCGATGATCCGGCTGAGCGACGCCGAACGCGCCGAGCGCTGGATTGCCGAGGCCGTGGCCGAGGGGGCAAAGGTTCTCTGCGGCGGGAAGCGGAGCGGGACGGTGCTGTCTCCTGCGGTGCTGACCGGCACGATGGAGACGCAGCGGGTGAATTGCCAGGAGATTTTCGCGCCGGTAGTGACCGTGGAAGCTTACGACGATTTCGGTGATGCGATTGCGCGGGTGAATCGCTCCTCCTACGGACTGCAGGCAGGGGTGTTTACGCGCGACATCGGGCGCCTGATGCGCGCCTACGAGGAACTGGAAGTGGGAGCGGTCATCGCCGGCGACGTGCCGACGTTCCGGATCGATCACATGCCTTACGGCGGAGTGAAGGATTCAGGGAGCGGACGCGAAGGCATCCGCTATGCGATTGAAGAGATGACGGAGCCGAAGCTGCTGGTGATGTCCTAGGGCGGCCTCAGAAATGGTTTGAGGCGTCCGAGGGGCTTTTCCCTCAGCGGCTAAAGCCGCGTGAAATCAGCCTTTCTTGCGGCACGGCTGAAGCCGTGCCCTTTCAAGACCGATTTATGAGACCACCCCTTGCAGGTTGCTGAAATACCCTTTTCCGGTGTTGCAATGACACCTACAAATGCGTACAAGTCGTTGATTCCCCGTTGAAACGTGAACAGATTTCAGCGACTCTCGGCCTTCAAAAATCATTTTTCAGCAACCCGCCAGGGCGGGTGCGCGGAAGTGCGGACACGTGCCGGGCTGGCGGCGACATTCCGGCAGGCTCTTTCGCCTGGTGGCGGAAGTGCCTGTGAGACCGCGCGGCAGGAATCGTTAGGTTGACACTTCCAATCATGACGCTGCGGCAGGCGGCTTGAACGGCAAGAATTCCCACGATGACAGACTCGTAAAACAACGGCGACGGGCCGAACGCTGTGCGCTGGGTCACTGCGGCGCGGTAGCGGGTGGGTTGAAATAGCCATGGAAAATTTGTCGGCCGCCGCTGTTGGAACTGGAGGCGCGGCATGGAGGTGTGCCACGAAACGCATTCTGTTGGCAATCCTGATGGTGGTACTGGTGATGAGCGCGGCGCCGTGGTGCGCGGCCCAGAACGCAACCCAGAGCAAAGAGCAGGCCGTGGCCATTACGGACGACATTACCCCTCCGCGGCAGACCGAAGTCGCCGTCCCGGAGTACACGGCTGAGGCCAGGAAAAAGAAAATTGAAGGCAGCGTGACCCTGGAAATTGTGGTCGACCGGAAGGGCGACGTGGTGGCTGCCAAGGTGCTGAAGGGATTGGGCTACGGGCTGGACGAAAATGCGATCATCGCGGTGCGGGAGTGGAAGTATGTTCCCGCCCGAAAGGACGATGAGCCGATCGCGGTGAAGATGGAAGTCACGGTGGACTTCTACCTGCGCAACTGACGGGGAAACGGGACGCGATTCCAAGGGCGCGGCGCAGGCCGCGCCCTTGCTGTGCGCAGAGTGCGGGGGGCGCGGCGCTGGGATGAGCGCGAGCGCTCAAGGGACCGGTTTCGAAATGGGAAAAACTCCTGGGTAAACAACCGCGAGGGAAACAAAAATCTGCACTGAAGTTCCTGGTTGCGGCATCTCTTTCTTATTCGCCTCTGTCAGGCTATGTAAAACATTCGGAATCACGAACCTGCTGCAGAAGCAAGAAGTGGCGCGCGACGACTGCGCTACAGTTTTTTGGGGGAACCGGGCGATGAGCCACGAATGGCTGCTATAATCCTTGGTTCTCGTGACGTGCATCACAATTCAAGTCATTATGGATCACGCTTTGCGATGACGGGCGTACGGGGCTCCGGGGATTGCAGTGGCATTTCCGGGAGCCGGTTCATGGCTCATTGCATTGGCCGGGTCATTGCGGCTCGGGCGGGGACGTAAAGGACGAGTTTCCAACCATGGCGCAGATCTTTCACCGCAGTGCGAACTCAATTGCGAAGGCATCCATTCTGGGAGGATTGATCCTGGTGGTTGGCCTGCTGTGGGCGGCGCTGCAGTTGCAACGCTCACCGTATTTCACCTATGCGGGGGTTGCGCGTCCGCAGCCGGTTCCGTTTCCGCATCAACATCATGTGGCCGGACTGGGGATTGATTGCCGATATTGCCACACCTCGGTAGAGGTTTCGGGCTTTGCCGGAATTCCCCCGACGAAGACGTGCATGAACTGCCACTCGCAGATCTGGACGGCGGCGGCCATGCTGGAGCCGGTGCGCGAGAGCTACCGCAGCGGACGCAGCCTGGCGTGGTCGCGGGCCAACGATCTGCCGGACTTTGCCTACTTTGACCACAGCATCCACGTGAACAAGGGCGTTGGCTGCAACAGTTGCCACGGGCGCGTGGACAAGATGGCGCTGATGTACAACCAGGCGTCGCTGCAGATGGAGTGGTGTTTGAACTGCCATCGCGCGCCGGAAAAGAACCTGCGGCCGCACTACGTGAAGGCCGATCCGAAGGATCCGGCGACGCTGGGCGACCAGATTTACAACATGGCGTACGAAGAACCTTCCCCGGAACATCCGGTGACGATCCGCGAGGGCGAGACCTACAAGACGTTCACCACCCAGACGGGGCCGGAAGGACTGGGCACGTACCTGGTGAAGGCGAACCAGGTGCGCTCGCCGCGCGACATCACAAGTTGCAGTACCTGCCACCGCTGAGCGGGGGCGCCGGGAGTTGGGCGGAAGCAAGCCGAAGCGGAGAACCAGACGAGTGGATCGAGAAGGAATGGACGACGTAAGCAAGAGCGGAATTGGGGATGTATGTCCCAGCAAGAAAGACAAGCTGGAACGCGGGCAGACGGGCACGGGCCAAGTAACGGCCCTCCGGCCGCCGGCGCTGGAGCTGGCGGAGGTGCGCGAGAAGCTGAGCGAAGCTCGTGGTCCGCAGTACTGGCGCACCCTGGACGAGCTGGCGCAGACTCCCGAATTTGCCGAGATGTTGCATCGCGAGTTCCCGAAGCATGCCTCGGAATGGACGGACAAGAGTTCGCGCCGCGACTTCATGAAGATCATGGCGGCGTCGCTGGCGCTGGCGGGGTTGAGCGCCTGCACCAAGCAGCCGCTGGAACCGATTGTGCCGTACGTGAAACAACCCAAGAACATGGTGCTGGGCAAGCCCCTGTTTTACGCCACGGCGATGACGCTGGGCGCCTACGGCACGGGATTGCTGGTGGAGAGCCACGAAGGACGTCCGACCAAGATTGAAGGCAATCCGCAGCATCCTTCTTCGCTGGGCGGGACCGATGTGTTCAACCAGGCGAGCGTGCTGACGATGTATGACCCGGACCGCTCGCAGAGCAATACGTACCTGGGCGAAACGCGAGGCTGGGGGCAAGCTCTGAACAGCTTGCGGGTGGCCGCGCAGGAGCAAAAAGCCAAGGGCGGGGCGGGATTGCGGGTGCTGAGCGGGGCGACCTCGTCGCCTTCGTTTGTGGCCCAGATGCGGGAGTTTCTGAAGACGTATCCGCAGGCCCGGTGGTACCAGTGGGAGGCGGTGAACCGCGACCAGACATATGCAGGAGCGCAGCTTGCGTTTGGCGAGGCGGTGGAGACCGTTTACGACTTCTCCAAGGCTAAGGTTGTGCTCTCGCTGGATGGAGATTTTCTGTCGTCGGGCTGCCCGGGATTCCATCGCTACACGCGGGAGTTTGCGCGGCGGCGGCGTCCGGAGCTGAAAGAGGAAATGTTGCGCTTTTACGCCGTGGAGAGCGCGACGACGAACACGGCGGCCAAGGCCGATCATCGCCTGCACCTGAAGGCAAGCGAAGTGGAGCAGTTCGCCCGGGCGCTGGCCGGGGCGTTAGGAGTTACCCAGGGAGTGGCGCAGGCGGGCGGCGAGTTCAAACCGGGCGAAAAGAAATTTGCCGATGCGCTGGTGCGGGATCTACAGGCTCACAAGGGCGAAGCGCTGATTGTGGTGGGCGACGCGCAGACCGCCGCGACGCACGCGCTGGCGCACGCCATGAACGCGGCGCTGGGAGCGGCGGGCAAGACAGTGCGCTACACCGAGCCGGTCGATCCATTTGCGGCCACCCCGAAGGTGGAACAACTGCGCCAGCTTACGGCGGAAATGCAGAGCGGCAAGGTAGAGATGCTGCTGGTGCTGAATACGAACCCGATGTACGACGCGCCGTGGGACTTCGGGTTCTACAATGCATTCAACAAGGTTCCGCTGCGCGTGCATCTGGGACTCTACCAGGACGAGACGGCGAAGTATTGCCACTGGCACCTGTGCGCAACCCACTCCCTGGAGCAGTGGGGCGATACGCGCACGTTTGACGGTACGGTGAGCTTTGTACAGCCGCTGATTGCGCCTCTCTATGGCGGACATAGCGAGAGCGAGCTGATTGCGTTCATGACCAATCGGGATGAGGCGTCGAGCTACGCGCTGACCCAGGGTTACTGGCAGACACAACATACAGAATTGGACTTCAAGCGCTGGTGGGATCGTTCGCTGCACGATGGGTTCGTGGCGGGCTCGGCGTTTGTGCCGAAGACGGTGACGGCGAAAGTTGCGCTGCCGGGTGTGGCAGCCGGGAACGCGGCAACGTCGGGCGGACTGGAGATCATCTTCCGGCGCGATGCGACGATTTACGATGGGCGCTTTGCCAACAACGGCTGGCTGCAGGAGACTCCGAAGCCGATGACCCAGGTTTGCTGGGACAATCCGGTGCTGATGAGCGTGGCCACGGCGAAAAAGCTGAAACTGAAAAGCGAAGACGAAGTGGAGCTGGAGTTGAACGGGCGCAAGCAGCGGGGCGCGATCTGGCTGACGCCGGGGCATCCCGACGACGCGGTGACGGTGTTCCTGGGCTACGGACGGCAGAAGGCGGGCAGGGTTGGCTCGGGGATCGGCTTCAGCGCCTACGAGCTGCGCACGTCGAACGCGCCGTGGCACGCGGGCGGGCTGCGGTTGCGCGCTACCGGCGGGCACTTCGGGCTGGCTTCGCCGCAAGGGCACCAGGCGATGGAAGGCCGGGCGATTGTGCGCGCGGCCACCTTGGAGGAGTTCATCAAGACTCCGGGTTTTGCGCACGAAATGGTGGAGGCTCCGCCGGTGGGACTGACGATGTATGCGCCCTACGAATACAAGGAGCACAAGTGGGGCATGGCCATCGATTTGAATTCGTGCGTGGGATGCAAGAGCTGCACGGTGGCCTGCCAGGCGGAAAACAACATTGCGGTGGTGGGCAAAGACCAGGTAAAGCGCGGGCGGCACATGAACTGGCTGCGCATCGACAACTACCATGAAGGGCCGCCGGAAAATCCGCATACGTACTTCCAGCCGGTGCCGTGCATGCAGTGCGAGGACGCGCCCTGCGAGATTGTGTGTCCGGTGACGGCCACGGTGCACTCGACCGAAGGCCTGAACGACATGGTTTACAACCGCTGCGTGGGAACCCGGTATTGCTCGAACAACTGCCCCTACAAGGTGCGGCGGTTCAACTTTTTGCTGTACTCGGATTTCGATACGCCGCAGTTGAAGTTCCAGCGCAATCCCGAGGTTAGCGTGCGCAGCCGCGGGGTGATGGAAAAGTGTACGTACTGCATCCAGCGCATCACCCATGCCCGGATTGACGCCGAGGAGCAGAAACGGAAAGTACGCGACGGCGAGGTGCAGACGGCGTGCCAGCAGGCATGTCCGGCGGAGGCGATCGTGTTTGGCGATCTGAACGACGCCGGCAGCCGGGTGGCGAAGCTGAAGGCTTCGGAACGGAATTACGGATTGCTGGAAGAGCTGAATACGCGTCCGCGAACGACGTACCTGGCGGCGGTGCGAAACCCGAATCCCGAGTTGGAGCGGTAAAGAACGATGGCACAAGTTCCGGATACTGAATCTACCGCGACGCTGGAACGGCTGCTGCCGGGACAGGCGCCGGTTCTGCTGCCCGGCCATACGCTGGAGACAATCACCGACAAAATTGTGTCGATTGTGCTGCGGCGTCCGGTGACGCTGGGCTGGGTGGGCGGATTTGCGTTCTTCTTCGGCCTGCTGAACCTGATGCTGTTTGCCATGGCCTACCTGTTCTTCCGCGGGGTTGGCATCTGGGGCATCAACATTCCGGTGGGCTGGGGCTTTGCCATTGTGAATTTTGTGTGGTGGGTTGGCATTGGTCACGCGGGCACGTTGATCTCGGCGATTCTGCTGCTGCTGAAGCAGGGATGGCGCAACTCGATCAACCGCTTTGCGGAGGCGATGACGTTGTTTGCGGTGGCGTGCGCGGGCATGTTCCCACTGCTCCACACGGGGCGTCCGTGGCTGGCGTACTGGCTGTTTCCGTATCCCAACACGATGGGGGTCTGGCCGCAGTTCCGCAGCCCGCTGCTGTGGGACGTGTTTGCGGTTTCGACCTATGCGACGATCTCGGCGCTGTTCTGGTTCGTGGGACTGATTCCGGACCTGGCGACGTTCCGCGACCGGGCGGCGAACCCGGTGGCGAAGATGATTTACGGATTGCTGGCAATGGGCTGGCGCGGCTCGGCGCGGCACTGGAAGCGGTACGAGAGCGCGTATCTGCTGCTGGCCGGACTGGCGACGCCGCTGGTGCTGTCCGTACACACGGTGGTGTCCTTCGACTTTGCAATTTCGATTCTGCCGGGCTGGCATACCACGGTGTTTCCGCCGTACTTTGTTGCCGGGGCGATCTACTCGGGCTTTGCCATGGTGCTGGTGCTGGCAATCCCGATCCGGAGATTTTACGGGGTTGAGGACATGATGACCCTGCGCCACCTGGACAACGCGGCCAAGATCATGCTGGGCACCGGGTTGATTGTGGCGTACGGCTACGCCATGGAAGTGTTCTACGCGTACTACTCGGGCAACGTGTACGAGCAGTTCATGATGCGGAACCGGATGCTGGGGCCGATGGCGTGGTCGTATTGGTGCCTGATCCTGTTCAACATTGTGATCCCGCAGGCGCTGTGGGTGCGCAAGGTGCGGCTGAATCCCGGGCTGCTGTTCGGCACCTCGCTGGTGATTCTGTTTGGCATGTGGCTGGAACGGTTCGTGATTGTGGTGACCAGTTTGCATCGCGACTTTCTGCCATCGTCGTGGGGAATGTACGTGGCGACGCGCTGGGATTACGCGGTGTTTGCCGGGACGCTGGGACTGTTCTTCTCGGCGATGTTCCTGTTTGTGCGGCTGATGCCGATGATTACGATCTTCGAGATGCGCATGCTGTTGCCGCAGTCGAAGCTGAGCGAGGAGGTGGCGGCCGATGACTGAGACCGCGCTGCACGGAGTGGTGGCTGAATTCACCACGCCCGATGGGCTCGTGCTGGCCTGCCGGAAGGCTCATGCCGCAGGCTACCGGCGCATGGACGCCTACACGCCGTATCCGCTGGAAGAGGCGGCGGAGGCGATTGGGTTTAAGAAAACGCAGGTGCCGCTGCTGACCCTGGTGGGCGGCATACTGGGAGGGTTGAGCGGATACCTGCTGCAATACTGGGTCCATGTTTGGGCGTATCCGCTGAACGTTGGCGGGCGTCCGCTGCACTCGTGGCCCTCGTTCGTCATCATCACGTTCGAGATGACAATTCTGTTTGCGGGCATCACCGCGGTGGTGGGGATGCTGGCGCTGAACGGATTGCCGCAGCCCTATCACCCGATCTTCAACCATCCGCGATTCAGCGCCGCCAGCCGCGACCGGTTCTTTCTGTGCATCGAGGCCGCCGACGAGAAATTCGACCTGGACGAGACGACACGCTTTCTGCGGGCGACGGATGCGATCGACGTGGCGGAGGTAGCCGACTAGCTCATGGCACTCATGACCGAAGCAGCGATGGACCGCGCAATGGTTGGCGGGAAAAGAACGTGGCGGGCGGGGATGGCCTTGCTGGGGGCGGCGGGGCTGTTGCTGCTGGCCTCCTGCCGGGAAGACATGCAGAACCAGCCGAAGTTTATTCCGCTGCGCGAAAACCAGTTCTACGCCGATGGGCGCTCGGCGCGGACTCCGGTGGAGGGAACGATTGCGCGCGGGCAGCTTGAGGATGATCCGCTGCTCTACACCGGGAAAGTGAATGGCCAAGAGGCGGACCAGTTTCCGTTTGCGATGAGGGTCGAAGACGTGGAGCGCGGGCGCGAGAGGTTCAACATCTTCTGCTCGCCGTGCCACTCGCAGTTGGGAGACGGCAACGGCATGATTGTGCAGCGCGGCTTCAAGAAGCCGCCATCGTACTACGACGCGCGGCTGATGAAGGCTCCGGTGGGACATTTCTTCAACGTGATGACGAACGGCTGGGGCGCGATGGGCGATTACTCGGCACAGGTTCCGGTGGCCGACCGCTGGCGGATCGCTGCCTACATCCGGGCGCTGCAACTTTCGCAGGCGGCCAAGAGAAGCGACGTTGCCTCGCTGGGACTGCCGCAGGCGGCGACGCCAGGCAGCGGGGCGGAGCAGGCAGACGGCGCGGTAAAGCCGGCGGAACCGATGGAGGCGAAATAGATGAGCGCGACAACCTATCCCGCTTCCTACCGCTTTGAAGCGCCGGCGGCAACCGCACGGCTGGGGACACGATGGCTGGCGATTGCCGCGGTGGCCGGCATTGCGGCCGTTGCCGGAGCGCTGGTGTCGCCGCAGCAGTTCTTCCGTGGCTACCTGATCGGCTACATGCTGGTGCTGGGATTTTCGCTGGGCTCGCTGGCGCTGCTGATGCTGGGGCACTTGACGGGCGGCAACTGGTGGATGATCGGGCGGCGGGTGATGGAAGCGGCGGTGGGCAACATTCCGCTGCTGACGATTCTGTTTCTGCCGGTGTGGCTGGGACGGCACAGCTTGTACGTCTGGCTGGACCCGGCGTACGTGGCGTTGCATCCCTCGGTGGCGGCCAAGGGAGCGTATTTGAACGAGGGGTTCTGGACGGTACGGGCGGTGATTTATTTTGCTCTCTGGAATCTCTGGGCCCGGGCGTTGCGCAGCGGCTCGCTCAGGCAGGATGGCGATGACGCGCCGGAGATCTGGCAGCGGCTGAAAGCCTGGTCGGCGCCGGGGCTGCTGGTGTACGGACTCACGATCACGCTGGCGGCGACCGACTGGGTGATGTCACTGGATCCGGCGTGGTATTCGACCATCTTCGGGATGTTTTTCATGATCAGCGAAATGCTATCGGTGATGGCGCTGATGATTGTGATCCTGTGCTCGCTGCGCGGATTTGAGCCATATGACCGAATCCTGGGACCGGAGCAGTTGCACGATTACGGCAAGCTGATGCTGGCTTTCACCATGGTGTGGGCGTACTTCAGCTACTCGCAGTGGCTGATTATCTGGGCGGGCAACCTGCCGGAAGAAATCACCTGGTACCTGGACCGAATCCACGGCGGCTGGCAGACGGTGGCGCTGGCGCTGGTGTTTCTGCAGTTTGCGCTGCCGTTTCTGCTGCTGCTGTCACGCGATCTGAAACGCGACGCGCGCAAGCTGGTTCCGGTGGCGCTGCTGGTGCTGGTGATGCGCTACGTGGACCTGTACTGGATCGTGGCGCCGAGTCCGTTTCCGGGCGTGGCCGGGAACGCGCACCACCTGATCTACCACTGGACGTATTTTGCGGCGCTGCTGGCGCTGGTGAGCCTCTGGCTGTGGGCGTTCTTCCGGCAACTTGGCCGGCGTCCGCTGCTGGTGGTGACCGAGCCCATGCTGCCGCGCCTATGGGAGCCTAGCCATGGCCACTGATCACGGGGACGGGCGCGACGTGAATCGCGAACCAGAACGTAATCCGAGCGTAGGGTACGACCAAAGCGATCTGGGTGCGCGCGGGATTGTGATTTTCTTTGTGGTGCTGGCGGTGTTTGCCGTGGCAGTACACCTGTGCGTTCTGGGCTTGTACGTGGGGATGACGAGGATCGGCGAGAAGCACGATCCGGAGTTGAGCCCGCTGGCGCCCAAGACGGTGACGCCGCGCGCCGGAATCCTGACCAACACGGCGAACGTGAACATTCAGCAATTTCCCGAGCCCCGCCTGCTGAGCGACGACACGGCGGCCGTGGCGAAGTTGCTGCGGCAGGAAACGGCAGTCCTGACGGGAGACGCATGGCAGGACGCGCAAGGCAACGTGCATCTGCCGATTGAGCAGGCCATCCAGGTAGTCGTCCCGCGGCTCCCGGTGCGCGAGGGCGGCACGGTGTTGGAGAACTATCCTGGCGCGGGACGGGAATATGGAAATCAACCGGTAGCGGCCGACGAGGCCGCGCCGGTGGACGGCACGGCCGGGAATCCCGCCACGGGCAAGTAGGCGGGGCAGCAACCGCGACAGCTTCGCGGGGACAAAAAACGATGTTGGGGTGGAGAACAATCCGAAGATGGACCGGGATGCTGGGACTCTCGGTGGGGCTTGCGGCGGCGCTGGGCGGAGCGGCCAGGGCGCAGTACTTTACTCCGCCGGAGACCAAGACGGTTGCGCCGCCGGGGCTGGAGGGAGTGGGCATTGACCAGCGGCTGAACGAGCAGGTGCCGCTGGATCTCACCTTCAAGGATGAGCAGGGCAGGACGGTGCGGCTGGGCGACTACTTTCACCAGGGGCGTCCGGTGATCCTGAACCTGGTTTACTACCAGTGTCCGATGCTGTGCACGGAAGTTTTGAACGGGCTGACCTCGGCGCTGAAGGTGATCCGGTTTGTGCCGGGGAAGGAATTTGAAGTGGTCACCTTGAGCATCGATCCGCGGGAGACTCCGCAACTGGCGGCCAACAAGAAAGAGATGTACCTGAAGAAGCTGGGCAATCCGGCGGCGGCCGCGGGCTGGCACTTTTTGACCGGCGAGCAGACGCAGATTGCGGCGCTGGCAAACGCCGTGGGCTGGCACTACCGGTACGACCCCAAGCTGGACCAGTTTGCGCATGCGGCGGGAATCATACTGATCACGCCGGAGGGCAAGATCGCGCAGTACTACTACGGGGTGGAGTACTCGGCGAAAGACATGCGGCTGGGGATTGTGGAGGCTTCGCAGAACAGGATCGGGTCGCTGGCCGACCAGGTGCTGCTGTACTGCTATCACTACGATCCGCGCACCGGGCGTTACGGCGCGACGGTCACCAACATCGTCCGGCTGGCCGGGGTCACCACGGTGATTGTGCTGGGCGGCGCTCTTTTACTGCTGTTTCGTCACGAGAAACACGATCCAGGTATCGGAACAGGACGGGCATAAATCGATATGTGGTCTAATCTGCCACTTTTTCCGGCGCGCGCCAGTACCATGGCCGGACACGTTGACGCGCTGTACTTCTTCCTGGTGGCGATGGCTGCCTTTTTCACCGCGTTGATTGCGGTGCTGATCCTGTTTTTTGCGTTGCGCTACCGCAAGTCACGCAGCCCGCAGGCGACGCAGATCCACGGCTCGACGGCGCTGGAGCTTCTGTGGACCGGCATCCCGCTGGGAATCGTGATGATCATCTTTGTGTGGTCGTCGGTGATTTTCTTTATGCAGACGCGTCCGCCCAAGGGGGCGATGGAAATTTACTGTGTGGGCAAGCAGTGGATGTGGAAGTTCCAGCACCCGGAAGGACAGAGGGAGATCAACGAACTGCACGTACCGGCGGGACGCGACGTGCGCATGGTGATGACGTCGCAGGACGTGATTCACGACTTTTTTGTTCCGGCGTTCCGCATCAAGGCGGACGTGTTGCCGGGGCGCTATACCTCGACGTGGTTTCATGCCACGGTTCCGGGGCGCTATCACCTGTTCTGTTCGCAATATTGCGGGACGAACCACTCGGCGATGGTGGGCGAAATGGTGGTGATGGAGCCGGCGGATTACGATCGCTGGGCGGCGGGGGGAGTGGACGGCTCGCTGGCTTCGGCGGGAGAAAAGAGCTTCCAGCAATACGGCTGCTCGATGTGCCATCGTGCGGAGGCCGCGGGACGCGGACCGAACCTGGTCGGGGTGTTCGGCAGGCCGGTGCTGCTGGACGATGGCCGCGCCGTAACTGCCGACGAAAGCTACGTGCGCGAATCGATTCTGAATCCGGGCGCGAAGATCGTGAGCGGCTTCAAGAACATCATGCCGACCTTCCAGGGGCAGTTGAGCGAGGAAGAAGTGATCGGGCTGGTTGCCTACATCAAGGCGCTGGGCAATGGCACGGCGAACCTTCCGGCATTGGTCAGCGAACCGAACTCGGGAACTTATCCGGTGGCTCCGAAGGCGGAGTCGTCGGCTGCCAAGAGCGACCAGACGGCAGCTCCGGCGAAGCCGGCCACACAGTCAATACCGGTGCATCCAGCGGCGAGGCAGTAGAGGACGAATTATGGAAACAGCTAGCCCATCCGAAGCGAAGACGAATTACCTGAACGCCGATTACGGGATCAAGTCGTGGTTGCTGACCACGGACCACAAGCGGATTGCGATTCTATACCTGGGATCGATTACGGCGTTCTTCTTCCTGGGCGGATTTTTCGCCATGCTGATCCGGCTGGAACTGCTGACCCCGGCGGGCGACCTGGTGCTGGCCGACACCTATAACAAGCTGTTCACGATGCACGGCGTGGTGATGATTTTTCTGTTTCTGATCCCGTCGGTGCCGGCGGTGTTTGGCAACTTCCTGGTTCCAATGATGGTCGGAGCCAAGGACCTGGCGTTCCCCAAATTGAACCTGGCGAGCTGGTACATCTACATGATTGGCGCCGGCTTCATTCTGTACGCCATTGTGACCGGGGGACTGGACACGGGCTGGACCTTCTACACCCCGTACTCGACCACGTACTCGAACACGAACGTGATTTCGGCGGCGATCGGGGTGTTCATTGTCGGCTTCTCCTCGATCTTTACGGGACTGAACATTATTGTGACGGTACACCGGATGCGGGCTCCGGGACTGACGTGGCGGCGGCTGCCGCTGTTTGTCTGGGCGCATTATGCGACTTCGGTGATCATGGTGCTGGGGACGCCGGTGCTGGCGATCACGATTGTGCTGGTGGCACTGGAGCGGCTCTTCCACTTTGGCATCTTCGATGCGCGGCTGGGCGGCGACCCGCTGCTGTTCCAGCACCTGTTCTGGTTCTATTCGCACCCTGCCGTGTACATCATGATTCTGCCGAGCATGGGGGTGATCAGCGAGGTGATTGCCTGCTTCTCGCGCAAGCGGGTGTTTGGCTATGACTTCATTGCGATGTCGTCGATTGCGATTGCGGTGCTGGGATTCCTGGTGTGGGCGCATCACATGTTCGTGGCGGGGATTTCGGTTTACGCCGCCATGATTTTCTCGATGCTGACATTTTTTGTGGCGATTCCCTCGGCGGTGAAGGTGTTTAACTGGACGGCGACGCTGTACAAGGGATCGATCACGTTTGAAACCCCGATGCTGTACGTGTTTGCGTTCATCGGGCTGTTCACCATCGGCGGACTGACCGGCATCTTTCTGGGAGCGGTTGGACTCGACGTGCACGTGCACGACACCTACTTTGTGGTGGCGCACTTCCACTACGTGATGGTGGGCGGCGGGGTGACGGGGTTCATGTGCGCGCTGCACTTCTGGTGGCCGAAGATGACCGGGAAGATGTATCCGGAAGCGTTTGCGAGGCTGAGCGCGGTGCTGGTGTTCATTGGCTTCAACCTGACTTTCTTCCCGCAGTTTCTGCTTGGCTACATGGGGATGCCGCGGCGCTACCACGCGTATCCTCCCGAGTTCCAGGTGCTGAATGTGCTGTCAACGGCGGGCGCCTCGATTCTGGCGGCGGGCTTCCTGATGCCGATGATCTACTTTGTCTGGAGCTTGCGCTATGGCAAGGACGCGGGGCCGAATCCGTACCGCGCGGCGGGACTCGAATGGATGACCGCGTCGCCGCCACCGACCTTCAACTTTGACGAGACGCCGGTGGTGACCTGGGAGGCGTACAACTACGACGAGATCGACGCGCCCGACCATGGGACTCAGAAGGGGGTTGAAGTTGCCGGATAGCGAGATTGCGGTACACAACCTGAAGCATCACTTTGCCGACCTGGAGCAGCAGAAAGCCACCTCCACGTTCGGCATGTGGCTGTTCCTGGTCACCGAGATCATGTTCTTTGGCGGCATGTTTGCCGCGTACCTGGTGTACCGGCTCTCGTACTACAACGCCTGGGTTGCGGGCAGCCAGACGATGGAGATCCGGTTGGGCGCGACCAACACGGCGGTACTCATCTGCTCATCGCTGACGATGGTGATGGCGGTACACTTTGCCAAGCTTGGGAATCGCAAGCTGACGGCCCTGTGCCTGATCCTGACGCTGGCGCTGGGCTTCAGCTTTTTGGGCGTGAAGGCCGTGGAGTATCACGGGCACTGGGTTCACCACGAGGTTCCGGGGCCGAATTTTCACTTTGAGCACGAAGGCAACTACGATCCGCGGCAGGTGGCGATGTTTTTCTCGCTGTACTTTGCCATGACCGGCATGCACGCGCTGCACATGATCATCGGCGCCGGACTGCTGACCTGGCTGCTGATCGCCAATGCGCGGGGACGGTTCAGCACGGAGTACAACTCACCGGTGGAGATCGTGGGGCTGTACTGGCATTTTGTCGACCTGGTGTGGATCTATCTTTTTCCGCTGCTGTACCTGATCAGCCACCACCACAACGGGTAAAGAGGTTGGACCACTCCACATTCGCCAAAAGAAGGCGGATGCGGGCCACCCGGAGAAGGAAAACATGAGCGAACACGCACACCCCACTGTCAAGACATTTGTTGCCGTATGGGCCACCCTGCTGGTGCTGACCGCGCTGACCGTGTTCGCCGCCACCCTGGAGCTGGGCCCGTTCAACGCGATTGTTGCGTTGAGCATTGCCACCGTGAAGGCGCTGCTGGTGATGCTGTTCTTCATGGAACTGCGTTACTCGACGGCGCTGACCAAGGTTGCGGTGGTGGCGGCCATCTTCTTCCTGCTGCTGCTGCTGGGGCTGACGCTTTCCGATTACATGACCCGCGGCTGGAGCTCGTACATCAACCCGTTCCGCTGAGGATTGGCGTGGACGGCAACGGGGAGGGCCCAGGGCTCTCCCCGTTTGTATTGGGGAAAAAGCGAAGATTGCGCCCGGTTGCCTTTTGGCGGCGGAGGGGATGAAATGTTACAGCCATGTGAAAACAATTTTGCGGAGGTTCCCGCCGACGCCCCGGCTGACTACAATGAAGGCGATGAAACCCCTTATTTTTGTAGTGGAAGATGAAGCTGACATTGCCCGGCTGGTGAAGCATCATCTGGAAGCTGCCGGTTTCAATGCACGTATTTTCGCCTCCGCCGCGACGGTGATTGCGGAGGCGGAACGCGAAAAGCCCGCGCTGTTCCTGCTCGACATCATGATTCCGGGTGGAGACGGGTTCGAGCTCTGCCGCAGCATCCGGCAGAACCAGACGATTGCGATGACGCCGGTGATCTTTCTGACGGCCAAGACCAGCGAAAGCGACCGGGTGCTGGGACTGGAACTTGGCGCCGACGACTACGTGGGCAAGCCGTTCAGTCCGCGGGAGCTGGTGGCGAGGGTCAAGGCGGTGCTGCGCCGCTTTGAGCGGCCACTGGCGCCGGAGATCATCGCCACGGGCGAGATCGAGATCGACAGCGGCGCAATGATCCTGAAGGTACGAGGCAAGATTGTGGCGACGACAGCCACCGAGTTCCGGCTGCTGGAGTACATGGCGCGCCATCCCGGACGGGTGTTCACCCGCGATCAACTGCTCGACGCCGTCTGGCGGGACACGGCGTACGTGACCCCGCGCTCGGTGGACGTGTATGTGCGGCGCATCCGGGAAAAGATCGAAAAGGACGCCGAGGAGCCGCTGTATCTGCGTACGGTGCGCGGCGCGGGATACAGGTTTGAGGCCCTGAAGTGAAGAGCCGGATTTTCTTCAAGCTGGTGCTTGTCTTTACCGTGGTGATTGCGGCCGCAACCCTGACCCTGGACGTTGCGATTACCAAGACGTGGGAGAGATCCCTGCGGCAGCAGATTGAAAACAACCTGCGGCAGAAGACTGCGATGTTTGGGCTGAGGGTTTCCGCCTTGCCACTTTCGGCTGGCGATCTGAAGCAGGCTGTACAGGGCATGGCGGCCGCGGCGGGTGCGCGCGCCACCGTGATCGACAGCCAGGGGCGGGTGCTGGCCGATAGCGAAGCAGTCGTGGAAAAAATGGAAAACCACGCGCGGCGTCCGGAATTCCAGGCGGCGCTGGCGGGGCGGACGGGAAGCGACGTCCGGCAGAGCCACACGCTGGGAGTGGACCTTTTGTATGTGGCGCAGCCGGTTCCCGGCGGTGCGGTGCGGCTGGCGGTCCCGCTGCGCGCGATTGCCGAAGCCAATCGGGAGGTATGGCGCTCGCTGATTGTTGCCTCGGCGCTGGCCTGTTTCGTGGCGATTCTGCTGGCGGCGCTGGCGTCGCGAAGCTTGAGCGCGCGGCTGGAGAGAATTCTTACGTTTGCCGGAAAGATCGCGGAAGGCGACTTCTCGGCGCGCCTGGACGAAGATCAGACGGACGAGATTGGGCGCGTGGCAAGCGCGCTGGACGCCACGGCGCGCAAGCTGCAAACCAGCTTCCAACAGGTGGAGGACAGCCGCAGCGAACTGGAAGCCGTTCTGAACAGCATGCAGGAGCCGGTGATTGCCATCGCCAGCGACGGGCGGGCGCAGTGGGCGAACCGGCGCATGGAATTGCTGGCACCCACCGGGGTGCGGCTGGGGCAGCCGGTGGTGCAGACGGTGCGTGATCCGAGTTTTCTGGCGGCGATTCAGGAGGCCGCGCAACAACACAAGCTGGTGACCGCGCGGATCAACAACTTTGTTCCGGGACGGGTATTTGCCGCCACGGTTGCGCCCATGCCTTCCGCAGGCCTGGTGGCCGTTTTGCACGACCGGACCGATGCGGAAAGCATTGAAACCACGCGGCGCGATTTCATTGCCAACGTTTCGCACGAACTGCGCACGCCGCTGACCTCGATCCAGGGCTATGCCGAGACCCTGCTGGACGGGGTGAACTCGGAGGAAACGCAGCGGGATTTTCTGGAGATCATCCGCAAGAACGCCGCGCGCATGACACGGCTGACCGAGGATCTGCTGATTCTGGCGCGGGTGGAATCGGGCGACAAGAAGCTGCAATTGCGGCCGATGTCGGCGGCGGAACTGCTGCGGGACGCCGCGGATTTCTTTCGCGACTACCGTTCCGATTCTCCGATGACGCTGGACGTGGTGAACGAGGCGCTGAAAATGGTTTCGGCGGACCGCGACGCGGTGTTCCAGGTATTTTCAAACCTGATCGACAACGCCTGCAAGTATGGCTCGCAGGGCGGCCGCATCCTGATCGGCGCGCACGACGTGGAAGGCTATGTGCAATTCTACGTGCGGGATTTTGGTCCGGGGATTGCCAGCGAACATCTGCCCAGGTTGTTCGAGCGCTTTTACCGGGTGGACAAAGCACGGTCGCGGGAGAGCGGAGGCACGGGCCTGGGGCTGGCGATTGCCAAGCACATCATGCTGGCGCACGGCGGCATGATCACGGCGGAAAGCGAATTGAACCACGGCTGCACGTTTGTCTTCTCGATTCCGGAGGCGCGCGGGGACCAGACCACGGGTTCGTGACGGAGTTCACGAGGTATTCACACAGCGCTCATACGATTGAAAAGAACCGCCGGTACATTTGAGTAAACGTAGTTGGGGGCCTTGAGAGACCAGCCGCATGTTTGCTCAAAACCGGGCCGACAGGGTTGGCCTCTCATTTCTGTCCGTGGCTCTCCTCTATGGCGGAGCTGCAGACATGGGCGAGCCAAAGGTGATTGCGGGTCCTGGATCACACCTTCTTGAACTTACACTCGATGCGTTTCGCGTGGCTCATCGCGCCGCTGCCGCCGCCTCGGAAGGGCTTACCACCTCATCCGAGGCTCTTTTCGGCGAGGTTCGGGAGCGGGAGCGCGAGTTGGATTCGCTGGACCGCGATATTGACGACCTGGTTACGATGACGATCACCCGGGTTGAAGGCGAGGAAGCCAGGACGCTGCTGGCCTGCATGAAGTTTGGCATGTCGCTGGAGCGCATCGGCGATCTTCTGCGGAGTTTTGTCAATCGCGCCGAAGCGGTTGCCGTGCAACTGGAGCACGACGATATCCGCGAGCTCCTGATGATGACATCGCGGCTGGAACGCATGCTGGCCGATATCGAATGCGCCTTCCGCTCGCGCTCCCTGGACAAAGCCGTCAACGTGCTGCGCTCGGACACGGAACTGGACCGGCTGCGCAACGTGATCACCTTCCGGCATCTTGAACCGGCGGAGGGAGTGCGGAGAGTCGGCAGCTTTCACGTTCTGTTCATGGCACAGGAGATCGAGCGCGCCGGCGACCATGTGAAGAACATGGCGGAGGAAGTTTGCCACCTGATAAGCGGACGCACCATGCGCCATGTGCTGCGCGCCTATGATCTTCCGGTCGAGCAGTTATTCCTGGAACACATGAAGCACAAGCCATAGGCGCGCCGCGCCGGAAGCAGGAGAGGCTTGCGCGGGGAGGCGGAAGACAGGCGCGGAATTGGTTGTGGTTGCGGGTTCGGCGTTGCTTCTGTTACCGGAAATTCACACGCGGTTAACCATACCGTAATGGTTCGAAACCGATACTCATAGGTGAGACTCCGGGAGGAATAAATCTGTGATTCGCACTATAAAGCTGATGGTGTGCGCGCTGGTACTGTGCGTGACCGCGTCGGCGCAATCGTTAAACGGGGCGGGCGCCACCTTTCCGAACCCGATCTACCAGAAGTGGTTTACCGAATACAGCGCGGCTCATGCCGGCGTGCAGATCAACTACCAGTCGCTCGGCTCCGGCGCGGGCATCCGCCAGGTGATCGCGGGCACGGTTGATTTTGGCGCCTCGGACGGTCCCATGACCGACGAACAGCTGTCCCAGTGCAAGAGCAAGATCCTGCACATCCCCACCGTGCTCGGCGCCGTGGTTCCGGCCTACAACATCGCGGGAGTGAAGCAGGAGCTGAAGTTTACGCCGGATCTTCTGGCGGGCATTTTTCTGGGAAAAATCAACAACTGGAGCGACCCGGCGATTGCCAAGGTGAATCCGGGAGTGAAGTTTCCCAACGAGGCCATCGTGGTGGTGCACCGTTCCGACGGTTCGGGCACGACCTACGTATTCACCGACTATCTTTCCAAGGTAAGTCCGCAGTGGAACTCCTCGGTTGGCAAAAGCACCAGCGTGAAGTGGCCGGTTGGTCTGGGCGGCAAGGGCAATGAGGGCGTAGCAGGCACCATCCGCCAGATTGAAGGCTCGATTGGCTACGTGGAACTGATCTACGCGGTGCAGAACAACATCAGCTACGGCGAAGTCCGCAACAAGCGCGGCAACTTTGTGAAGGCTTCGCTGGCTTCGACTACTTCGGCCGCGGCCGCGGCGGCGACCAGCATGCCGGCCGATTACCGGGTATCGATCACCGACGCGGATGGGAAAGACTCCTATCCGATTGCGAGTTTCACCTGGTTGCTGATTCCGCAGCAGTCCAGGGACGCGAGCAAGGGCAGGGTTCTGCAGGATTTTCTGTCGTGGATGTTGAAAGACGGCCAGAGCCAGGCGGCCGCGCTGACGTATTCTCCGCTGCCGAAGGAAGTCGTAAAGAAGCTGCAGGCGACGATTCGCACGATCCACTAAGGCGCGGTTGACTTGCGCGCCGGTTGGATGGCTGTGCGTTGCCGCATTGCGGAACCGGTCACGAGAAACGCAGGCGGGCGCGGCTGGGAGATGGCGTCGAGAAGGAAACGGAATTGATCCAACTCTCCGGGATTCGAGGAGAGTGCGTTGGTCTGGGGTGGCACGCCGGACCCAGGTGACTCACCCATGAACCCGCATCCGGCCGCCACTGGCAGCCGGGAAAATGCGAATGAAATACTTTGGAGCGTTTAGACATGAGGAACCTTCACAAAGTGGTCGCGTTGATTGCTCTATCCGGGATGTGTTTTGGCGCCCAGGCGCCATCGGATGGTGATGCAGCCGCCAAGAAGAGCACGAAGCAGCACGCGGTGCACACTAGCAAGAAAGTAGAGCCCGCGAAGAGGGACGAGACCTCGGAGAAGCTGCGCGAGTTGAAGGAGATGATCGAGCGGCAGCAATCCTCGTTGCAGCAGGTGCAGCAGCAGTTGCGCGAGACGCAGCAGCAGTTGCAGCAGACGCAGCAGCAACTCGGCAGCACCCAGCAAACCGCGCAGCATGCCGATGCCACGGCGATTGCGGTAGAGACCAACAACAACCTGCAAGTGCAGAAAGTCCAAGCCGATCTTTCCGACGTGAAGATCGAGGTGACGACCGCCAACCAGCAAGCCAGCCTGGCGGTGAAAAAAGCCGAAGACCTGGAACACCCGCTGGCGCTGCACTACAAGGACGTGACCATTACGCCGGGTGGATTCCTGGCGGCTGAATCGGTGTGGCGTCAGCACGGCACTGGTTCCGACATCAACACGCCGTTCAACAGCATCAACTTTCCGGGAGCGGATGCGTATCACCAATCCGAGTTCTTCGGCTCCGGCCGGCAGTCGCGGCTGAGCGTGCTGGTTGAGGGTAAACTGAAGTCCGCCAAGCTGAACGGCTACTACGAGACAGATTGGCTGGGCACCGGCGTCACCTCGAACAACAACCAGAGCAACAGCTATGTGAACCGCATGCGCCAACTCTATGGCCAGGCCACTCTGAGCAACGGCATAACCTTCACCGGCGGCCAGATGTGGAGCTTGGTGACAGAGACCAAGAAGGGCGTGGAAAACCGCACGGAAGCAACTCCGATGACCATCGACCCACAGTATTCGGTTGGTTTCAGTTGGGCGCGCCAGTACGGCTTCCGGGTTTCAAAGAACTTTGACAACAAGGTGTGGCTGGCGGCCTCGGTGGAGAATCCGCAGACGACACTCACGGCACACAACGCAGCCGCGAATTTCAACTTTGGCGAGGCGGGCGTTGGCGGCGGCCTCTACAACCTCAATGCCAACTATTCGTTCAACGAGGCTCCAGATGTTGTGGTCAAAGCCGTCTTTGAGCCAGGCTTTGGACATTACGAAGTCTTTGGCCTGATGAGCCAGTTCCGCGATCGCGTTTATCCGAACGCTACCGCGACCCCAGCCAGCGCTGCCGGCGCCTATAACGACTCACGCACCGGCGGCGGTATCGGCGTCAACGCACGCGCCGGGTTCTTCGACAAGCGCCTTGATGTCGGTCTGCACTTCCTGGACGGCAAAGGCATCGGACGCTATGGCACTTCGACTCTGCCCGATACAACCGTGCGTCCAAACGGCACCCTGGCGCCGCTCCGCAGCGGGCAGGGCCTGGGAACGATCGAGTGGCACTCGGCAAGATTTGACGTTTACGGCAACGCGGGCGCGGAATATGTAGGCCGCTTCTCGTTGCCGAATGCGGCGGGCAAAGGTGTCGGCTACGGGGTTCCCACGCTGGACAACTCCGGTTGCTTCACGGAAACCCTTCCCACCGGCACTGGCGGCGTAACTCCTGGCACCGCGGGTAGCTGCGCGGCTGACACGCGGGTCCTGATTGAAGGCACGTTCGGCTTCTGGTACAAGCCTTATAACGGGAGCAAGGGGCGCGTCCAGTTTGGTCCGCAGTACTCCTACCTGGTGCGCAACACCTGGGGCGGATTGGGCGGCGCGCCGCACACGATCGAAAACATGTTCTTCACCTCCTTCCGTTACTACATTCCGTAACGGCATCTGATTTGGCGGTGTGGGCCCTGGCCGAAACTGGTCAGGGCCTTTTGTTGCGCCCGCCTGGAGAGGGAAGCGTCTGCCGGCGCGACCACGCGGAATGCAGGATGGAAGCCAGAGTAAGGCCGCAACGTCCGCAAAGGGGCTATGCTAAACTGGAGCGCAGTAGAGAAGAACGGAGTGCGTGGGACGAGACGGAGAAGCGGAATCCCGAGGGCAAGGCCGGGAAGCGTGGTGGCCCTTGCACGGAGGATGTCATCGCGGTTGAGGGAACCATGACAAAGGCGCGCCAAACCAGAGGAAGCCTGCTCCTGCGGGTCGCGCTGGCCTTGTTATCGCTGGCCGTTTTCTACTGGGGATTGCACTACAAGTTGTCCTTGTATGACGCGGCATCGGGGTTGCAGCAAGTGGCTCCGGCCAAGCTGTGGACAGGGGAGCGCGGCTTGGGCGTCACGAAAACCGCGCTGCCTGGAGTGCCTGCAGATCTCCTTCCCACGGAACTGACATGGCCGGCTGCCTTGTTGTTTGCTCCTATCCTTCTCCCGCTCCCGGCGAGCGGTCGAGAGTTTCACCGGACGGCGGACTGGCATGGCGACAGAAAACGGCAGTCCCTTTCGCCGCATTCCGCCTTCTTCTGTTTTCGTCCCCCTCCTGCGAGTATCTAAAGCTGGCATAGCGGGCTTCGACTGACCGGCATTGCTGTCTGCATGCATTTGGCATCCGTCTTTCTACGAGGTGCCTCTGACGAAACAGTTTAGATTGATCGAGGTGTGAATCCGTGCGCAAACGCAAGCGGGTGATCGCATTCACCCTGCTGTCGCTCTCCATCGCGACTGGTTTTCTAATTTCCTGCAGCCGCAAGCAGTCTCCCGAGTCTGGCGGTGCGAGCGCTGCTCCGGGTGCCGAAGTGGCAGCCGTCCAGCGCGAAAACCTCTCCAGCACCCTCACCGTGGCCGGCCAGTTCCAGGCCTTTCAGGAAGTCGATTTGCACGCCAAAGTCTCCGGCTACATCCGGCGCATCAACGTGGACATTGGCGACCGGGTGAAGGCGGGGCAGGTCATCGCCACGCTGGAAGTTCCGGAACTGAACGCGCAGTTGGCCGGCACCCAGGCCGAGGTCCGGCACAGCCAATCCGAGATCAGCCGCGCCGAGAGCGAGGTTGCGCGTGCCGAGGCCGACTACGCGGCACTGCACGCGGCGTACACGCGGCTGCAACAAGCCGCGCAACAGCGTCCGGGACTGATCGCCGAACAGGAACTGGACGACGCCCGCGGCAAGGATCAGAGTGCGGCTGCGCAGGTGAGTGTGACGAAAGCCGCGGTGGAGGCGAGCAAGGAGCAACTGGGCGTGTCGCGCGCCGAGGGTAAGCGGGTGCAGACACTTTCGGATTACTCGGTGGTGACGGCGCCTTTTGCCGGAGTGGTTACGATGCGCTACGCCGATACCGGCTCGCTGATCCAGGCAGGCACGACTTCCAACACCCAGGCGATGCCGGTGGTGCGCGTTGCCGAGAGCGACCTGTTGCGATTGCGCATGCCGGTTCCCGAGTCCGACGTGCCGTATATCCGCGAAGGCGGCGAGGTGGACGTGCGGGTTCTGGCAAACAACAAGCACTTCACCGGCAAGATTATCCGCTTCACGCGGGCGCTGGACCCTTCGACGCGCACCATGCTGGCCGAGGTGGATGTGCCGAACGCGGACCTGAGCCTCAGTCCGGGCATGTACGCGGAGACGGTTATCACCTTGCAGAACCGGCCGAATGTGCTGGCGATCCCAGCGCAAGCCGTCGTCACGAGCGAGGCAGCGCCGTACGTGCTGGTGGTCAACCGGGAGAACAAGGTGGAAAAACGCGCGGTCACGCTCGGCATCCAGGGCCCCGAGCGGGTAGAAATCAGCAGCGGCCTTGCCGAGGGCGAGCGCGTGATTGTGACGGCGCAATCCAACTACCAACCGGGCGAAACGGTTCGGCCCAAAGCGGTAGCCGCCGAGGGCAGGCCGGCAGGAGGCGGGCAATAAATGTCCACCTTCGCGATCAAATATCCGTTCTTCATCCTGATGATGTGCCTGATCATCATCGTGGTTGGCGTCACGACCGTAACCCGCATGCCGGTGGACCTGTTTCCGGAAGTCAACATCCCGGTGGTGGTGGTTGCGACCTTCTACGCGGGCATGCCTCCGGAACAGATTGAATCCGACATTACGAACAGCTATGAGCGTTTCTTTACGCTGGGCAGCGGCATTGAACACATTGAGTCGCGCTCGCTTACCGGGGTAAGCCTCATCAAGATTTACTTTCAGCCGGGGACGGATGGCAACGCCGCGGTGAGCAACATTGCGAACCTGGCGATGGCGAACCTGCGCCGTCTGCCGCCGGGCACCTTGCCGCCGGTGGTGCTGAAGTTCGATGCGTCGAACCTGCCGGTCTGCCTGATCACGCTGAAAGGCCAGGGACTGAACGAAACCCAGTTGAAGGATCTGGCCCAGTTCAGCGTGCGCAACCAGGTGGCGAATGTGCCAGGAGCATCGGTTCCGCAGCCTTACGGGGGGCGCTACCGCCAGATCATGGTGTATGTGGATCCGGTGAAACTGGAAGCGCACCAGATGAGCGTGATGGATGTGGTGACGTCGCTGAACGAATCCAACCTGATCCTTCCGGCGGGCGACGTTCGCATTGGGGCGAAGGACTACAACATCTATGCCAACAGCCAGGTGCCCGTAGTGGACGAGATCAATGCCCTGCCGCTGAAGACGGTCGGCCATGCCTCGGTGATGGTTGGCGATATTGGCGAGGCGAAAGACGCCGGGCAACTGCAGACGAACATTGTGCGGGTGGACGGACAACGCTCGGTCTACATACCGATTCTGAAGCAGGGCGGCAATTCAAACACCATTACGATCGTCGATGGCGTAAAGAAGACCGTGGCACATCTGCTGGACATACCCAAGGTGCTCAGGACCGATGTGGTCTTCGACCAGTCGGTGTTCGTCAAGATCGCGGTGAAGAACGTAATCAACGAGGGCACGATCGGCCTGGTACTGACGGCGCTGATGATCCTGCTCTTTCTGGGCAATGTGCGCGCCACCGTCGCCGTTCTTCTCTCCATTCCTATTTCCTGCCTGGCCACATTTCTCGGCCTCAATCTGGGCGGCAGCTCGATTAACACGATGGTGCTCGGCGGACTTGCGCTGGCCCTGTCCCGGCTGATCGACAACTCCGTGGTGGTGCTGGAAAATATCTTCCGGCACATGGAGCTGGGAGAAGAACCCAGGGTGGCGGCGGAGCGCGGAGGCAAGGAAGTGCAACTTGCGGTGCTGGCCGCCACGGTGAGCACCAGCATTGTTTTTTTCCCGGTGGTGCTGCTTTACGGGGTCAGCAAGTATCTGTTCACGGCGCTGGCGCTGGCCGTGGTGCTGGCCATGTTCGCCTCGTACCTGGTGGCCATGACGGTGGTGCCGCTATTCTGCGCAACGTTTATACGCCTGGGGCCGGGACATATACACAAGACAGCGCGAGAGATTGAGGAAGACCTGGAGCCTGCGATTGATACCTCCTGGAAGCACCACATCTTCCGCAACGTCATCCGCGGATTCAATGATGGCTTCCAAGCGCTCCAGAGGCGGTATGAGGCGGCCATCGGCCGATGCCTTGAGTATCCGGTCGTGGTGATCTTGTGCTTTGGCGGTTTTGTTCTGCTGAGTTTTCTCCTCTACCCGCTGCTGGGAAAGGCTTTCTTCCCGCGCACGGATCCAGGGCAGTTCGTAATCAACATCAAAGTTCCGGCGGGTACGCGCATCGAACTTACGGATCAATATGTAGCGCGCATGGAGAATGAAATTCGCTCGGTGATATCTCCACACGACTTCAACATGATTGTGTCCAACATCGGCATCACGCCGGATCTATCGGCGATCTATACCTCGAACTCCGGCATGAACACGGCGTTTATCCAGGTGAGCCTCAAAGAGGATCACAAGACCGGCAGCTACGCCTACATGGAGCGGGTACGGCGCAAGCTGACGGAGGACTTTCCCGATGTAGCCACCTACTTCCAGGCAGGAGGTTTGGAGGACTCCGTGGTGAACCAGGGCAAGCCCGCGCCGATCGACATCCAGATTGGCGGAAACAATCTGGAGCAGGCCTATCGCCTGGCGCGGTCCACGGCGGCGAAACTGCGCGGCCTGCCGAGCGTGAGCGATGTGCTGATCCCGCAGGACATGGATTACCCAGGACTGGAACTGGACATCAACCGGGAACGCGCTGGACTGGTGGGAGTGTCGCCGCAAGCGGTGGTGGACAACGTCATCACGGCGCTCACTTCCGACGGCATGATTGCTCCCAGCTTCTGGGTGGACCCAAAGACGGGGAACAGCTATATGTTGACCGTGCAGTATCCGGAATCGCAGATCAAGACCCTGACCGACTTCAGACAGATTCCGCTGCGCGCGCCCGGCGGCGCCAATACGACGCCGTTGGAGTCGGTGGCGGACATCAAGCCGATCAACACGCCGACGGAAGTGGACCACTACCAGCTCCGGCGCGTGTTCGACATCTACGTGATGCCGAAGAAAGAAGACCTGAGGCGAGCCAATGACGATGTTGCATCGGTGATTGGAGGGATCGAGAAGCCCGAGGGAGTCACGGTGAACGTACGTGGCACGGTGCGCGACATGGAAGCATCCTTCTCCAGTTTCGCGATCGGACTGATGCTGGCGGTGGTCCTGGTCTACCTGATCCTGATGGCGCAGTTTGCGTCGTTTTCCGACCCGTTCGTCATTCTGCTGGCGATTCCGCCGGGGCTCTCGGGCGTGCTCATTTTCTTGCTGGTCACCGGCACCACGCTGAACGTGATGTCGCTGATGGGATTGGTGATGGTGAGCGGCATTGCGGTTTCCAACAGCATTCTGATCGTCGAATTCACGGGAACCCTGCGGCGGCAGGGGATGGCGCTAAAGGAGGCGCTGGCGGAGGCGTGCAAGGTGAGGCTTCGCCCCATTCTGATGACCACGCTGGCGACGATTCTCGGAATGATTCCCATGGCGCTGGCGCTGGAGCCGGGCAGTGAGCAATATGCCCCGCTGGCGCGCGCCATCTTCGGCGGGTTGACGGTATCCGTGATCGTCACAGTCTTCCTGGTGCCGACCGCGTACCTGCTGATCCATCGTGGGGAGGACAAGAACGAGGAGGGGAAGGCGTGATGCAGGGATCGAAGATTGCCATATGGATGGGATTGGCGCTGCTGTCCTACGGGGCGGCTGCCCAGGCGCGACCCGCGAGCCAGCCGATGCGCATGACCGTGAGCCAGGCGGAGCAGATCGCCATCAGAAACAACCCTGACATCAGCGTGGCCAAGCTGGCGGCGATGGCCAGTCACGAGGTCTGGCGCGAAACTCGCGCGGCACTGCTGCCATCGGCATACTCAAACCTGACGGCGGTGGACACGAATACCGGGGACCGGATCTCCGCCGGTGCGCTGAACAATCCGGTGATCTATGACCGGGCGGCCTACGGGGCGATGGCGGCGCAACTGATCACCGATTTTGGACGGACGAAGAACACGGTTGCGGGAGCGCGCTTCCAGGCGCAGGCGCAGGATCAGACGTCGATTGCGACGGCGAACCAGATCAAGCTTGCGGTGGACAGGGAATTTTACAGTGTGCTGGGAGCGGCGGCGGTGCTTGCGGTGGCGCGGCAGACGGTTGCGTCGCGCCAGCTGCTGGCGGACCAGGTGAGCGCGCTGGCGCAGAACAAACTCAAATCCTCCCTGGACGTGGCCTTTGCGAGCACGAATCTTGACGAGGCACAATTGCTTCTGCTGGATTCGGAGAACCAGTACAACACGACGCTGGCGGATCTGGCGGAAATTCTCGGCTATCCGGCGCCGCAGGATTTCGAATTAATCGACGACGTGCAAGCCGTCTCGCCGCCACCGCCGGAGGTGGAACCACTGGTTTCGCTGGCACTGGCGCAGCGTCCGGAGGTCAAGGCCGCGGAGCTGCAATTTGAGGCGGCGAAGAAGCTGCAAGCGGCGGCGTGGGAGCAGCGGCTGCCGAGCGTCCGCGCGCTGGGAACAGTGGGGCAGGCACCTGTCCGAGACGACCACATCTCCAGCTGGTATGGCGCGGCCGGAGTGAATGTGGAGATTCCGCTGTTCACCGGATTTCGCATTTCGGCCCAGACCCGTGAAGCGCAACTGCGGACGGAAGCCGGGAATGAGCGGCTCACGGGATTGAGAAATGCGATCAGCCGCGACGTGCGCGCGGGCTGGCTGGCGGCGAACACGGCCTTCCGCCGTTTGAGCGTGACCGCCGGGCTGGTAGAGCAGACGAAGCTGGGGCTCGACCTGGCGCAAACGCGCTACCAACTGGGATTGGGTTCCATCGTGGAGGTCAGCCAGGCGCAGTTGCAGGAGACCGGAGCGGAGATTGCCAGCGCCAAGGCGCGTTACGACTACCTGGTTGCGCAGGCGATCATACGATTTGAAACCGGCTCGATCTAGGCGCTGGTTTCATTCGCAGATCAAGTTGGCGCAAGGACCCCAGGGGGCGCCGGGACTGGATCTTGGGATGTGATGGAGCCTGGCCACCGGGGCCGGAACCGCGGTCGAGGGCTGGGCGGAGCAGCACGGGGTGGGGAGTCCGAGCCGGCCGCCATTCATGCAATGTTAACAATACTCTGGTAGCGTCAAAGCGTGAGCATTGGACCCGATTCCGAGCTGCGCCCGCTACCTAGCTTTCACCTGCGGGCGGCGGCCGTTGAGCAAAAGGCGGCCGCGCCAGCGGCGATGGCGGCGCCGCGGATCGAGTTGCACAGCAGCAAGATCAACAAGTACCTGGACCTGGGATTCCGGTATTCGTTGCTGCTCTGCTCGCTTTCCGTGATTGCGGTGATGGGGTTGTTCTTCTACGAGCTGACTTCGCGCTCGAAGCTGTCGATCGCGCGTTTTGGATTTGGTTTTTTTGTGGGCGATACCTGGGACCCGGTTGCGGGCGATTTTGGCGCGCTGCCGTTTATCTACGGGACGCTGGTTTCATCGCTGCTGGCGCTCCTGCTGGCGGTTCCCCTGGCGGTGGGCGTTGCGGTTTATGTGACCGAGTTGTGTCCGCGGGTATTGCGAGGAGTGATTGCCTTTACGGTGGAACTGCTGGCGGCGATTCCCTCGGTGATCTACGGACTGTGGGGAATCTTTGTACTGGTTCCGCTGCTGCACAACGTGGTTCAGCCCTGGCTGAGCACGTATCTGGGCTGGACGGGGATGTTCGGGGGGCCGGCCTACGGCATCGGCATGCTGGCGGCAGGAATCATCCTGGCGATCATGATCATTCCCATCATTGCATCAATCACGCGCGAGGTCCTGGTGGCAGTTCCGCGAAGCCAGCGCGAGGCGGTGCTGGCGCTGGGCGCGACACGCTGGGAGATGGTGCGGATGGCGGTTCTGAGAAACGCGCGCGCCGGCATCATGGGCGGGATCATCCTGGGACTGGGCCGCGCCATTGGCGAAACCATGGCGGTGACGATGCTGATCGGCAATCGTCCGGAGATTGCGAAGTCGTTGTTCGCGCCGGGATACACGATGGCGTCAGTGATTGCCAATGAGTTCTCCGAGGCCACCGACGATCTGTACCTGAGCGCATTGGTGGAAATTGGCCTGGTGCTGCTGATTGTGACGGTGATGGTGAATGCCTGTGCGCGTCTGCTGGTCTGGTCGGTGACGCGCGGCTACTCTGCGAGGAACAATGCCTAGCCTGTCACGTCCGCTCAGCCTGGGACGGCGTCTCCGCAACCTGTGTTTCATGGGTCTGTGCGGGCTGGCCGCGATCCTGGTGCTGGCTCCCCTGGGAGCTATTTTTGGCTACCTGGTTTACAAGGGCACTGGTTCGATCAACTGGGCCTTTCTGACCCATACGCCGCGCCCGGTGGGCGAAGCGGGGGGTGGGATGGCCAACGCCATCGTCGGCTCGATGATCGTTTTGGGCATCGGCTCGATGATCGGGGTACCCCTGGGAATTGGGTCGGGCATCTACATGGCGGAGTTTGGCGGCAGCCGTTATGTAAATGGTGTCCGCTTCACGGCGGATGTGTTGAATGGCGTTCCCTCGATTGTGGTGGGCATTGCCGTGTATGCCTTGGTGGTGCTGCCACAGCAACATTTCTCTGCGTTGTCGGGAGGGGTGGCGCTGGGCATCATGATGATTCCCACGATTGCGCGCACCACCGAGGAGATGCTGCTGATGGTTCCGAACACGATTCGGGAAGCCGCGCTTGGGCTGGGCATTCCGCAATGGCGGGCTACTTTGCAGGTGACCCTGCGCACCGCCTCCAAGGGCGTGATCACGGGAACGATGCTGGCGTTTGCGCGAGTGGCGGGAGAAACAGCCCCGCTGCTGTTCACTGCCTTTGGGAATCAATTTTGGAGTTTGAAGCCGAACCAGCCCATCGCGGCGCTGCCCATCCAGATTTTTGCGTACGCCATTTCGCCGTTTGACGAATGGCATCGCCAGGCCTGGGCAGGAGCCCTGATACTGATTGTCTTGATCGTTGTTGCCGTTGCCGCGGTACGCGTGGTGACCAGTCGCGGGAACATGGTGAACAACGACTAGCTTGCAAGGAGCCATCATCGGATGGGTGTTGGAATCGAAGTAAAGGATCTGAGCGCCTGGTTTGGAAAGGCGCAGGTTCTGAAGGAAATCAATATCAAGGTGGGAGCCAACGCGGTGACGGCCGTGATCGGCCCGTCGGGTTGCGGCAAGTCCACCTTCATCCGCTGTCTGAACCGGATGCATGAAACTAATCCCGAGGCCCGCCTGACTGGTACGGTGCAGGTGGGCGACATCAATGTCTACGAGGCGGGCACGGATGCGGTGGACGTGCGGCGGCGGATCGGGATGGTCTTCCAGAAGCCGAACCCGTTTCCCACCATGTCGATTTACGACAACGTGTCCGCCGGATTGAGGCTGAATGGCTACCATAAACGGCGCGAGTTGGACGCGGTGGTGGAGCACTCGCTGCGCATGGCCGCGCTTTGGGACGAAGTGAAGGATGTGCTGAAGAAGAAATCGGGCGCTTCACTCTCCGGCGGGCAGCAGCAGAGGCTGTGCATTGCGCGGGCACTGGCGGTGCAGCCCGATTTGCTTCTGATGGATGAGCCGTGCAGCGCGCTGGATCCGATTTCGACTGGAAAAATCGAGGAGCTGATTTTCCAGCTGAAAGCCGAGTACACGGTGGTGATTGTGACCCATAATATGCAGCAGGCGGCGCGGGTCGCCGACCATACTGGCTTTTTCCTGATGGGCAAGCTGATCGAATACGACAAGACGGAAAAGATATTCACCACGCCATCCGACAAACGGACGGAAGACTACATCACGGGCAGGTTTGGATGACGAGAAGCCGGTTTCAGCTGGGTCTGGACGAACTGAAAGAACGATTGCTGGAGATGGGCGGGATGGCCGAATCCGCCATTGAGCTGGCGTCGGAAGTCTATCGCAAACGCGACGGGCGGCTGGCGCGGCAGGTCTTTGAGCGCGAAGAGATGATCAACCAGAGCCAGGGCATGATTGACGAACTGGCGGTGGACCTGCTGGCCATGCAGCAGCCCATGGCGACCGATCTGCGCTTCGTGCTATCGGTGCTGAAAATCAACTCCGACCTGGAGCGGGTGGGCGACCTGGCGGTCAATATCGCGCAGCGATCGCTGGATCTGTGCCAGGAGCCGGAGATCGAGGTTCCGGTGGACATCGCCCGCATGACAACGGCGGTTTCGACCATGGTGCGGAGGGCGCTGGAATCGTTTCTCTCCGGCAAGGCCGAGGTTGCACAGGCGGTGATGGAAATGGATTCGATCGTGGACCGGATGAAGGACGAGGCGTTCATCAACCTGGTTACGCAGATGACGAACCATCCCGACAAGGTGCGGCCCTACCTGGACGTTCTGCTGATCACGCGGAACCTGGAACGCATTGCGGACCACGCCACGAACATCGCCGAGGATGTGATTTTCTGGGTGAGCGGGGCTGACGTGCGCCACAATGTGCGCTTCAGCCAGGAACCGGACTCGGACGCGCCGCGGGGCCACTGAGGCGAACTGGCCGCGGAAGCACGCAAGCCACGGTTGCACCGGGGTTGGGTGAGATTGCCTACAATGCGGGCGGAGCCGCGTCCTCGGCTGCCGGGCCGCTGACGATAAACGCCTTCAGGTTTTCGCACTTGCATGCCGCGCGGTAAACCTCGCAAACGTAACATTCGGCAGGGCTGCAACGGGTCTGACCCTTCCAGCAAGGCGCGTCGGCGCCGGCGGCGGCCAGGCAATCGCGCTTGGCTCCGTCTCCCTGTCCCCGCATCTCCCAACAGGGAAGCAGCGCCAGCAGGTGGCGGATTCCGGCGAAATTCAGGCGCGCTTCGCGAACCAGGCGAAGCACGGTGGCAATCCAGGGATAATCGAGTTCGGTAAAATATCGCGTCCCCTTCGGCGACTTCAAAGGAATCAGAAGTCCCTCACGTTCGTAGAGCCGGAGCAGATCGACGGAGACCTGGAAGTGCCGCGCAACCGCGCCGATCTTGATCTTGGTGGAAGAGGCGGGACCTGGCCGAACGACCTCTGTAACTGCGGACACCCCATCCGGTGCGGCTGATTCATTCATGCTGCAAGCTCCCCTTGGAATCGCGGCCCAGTTGGCCTGCGAATTAACGATGCAAGCCGAGGGCCAATTTGTGTGGGAGCGGGAACCTGGTATCAAGTATTTTGTACTCAGTCACTTCCAAAAGGACGATGGGTTGAGTTTCCGGAGCGCAGAGGCGAGAAACAGGAAAATTCCGCACCTCGGGAGCAATATGGCCCACCCCTTTGGCGGAGGCTTCGGGCGAAGATCGAGGCCGATGCCGATGGTGACCCAGCGCACAGACAATTGCGAAGGGCCGAGTCATTCTTGGCTGGCAAATCAGCGGGAGGTCGGATGCCTGGAACTTGTTTGGCTGGAGCGGCCACCACAATTCGGAATTTTCAACAGCTCAGAAGCGCTGCGGGCGCGCTGGGAGCGCTGCGGGTTGCAATTGTCTGTGCCGACGACGATGTGGTGCTGGCGGCGGCCTGGGACGCTTTTTCCTCCGGTATTGCAACGCCACAACTCATCGGAGACGGCAAAAGGATCCGGGCTCGTGCCCAGGCGTTGGGGTTGGAACGGCTGCTGGCTGCGGAGCGGATCATCGACGTGGAGAACTCCGCGCAGGCAGCGCTGGCGGCTTGCAAAATGGCAGCCTCGGGCGAGACCGAGATTTTGCTGAAGGGGCACCTGCGCACCGATGAATTGCTGCACGTGCTCCTGGACCAGGGGAACGGCTTGCGGACGGGCAGGCTGCTCAGCGACGTGCTGCTTTATGAGGACGTGTTATCGGGCGAGGCGCGCCTGGTGGCCATTACCGATGGCGGAGTGAATGTTCTGCCGAGCCTGGACGAGAAGCGGCAGATCGTGTTGAACGCGATCGACGTGCTGCGCTCGATCGGAATCGCGCGGTCCCGTATTGCCCTGATGAGCGCCATCGAAGTGGTCAGCGAGCGAATTCACTCCACGGTTGACGCGCTGGCGTTGACTGGCATGGCAGAACGCGGAGAATTCGGCGAGGCGATGCTCTACGGGCCGCTGGCGCTGGACGATGCCCTGGTCCCGAGCGCGGCCCGGGCGAAAGGCATTACCAACCAGGTTGCCGGAAAGGCGGACTGCCTGGTGGTTCCAAACATTGAAGCCGGCAATCTGCTGGGCAAGGCAGCGAAGTATCTGGGATATTCGCAGTGCGCTCATGTTGTGGTTGGGGCACGGGTTCCAGTCCTCATCCCGTCGCGGGCGGAAAGCTCGGACGACAAGGTGAACGCCATGGCTCTGGGAGTCGTCTTCCGGGCGCACAGTCTCCGCTACCGGAGCGAGGTGCAAGGATGACCGCTGTCCCGAATCTTCTGGCAATCAATCCCGGTTCGACATCGACCAAACTCGGATTGTATCGTGACACGGAGCCATTGCTGGTTTGCAACCTGCAACACAGCCAGGCGGAACTGGCGGCTTGCGGTGCGGATGTTCTCTGCCAACTGCCGGGACGGCTGCAGAGAATCGAGCGAGAGTTGGAAGCCAGCGGGATGCGGCTGAATGGCATCGCAGCGGTGGTGGGACGAGGTGGCTTGCTGCGTCCGCTGGCGAGTGGCGCCTACCGGGTGAACCAGGAGATGCTGGATGAGCTTCGCCGGGGAGAACGCGGACAACACGCGGCGAACCTGGGCGCCTTCCTGGCGCTGGCGATTGCGGAGCGCATCGGAGTTCCTGCCTACATTGTGGATCCGGTTTCGGTGGATGAATGGATGGAAGTGGCGCGGCTTTCCGGATGCGCGCAACTGCAGCGGCCTTGCCTGTCGCACGCGTTGAACTCGAAGGCGATTGCGCGCCGCCATGCGAGCGAGGTGGGGCAGCCGTATGAGGCCCTGCGGTTGGTGGTGGCCCACCTGGCCAGCGGTCACACGATCAGCGCCCACGAGGCGGGGCGGATGATCGATGCGACGAACTCGCGGGAAGAGGGAGCATTTTCGACCGAGCGATCGGGCTCGGTTCCGGCGATGGAACTGGTGCGGCTGTGTTACAGCGGACGATACACCCTAAAGCAGGTTGAAACCATGCTCACCAGAGAGGGAGGGTTGATCTCCTACCTGGGCACGGGAGACCTGCGCGAGGTGGAACAGCGCATTGAGCAAGGCGACCAACAGGCGGAACTGGTGTTCCGCGCCATGGTCTACCAGATTGTGAAAGAGATCGGTGCGATGTCCTGCGCCTTGCGGGGCCGGGTGGACGCGATTCTGCTGACCGGCGGGATGTCGCACAGCCAGCGGCTCACCGAAGCGATCATTGCGTCCGTGAGCTGGATTGCGCCGGTGAAGGTGTTTCCGGGCGAAGACGAGCTGAGAGCGCTGGCCGAGGGAGCGTTGCGGGTGCTGCGGGGGGAAGAACCCGGCCGCGAATTCGGCAAGGAAATAGCGCGGCCAATGGTGACGATCTAGGTGGGGATCGGGCGGAGGGCGGACGACGCTGTGGTAAGACTAAAGGATGGCGACTCCGCTGCGAGACCGGCAGGGAAGGAAGACACGCTCCCTGCCGGCGACTTTGCCGAACTACTATACGAACCCCGAGGTTGCGGCGCGATATGCGAAAGTGCGTCCTTTCTTCCACGCGGAGGTGGCGCGGCGGCTGTGTGAATTTGCCGGGGTCGATCGCTTTGAGCGGGTACTGGACGCGGGCTGCGGATCGGGACAGTCCGCCATTGCCCTGGCCGCCATCGCCGGGCAGGTAATTGCCATCGACGCCTCTCCCAGCATGCTGGAGCAGGCGCCACGGCGGGCGAACATCAGCTACCGGCTGGGGCTTGCCGAAGAACTCAACGTTGGCGGCGAATTCGACCTGGTGACCGTCGGGTCGGCGCTGCATTGGTTCGACCAGGACCGTTTCTTTACCCGATGCCGGGAGGTGCTGGCTCCCGCCGGCGTGCTGGCGGTTTACAACGATCATTTCACCGCGTATATGCGGGATGTGTCCGCCTGTAAGCTCTGGATGCGCGACCGGTTTGCGAAACGGTTTCCACAACCGTGGCGCGGTATGAGAGACCTCAACGAGACCAAGGCCGTAAAGTGCGGTTTCAAGATTGCGCAACGCGTGTCGTTCAACCACCTTGTGCCATTCAGGCGCGAAGAGTTGATCGCCTACCTGCTGACGCGCAGCAATACCTTGGCCGCCATTGCTTCAGGAAAAGAAACCGAGCCTGGGATTATCGATTGGCTGGAGAGCGAACTGGCTTCGATTGTGCCCGATGGGGTCACAGGTTCCTTCATATTCAAATGCAATCTTTGGATGCTGCGCAAAGCCGCTGAAAACGAGTCCGGGTGACCGCCGGGCGAGGCTGTCCTGTACAATCAGGCCACGATGAGATTCCTGGCGAAAGCAGCCATCGTTGTGCTGTCAGCCCTGCTGCTGAGCATGGTTGCGTATGCCGAACCGGTCTCGCAGTTGCACCCTGGCGGTTACGTAAACGACTTTGCGCATGTTCTCGATGCCGCGACGGCCGCGCAAATTGCAGACATTTGCCAGCAGATCGATCAAAAGGGTCATGCGCAGATTGCCGTGGTCACGGTCAATTCCCTGGACGGCGCGGATGTGGAGAGTTACTCGGTTGACCTCTTCAAGAGTTGGGGAATCGGAGAAAAATCAACCAATCGCGGCGTTTTGATACTGTACGCCATCCAGGATCACCGGGCCCGCATTGAAGTTGGCTATGGTTTGGAACCGATTCTGCCCGACGGAAAAGTGGGAGGCTTTCAGCGGGAAGCGATCCCGCTAATGCAAAGCGGCAAAACCAGTGCGGCCCTGCTGCTGGTCACCGATCGAGTGGCGGGTGTGATCGCGCAGGATGCCGGGATTCAGATTTCCAATGCACAGCCTCCGGCTGAGGTCCCTCCGCCGGAGGAACCGGAGCAGCACATTTCACTGGGCGGCATCCTCGTAATTGTTGTGATCGTATTGATCATCCTGTGTACTCCTCTGCGCGGGGTGCTGTTCTGGCTGCTGCTGTCGCAGGTTTTCGGTGGCCGCGGCGGAGGATGGGGCGGCGGCGGTTTTGGCGGCGGAGGTGGAGGCGGGTTCGGCGGCTTTGGCGGCGGCAGTTCCGGTGGCGGCGGGGCAAGCAGCAGTTGGTAACAGGCGAGGACGCGATGGTTCCTGAGAACAAGATCGAAGAGTTTGTGAGACGCATGAGCGCGGCGGCGGGAGCGAACCTGCAGAGCGTGATTCTATATGGGTCGGCCGTGGCGGGGGATTTTCACCCTGAATTCTCCAACCTGAACCTTTTCTGCGTGCTCGGCGACAGTTCGTTCCCAGCCTTGCAGCGGCTGGCGCCGGTGGCACAGTGGTGGGAGAAGCAGAAACAGCCTCCGCCACTGTTGATGACGCGCCACGAACTGGAACGCTCGCATGACATCTTCACCATCGAACTGCTGGATATGCAGCAACACCATCGGGTTTTGCTCGGAGAAGATGTCCTGCTGGGCTTAGAGATTCCAGTGCATTCCCATGGCCTCCAGGTGGAATATGAACTCCGCGAGAAGCTGCTATTGCTACGCCAGCAGGCGCTGCTGGCCGGCGGTGACCGGCGGCGGCTGGGAGATCTGATGGTGCGTTCCGTATCCTCCTTTGTCACGCTTTTCCGCCATGCCCTGATGGTGCTGGGACAGGCTGCCCCGGTGGGAAAGCGTGCTACGGTGGAGGCTCTGGCGGAGCAGTTGAAACTGGACACGGGAGCGATTCAGCAGGTGCTGGACGTACGCGAACACAAGGCGAATCCCAAGAGTATGGATGTGAACGATCTGTTTGGCCGCTACATGAGTGTGGTGGAGCAGGTCGCGGCCGCGGTGGATGAGGCGCTGGGCGCAGATGCGCCTGGGCGTCCGTAATTCGCAGTACACGCAGTTGCCCAGGAGAGCTTATGAAGAAAGCATGGATTGTCATTGCGGTAGTGGTTCTGATTGCGTTGGTCGCGTTCGGCCAGTATGTTGGGGTTCGCAACACGCTGGTGACCAAGAATGAATCGGTCAAGGCCGCCTGGTCCCAGGTGGACATTGTGCTGCAGCGCCGGGCGAACCTGATTCCCAACCTGGTGGAGACCGTAAAAGGCTATGCCCAGCAGGAACAGACGGTGTTTGGTGACATTGCCAAGGCACGCTCGGCATTGCTTTCGGCCGGCACACCGCAGCAGAAAATTGCCGCCAACGGGCAACTGGACGGCGCGCTTGGCCGGCTGTTGCTGATCGTGGAGAACTACCCGCAACTGAAGTCCAATGAGAACTTTCTGCGTCTGCAGGATGAACTTGCGGGCACCGAGAATCGCATTGCCGTGGAGCGCAAGCGGTACAACGACACGTTGCAGGACTACAACACGTACGTGCAGGTGTTTCCCAACAATATTTTTGCCGGCTGGGCAGGATTCCATCCGAACAGCGCCTACTTTGCCGCCACCGAGGAATCACGCCAGGTTCCCAAGGTGAACTTCGCCAATCCCGCGGCCCCGGCTGCGCCACCCGCGGCTGCGCCCGAGCCCGCAAAATAGGGTGGGCGGAGGAAGAAAAATTCAGAGGCGATGCGTCCGGCTCTCAGGGCAGACAACCGCATGAGTTGCGGATGAGAAGGCGATGCTTGAGAGCGACTTGGCGGATGGAGCGGTTGGGGTCTTCGATGCGCTGCAGGAGCAGTTCCGCGGCCGATGATCCTATTTCGTACGTCGGTTGCTCGATGACGGTTACGGATGGATGGACCAGTGCGGACCAGGCGGCATTGTCAAAGCTGGCGAACGAGATTTTTTCCGGGCACCGGCCGCCTGTTTCCATCAAAGCACGATAGGCGCCAACCGCAAGCAGTTCATTGCTGGTAAGGATGGCGTCGGGCGGAGCCGCCATCGCCAGCAACTGCTGCACTGCTTTGTATCCCTCATCTTCCTGCGGAGGAACCGACAGCACAAGTTCCCGTTCTTCCGCGAGACCATGCTTCTGCAAAGCGAGGCTGAAACCTTTCCAGCGTTCCCTTCCGGTCGCGCTCCTGGCGCCGAAAATTCCTGCAATCCGGGTGCGGTGGTGGGAGATCAAGTGCTCGGTGAGCTCGAATGCAGCCCCGACATTGTCGATCACCACGCTATCCGCCAATCCATGGTCGATGGGGCGATCAATGACCACCAGCGGCATTCCCAGGTCCTTCATTTTGCTGATGTCGCGGATCGCCTTGCCGGTGGGCGCGAAGATGATGCCGGCGACGTTCTCATCCGCCAAATGACTGAGATAGAGATTCTCTTTTTCAGGATCTTCATCGGTATTGCAGAGGAAAACGGCAAAACCGGCGCGCAGGGCCGTATCTTCCACGGCACGGCAGATGCGGGTGAAGTAGGGATTCTGGATGTCGGCCACAACCAGACCGATGGTGGTGGAGCGATTGGAACGCAGGCTACGGGCGACACGATTGGGCCGGTAGTTCAGCAGTGCCACGGCCTCTCGCACGCGCTGGCGCACCTCGTCCCTGACGTGGTCTTTGCCGGCCAGGACGCGGGAAACGGTTGCGGTAGAGAGACCACAGTGGTCAGCGACATCACGAATACTCACCATAGAACGCCTTTCTAACACCATGAATTGGTGCAAGATAGTTCCGAAACTGTTAGCAAAAAGTAATCGATTACAAATACTTCCAGGTAGAGTTTACAGAATAATTCCCAAGAAATCGAATTTTTTGTACCCAATTAAAAATTTTTATTGACAATATTTTTGTAATCGATTACATTTCATTTGTTCCTGGCCGACCTGGGAGGATCGCCACCATGCTCAAGTTCACCACCGCCAACGTTCAAACGGGCGCACACGCAACGACAAAAGAGGACGCCATTCGCCAGGTCAGCCAACTCCTGGTTGAGAACGGCAATATCGATCCCGCTTACATGGAAAGCATGTTGCAGCGGGAAAAACTTGCCAACACCTATCTCGGCAAGGGCATTGCCATCCCCCACGGCCTGCCCGCGGACAGGGAACTGATACGCGCCACCGGAATCGCCGTATTGCAGTTGCCCGACGGGGTGGAGTGGCAACCCTCCAATATGGTCCGCATTGTGGTGGGGATTGCGGCAAAGTCCGACGAGCACCTCGACCTGCTTGCCAAGCTGACAGAACTGCTTTCGCAGGATGCCCTGGTTGAATTGCTGGCGAAGACCCCGGACGCGAGCAAAATTGTGGACGCCCTGGTGGAGTCGGCCTCGAGCGCTGGGGCTGAAGCCGCCCCAACCCCGGAACTGGGCGCCAATGCCATCAGCATCGACGCCGTGGTTGGCCCGCCCCACGGTCTGCATGCGCGCCCGGCGACGGCGTTTGTCACCAAGGCACGCAGCTTTCAGTCGGCGATCCAGGTCTGTTCCGGCTCAAAGCGCGCGGATGGGAAGAGCTTGGCGGCCCTGCTACAACTGGGCGCCGAGCACGGTGTAACGTTGCAAATTGTGGCCGATGGGGTGGATGCCGAGCGGGCGCTCAGCGAGCTGAAGGCCCAGATGGAAACCACTGAAATCGAAGAGAAGAAAACAGAAGCGGCCATCCATAGCTGGAAGCCGGAGCAGGAAGGACGCAAGATTACCGGGGTCAGTGCCTCGCCGGGCCTGGCGATTGCCCGCATCCGGCTCTTCCGTCCCAAGGAGACGGTACTGGCTTCCGACCTGGAAAGTCCCGAGGAAGGGAAGCGGATTTTCGAGGCTGCGGTGGCTGCAGCCCGGCAGGAGTTGGATGACCTCTATGAGCAGATTCGGGTGCGCGCCTCGGCAGAGTCAGCGCAGATCTTCCGGGCGCAGAGCGAGTTTCTCAGCGACGCTTCGCTGCACGCGCAGGTTGAGGAAAGGATTGCAGCCGGACAGAACGCCACCCTGGCCGTGCAGACGGAATTTGAGAAGCTGGCGTCGTCTCTGGAAGCCTCAGGAAGTGTGATCACGGCGGCTCGCGCCACAGATATCCGGGATGTGGGTGCCCGGGTGGTGCGCAACATGCAAGGGGGAAAGAGCCTGGCGGCCGAACTGGCTCCGGACGAGCCGGCGCTGCTGCTGGCCAAAGACCTTACCCCTTCGCAAACAGCCGCCTTCGACCCGACGGTGATTGCCGGATTCTGCACCTCGGATGGCAGTGCAACCTCGCATGTTGCGATTCTTGCCCGCTCGCTGAACATTCCAGCGGTCACCGGCGCGGGCGAGGAGTTGATGAACCTGCAGGAAGGACAACTCGCCATTCTCGACGCGGACCATGGAGTGCTTTATCTCGATCCCACCGAGGCCGATCTGGAATCGGCGCGAGCGGTGCAGAAGCGCCTGGCGGGCAGCCTGGCATCTGCCTTCGAGTGCCGCTTCCAGCCCGCCGTCACCCGCGATGACGTTCGTATCGAAATCTGCGCCAACATTGGCCAAACGCAGGAAGCCGCCATGGCGATTGAGGCCGGCGGCGAAGGCGTTGGGTTATTGCGGACCGAGTTCCTATTTCTCCAGCGCGACGAGCCGCCCTCGGAAGACGAGCAATATGAAGCCTACCGGGAAATGCTTGAAAAGCTGGACGGCCTGCCGCTGGTTCTGCGAACCCTGGATATCGGCGGCGATAAGAACGTCCCTTACCTCAAGCTGCCGCACGAGGAGAACCCATTCCTTGGCGTGCGTGGTATACGGCTCTGCCTACGCCATCCTGAATTATTCCGGCCGCAGTTGCGAGCCGCATTCCGCGCCTCGGTTCATGGCAATCTGAAGCTGATGTTCTCCATGATTTCCTCACCGCTGGAAATGCGCGAGGCGAAGCAAGTTGCGGAGGAGATCCGGCAGGAACTTGGCGTGGCGCCGGTCGAGGTTGGCACCATGATCGAGGTTCCTTCGGCGGTGACGATGGCGGACGAACTGGCCCGCGAAGCCGACTTTTTTTCGGTGGGCACCAACGATCTGACCCAGTACGTGCTTGCCATGGATCGGGGCAACTCACTGCTGGCCCGGGAGGCTCAGAACACCCATCCTGCCGTCCTGCGAATGATTGACCAGACGGTGAAAGCAGCCACCAGGCACGGCAAATGGGTTGGAGTTTGCGGCGGCCTGGCCGGAGACCCGGTCGGGGCATCCATCCTGATCGGCTTGGGAGTGAGGGAGCTGAGCATGGCGATCCCCAGCATTCCCGTAGTAAAAGCGCACATTCGGGAACTCTCTGCGAGTGACGCCCAGCACCTCGCGCAGCGCGCCCTGGCCTGTGAAGACGCGGACTCCGTGCGCGCACTTTACCTTACCGCAGAAGGGAGCAAATCCGAATGACTGGCCCAGCCAAAATCATCACCGTGACGCTGAATCCCGCCATCGATCAGACCGTAAATATCCCCGGCTTTCGCGCCGGGGAGGTCAACCGGGTGACCGCCAGCCGGCTGGATGCGGGCGGCAAAGGAATCAACGTGGCATCGTTTCTCGCCGACCTTGGGGTGCCTGTCCTGGCCACCGGATTCCTGGGCGACGAGAACGCCGAGATCTTTGAGCGCCTGTTCCGCTCGAAGGCTATTACAGACAGCTTTCTTCGTCTCCCTGGTTCGACGCGGGTAGGGGTCAAGATTGTCGATTCGGAAAGCCATCAAACCACGGATATCAACTTTCCGGGCTTGACGCCTGGCTCCGGCGAGATCCGCCAACTGCTAAGCCAGGTGCAGAGTTGGGCGGAACCAGGATCGTGGTTTGTGCTCTCAGGCAGCATTCCGTCGGGACTTTCGCCGGAAATCTATTCGCAGTTGATCGAGGAAATTCGCGGCAGAGGTGGACGGGTGGCCCTGGATACGAGTGGAGAACCTCTGCAAAGGGCGATGGCACTGGCTCCCGATGTTGTAAAGCCGAACCTTGCGGAACTTGAAGAGCTTACAGGACGCAAGCTGAACGGAGTGCTGGACGTCAGGGATGCGGCCAGATCCCTGGTGAAAACAGGTGTAGGACTGGTTGTGGTTTCCATGGGAGCCGAGGGCGCGGTTTTCGTAAACAAGGAAACGGCGCTGCTGGCGCGGCCACCCCAGGTACAGGTGAAGAGCAGCGTCGGCGCCGGGGACGCGATGGTGAGCGGCATTGTTTACGCGCAGGTGCAGGAACTTGAGTTGCCGGCAACCGCGCGCCTGGCAACCGCACTTGGAGCTTACGCGGTGACACGTTTTGGAGCCGGACTGGACCTGGCGCAGGTCCATCAATACGAAAAGCAGGTGCAGGTGGAAGTCCTGCGCGGAAACGAACTACCAGACCAAACCGAGAGGAAGGGGGAGTCATCATGGCAAGGATCGTCGCAATCATAGGCCCAGGAGTTAGCAGTGCTCACACAAGATTGGCGGTCGAAGCGCTCAAGGCGACCGCGCAACGAAGCGGACATGAGATCCTGCTGGAAACTCATTCCCCATCCTTGCAGCAGACGGAGATATCCGCCCAGGACGCGGCGAACGCGGACGTCGTCCTGGTTTCCGGGGATTATGCACAGGCATCGGAGCGCTTCAAGGACAAGAAGGTAGTCTCCGTTGCAGTCAGTTCAATCATCCAGAACCCGAGAAAAGTACTGAACCAGGCACTTGGCATCGTGGAGGCGGTGGCGGGAAACGCAGTGACGCCCGTGGAACCCGTGGAAGAAGAGAAGAAATCCACAAAGTTGGTTGCGATTACCTCCTGTCCTACCGGAATTGCTCATACGTTTATGGCCGCGGCGGCTTTACGCAAGGCCGCCGCCGACCTGGGGTATGAGATCAAGGTGGAAACCCAGGGCTCGGTGGGCGCAAAGAACACGCTTACCGAAGAAGACATTCGTCTTGCCGACGCCGCCATCATTGCCGCCGACACCCATGTAGATCCCAGCCGGTTTGCAGGCGTACGCCTGTATACCACCTCCACAAACGATGCCATGAATGACGGCAAGCAGGTCATTGCGAATGCCCTGGCTTTGCCGCAACCCGCAAAGGCAGCAGAGCAGAGTGCCGGCGGGGAGCTTCGCAAGCCGGAGAAACGTGAGCGCACCGGGGTCTACAAACACCTGATGACCGGCGTTTCCTACATGTTGCCGGTGGTTGTTGCCGGAGGCCTGCTCATCGCGCTCAGTTTTGCCGTCGGCGGCATCCATGCTGGAGACATGCAGGGTACGTTCGGTTGGGCACTCATGCAGATTGGCGGCGCCACGGCCTTCAAACTCTATGTGCCCGTGCTGGCGGCCTTCATCGCTTACTCCATTGCGGACCGGCCCGGACTTTGCGCGGGACTGGTTGGCGGGATGTTATCCACGACCCTGGGAGCGGGATTCCTGGGCGGCATCGTTGCCGGCTTCCTGGCCGGGTATATCACCAAGTTCCTCAATGACTACATCCGGCTTCCCAAAGAATTAGCCGGCATCAAGCCCGTGCTGGTCCTTCCACTGATTTCGACGCTTCTGGTTGGACTGACGATGATCTACGTGGTGGGTGTGCCGGTGAAGATTGCCCTGGGCTGGTTGACTGCGTGGCTCAACGGCATGCAGCAATCCAGCGCCCTGGTGCTTGGTCTCATCCTTGGAGCCATGATGGCGTTTGATATGGGTGGGCCGGTGAATAAAGCCGCATACACATTCTCGGTTGGACTCCTGGCATCCAGCGTCTATGGACCCATCGCCGCAGTGATGGCTGCCGGAATGACTCCTCCGCTCGGAATCGCCCTGGCAACCGTGCTATGCAAGAACCGCTTCACGGAAGAGGAGCGCAGTGAGGGCAAGGCAACTGCGATTCTCGGTTTGTCGTTCATTACCGAAGGCGCCATCCCTTATGCCGCCAGCGATCCAATCCGGGTGATTCCCTGCCTCATGGCGGGATCGGCCGTAGCCGGAGCGATCTCGCTGTCCATGGGAGTTAAGTTAATGGTGCCGCACGGAGGTATTTTCGTACTCTTCATCCCGCATGCCGTTGTCGGCCTGGCCAATTACGCCATTGCCGTGATCGCCGGAACCCTGGTCACCACGGCGGCACTTTCGTTGTTCAAGCGGCCAGCGGTGCAAGTTTAACGATATTCGCCCAGCTTTATCTCGATTCATTTGGCCAGAACTTGTTCGCTTCGAGCGTTCACAGGAGAGTTTCACCCGCAAAACGCGCAAGGCGCACCCAGATCTCGCAGCCCGCGAGCTGCGATCCGAATTCATAGGTGAGAGAGATGAGAAAAACCTACTTCGATAACAAATGGAAACAGATCGTGTTACCCATCGTCGGAATCAGCCTTGGCCTGGCCGTCGCGTCGCAGGCGCAAACGCTTCCGGCTAGGACCGCAGAAGCCACACAGATGGCGGCCGCCCTGCCGCCTGGAGCCGCCGCTGTGCCGGACTCGGCAAACACAGACGCACAATCCAACGAGCAGGCCGCAACGCTGAAGAAAGCCAACTTGGCAGTGCCTTCCCAACCCACCGGTTGGTTCAACGATAAGTTTGCCACAGGGAACTGGGGTGGCTTGCGCGTAAAGCTTTTCGACAAGGGCATCGATCCTTTTGTCTATTGGACGGGCATTGGGTCGGGCAATCCGGTTGGCGGCGTAAAGCAGGGGCATGTTACCGCCGTGGACGATTTCTACATGGGTGTAAATCTGGACTTGGGGAAGATCGCAGGATGGCGCGGCGCCAGCATTACGATCAGCGGAGTGAACCGCGACGGTACGGGACTGACCAACGCCTATATCCATAGCCAATATAACGTTCAGCAATCGGTCGGCGGGCAGAGTCTTTTCTTCTATCAACTCTTCCTCAAGCAAAAGCTGGATGATGGCAAAGTCACGGTAAAAGCTGGACGCTTCGGAGCATCCGACGATATCAACGCATCGCCGCTGTACGGCTACTATGTGAATAACGGGATCGACGGCGACATTCGTAACGTGCTCTTCGATACCCAGTTTTCCGCTTATCCCTTCGCCACCTGGGCCGGCCTGGTGCGCTTTGATCCCAACAAGAATTTCAATGTCCAGACCGCCGTTTATCAAACCTGGGACAACATTTTTGATTCGAGCCTGAACGGCGTGGACTGGACGATTCATCCCGATGATGGTGTGATCTTAATGGAACAGGTGGCTTGGACACCCACGTTTGTGAGTAAGTCCGCACCCACTGCAACTGGATCGGAAAGCAATGCGGGCACGGGAACCTCGTCACGGGAACTGCCTGGCCACTATTGGGTAGGAACCACGTATTCGCCGTGGAAGGGATTTGCCCAGTTCACCAGTCCCGAGAAAGTTGGTAACTCCTATGGCTTTTGGGTTCATGCCGATCAGATGGTGTATCAGAAGCACCCCGGAACCACGCAGGGATTGACGGTCTGGACCGCGTCGGGCTACTACCCGCAGGAGAACATTGCGATTGTTCCTTTCCAGTGGAGCGGCGGTCTTATTGACCAGGGGCTGTTTGACAAACGTCCCAATGACCGCACGATCCTCGGATTCATCTATGGGAAATTCAGCCGGGACTATGCGCATACAATCGTGGCGCAGGGTAAGGGAAACCCGGAGTTTGAGCTTGTTCTCGAAGCAGCCCAACGCTTCCAAGTCTCCAAGTCCGTCTTCTTCCAGCCGGACGTGCAGTGGATCGACCGGCCGTCAGGCACAGGGAGAATTCCCAACGCAGTCGTGGCCGGAGCGGAGATGGGTGTGACTTTCTAATCTGGAACGGAGTTTCTGGTACCGCGGATCAGTTGCTTGGTTGGTTGCTGCGCCTGACCAGCGGTGGAGTAGGGCAGGATCATGGCAGTGCCAGCATGGTTCACGTACCAGACATGGCGGTTGGCGAAGTAGCGCAGCAGTTCCTGGTTGGCGTCTGGACCCATGTCACGAGCCCAGACGATCTTGGAGTTGTCGATATCGGCCCGGTTATACACCCATTCCTTGCTCGGTACGTCGTGAGCGCCGTAGTGGACGAGGATGAGGTGCTGACCGGGCCATCGGCTGACCTGCGCCTGCAACCGTGCGCGCTCGATTTCTCTTGGCAGGTCGGCGCGGTTGCTGTTGGGAAAGACATCCAGGGAATAGGGATTCCAGAGCCGGTCGCTGATCGGCACCAGCATCCAGAGAAACAGGGCCAGCACGATGGCCCGGCTGAAGCAACGGAGCGAATCCGAGTTGCGGCGGTTGCGAAGCTGGCGCAGGCAATGGAACTGAATCAGAAGAACAGCGCCCGCGGCCGCGGCGGCATAGTGTCCGTGAGCAGGCCAGAGTTGCAGGGTGAGTCCCAGGGTGAGGAGGAGGATGGCGATGAAAACAACGCGCAACTCCGGGCTGCGCGCGGCCAGCATCAAGCCCGGAACGAAGAGGAGCAGCAGAGGCCAAACGAAAAAGACGTAGTAACAAAAAAACTTCCGGCCCATGAGTACCTGAAGTCCCCAGACGGAGTGGGAACGAAGAAGATCAGGATATTCATGGAACATGTAAAAGGTACGCATCGGCAGGTTGTGGTAGTTGGGAATTGGGTAGGGCTTCTGGAAGAGGAACGGCTTGCTGATGTGGTAAGTTGCCTGGTTGATGGTGTACGCCATGCGCAGCGGATTTCCGGTGCCACGCCAGTTGTAATAGAGCATCCAAGCTGCGGCCACCCCCAGTAGCAGCAGAACTGGAAGCACAACTCGTGCCAGCAACTGGCGCCGGGGAAGCGGCGAGCGCAGGACAAGCCAGAGAAAAGCGAGGCTGAGCGGGAGCGCGAACAAAAATCCCTCGAAGGGCCGGCTGTTGGCGAGGATCACCAGGCCGACGACGAAGAGGATGCCCTGTTTCCAGTTGAGCTGACGGCGCAATCGTGGCAGCGAGCCGAGCAGCAGTGCGCCGCCAATTGCGGCTACGGCTCCGCCCCAATAGGAGTTGATCCAGTACGAGAAGATGCCGTAGCGGAGGACCGCGTAGACGCCTCCGAGCAGCGCCCACTGCGGCGGCATCCAGCCCTGCAGCATCCAGCAGAAGACGCCGCACATTACCCCGACGCTCAGCAACACGCCGACCCAGGGCTCTCCCGTCAGCTTCTGCCCCAGGGCAAGCACCAGACCCTGCGCCGGCGGATACATGGACTGATAGGTCGGGTACATGTTGACGTTAAAGGTTTCAAAATGAATCCACATTGCATGGGGCGGATTGGTGAGACGCCCGGAGGCAAAGGTATCGGCTCCGAGCAGGTAGCTGAACTCATCCAGAACGACTGCAATTGGAACGGGAATCAACGGCAGGAGCATGGTGCGGATTGCAATGGCTGCGCCGCCGATGGCCCAGATGCAGGCGGTTCGATGCTGGCTGATGCGACGGAAAATGTCTTCCGCACGGCTGAGCCACGACGAAGGAAACAGCAGCAGGAGCGCGGTGAGCAGAATGACCAGCGCCCAAAAGGCGAGTTCCCAGCGTCCGGCCCAGGTGACAGTTGGTTCTTCGCCGGGCGAGAGCAGGTAGTGCAGCAGGCCGAGAATCTCGTCATGACGCATGGTTTAGAAGTGATTCTATCGGAGTATACCCCGCCACCGGTTTGCTCGAACGCCAAAGCATGATATGGTGTCGCGATGTTGCAAAAGCCGTGTTAAGCCAGACGCCGGTCCTGGACTGGCGCTCCGGCACGGTGGTATCGGCGGGCACGCGAAAGGAGTCCAGCGGAGCCTGGCGCCGGGCGACGGCCGGAGTGGCTGAATCGGGAAGTTCCAATCCGGCAAGAAAAAGGAACGAAGAATAGCTTCCAGAGGGATGGATTGATCCCCGGAACCGCAATTTTGCCCGATAGTAGCGCAGGGGTTGGAAGGAGTCTCATGGCACACAGATGCAGTAATCCGAACTGGGGCAAGTCTGGCCCGATCGAGCCTGCAACCAGCAGTGAATTCGAGCGGGTTGCTGGTGAATTTAATCTGCAACCTGACGAGTACATCCACTCCACTCGTCTACGCGAGTGGGCGATTCGCAACAAGGACTCAAAATACATTCCCGAACCGCTTCTCCGGGAGTGGGGTCTGAAGATTGAGTTGACGCTATAGGCGGAGTTCTTTCCCCGGTCCCACGCAGGGCTTCTCGACGCGCCCGTCACAAGGCTCATCCGCCAAGTTTGCCGCCGGGAAAGACTGCCGCGGCGACAACCAAGGGATTGCGCATTTCTTGAAATTTGTTGCTGGTGTACCGGAGGGACCGAAGGACTCGCAGGTGCCTTCCGGCAACTCACTTCCGGGCACGCCGGAGGCAATGGGATGCCGGTCATGGGTCGCCGTTGCGCTCATGATCCTCGCCGAACTGGCCTTCATTACGGTCCGCGTGTTCAGATATCCGAGCAATATTGAACAGACTTGCCCCGCTGCGCTTGTTAGGTTTGGAGAAACTCAGTAAAGGAGATTCCCGCTCAAATGACAACCGTAACGGAGGAACCTGAAATTGCGGAACTGATCCGGGGGAAAAAGGTTCACACGAACCTCGGAGTAGCCAAATTGGTTGAATTCGCACTGCAGCGCGGAGAAGGGGTACTGGCAGACAATGGCGCGCTGAATTGCTTGACCGGTTCGCGGACGGGCCGCTCTCCCGAAGACCGCTTTATCGTGAACGACGCCGCTGCCAGCCACGTGGATTGGAACGACATCAATCACCCGTGCAGTGAAAAGTTGTTCGACGCGATCTATAACAAGGCAGTCAACTACCTGCACGGCCGCGAGCTCTTTGTGCAGGAACTTTTCGCTGGCAATGATCCGGCATACCGTCTGAAGGTTCGCTTTATCAACGAAAATGCGTGGCACAACATGTTCGTGTTGAATCAGCTTGTGCGTCCCACCGCGGCCGAACGCGAGAACTTTGTCCCGGACCTTACCGAGATCTGCGTCCCCGGCTTGAAGCTTGATCCCAAGGTGGATGGCACCCGCTCGGAGGTTTTTATCGGAGTGAACTTTACCCGCCGCATTGTGCTGGTGGTTGGCACCGGCTACGCGGGAGAGATGAAGAAGTCGGTCTTTGCCTATCTCAATTGCATTCTGCCGCAGGAAAACGTCTTCCCCATGCACTGCTCTGCCAACGTCGGAGCCAATGGCGATACCGCATTGTTCTTTGGCCTTTCCGGCACCGGCAAGACTACGCTTTCGGCGGACCCGAGCCGCCGCCTCATCGGCGATGACGAGCACGGCTGGAGCGATCACGGCATCTTCAACTTCGAGGGCGGCTGCTATGCCAAGTGCATCAATCTCTCGCAGAAAGACGAGCCCGAGATCTGGAACGCGCTGCGTTTTGGCGCGGTACTGGAAAACGTGGTTCTCGACGAGAACCGACACCCCGACTACAACGACGACCGCATCACGGAAAACACCCGCGCCAATTATCCGGTTGAGTTCATCAAGGGTGCGGTGATACCAGGCGTCGGCAGGCATCCGAAGGCTGTGATATTTCTTACCGCAGACGCCTTCGGCGTACTGCCTGCGCTCTCCAAGCTAACGCCGCTGCAAGCCATGTTCCACTTTGTAAGCGGCTACACGGCCAAGGTTGCGGGTACCGAGGTTGGCGTCAAGGAACCGCAGGCAACGTTCTCCGACTGCTTCGGGGGACCCTTTATGCTGGAGGCTCCACGGGTTTACGCCGAGCTGCTGCACAAACGGTTGCAAGAGCACGGAGCCGAACTCTGGCTGGTGAACACCGGATGGCAGGGCGGCAAGTACGGCGTGGGAAAGCGCATGGCGATTGCGCATACCCGCGCGATGGTGACGGCGGTCGTCGAAGGCAAGCTGAAGAACGTTGAATTTGTTCTCGATCCCGCTTTTGGGCTGGCCATCCCCAAGCATGTTCCGGGCGTGCCGGACGCAGTGCTGATGCCGCGCGACTCCTGGGCGGACAAAGCGGACTACGACAAGACCGCCGCGAACCTCACCCAGTTGTTCGAGAAGAACATCAAGAAGTTTGACGTGTCGGACGAGGTGCGTTGCGCTGGCCCGAAGCCGCCGAAGAAGTAGGCTGTGCGGGTGGCTGGGGCGGTGATCGATCGCAGCCGGGGCCGCTAAGCCTCGCCCAGCCACTGCCGCGCCTCTGCGTAATGTAGGGATCAGATTATTGCGTTCGCGAACGGCTCGCAGAACCTTGCCATTACGCGCTGCACGCTCTGTTCCCCAACCATTGCGTGTCACTCAAGGTCGGCGGAGGGATTCGAAGCAAAGTTGGTCCTTCTAAAGTGCGCCGCCTTCCCACCCGTGGAAGCCGGTCATAGGCTCACCAGACCAAGTCCGAGAACCTTACAGACCGTCTTGGCGATCATGAGTTCTTCGTCGGTGCGAATCATATGGACTTGGACCCGGCTGGCAGCCGAGGAAATCACGCATTCATTCGCCCTATTACGCTCGTCGTCGAGTTCGATGCCGAGAAATCCCAGCCCATCGCAAATCCGGGCGCGGACCGTGGGTGCATGCTCTCCAATACCGCCCGCGAAAACCACGGTGTCCACTCCACCCAACGCCGCCGCGAATGCGCCGACCCACTTTTTTGCCTGGTAGCAGAAAAGCGCCACCGCCTCGGCCGCCCGCACGTCCTGCGCCTCGCGCTCCAGCAAGTCGCGCATGTCAGAGCTGGTTTCCGACATGCCGAGTAGGCCCGACTGGAAGTTGGCCAGCTCGTTGAATTGCTTCGCGCTCATTTTCTCAGTACGCGACAAATACCAAACCAGCCCGGGATCGAGATCGCCTGAGCGGGTGCTCATGGGCACTCCGGCGGTTGGAGTGAAACTCATGCTTGTGTCCACGGACTTTCCGTGACGTACCGCCGCCAGGCTGGCGCCGTTGCCGAGGTGGGCGAGGATGACACGGCCTTCGGCCGCTTCCGCGCCAGCGCGGCGGGCCAGTTCTCCCAGCAGGAACTCGTACGACAATCCGTGGAACCCGTAGCGTCGCACCCCTTGCGCTTCGTAGCGGCGCGGGATCGGCAACATTTGGGCAACCCGCGGCAGGTCATGATGAAAAGCCGTGTCGAAGCACGCCACTTGGGGCAGGTCATGAAAACGGCGATGAAACGCCGCGGTCAATAGAATCTCCTCCGGCAGATGCTCGGGATCGAACGGACTGAGTTGGTGCAGCTCCTCGACCATCTCGGTGGTGACTCGCTGCGGCTGGAAATATTTCGGCCCGCCATGCACCACGCGATGCCCCACGGCTGTCAGTGCACTACGCCCTACGCGTTCCTCGATCCAGTCCATCAGAATGCCCACGGCCGCCGTGTGATCCGGCGCCGTGACTGTCCGTAAAAACTTTTCCGCTTGGTCTGCGCCTCGCACCCGAAACGTTGGGTTCGGCAGTCCAATCCGCTCAATCCCGCCTTCCAGGATTCGACGGGGTGATTCGCAGGCCTCGAAGAGTGCGAACTTGATGCTCGATGAACCACCATTAATGGTCAGGATGCGCGGGTTCGCTGGTTTCATGAATGAGTCCTTCGTCATTCCGCAATCCGCACGCAGCCGGCTTTGCGGAAGTGGACGTAGCGAATGGCTGGCTTTAGCCGTCGGACGGGTTCCTGGATTTCCGGAGGCGCCGAATCAGGGTGTTGGTTGAGCTATCATGCGCTGGCGTCGGCTCGGACTTTGCCTCAAGTTCAGGGATGATGCGTCCCGCAAGCACCTTGCCGAGCTCAACTCCCCACTGGTCAAACGAGTCGATCTGCCAGATTGCGCCTTGCGTGAAAACAGAGTGTTCGTAGAGGGCAACGAGCTTACCGAGCGCCTCCGGGGTGAGTTGCTCCAGCAGGAGCAGGTTCGAGGGACGGTTGCCCTCGAAGGTCCGGTGCGGCACCAGCCATGCTGGCGTATTTTCGGCTTGAACTTCCTGCGACGTCTTGCCAAAGGCCAGTGCCTCGGCCTGGGCACATACGTTCGCCAACAGCAAATCGTGGTGGCGTCCCAGGGGATGGAGCGGCCGAGCAAACGCGATGAAATCGCAGGGGACGAGTTTGGTACCCTGATGAATCAACTGGTAAAAGGAGTGCTGACCGTTGGTTCCCGGCTCACCCCAGTAGATCGGCCCGGTTTGATAAGACACCCGTTTGCCTTCGAGCGTGACATGCTTGCCATTGCTCTCCATGGTCAACTGCTGGAGATAGGCGGGAAAGCGTTTCAGATACTGCTCGTAGGGCAAAACAGCCACGGTGGACGCACCGAAGAAGTTGTTGTACCAGAGGCCCAGAAGCGCCATGAGCACGGGCAAGTTGGACGGGAACGGAGCGGTTCGGAAATGTTCGTCCATCTGGTGAAAACCGCTGAGCATGGCGCGGAAATGTTCAGGTCCGATGGCGATCAGAGTCGAGAGGCCAATCGCGGAGTCCATCGAATAGCGCCCGCCGACCCAATCCCAGAACTCGAACATATTCGCGGTATCGATGCCGAACTTGGCCACTTCCGTAGCATTCGTCGACACAGCGACAAAATGCCTGGCAACAGCGGCCGGATTTTTCAAACTTGCGAGGGCCCAATCGCGGGCCGTGTGTGCGTTGGTCATCGTCTCCAGGGTTGTAAAGGTCTTGGATGAGATGATGAACAGCGTCTCCTCGGGATCGAGATCGCGGGTGGCCTCGAAAAAATCGGTACCGTCAATGTTCGAGACAAAGCGGAAGGTAAGGTTGCGCTGGCTGTAATGGCGCAGCGCCTCGTAGGCCATGACCGGACCCAGGTCGGACCCGCCGATCCCTATATTGACGACGTTGCGGATCGACTTACCGGTGTGGCCCTTCCACTGGCCGCTGCGCACGCGATTGGCGAAATCGGCCATCTTATCCAGCACGGCGTGCACCTGCGGCACTACGTCTGCGCCCTCAACGCGGATGGATTCGCCCCTGGGAGCGCGCAGGGCCACATGCAGGACCGCCCGCTTCTCCGTGACGTTGATTTTCTCTCCCCGGAACATGGCATCAATGTGAGCTCTCAAGCCGGATTCCTCCGCCAGCTGCAGCAGGAGTGAGAGGGTTTCATCCGTGATGAGGTTTTTCGAATAGTCGAAATAGATGCCGACGGCCTCGGCTGTCATTCGTTGGCCGCGCCCGGGGTCATCGGAAAAGAGCTTGCGGAGAGACAGATCCCGCACCTTCGTATAGTGGGCTTGGAGGGTTTTCCAACCCGCTCGATCCATGAGCGGCGAGACGGTTGAAATCATGTTCTTCTCCTTTCATCCAAATAGAGCATCACCGTTGCCAGAGGATATTCGCAATTTCCAATGGAACGGCCACGCCTTCGCGGTGCGGAATCAGCCGAGGGGTGAAATCAGCGGCTGGACGGGTAGCTGGAACACGTGCGCCATAGACGTGAACGGTCTCAGCGCCAGACTGCCGGCGTATGATTTTCATCTCCTGGCAGAACCCATGGTCCCCGCCGGCTCCGCTGGCAAACAACTCGACGCGGAGCGCGTCCGGGTCAAGATCATCGAGATACAACTGAACCTCAAAGAAGTGCTGGCCGCCCTTGGTTTCTATGTTGATCGCGCCGAAGCGCAGCCGTCCCCAGCTCTGCTCCAAGGCACGCCGCCAGTCGACCACTTGCCTCGCCATGGCGCCCTTGTTCGCGGCGCGTTCAAGATAGGCGGCTGCGTTCGGGAGATAATGTTGCTCGGTATAATCGCGCACGGCGCGATCGGCGGAGAAGCGCGGTGTGAGCTGCGCCATGCTTTCCCGCATCCGCTTGACCCATGCCGTGGGAATGCCTTCCTTATCGCGAGCATAGAACTCCGGAATGATCTCCTGTTCCAGAAGCCGGTACATGGTTTCGGCTTCGGCGGCGTCCCAGGCGGGGTCGTCGCCATGTTCCTGGCCATCTCCCAGCGCCCACCCGACCTCGGGGGTGTATGCTTCCGCCCACCAGCCATCCAGTTCGGATAGATTGATTCCGCCATTGACGAGCACCTTCATGCCGCTTGTTCCGCAAGCCTCCCACGGCCGCCTTGGCGTGTTGATCCAGACATCGACACCCTGCACCAGGTGTTCGGTCAACAGCATGTCATAGTCGCTGAGGAAGACGATGTGGGAACGGGCGTCCGGCTGGCGGATGAAACGAATCCAGTCATGAATCAAGGCCTGGCCCGCGCGGTCTTCCGGATGAGCTTTGCCGGCGAGGATAAGTTGCACAGGGCGCTGTGGATTGGTCAGCAGACGAAGCAGCCGCTGAGGGTCGTGTAACAGCAGATTCGGTCTTTTGTAAGTTGCGAAGCGTCGCGCAAAGCCGAGCGTTAATGCATTGGGATCGAAAAGATGGCTGGCGGCTTCCACCGTTTTGTCCGAGGCGCCCGAGGCGGCCAGTTGCCCGGATAATCGTTCGCGCGCATACTCCACCAGAGACTTGCTGGCGGCGGTGCGAAATTGCCAGAGCTTGGCGTCCGATACATTGCGAATATCCGGGCTCAGGGTTTCCGTGGTTCCCAGCCAACGCTCCTTGCCACAGCTTTCCGTCCAAAGATCGTCAGCCAGCGCCGAGTCCCAGGTTGGCATGTGGACTCCGTTGGTGACGTGTCCGACCGGGACATCGTCCTCCGGCCAGCGCGAAAACAGGGGTTGAAAGAGGCGCCGGCTGACCTTGCCATGCAATCGGCTCACGCCATTCACCGCCCCGCTGCCCCGGATTGCCAGATACGCCATGTTAAAGCTTTCCGAAGAGTCGCCCGGGTTTTGGCGACCGAGGGCCAGCAAATCTTGAAGTTCAATGCTGAGCCTCTGCTTGGCATAACGGCCGAGGTACTGTTCAATGAGTGCGGGGGCAAAGCGGTCAAAGCCGGCAGCCACCGCGGTGTGAGTGGTAAAGAGATTACCCACCCGTGTCGCCGCCAGTGCGGCTTCGAAGCTCTGCCCGGTCTCCTGCATGAAATCGCGGGCCCTTTCCAGGACTGCAAACGCCGCATGGCCTTCATTGAGGTGACAGACTTCCGGCTGGAGTCCGAGGGCACGCAGCAGCCGCCATCCGCCTATTCCGAGGAGCAATTCCTGTTTAAGTCGAAGCTCTTGCCCACCGCCGTACAGTTCGCTGGTAATCCCACGATGCATGGGGAAGTTGGCCGCGTCATTGCTATCCAACAGGTAAAGCTTTACCCTGCCCACCTGGACTTGCCATGCTCGCAGCCAAACCGAGTATCCAGGCAACGCGATCTCCAAGCGTAGCCACTCCCCGTTGGGTTGGCGCAGTGGCATGACCGGCAACTGCCCGGGATCGTTGAAAGGGTAGAGAGCCTGTTGCTCACCATTGCCGTCGATCACCTGGCGAAAATAGCCCTGCTGATAGAGCAGTCCCACACCGACGACCGGGACGCCCAGATTACTGGCGGCTTTGAGTTGATCACCGGCCACATTCCCAAGCCCGCCCGAGTAGATGGGAAGAGCTTCGCTCAACATGAATTCCATGCTGAAATATGCAACACAAGTCAGTGGAGACGCGCTGTGAGTCTGCTGAAACCACGCCGGCGTTCCCGCCACCTGGCGGCTGGTTTCGAGCAGATCATCTACCTCTTTCCGGAAAACTGGATCCGCCAGCGCGCGTTCGATCCGGTCACGCGAGACCGTCTGCAGGACAACCCAGGGGTTGTGCGTGATCTTCCAAAGCGTGGGATCAAGTTTCCGCCATACCTGGTCGGTGGCATGATTCCAGGACCAGCGCATATCCAAGGCAAGTTCCGCCAGGGAGCCGAACCCCTCGATCTCCGTCGGCAGAAGGTTGTAAATCGGGTGACTGACGCGCGATTGGTCGCTCATGATATCTCCACCGGTCCCGAGGCCGCCAGGGCTTTGCCGACAATCGTCTGGGCTTCCGTCAGGATGTGGCGCAGATGGTCCTCTCCCCGGAAGCTCTCCGCATAAATCTTGTAGATATCCTCCGTGCCAGAGGGACGCGCCGCGAACCAGCCGCTTTCGGTAACAACCTTGACGCCGCCGATGGGGTTGCCATCTCCTGGAGCGCGGGTAAAGATCATTTTAATTTTGTTCCCGGCCAGATCCCGGGACTGGACCTGTTGCGGCGAGAGCCGCGCGAGAATCTGCTTTTCTCCAGATGTAGCGGGAGCGTCCACGCGGTCGTATGCTGGTTCCCCGAACTCACGGGTGAGGTCGAGGTAAAGTTCGCCCGGGTCGCGCCCGATCCGCGCCGTGATCTCCGCCGCCAACAGGGCAGCGATGATGCCGTCCTTGTCCGTGGTCCATACCGTACCGTCACGACGCAGGAACGAGGCGCCGGCGCTCTCCTCGCCCGTAAAGCCGAGACGTCCATGCAACAGACCATCCACGAAATATTTGAAACCGACCGGAACTTCGTAAAGATTTCTGCCGAGCTTGGCAGCGACACGATCGATCATGCTGCTGCTCACCACTGTCTTTCCAACCGCTGCGTCTTTGCCCCACAGCGGACGATGGGTAAATAAGTAATGAATGCAAACTGCCAGGTAGTGATTGGGTGGCAACAACCCGCCGCTCTTTGTCACAATGCCATGCCGGTCGTGGTCGGTGTCACAGCCAAAAGCGACATCGAAGCTGTCCTTCAACCCTATGAGGGACTGCATCGCATACGGAGACGATGGATCCATCCGGATCTTGCCATCCCAGTCGAGCGTCATGAAAGGAAAGGTTGGATCGACAACATCATTCACAACCTTGAGGTTCAGGCCATAGCGCGCAGCGATTGGCTCCCAGTAGTGAACCCCCGCCCCACCCAGCGGATCGACTCCCAGCGTGATCCCCGAGTCGCGGACAACCTCCATGTCAAGGATGGCGCCGAGGTCCTGAACATACGAAGATCGGTAGTCGTGCCTGTGGGTGGTGGAAGCAGACAGAGCTTTCTCGAACGATATGCGTCTGACGCCGCTGAGATTTTCCAGGAGGAACTCATTGGCCTTCGCTTCGATCCAGCCAGTCACCTCTCCTTCCGCCGGTCCTCCGTGAGGAGGGTTGTACTTGAAGCCCCCTGAATCAGGAGGATTGTGCGAAGGCGTGATCACGATGCCGTCGGACAATCCGGTCGTGCGGCCATGGTTGTAGGTGAGGATTGCGTGCGAGATCACAGGTGTGGGTGTGTAGTCACCCCTCTCCGCCACCATGACATCGACACCGTTGGCTGCCAGGATTTCAAGCGCGCTTTCCAAGGCAGGCCCCGAGAGCGCGTGGGTATCGATTCCCAGAAAAAGTGGTCCATCGATTCGGTGCTGCCGCCGGTACAGGCAAATCGCCTGCGTGATGGCCAGGATATGCCACTCATTAAACGATCTTTCGAACGATGATCCCCTGTGTCCCGACGTGCCAAACACAACCCGTTGCTCTGGAACATGAGGATCCGGCCGATCTTCATAATAGGCCGCGAGCAACTTCGGTACATCAACGAGGTCAGAATTAACAGCCAGCTGCCCAGCTCTGGGATTTATTTTCATAACCATTCTCCGCTCATGCGCTCTCTTTCCACTAGCTGTCGCTGAACACGCTTCCGCGGGGATGCCCCTTGGCCAGCGGCGGCGGAATGCTGGGCACGCTGAAATCAGCGGTCCATCGCCAGTTTCTGATCTCCGGCATGTCTTCCAGGTGTTGCCGGATATAGTCATGGTGTTCATACAACTTCCGATTGAACATGTCGATAAGATCGGAAGCCTCCGAACGTAAACGGGGGATATGCTTCAGTGCGTCCATCGCAAGGTGATAGCGGCTCATCTCATTCATCACAACCATGTCGAAGGGCGTGGTGGTTGTGCCGCGATCCATGAAGCCGCGCACATGAAAGCGGCTTTCATTGGAGCGTCCATGCACCATCGAGTGGATGAGCCAGCGGTTGTTATGAAAGGCAAAAACTACATCGACATCTTTGGTGAAGAGGTTGTCAAAGGACATATTGTCCATCCCGTGGGGATGCTCATCCGGCATCATCAGGATGTTCAGATCCACCACATTGACCACCCGCACCTTGATGCCAGGAACATACTTCTGCAGCAGCCATGAAGCGGCGCAGGTTTCAATGGTCGGCACGTCGCCGGCGCAGGCCAGTACGATGTCCGGCTCTCCGCCCCCGTCGTTGGTTGCGAACTTCCAGGTTGATGCGCCTTGCGAACAATGTTCGAGAGCCTCGTCCATATTCAACCACTGAAGTTGCGGCTGTTTGCCGCAGGTCACAATGTTGACGTAGTTGCGGCTCCGCAGGCAGTGGTCGAAGACGCTGAGCAGACAATTGCTGTCGGGCGGATAATACACCCGGATCACTTCTTTTCTGCGCGCCAGTGCATTGTCCACGAATCCGGTTGCCTGATGGCTGAAACCATTGTGATCGTTGCGCCATGCGTGACTTGTCAGCAGAACGTTCAAAGATGCGAGGGGCTTGCGCCACGGAAAATCCCGGCATTGCTCCAGCCATTTGGCGTGCTGTGTCAGCATCGAATCCACGACTTGGGCGAAGGCTTCGTAGGAAGACCACATGCCATGCCGGCCGGTCAGCAGGTATCCTTCAAGCCATCCCTCGCAACAATGCTCGCTCAATACTTCCAGCACGCGGCCGTCGGGGCTGAGTTCGTCATCGATCGAAACAGTTTCCGCCATGAAGCAACGTTTGGTAACCTCCAGGACGGAGTTCAAGCGATTGGAATTCGTTTCATCAGGACAGAACATGCGAAAGTTTCTTGGATTCAAGCGGAGGATATCTCTGAAAAAGTCTCCGAGCTTTCGCGGAGCTTCAGCGACCACTTGCCCCGGTCCTGGAATCTCCAGGGCGTAGTCCGTGAAATCCGGCAAATCGAGCGCGGTTAGCAGACGTCCGCCATTTACGTGAGGATTTCCTCCCATACGGCGATTGCCGGTTGGCGCGAGTTCTGCCAATTCGTCAATAAATTTGCCCGTCTTGTCGAAGAGTTCCTGTGGCTTGTAGCTTCTCATCCAGGCTTCAAGAATCTTGAGATGTCCGGGATTTTCGCGGACCTCTGCCAGAGGCACCTGGTGAGCCCGGAAGGTGCCTTCAATCGGGATCCCATCCACTTGCTTCGGGCAGGTCCATCCCTTGGGTGTGCGCAGCACGATCATGGGCCAGATTGGCTGTTTCTTGAAGCCATTCTGCCGCGCCTCCTGCTGAATGGCTCGAATCTCAGCGTAGCAGGCGTCCAGGGTTCCCGCCAGGAGTTGATGCACAACTTCAGGATCGTCTCCCTCGACGAAATAGGGACGGTAACCACGTCCGATATACAGAGCCTTCAAGTCTTCGTCGCTGGTTCTGGCCTGAACCGTCGGTCCGGAGATCTTATAGCCATTCAGGTGCAAAATTGGGAGCACTGCGCCATCTCTCACTGGATTGAGAAAGTTGACGGATTTCCAGCTTCCCTCCAGCGGGCAAGTCTCGGATTCTCCATCACCGATCACGCAGGCAACGACGAGGTCCGGATTGTCGAAAGCCGCGCCGAAAGCATGAAGCAGCGAGTAACCCAGTTCACCGCCCTCGTGCATTGAATTTGGCACGTGCGGCCCGCAATGGCTGGGAACTCCTCCCGGCGTCGAGAATGTCCTGAAAAGAAGGCGCAAGCCATTCTCATCCGGCGTGATCTCCGGGTGGACTTCGGTATAGCTGCCTTCCAGATAGGAGTTTGCATTCAGCGACGGACCGCCATGGCCCGGACCGGCAATATAAATGATGTTCGCATCTTGTTTCTTGATGATGCGGTTCAGATGAATGTAGATCAGGTTTTGTCCCGGCGAAGTTCCCCAGTGCCCAAGCAGCCGCGGCTTGATCTGTTCCGCTTTAAGTGGCTCTCTCAGGAGCGGGTTCTCAAACAGATAGATCTGGCCGATACACAAATAGTTCGCAGCGCGCCAGTACCGGTTCATCTTGTCGAGCATCTCCGGTGTGAGCGGCCCACTTGGTGTTGGGACTTTTGCCTGCCGTTCGCCACTTGCGGCAATCGCGGTCGACAAGGCCACATCGAAAGCAAAGCTAGTCGGCTTTCCGGCTTGATCCGGGTTCTGGCCGCCATCCTGATCGCCACTACCTGCTACCTCTCTGGTAGACATATTGATTCATCCTCTCATTTCCTGCCGGTACTGACGAGACCGGTAGCGGCTTTCAAACTTTGATTTGTTTGCAGTCGCCTGCGATGCCAAATTTCCGGCGTCAGTTTGCGACTCGATTGCAATTCCCACCGGCGCTACGCGGTAGTGTTTGGAGGATTCCATCTTGAGTTCATTGAGCGCATCGGGGACGATTCGGGAAACGATCAAGCGGACATCCTCCCTGTCATCAACATCGGCACGAATGATAAATTAAGGCGCGTTATGGGTGCTTGTCGCGCTCAAGCTCGCCTCATAAAACTCCATGGAATGCTTCCAATGGCTCCGCTCGTGAATGTTCGAAAGGCTGAGGTTCCAGTTTTTCTCTGGCTCATAAACGCGTCCGCGAACGCGTGATAGAAATGAGTGAATGTCCCGACCTGGCCGCATGCAGGAAGGCGGCACAGCATACGCCAAATCACAGCGAACTCAAATGCTCAACGTACTTTCCCAAGAGTTTTTCATACTGGCCCCCGATTTGCAAAAGCGCTTCAGAATCGTCGGGCACCGCATGAGATCAAAGTATCGTACCGGCTGCAAATGAAGACCCTTGGATTCGATTTTCACCGTTGTCCCTTCGGTGTGGTGAAGTGCCTCGCCTGCAATTCGCGCTCATGAGTCCGCTCAGAGATTCAAGAGGCGTTTGCAGGTCGCGGCCGATGTTCCTGAGTCTCTCGCTCTGCCTCGAGCCAGTCTTGATCAGCCTGGCTTTCACCGCGAACTCGCTGCTGATAGAGTTCATAGGCGCGTGCGGCAATCTGCGGGGTGAGATCGAGTGGCTTCCTGCCCAACAATGGAGCTTTCGTTGGATCAAAAATTCGATAGGCGAGCAGTTTCACGCGGTCATTGACGAGGAACCAGGCCAGAGCGTAGACCCAAACAAACGCCGCCCAACCCCAGCCAAGTGGGGTCATGAATACTCCGAAAACCGCAATGAGGGTCGCCAGTATTTGTGTGCCGAGCACTGCTACCCACAAAATCCGCGCCGGACGTATGGACCAGAACGGGCCCCGCGTGCGCGTGAGGAAAATTGTCAAGTGTCCAGCCACGGAAAGCTTCAAATACATCAACGTCTGGATGTGGGCGCGGTCGAGATGAAACACGCGCTCGCCGAGATAAAACAGCCCGAAGGCTGACACGACTCCAATCACGCCCAGCACGGTCGAGACGCCCAGCACCAAGTGCATGTTCCAAGCCTCGGGTTTGTCTTTGTAATGAACGTTGTCGTATGCGATGGACAGGATCGCCCCGTCATTGAGCAATGCCAGCATCACAATCATCACCGCGGTGACTGGATAGAAGTTGAACACCAGAATCGCCAGCGTCATAAACAGCAGCACTCGCAGCGTCTCGGCGATGCGGTAGATGGCGTAGCTATTCATTCGCTGGAAGATGCGACGGCTCTCCTTGATTGCGTCGATAATCACAGATAGGCCGGAGGTGAGAAGCACAATGGACGCCGCCGCACGGGCCGCATCTGTCGCGCCGGAAACAGCGATGCCACAGTCGGCTTTCTTGAGCGCTGGCGCGTCATTCACTCCGTCGCCGGTCATGCCGACGATGTGCCCACACTGCTGCAAGACATCGACAATGTGAAACTTGTGCTCGGGGAATACCTGGGCGAAGCCGTCAGCTTTTTCGATGGCCTCCGCCGACTGCGCCGTCTCGTGATGTTTAGTGTCCCCCAATCCGCTGGCATCCAGGATGTTCGCGCCCATCCCTAGTTGCAGGGCAGTTTCCCGGGCTATCGCCAGTTGATCGCCAGTGACCATCTTGATGTCCACGCCCATCTGCCGGGCGCTGGCGATGGTTGCTTTGGCCTGCTCGCGCGGTGGATCGAACAATGGCAACACGCCGGCAAACTGCCACTTGCCTTCCTCATCCGCCCGGGCCACGCCCAAGGAGCGGAAGCCGCGCCCCGCAAACCCGTTGACTGCCTTCTCGACGGCAGCTTTAACATCGCTGGCATTCTTCGCCATCTCCAGGATCACCTGTGGCGCTCCCTTGGCCACAAAAAACTGCTTTCCATCTGCTGACTTGACAGTGGCTTCCGTGCGCTTATGCACCGGGTCGAAGGGTTGGAAATGGACCACCTGATAGCCCTTCAGTGCTTGATCGTTTTTCACGCCGCCTATCACGGCCAGGTCGATGGTGTCCTTGTCTTCCGCCCGCGAAGCCAGTGCGGCCCACAGAATCACCTGATCCGCGGGAATATTGTTCACCGTGAACGGATCGCCCAGCGTCAACTTGTTCTGAGTAAGAGTGCCGGTCTTGTCCGAGCACAGCACGTCCACCCCAGCGAGTTCCTCGATCGCCGATAGCCGTGTAACAATCGCTTCTTTCTTCGCCAGCAAACGTGCGCCGACCGCCATGGTTACCGACAGCACGGTGGGCATCGCCACCGGAATCGCAGCCACCAAAAGCACCAGGCAGAATTCCAGAGTTGTGAGAACCTTGTCGCCTCGGAAGAGCGCCACGGCCAATATCAACACGACCAGGGCCACCGCGAGAATGATCAGATAATCGCCAATCTTCAGCACGGCACGCTGGAAGTGGCTGACGGTGTGGGCCTCTTGTACCAGTTGCGCGGTCTTGCCGAAGTAGGTGTTTGCACCCGTGGCATACACCAGCGCGTCGATCTCGCCCTGGCGGATAATCGATCCCGAAAACACTGCTGCGCCAGGTTTTGCTGTGACGGGCAAGGATTCGCCTGTCAACGCGGACTGATCGACTTCCACTGGATCGCCCGCCAACAAACGCGCGTCGGCGGGCACAATGTCGCCCAGTCGCAGACGGATGACGTCGCCGGGCACCAGTTCCGATGCCTTCGGGGTGGCCCACTTCCCATCACGTTTCACCTTGGCATTGATCGCCAACTTGGCCTTCAGGGCGGCGATGGCGTTCCCTGCCTGGTGTTCTTCCCAGAACCCAACCACGGCGTTAGAGACAAGCAAAACTAAGATGATGAAAAAATCCAACCAGTGTCGAACAATTCCCGACAGAATAACGGCCGCTTCAATCATCCATGGGATAGGTCCCCAGAAGTAGGTAAGGAACTTTAGAAACGGATTCGTCTTCTTTTCTTTAATCTCATTAGGGCCATACTGTACAAGCCGTTTCTGTGCTTCGGATTGGGTAAGCCCGTCCGAAGATGCCTCCAACTTCTTCAGCAACTCCGGCATGGGAAGGGATTTCAAATCGTTCTCGGACCCGGGCTTGCTCCCCTGCTCCGGCTGGGGTTCCTGTGAATTCGATTTCACGATGACCGTCCTGTTCTTGCTGCCCCTCACGGTCTTTAAGTTCAGGAGAAGGCTTGGAAAATTGGTGGACAGGGATTACCTGAGAAGCTCCGTGGTGGCTTTTGATTGCCGCCCCTTGCAGAAAGTATCGGCCCGGAAAGGAGAGGAAGCTGTTCAATCTTGCTCACGCAAGGCCGATCGGGCATTTTCCTGACAAGCCGTGACCATGGCACCGCCGTAGCAACCCATTGCATTGCGCCTGCAAGTATCAGCCATCAATCAGCACCCTGCAACAGATCGCCCCTACCCTCGCTTTCGGCTGTCCGACGACTCAGCGACCGCACCGTCGGCTCGCGTCAAGGTCGCAGGAAAGGAGTTTGTTGAGACCAGCGAGAGGTTTATCTTTTCGACAAAAGCACGGGAGAGGAGCCGCCGTACGCGCGGCTTTTGGGCGACGCCATGATCGGCGATGGAGCGCCCTGTACCCGCGAGGACGCGGTTGAGGCAGCCTGGACGGCAGTTGATTCAGTTATAAAGAGACACGACCGGGTTCGGCCCTATGAGCGCTGCAGTTGCGGACCGAAAGAGGCCGTTGCGATCATCGCTGCAGACGGCCGTTGGCACGAGCCCCGGCTCCAAAGAGGCATACTGGGCGTGAACTTGTTCCAGGGCGTTCACCCTGCGCGCTTCGGCGGTGCGCTCAAATCAGGAATCGTGAACGGCGAACCCGGAGGCTAGTCGTGGAGCACGACGCTGACGAGCGAACTGTGAACGTGCATGCCGCCGCCGTTGTAGTCAATGAACCCGAGGTCACGAAAGCGATTGAGAAAAAAGCTGACTCGCGATCGTGTTGTGCCGATCATTTCAGCAAGAGTTTCCTGGCTCACTCTCGCGATGAGCGGTATCGGTTTCGACTCCTGGCCAAAATTGGCCATCAGCAGGAGTAAACGCGCGAGGCGTTTCTCGCTGGAGTTGAAAAGGTGATCCACCAGGTCCGCTTCCATGCGAACGTTTCGGACGAGTAGATAGGTAAGGAAGCGTTCCGCGAACTCCGGATCCCGATGCAGCAACTCTAACATTCTCTGCTTATCCACCCGGATAATCGTGCTGCGCTGCTCCGCACTCGCCGTGGCCATGCGGAGTGGTTGCCCCGCCAGACAACCCTCCCCGAAAAAGCTATCTTGCAGCAGAATGGCAACGACTGCCTCTTTGCCACGTTTGGATACCACCGTAAGCTTTACCTTGCCGCTCTGAACGTAGAACACAGCATCCGCCGGATCCCCCTGGGAAAAGACGGATTCGTCAATCTGGTATTCCTGGCTCGTCTTTCCAGCCGAGAGCTTTGTCAGTAGGATGCGGGGATCGAAGGTTGCGCGCGGCTCTCCCCGTGAGCCGATCTTTGCGAAAGTTAACTCCTCTGGAAGAAATACCGCCGGGCGCAGGGACGGATTCTTGGCTGCTGGAGGTTTCCGCTTTGGTTTCGGGAAGACGACGAGGTGTTCGACGGCCATGGTTCTCCAGCTCGGAGATCTGCTGCAGAGAATTTTCGCCGAGCAACCGAAGTATACGCCAACCGGAGCACCAATCATAGAATTGCAAAGACAACCACTTGGCCGGCCACATTGCACAGACATTTCCTAACGATTCGGAAATATGAACACGGTCTCGTCACGCGGCAATACGACTTAGCCGGGATTTACGATGGACTGCCAAGCGCAACAATACAGATTCTTCAGAAGTGAGCTATTTAGCTCAGGCACAAATATTCATTCCTGTCATTCTTTAGTCTCCTGTGTGTGTCGAGGGTGTGGGCGCCGATAGTCGAGGGCTTTTGCTCTCGCCCCGCTGGGCGGGACGTCAAAGTTTCACATCAAAGCGGACACATCCAGTCGCATTGGCATTCTTAATCCGTGTGTGTCGCAGGAGCATCCGGCGAACACGATTTGAGCCTAAAAGTTGAGGGCAAGACCTCTCGGCGGATGAGGGGCGTTAGCCCGCGAAGCCAGAAAGGTTGAAGTCATGCCGCTGATCCAACTCGTGGAAATCCTGGTCGTTGTAGGTGTTGTCCTCTGGCTGATCAATCGCTTCATCCCAATGCAGCGGACCATCAAGTCAATTTTGAATGCAGTGGTAATCATCGGAGTTGTCCTGTGGCTGTTGAATGCTACTGGACTCTTGCATTCCTTCTCGAATATCCGCATTGGAAAGTGAAAAACGAAGTAATGGGACGCAGTCCAATGAGCCGGATACACGTAGTTAGATGTACTCTCAACGCTAAAAAGGAGTGAGACATGCTTGGAACTATATTGATCGTGATTCTGGTATTGGCGCTCGTCGGTGCACTTCCAAGATGGTCACACAGCAGGGACTGGGGATATTATCCGACTGGAGGCATAGGATTAGTTCTTCTGATCGTTCTGGTTCTCCTCGTGCTCGGCCGGATTTGAACCATGCGCGCCTCATTAACACCTTTAGGCGCAATCAATGAGCGTTGGCGCCTGCTTTCTCGTCGCACATCAACTCTTCTTATCATCGTATTAATGTGCAGTTTTGGGGCGCCAGCGTACTCGGTTTTGACCCACGAGGAGATAGTAGACCTGCTCTGGACGAGCGAGATTCGCCCCCTCCTGCTCATAAGCTACCCAGGATTATCCGAAGAGCAGATCCGAGAGGCCCATGGCTATGCGTACGGCGGGGCTGTTATTCAGGACCTCGGCTACTATCCTTTTGGTAACAAAGAGTTCAGCAACCTGGTGCATTACGTGCGCAGCGCAGACTTCGTCCGTGAGTTACTGCTTGAAAGCCAGAACGCAGATGAATTCGCTTTCGCCCTGGGCGCACTGTCCCACTATGCTGCCGATATCGCCGGCCATCAGGAGGCAGTGAACCCCGCCGTGGCGATTGAGTATCCGAAGCTACGGGCGAAGTATGGAACGTCAGTCCTATATGCCGAGAACAAGACGGCGCACCTGAAGACAGAGTTCGGCTTTGATACCCTGCAGGTTGCGAAAAACCGTTACGCCTCGCAGCAGTACCACGATTTCATCGGGTTCCAGGTATCCAAGCCTCTACTGGAGAGGGTGTTTCCGGTCGTATACGGATTGGAGTTAAATAGCGTGCTCACCCACGAAGACCTGGCGATTGGTTCGTTCCGGTTCGCGGTAAGCCGGCTTATTCCAGAAATGACCCGAGTCGCACTGCAAACCCACAAAAAGGACATGATGCGCGAGAAACCTGACTTTGCAAAACAAAAATTTCTGTATCGTCTTTCGCGCTCAGGTTATGAAAAGGAGTGGGGAAAGGACTACGTGAAGCCAGGCTTCGGCACGCGCGTCTTGTCAACGCTTTTGCGATTCACGCCGAAAATTGGACCGTTCAAAGGACTGGCGTTCAAGAGCCCAACCCCACAAACGGAAGACCTGTACATTAAGAGCGTCAACAACGCGGTCGACCAGTATCGGACTTTTCTGGAGGAAGTGAAAACCGGCTCCCTCGCGATCTCCAATCGCGACCTTGACAGCGGAGGCACCACCGCAGCAGCGGAATATTCACTGGCTGACGATACCTACGCACAGTTGCTGATTCAGTTGGAAGCGCGAAAGTTTGATGGCACATCGCCTGAGCTTCGCGAGAACATCCTGCAGTTTTATTCCGACCTCTCGCTGCCGATTGAAACAAAGAAAGACCAACACCGGTGGGAGGAGGTACAGGGCGCTCTTGATAAGTTGAAGTCAGTCGAGCCAATGCCGAGTGTCGCGGGCCTTTCAGCGCAATGATCGCGAACTCTAAGGCGATTGCTCCGAACACTGCGTTCCATTGCTCAACTAGAGTTCATCCAGCGTCGAGTGTGCTTGGGCTTTCACGTAAAGAACCGAGCACAACGCGGGAATGGGCCCTTGCGCAATACAACCCGCCTCAGAACAGCGAGAACCGTTTGTGCCGAGCAGCATGAAATACTCCCCCGTGAACACCGCGCCGTCCGGAACTTCGCAGAATTGTGTTCAAATCCCAAATCATTTGGGGACTTCCAGACCTATTCTCAGCCAGTTGCCGCTGATGCGTCACAAGACTGCCTGGTGACTGACGCTGGCACGCGTGAAATGAAATGCCAAGTGTCAAGTGCTTGGGCCGAACGCAGTTCAACCCTCAAGTGTTTTATGGCCGCCCTTATGATCTCGCAGCTGCTGCGAGCCGAATTCGGCACTTTACGCAGTCTCCTTTTCTGTCGCGAAGCGACCGTTGCCCCGGAAGACGCTGACATCAGCACGCCGTCCGACGAGGAGTGGCCGGTGCGGCAAGCCGATCGACGCCAGCGAACGCGAGGCAGAAAAGCAATGAGGCCACTCTCGCTCAGACGCTTTCAGTGAAATCTCCGTTAGGAAGGGAATGTCAGATCGCGCCGGGGCTTGGTAGGAGACACCCGGTTCGGTTCAACGACGTTTTACCGTGAAATTCTTGGGGCGGGGCGAACAGCGGCTGTCCCGAGGCAACCTTGTCCCCCGTCCAGTTTTCCGGCTGACGTATCGGATTGCACCGCGCGGCAAATCGAGCCATAGGACATCCCCGAATACGAACTCGCGTTGAAGACTGAAAAATTTCTGCTGATCGTTCACGGCTCGCCAGACGCCGTGGCTAGAGCAAAAGACATTATCGAGGGAACAAAGCACAGTTCGTATACAGTACACGGCGAGACCGCCCTGGTTAGCTAATTTCCAACTGGGCACAGTGGAGGAGAACACCGTGCCGCAGAGCACACACGCACGGGCACCGGAGCTGCTCAAACTTGCCATCCACGCCAATCAGGCTGGCGTCGTTACGGACGATCACGGTGACCGCCTCACGGCACACGAACTCAGCAAACAAGCGCTGGAACATTCTATGAATGCCTTTGGCCTCGCCGAGAAACTCGCCACCGACGCAGAAAAGTCCGGGAAAAATCAAGCGTAAGACGGCACACCTGAACTACAGGAATCAAGCGAGACGAGGAAACGGGAGGGGTGCCACCGGACGCGATGCAAGATGCATTGCGGTACCGAGAGTGCAAGTAAACACCGCCATCCCTCCCAAGTTTATTTGGCGGAACTTCGCCGGCTGGAAGCATTGCACTTTTTCAGCACTCCACCGCAGGCTGAAAATCTCCATTTTTCACGTGAGCACTATATCTCAGACAAGCCATTCGCGAAAAGGTGACGTTGGCCCCGCACCGAGGCGGTTTGTGTGTGGTGCATGCTCGCAAAAGCTAGAAGGTCACGGCTCCTGCGGCTATCGAACCGGCACAACAGCGCTTGGGACGGGAACAGATCCGCCCGAGCTCCGTGTCGAGGAGATCACCGTTTGCGGTTGCTTTTCGTGGGGAATCACAGCCCCGGCTGGATAGATGAGGATCTGCACCGTGCCCCAGTCGCCATCTGAATTCGTATCCGCCTGTTTTCCCGTTCCCAAAGTCTTGAGCTGGCTGTCCTCGAAACCGAAGTTCTCGACCAAGTATTCGCGCACGACCATGGCCCGCGCCTCGGTGAGTACCAGTTCCTTCTGGGAATCACCTTCTTTGCCAGCGGAGACTACGACCACTGCGAACCCGAACTGGTTATTAGCTAAAAACTCGCCGGTAGCTTGCAGAGATTTCTGATTCTTCAGCTTGGCAGAATCCTGCTTATCGAACAGTTGCTTGGATGAGTATGTGAACTGCTTGATAGGGGTGGCTTGCGGCATCGTTTCGAGTTCATTCTTAGCCAAATCGGCCGAATCTTCGTATCCCCGGCTCTTGAAGTAACCGCGTAATAGGAAGTTGTGTTTCAAGGCTTCCATGTTTTCCTGGAAGTCGGTGACTCCTGCCCGCGCCTGAACCATCGTGTCATGTACGGCGCCCGCCGTCTGTTGGAGGTCGCTGTAGAGTTCCCTGTCATTTACCAGCGCGCCTACAGTTCCTTCACCCTGGTCGATCTTGGCGGATATTGACTTCAGGCTTGCCGTCGCTTGAGTGGTGTTCTGGATAGCTTGCTGGCTGCTCTCGAGAACGCCATCCACTTTCTTGAGCAGGTCCGCCATTTCGAGTGGCTGTTGACTGGCGAGCATATCGCCGTTCCGGACGTCGGGAGAACCGGCAGAGCCAAACGAGATTGCCAGATACTGGTTACCCAACATTCCTTCGGTCTCAATCGTGGCAATGGAATCTTGCTTGATAATCGCGTGGGTCGATTTGCTGAGATCGATGAATACGGTAACTTTGTCACCAGGCTTGTTCGGCAATGCAATGCTGTGCACCGTTCCGCTGTGGACTCCTCCTACCCGAACATCGCCACCTGCATCCAATCCAGCTACGTTGCTGAACTGCGCCCTCACCTGGTACGTCGAACTGAACAGGTACTGCTTGTTTCCAATGATGAAAACACCGGCCACCAGAATGGTTAAGGTCAGGACGATGAAAGCTCCCAATCGCGCTGCTCTTGACATAGGTTCTCCTACGAATGCTTCAGAAATTCACGAACGAATTCGTCGTTGTTACTCTGAAGTTCTTGAAAAGTGCCTTCGGCAGTAACATTGCCTTGATTAAGCAGGATCAGGCGGTCCGCAACTGTTTTCGCGCTGTGCAGATCGTGAGTGACCACGATGGATGCCATCTGATGTTCTGCCTGGAGCTTAAGAACCAAGTCATCAATCTCAGCGGAGCTGATTGGATCCAGGCCAGCGGTGGGTTCGTCGAGCAGCAGGATGTCCGGTTCCAAGGCCAATGCCCGCGCCAGCCCCACTCGTTTCTGCATGCCGCCGGAGATCTCCGAAGGCATCTTCTCGAGATGACCTTCCATTCCAACTTCCGCCAACAACTGCTTGACGCGGTCGCCCAGCTCCGAATCCGACATTTCCCCCCGATGGTGCAGGAGGGGAAAAGCCACGTTCTGCTCGACAGTCAGCGAATCGTAGAGTGCAGCATGCTGAAAGAGAAAGCCTATCTTCTTCCGTATTGCATTGAGCTGGTCGAGAGACAAGCCGGCGATGTCTTCTCCGTGAATACGCACCGCCCCTGAGTCAGGCGTCTGCAGGCCAATGATGAGTCTTAGCAGGACGCTTTTGCCACTACCGCTGCGCCCCAGTACCGCCAGGGTTTCGCCGCGGCTCACCGCGAAGCTGATTCCGTTCAGGACTGCCTGAGTTCCGAACGATTTGCAAAGGTCTTCGATGGCGACAGCGGGTGAGCCATCGGCTTCGTGTGCTTGCAGTTCAGTCGGAAATTGTTCGGTTGTGGCCATAGTTTGTCTGCACATGTTTAAGTCGTGTTTACGGGAAAAAGATGATGATGAACTTTACGAGCACCACATCAGCCAGGATCACGAACAGGGAAGACAAGACCACCGAACTGGTAGCTGCGCGGCCCACACCTTCAGCGCCTCCACGGGTGCGCATCCCCTGAAAGCAAGCGACTAATCCGATGATCAGTCCAAAGACAGCAGTCTTGAATGTGGGGGGCAGGAAATCATTGAAATCTGCTCCTTTGAAACCGCTGGTAATGAACTGATGAAACGAGAGCGGCTCGGACGACGCCAGCGCGACCCAGCCCATCAGTAAGCCGCAAGCATCGGCGGCAAGCGTCAGTAACGGAAGCATCAGGGTGCAAGCCACAATGCGAGTTGCAGCCAGCAACCGGTAAGGGTTCACCGCAGACGCTTCGATTGCATCGATCTGCTCGGTCACCTTCATCGACGCTAGCTCAGCTCCGATACCAGCGCCGACGCGGCCACTCACAACCAGGGCGGTGGTGATCGGACCTATTTCATGGACGACGGAGTATACGAGTGCCGCCGGAAGCAGCGATTTGGCGCCAAATCGCGTCATGCTCTGTACGGACTCCAACGAAAGCACCACCCCGATGGCGGCGCCTGCCAATGCGACCAGCGGCAGGGACTTGGATCCGATCTCGTCAAGTTGCCGGAACAACTCGCGGAACTCAAATGGCGGCGTCGCGCCGGCCCGGACGACGCGCCAGAAGAAGATGCCCAGCTCCCCGAACCATTCAAGAAATTCGGTGCCCACCCACTTGGAGGCGGTCCGCTCCGGCGACGAGAGCGAGAGCGGTTGCCCGGGGAATAAAGGAGACAGACCCCCGACCGCGAGTAGTTTGCGGTCACTCATCGGCCCGGCTCCGCAACTGGCGCTGCATGCGGGCTATCGAGGTGCATGCGTGAAAGAAGGGTATGCGGGCCACCGTAAAGAAATTCCAGCAGGACGTTTTCGCCAAGATTTCCCAGCAGGTTGTAATTTCCCATCCGCAGCGCAGACTTGGCACCATAGTTGTCGGGGTACCAGGCATAAACCGCCGTCAGCGTACCCGCATAGGGAGCTACAAACGCGGAGAACGAGAAGGCGCGGTGGCCGTCTTCGCCGTGCCGCGCTGTGAAAGTTGACACCACGGCATGCCTGAACCGCGGGAATATGCCATTGCACTCACAGCGGTAGTACACGGTATCTTCCTTAAGTGCCTCGGCTAGCGCATAACGTGTCGTGGTGCTGATCGCCACGATGCCGAAGTCGGAGCCAAATCGCCTGCCGTAACCGGCCGCTCCTTGCTGCCACGCCGCCGGAGTATTGTTCAATTGGCCCACGCCAGCCACAACTGCTGCACCAGCGAGAGGATACGGGCCAAACGCGTCAAAGACGTAGGTGCGGAGTTTGGTCTCCTGTGTGGGACGCGTATACACGAGGCTGGCCTGTGGTCCGGTACTTGCAACATACCCTGCAGGATCAACCGTACCTGCCAGTGACTGCGCTCTTGCCACCATTGGAAGTGCTGCGAGATTGGCGGTCGCAAATAGTAAGAGCATGGTTCGGCGCATCTTCATCTGACATTCTCCTCTAGTAAAAGAAGCACGCTGTAAGGCTCGCGCTTCCAGTAAGAAAAAGGTTCTGGTCCGCCCATTCAATTGTCCACAATGGTGGAGGCCGTCAACAGCTTCTTGCCAAGTACTCGACACTTGGAGAGTCTGGCTGAGCGGGGAAGACAAAATCTGTTCACTATTGCTCAAGTGGAGAAATAACCATGGGATACGCCGTCGCAACAAGGTACACAAAGCAACGCGCGGGGCTTTTGGGCAAAGTGATCAATCTTGAACAGACTAAGTTCTTTTGATTGCCTATCTTTGTGATCTGCGCCGGGCGCCCGTCCAACCTAATCTCATAATGTTTTGCGTTCTGCGCATTCCGCTCATCGGCGAGCCTCGCGACGAGGTCACGGAGGCGATTCAAGAATTTGAATATAACTGGTCATGTTGGGAGGTTCCTACTACCTGGAGGGAAGAGACCTACTTATGCTTCCCGTTTGTCACTCGCTCTCTTCCTCGCGGGCTCGCCCGAGGTGCCGTCGGCTCACCAAGACGCGCCGCCTCCAGCGCAGGACGCGCCTGCGCCATATGCGCAGCGGGTTCCCGAACAATTGCGGCGATTCGGTAGCACCCATCGCGTTGTACCCGAACTCTCTTGTAGCGCAGGTTTTGGCGGCGTCAACTTTCCCTGAGTCGGTTGTCGAGGCAGAGAAATGGACGCAAGCGCATTCTGGCTTGAAGGGTGAGGCTTTCGGTAAAGGCGTAGACCAGCACTCCTGGGATCCCAGCATAGACGCGTTGCCTGTATTTCCTTCCGTACGTGCAAACATGGACAAGAACCTCTCGTGGACCTCGTCGTTGGGAGACTACGATCAGTCTGTATTTATTCTTCGGGCAGGCGAGCGAAGAAGTGGACGAGGAAAAGGCGTCGGGCCAGATCACACTCGCCAAACGGAAAGGCGCAACGGTCGAAGAACTCGGACGGCGGAACATTGACGTTCGCGTAGGAGCGCTTTTCTCCAAGGTTGTCATGTTCGTTATCATCCTGAGCATGGCCATCACCTTGAATCGCCACGGCATCACGCACGTCGAGACTTCGCGCCAAGCAGCTGAGGACTTCGTTCCCACGCAGGCAGGTTTGCCGCAACACTGTTCACCGTGCCGAGGCGATGTCCACCCACAAGAATGGTTTGCATCGAGCGGGACATGGAGAGTCTCGCACAAAACGCAGCCTTGAGCCAGTTTCCTCGGCCGCACATCTAATACTCCAGTGATAAAGTTGGGATGCAATTGGCACGCGGAGCACATGGAGACATCAACGTTTCGCAGGGTATTCAAAGCATTTCAATATCGGGATTTCAGGCTGATGTGGTTCGGTGCCTGCATGTCCAGCATTGGCACCTGGATGCAGATCGTGGCGCAGGGCTGGCTGATCTATCGCCTGAGCCATTCGCCATTCTTACTCGCGTTGGACCAATTTCTAGGCGGCATTCCCATCTTCCTGTTCTCCCTGATTGGCGGAGTGGTGGCTGACAGGATTGAGCGGCGGAGGATTCTCCTTGTCTCCCAGTACATCCAAATGGCGAGCGCAGCAATGCTCACAGTGCTGGTCGCGACTGGACTTGTCCATGTGTGGCCGATCCTCTGTCTCTCGTTCATTTCCGGCTTGGCACAGGCTTTTGGCGGGCCGGCCTACCAGGCGCTGATCCCTACGCTGGTCAAGCGGGAGGACATGCCGAACGCCATTGCGCTGAATTCGATCCAGTTCAATTTGGCGGTAACCATTGGGCCCGCGTTGGCAGGGCTGGTGCTGGCGGATTTCGGCGAAAAGTGGTGCTTCGGGCTGAATGCGCTTTCCTTCCTTGCGCCGGTCATTTCGCTCTCGGTTATCTCGGCCCGATTTGTGCCGGTGACTACCACCGATTCGATTCTCAGCAGTCTGAAGCAGGGCATCCAGTTCGTTGGCAAGCAGGACTGCTTGACCGCGCTCATAGTGTTGGCGTTCTGCATGACCGCCCTGAGTATGCCGATGCGAACCTATCTTCCGGTATTCGTAAGAGACATCTTTCACCGCGGCCCGGAAGTCTACGGCAGCATGCTGTCACTGATGGGAATCGGTTCGATCTGCGGCTCCCTGCTCGTGGCCGGCAAGGGCAACATACGCAACAAGGGACGGTTTGCACTATGCATGTTAATTTGCCTGGGCGCTGGGATCGCAGGGTTCTCTTTTTCAAGATTATTGATGTTGAGCTACGCCATGCTGGCGATTGTGGGGGCTTCCATGATGGCTGTGTTTGCCACCGTGAATTCGCTGGTGCAGTTGATCACTACCAACGAAATGCGCGGACGTGTGATGAGTGTATACAACTGTGCCTTTCGCGGAGGCATGCCTATGGGAAACCTGCTGTCCGGATGGCTTGTTCCCGTATTCACGGCACCAGTATTGCTGGGAGTGAACGGACTGCTACTGATTCTGGTAGCTCTGTACTTTCTGCTTGTGCAGCGGCGAGTGGCGGCACTTTGACGCTCTTGTGACATACGCAATTCGAGCGAGCAGGTTCGAAGTGCAAGTTGGAGTCGAGTCAGCCGATCTCGTTCTGCTTGAACATGAACGTGTGGAGCATAGCCTTCCGGCCGGCCTGTAATTCCGGGGCAATCCGAAACTATAGAGTTCGATCATCCATTTTCATAGGAAAGGCGCGGGCAATCCGCGATAATCCGGTCTTCTGCCAGGCCGGTACTGATTGAAATCCATTGTGCCGATGACACGGAACTGAGGATTCATTCGGGGAAGTCTTAGGTTCCGAAGGTTCTTGCCGCCAATTGGAAGCATGATTGCTATCTTAATTAGGACGCCAGCATCGATTCCGCGGCGACGCAGCCTGGGCCAATGTTCCGGCTCTGTTCCAAGGTGAGCTGGGGCGGTACCGCTGCTTCGGCGGGACCGGCGTCATGGTACGTTCCGCGTCGGTATGGTAAGCGAGAGGCTCTTTCGCGGCGACGATGCGGGCGAGTGTTAGCTTCGTCGCAGTCCGTCATTCTCGTGCAGTCAAGCTGCCGGAAGGTTGTTTTGATGCTTGACGCAGATAGCACATCTGTGTGTTGCGTTCGACCGATTCGTTGTCTGTCCTTTTTAGGCCCCGGAAACTGTTCCCGAGATAATCGTGCGCAACGATTTGAAATTCATCCCCGAAAGTAAAGGGATCCAGACTGGATTGCGAAGGAAAAAGAGAAAACTTTAGCAGCTTTGCGCAACTTTTTGCGCACTCGCGGTGCCCATCTCGGATTTTGCACAGAATTCCGAGGCTGTGTTTAGATTCTCGAATGTGAGCGGCGGGAGTGGAATAACGAGATCGGCGGCTAGAGGTGCCTCTCGATGCTATGGGAGGCAATTGCAGCCGAGAGTTTCGTCCGGAAGCAGAACCGCAACCGTGTTATTTCTGCTTTCTAAACCGAGATCGCGTATCGGATCGTCCGGTCACGGCGAGGATCGATGCCGCCGCGGCTGGCCAAGGCTGGCACGCCATGAAGCAAACAGTCTCCAGGATGGCACAACTTGCCAACATAGCCGAGCGTCTCACTCCGCCGAATGAGGTGCAGAGCTCCGGATGGCGCGCTCCTCCCGAGCGGCGCTAGACGACACGGCATCTTGATCGTGCACATCAATGAAGTTCGACGGCCGCTTGGTTTTGGTATGAGGAGTCACCATGAAACGACTTAGTACTGCAACGCTTTTCCTCGCGGCAATGCTGACCGGCACGGTAGCCACCGGCGCGGTACCCATTGCGCAGAACACTTACCAATTGTTTGGTTCCGTTGACACCAGGACCTCGACGAACACCGTGCCGACGGCATTCGGCACCGCAACCATCCAGTTGAATTGTTCCGTGACGCCGATCGCGGCCACCATCTCCTACTCTCCCACGGAGGGCGATAACGGGTACGCAAATGTGTTTGCCGATAATTACATCGGGCTTACGGTGAACAGCAATGCAAGGGTCAACGTCTGCCGGAATGGATACACCGACGCACCGGAGGGTGGGACCGATTGCTTCAATACCGCATACCCAAGTGCGTACTTGGGACTGACGGGTCAGGACCCCGATACCTTTGTTTCTACTTACGGAGTGCCCGCCCTGGACATCAGTTCGTATCTGGTGCCAGGGTCGGTACAGGCAAAGTTTGAGCTTCTTGACTTTGGTGTTTCGCTCGGCAGCTCTTCCGTGTGGCTGATCACGAATTGCACCCAGACGGGCATCGCACCAGGCGGCAGCATCACCGGGAATCCGATCTCCCCCACGTCCCCGACACCGAGCCAGTTGACGCAGAACTTCTTCTTCGATAGTACAGACGGCCAGCGCGTTGAGTTTATTGCCGACTATTCTGCGGCCGAGGCGGCAGGTGGGTTGACGATCGTCGGCAATACCATCCCCTCGGTCAACAACCAAGCGCTGGAGCCGTCTGCTTGGCCCGCCGTTGTGGCAGGGACTTCATTCGCGACGACCACCTGCGTACCGGACAGCGGTGAGTTGGACGCTTCGGGCAACCCGCTTTGCAAGCTGTCGACAATTCTGTGCACGAACAGCTTGAACTCCACGCCGGCTGGAGATAACTGTCCACAATCGAACGCCAAGAACGTCGAGATGTATCACACGTTTGATGCCCCAACATCTGCGGTCACCAGTTTTCCCTCCGGTACGGGACTCGGCTTTCTCATGGGAAGCGACAATTGGCCTTCGTCGAGTTGCACCTTCGTCGGCCCTGAGACGGGCGTCCTGTGTCCGCAGAATCCTTTGACGTCGTTCTTGGGCGACTTCCGCAGCGGCAGCGGCGGAAGCACAACCAATTCTACGTTCATCGTAGTCTCCGGCGTTCCCCTGCCATCCACTCAGGCAAGTTTTTCGCCGGATAACTCAGGCTGGAGTAACAGTAGTACGGTAAGCTTGAACTTCCTCACCACTCCGCCCAGCGTGGCGGCCCCGAACAATGGCTTCATCGCGGCGCCCATCCGTACCCTGACCTATGGCATCGATAGTCCGCCGCCCTACCCTGACACCTCGTTGCCAATTCCGGGCGACGTTACGCTGCCAAAAACAAATCCTGTTACGTGTCCCAGTGTACCGACTGCGGGAGCGTTGCCGCTGGCAGAAAGTGACACTGTGACCCTGGCGGAGGGCGCGCATCAGCTTCACTACTTTGCCACCGACTGCGCGGGAACCGAAGAGCTTGTGTTTACGCCCAACGTCAGCAACCTGGGGAATTGGGCCTCCTTCAAGACGCTGGCTATCAATGTGGATACGACCCAGCCAATTGTTGCCACAGGCCCAACGCTCAGCCCGCCGGGGCCGTACGTGTGGAAGCAGACTGGGGTGAGCGCAAGTTACAGTTGCAGCGATCCTACGGGAAGCTCTGGTGCAACCCCGTCCGGTGTCGTGGTGTGCGGGCCAACCTCGGCTTCGACGGTTCCCCCCACGCCTAATACCGGCCTGCTGAGCTCTCCTGTCAGCACTTCCGCGGTGGGTCCACAAACTTTTACCGTGAACGTGCAGGACCTGGCTGGAAACGTCGGCACCCCTGAGTCAGTCACCTACAATGTTGATTACAGCTTTACCGGGTTCCTCGAGCCTGTGAAAGATCCGCCCGCCGTCAATAAAGACGAGGCAGGAGACGTCGTTCCTCTCAGGTTCAGCCTGGGTGGAAACGCGGGGCTTGCGATCCTGGCAGCAGGGTACCCGATCTCTGTGCCGATTGACTGCCGGAGCGGGAACGAACTCAGTGGCGGGACTCCGACTGCGGAATCTTGCCGGGGACTCACTTACAACTGGTTCACGGGCGTGTACACCTACCCGTGGCGGACCAAGTGGGACTGGAGGCACACGTGCCGGCAGTTCATTTTGCAGCTAACTGACGGCACGACGCACGTGGCAAACTTCAAGTTTCGTGACTGGTAGCTTTACCCGCAATGGACGGGCGATGGGGAGCGCGTGGATGATGGCTGGCCGCGCGCTCGCTCAGCTCTGGCCTGCGCTTTGCGGTGGCGCTTTGGAATGGCTCCAGCGAGTAGCGTCGTCATAGATGATGTGGAGGTCGGCCCGATCCAGCAAATGTTCGGAGCCGGCCTCTTTCCTAATTTCATCCAGCAGGGAAAGAACCTGGCTGTAGCGAGCTCCCGCTTCGGGGTCGCCGGCGGCGCGCATCGAGTTCGCGATCAGGTAGTTGATTCTTGCGGTGAGCAGGCGAGTACCGAGCCGCTCGCTTGTTCCCAGAATTCTTTCCAGTTGTTCCCTGGCTGCGGCGTTGTTCTTGCTATTCAACAGTGCTTCCGCCGTGTACATGGAACTTTGCAGTGAAAGATACTGCAGCCCCATCGAGGCTGCCCGCTCCGAAACCGGGCGAAGATCACGAAGCGCGACCTGGGGTTGACCTTCAGCGATTGCAACCCTGGCGAGGTTCAATTGTGCGGTCAGAACGCGTTCTTTCTCCGTGCCATGCGACGCCTCCAGCAGTGCTTGCGCAAAGGATGTCTTCGCGCCTTTCACGTCGCCGGCATACAGATGGACATTGCCTTGGGCATTGAGCACCGTTGCCTCCAGGGCGGAGTTTTTTAGCTCGCGAGCAAGTCCGATTGCCTCATCCAGCAGATTTGCCGACTCGTTGCCTCTTCCGGCCTGGGCAAGCGCGTCGGCCAAATCGGCCATGAATTCGGCAAGGTCCCGGTTGTGCTGTCCGGCATCGCGAAGGCCCTTTACTGCATCCTGCATTGCATGGATCGCCGCGTCCATTCGGGCCTGATAGAGGAAGACAAGCCCCATCTCGTGATGGTCGGCAGCGGCATTTTGCACATCGCCTGCCTTGCGCCACAAAGCAAGTGCGTCCATGAAGGAAGAGAGTGCCTGCTCGTACTGTCCCTCGGCGGTGTACACCTCACCCAGGCTACCCATGGTTTCCGCAATGTCGGCAGGCAGATTCAGCTTGCGGCGCAACTCAAGCGCCTGCCGCAAGTGTGTGAGAGCGTCATCGTTGTCGCCGCGGGCGAGGTACACCAAACCGATGTTATTCAGGCACAGAGCCTCATACTTAATGTCTCCCGCATCGCGCTGGATTTGTAAAGCTTCCTTATAAGCCTGGAGCGCCTTATCAAACTGTCCGCGGTCGGCCAACAGAACACCCATGTCGATCAGGGTATCGCCGCTCTCCTTTCCGATTCCGATCTCGCGTTGCAGCTTCAGTGCTTCGGAATAGTTCCGCATGGCGTCATCCGGTTTGCCAAACATGTTATCCACCTGAGCGATTTCAATCAGGTTTCCAGCAAGGTTGCGCTTCAGTCCAAGGCGGCGATTGATCTCCATCGCGTCCTGATAGTTGCGCAATGCTGCATCCGGCTTGTTGAGCATTCGATAGGAGATGCCGATGGCCTGAAGCATCAGCGACTTCTGCTCCTGATTATCGATCTGCACGGCGAGCGCAAGACCGCGGGTCAACGGATCGAGCGCCGCCTGGGGATTGTTGGCCATGATTTCAGTCACGCCCATACGCCAGATTGCGCGCAGATCCTTGGGATCGTTGTGAAGTATCTTTGCAAGCTGCGCGCGAGCCTTATCAATCTCGCCCTGATCCAGGTAAAGACCTCCAAGCGCGTACGCAATGTCATTGTTGTTCGGGCGGGTTGCGGCTAGATTTTCATAGGCCGCGATTGCCTTCGTGGTGTCCTTCAAAATCAACGCATGCTGCGCGTCGATGAAATACTTTTCCGCCATTGGAGATTGGCGGCTGAGCTCGACTGCCTTGCGCGATGCCTGCTCCGCCTCATGATCAAATCCCAACTGAGAGTAGGATTGCGCCAAATCAGAAAAAGCCAGCGCAAATGATTCGTCCTCTTTTGTTGCTTCCTGAAAACTCTTCAATGCCTCCAGATTCTTTCCACCGTGGAGGAACTCTTCCCCTTGGTTATAGGCGCGCAGGGCAGGGGCGGAGTTCGAACGGGGCGAAAACGAACTGGCTTGCAGCTCCTTGATCACATCGCTGGAAATGGATAGGTTGCTTCGCACGGCATCAGCGATGCGGCGAACCGCGGCGGGAATATCGTTCTGGCCAGCCGCCTCCACCTTGAGCGAAACCTGATGGTCTGCTTTTGCATTTTGCAGCGTCAAGTCAAAACGCACGCGTTCGCCGAGCCTCACATACTGGCCCCAGATTACAGTATCAGCGTCGCTGAATTCCGAGATTCGCTGAAGCATGGCCGGGTCAAGCAGGTTATCGGGCGCAATCCGCAGGTCGGAGAGCACCTGGTGCATCCGGTAGGGAGCGATGGTGCGCAGGTGCTGCGATTCCCCCACCTCAGTGGTCAACATCTCGGCCACGCTGCTGCCAATCCAGTCCAAGTCAGACTCTCCCGTGGCGTTGCGAAGCGGGAGAATGGCGAGGGAGATTGCACGGGTTGAAGGCGCTTGGGACTGGGAAGGTTGCGAAGATAATCCCGGGATGCGATGACGCAATCCGATGCCAACAATAAGTACGAGCAGCAACAGGCCGGTACCTATGGCAATGACTTGCTGGCGGCTGGTGACGGAGTGGGAAGGCCTCGCTCCAATGGATTGTCCTCCAGCCCATGCATCGAGGTCTTGGAGAATTTCACTTGCGCTCTGGTAGCGGTTTGCGCAGTCACGCTCCAGGCACTTGGAAACAATCCGGCTAAGGTCGCGCGGGACGCTGGCATCCACCTCACTGGCCGGAATCGCGGCTTCCTGCGAGCGCTTGAGCAGGCTGGCAATGGCAGTGTCGGCCTGGTAAGGCGTTTTGCCAGTCAACAATTCGTGGAAGATGAGACCAATGGCAAAGATATCCGAGCGGGCATCGACTTCTTTTCCCAGTGCCTGCTCGGGCGACATGTATTCCATCGTGCCCACTAGCGCACCAGTCTGGGTCATCGAGGAAGTGAAGGCACGTGCGAGGCCAAAATCCATTACGACGACGCGCCCCTGCTCGCTCCGCAGAATGTTCTGCGGCTTGAGGTCGCGATGAATCACCCCCTCGGCATGCGCGGCTTCGATCCCAAGGCAGATCTGCCGGGTGATTTCCACCGCCTCGGCGGGCTCGAACTTGCCCTTCTGGTTCAACAGCGAACGCAACGTCGCACCGTCAGCGAACTCCATCGTAATGAACTTTGTGCCGGCGTCCTCGCCGAGATCAAAGATGCGAATCACATTGCGGTGCGTTACCTG
>Ga0326727_10001142_pt1 | contig 102035 bp, 100 predicted proteins | sample MB2enrmetagenome_FD_207643 | JGI IMG/M metagenome (GOLD analysis project Ga0326727, IMG submission 207643) | Lab enriched peat soil microbial communities from McLean, Ithaca, NY, United States - MB29MY | ecosystem: Environmental > Terrestrial > Soil > Wetlands > Peat | place: USA: New York... | reverse complement strand
GCAGCTGGCAAAATCAGGTCGAACAGGCCGTCGGCGGAAGCGGTCCCGTGATCGACGACCTCAAACAGTGCCGAGGCAAATCCGGCAATCGCAAGTAGAAGGACCGACTCAGGGCCGCTGGCTGGCTTGTTCATCGTTCCAGGCCGCCGCGCGGGGCTAACCCGTCGTCAGCAGAAACTGCCCCGTCATCGCGTCGACGAAAACCGACAGGTTTCCCGCCGATACCGACTCGCCCCAAACGATACGCCATGCCGGGCCAGGGAACCGCGAAGTCTGCTCCAACAGGAAAAGCAGCGGCATGCCGGGATGCGCAGCCGCATACTCGGCGCACCTCTTGTCTTTGAGCGCCTTGGCGTACGCCGCATCCGAATCGGTCCGGAACGCCTGGATCAGGAACGGCGTTTGCGATCCGCCGGGCGACCAGCTATCGACGGTCACGCCGTACACGCCCTCGTGCAAGTTGCTTCCGGGCGATTCGACGACGGAGTAAGTGTACCGCCGTGAGCGCTGGTTGGTCTCGGAGACAAAGGTCGCCTCCCACGCGCCGGCCTTCCCACCCTGGTTCTTAATTTCGTCCACGGTGAGACTTCCAGCTTGTAAGAGCTTGGCGTCCGGGGCCCAGGCGCGCGCCTGCATGAACATCTTGTATACCGCCGACAATGCGGTGACCGGCTCGGCGGGCTTGGCCGGTTCTTTTGCCTTCTCGGCGGGCTGGGGCTCCTCCCCGCAACCAACGAGTAACAGAACCGCGGGCAGAACCGCAAGGATCTTATGACGTAATTTCATATCCGGATAACCTGATTCAGCCTTATTCTATCGGAAGACCGGCCGGCATGCGCGTTCCTACGAATGCACTCTGGTAGCGCGAGGTTTTGTTTCGCCGCGCAGCCAGACGTGAAGCACCGCGTGCGCATCCGGCGAACGGGGCAGGAGAATTTCTAGCCTCTGCCTCGGCGCCTCGCCCTCTACGGGCAAAGGTAATCCCGCGACCGGGGACGCTTCCGTTTCGGTCCAGCCTGCCTTCTCGATCGTCTCCAGGTTCCGGCCGGTCAGGGTGGCGAACTCTCGATCGCCGGCGATATCCGGCCGAACTTCGAGACTTTCGATCTTTGGCACACGAACAATCCGGCCCAATCCGTACACCCCGGATTCGCCCTCGCTCCCGTTGGCAACGGTGGCCTGGAGCAGGCAGCCATTGAGCCAGACTCCGGTATCGAACGACAGGAAGACCTGGTCCGGCGCCAACTGCTGAAGGCTCGAAGGTCCCGAGCGTTCTCCCAGATGCAGCGTCACCGTCGCGGCGCCAGGCTGCTCGCAGCCCAACTTCACGACACTGTTCGATTGCAGGTGTTCGACGCGCATCATGGCGCTCAGATAGGCCCCGCCGGGCAACTCACCGGGCTCCAACTGCACATCCTGATCCGGCGGCGCCGGCACGCTCACGTCCGCGATCACCGGGCGCGGCCCCGCGATGCGGACCGCATCGGAGAGGATCAGCGGCTCGCTGCGATCCTCCGTGTAGGCTTTGATGGCCAGGCTCGTGCCAGCATCCAGGTCGCCCGCCATGTGCAAGCTCAGCTTGCGCTCGGTTCGGTCAGCCGAAGCCGTGCCGAGTTCCGCGGTTCCCTGGGCGACCTCCAGGCGGCTTAGCAGATCGAGCCGCTGTCCTCTCAAGAGAAACTCCGCGGCGGTGGCCCCTTGGTTGAGGACCACCGGGAGATTCTCGATGCGCGGAGGCGGAGGCAGGATCTTCACGTGTACGGGATGCACCTTGCCGTCCACCTGGGAGATGAGCAGCTTGTAGCGGCCGGAATCCAGATCGATCGTATTGACCTGGATATCCATTCGTTCCTGCGGCCCCTGCCGCAATCCCAGGGGAAGGACGAAGGGAACCGGCGCAGGCGAGGCGAACTCATCGTTCAGCTTCTCGATTTCCACCTTGTTTACGAACTCGAAATCGCCGCCCTCCAGCGTGACCGGGACCTTTCCGGTTTTCGCCATCAGGAGGTCCTGCGAGGATGGAACCACTCGCGCCCGCGCGAAGTCCGCCAGGGGCCTTACTTCGAGATACCCCTTGACCGGGAAGCTATCCCAGTCCCAGTTCGCCATGAGGGTGTACTTGCCGGGCTTCACCGCCGGGCCAAGCTCGAGTTCGAGCACTTTCGTGTCACCGAGCTTCTGGACCTTGATGGCAACCGGTTTGCCGCGTTCGGGCTGCAAGGTCCAAGCCCGGGCGCGCTCCACAACTTTCCAGTCGGCGTCCGTCGCCGTAACCGGCAATGGCGACTTGGTTGCGACCGGAACGGAATTTGCCTGTTCGATCGAGAGCTGTGGCGGACCCACGTTAGGCACGCGCGAAGCCCATAGATAGGCCACTTTCGTGTGCGCCGGCGTAGCGTCGCGCCGTCCGCACAATCCGAGCGCATCGTTCGGCATCGGCTGGGAAAACGACGAGCGGAATTCGGTGCGCGGAAAGGCCACCGACCGGAGTTCCAGCAGCATCGCGGTGCCGCCCGCGGCCAGGCCGACCGGACTGCCGAAAAACAGCGCGGCCACCGAGGTCGCGAGGCTGGCCGTTTGTCCGAACTGTTGCGTTCCTTGCGAAGAAATCGGGTCATAACCGGCGACCGCGGGATTCAGTGTCCGGAACAGAACGAGCGCCTGCTGATTTGGCGGAGCGGTCCTGTCAATCTGCGCGCCGAGGCCGTACTGCGAGGAAAAACCTTGCAGAGCCGATTGCACCGCCGCCGAGGAGGTGTTCGGCGAGGAGAGCGCGGCAATCAGGGCCTCGGTCTGCGCCGTTTTTTCGGCATAGTCGGCCAGCGCCGCAACCAGCGTGTCGTCCCGCGACAAAAAGGCTCGGACCTTCTTCGTGTTCAGACCGGAAGGTCCGTACACGAAGGCGGCCACCGAGACGCGCCAGGGCACGTTCCACTGCTGCGGCGCATTGGCGGGTTTCGGATCGAGGATGAGCAACTTCTGGCCCGTTGCCGCCTGGTTGGCTGGGACGAGCACCAGGGTCACATCCCCTTTGCGTTCTTCCGTCGAACGGCGAACCGGACGATAGAGCAGCGTGTCGCCCTCGCCCAGCCGGTTGATCGTACGCAGCGGCAGCGCCTCGCCGCCCGCTAATGGCGAAGCTACACGAAGATCGACAATTCCGATCGGCGCGCCGGCTGGGCAGACCAGCGGAGGAATGGAAGCGCTCTCGGCCCGCGCCTGCGCCGGAAACATGGAAACGGCGACGCTAAGGACTGGAAACAAGCTGAGGATCGAGTGCAACCGCAAGACAATTCTCCCGTATCATTTTGGGCTGGTCCCGAGAAAGGCAATCTGGCGGCGGGACGCAGGGCAGACGTCGCTGAGGACTCGCCAATCCGCATTGGCACACACGAAGTGCACTTAGATTGACGCGGATTCCAGCCCGGAAAGTTTCATGGTAGCGCGATAAGCTCCCGGAAGTTGCTTCAGAACAAAGGCATGCACTACATTGAGTTGATCCCGGAGGCGTGGCTTGACGAGGCTCGTATGGCAGGGGCAGGACCGGTTTGAGCTGGAACGCGGTGCGGCTGCCCCAGGCGAGCCTTCCGCCGGCCAGGTTGCGGTTCGCATCAGCGCGGTTGGCGTGTGCGGAACCGATATCCACATTCTCAATGGGGATTTCGCCCTCGCGCGGCCCCCGCTGGTGCTGGGGCACGAGATCGCGGGCGTCATCGCCCAGACCGGGCCGAACGTAACGCGTGTGAAAACCGGAGATCGCGTGACCATCGACCAGGTGGTGGGGTGCGGGCACTGCTTCTTTTGCCGCCGCGGCAGCCGGCAGTTCTGCCCGTCTGGCTTCGAGCTCGGCATTACAAGGGACGGCGGTTGCCAGGAGTTCCTGGTGGTTCCCGAAGAGAACGTATATCCGATACCCGACTCGATCTCCGACGAAGAGGCCGCGATCCTGGACATGGAAGTCTGGGGCGCCCTCCATAAGTGCCGGGTCCGCAAGGGCGACACCGTGCTGGTGGTGGGCCATGGCCCCGCGGGGATGGTGGCCTGCCAGATCGCCCGCGCGACCGGGGCGGGCAAGGTGATCCTCGGCGGACGCTCTGCCGCGCGCATGGCTAGAGCGAAGGCGCTCGAGCTCGCCGACCGGTATGTGAGCACCTCCGAGGAGGATCTTACCGCCGCCGTGCTGCAGGAGACCGGTGGGAACGGCGCGGATGTGACGTTTGAGTGCGCCGGAACCCCCGCCACGGCCGCCGCCGCGCTGGCCGCCACGATCCCGGGCGGGCGGCTGGTGCTGTACGGGGTGCAGAAGGCGCCGCTCGAACAGTTCGATCTCAATCAGATCGTGGTGCGCGACCTGGTTGTCTACGGAGCCCTGTCGGACCGCCGCGGGTGGGAACAGGTGATCGAGCTTGTCGAGTCCGGGAAACTGCGGCTGAAGCCGCTGATCACACATCGCTTCCCTTTGGCCGCCGCCCCTGCCGCCTATGACCTGGTCCGCAAGAAAGCGGATGGCGTTGTGAAAGCGGTGATCGTCCTGTAAAAGAGCTTTCGCTATGACCATGGGCGTGGAATCCGTCAGACCTCGACTGCCGGCTGTTGCCGTTCTTTCTTTTTCTCTGGTTCTCTGGATCGGCTGTGGCAACAAGGAGGCGGAAGGGCCCGATCATCCCCGGTTCAATTCGAACGTAGTTTTGCGTGACATAGTTTTTCGCAGCGTGGCTCTTAACCGTGAAATGCGATACCGCGTCGCGCTGCCCGCCTCCATCGCATCGCACCAGAAGCTGCCGGTTGTGTACTTGCTCCATGGCGGCGGGGGCGATTTTCGCGACTGGACGAACTACTCCGATGTCACGCGGTTTGCCGGCGCCAGCTTGGTTCTCGTGATGCCGCAAGGCGACGACTCGTATTACGTCAACGCGGTAGAGCGTCCTGGGGACCGTTATGAAGACTACATCGTCCAAGATCTGATCTCCGACGTCGAAGCCAGGTTCCCGGTCGCCGAAGGCCGCGCGAACCGCGCGATTGCCGGAATTTCCATGGGGGGCTTCGGCGCGATCAAGATTGGCTTGAGCCATCCGGACCTCTTCGCCTTGGCCGGTGCGCTAAGCCCCGCGATTGACGTGCCGCGCCGGCCGTTCTCCATAAAGCGAATCCAGCAGTATTGGGCCCACCGCGCAATCTTCGGAGCATGGGGCGGCGATGAGAGGAGCCGCGAGGATCCGTTCCTCCTCGCGCGGTCCGTGGATGCCGCCAAGGCGCCGTACTTCTTTCTGTCCTGCGGGGAGGGAGAGGGTCTGTTACCGGCGAACCGCCAGTTTGCCGCCCTGCTCGCCGAGCGGCACCTGCGATACGAGTTTCATGTTGCGCCCGGTGGCCATGATTGGACGCAGTGGAACCGGCAACTGCCCAGCCTCTTTGAACGCCTCCGTCGGAGCGTGGGCCGCGAGACCGGATCTCAATAAGCCTTCCGGCCTGTTCCACTTCGCCGGTTTTGCGGCTGAGGCGCCGTGAAATCGAACCCACGTTTTGCACAGGATAAAGGATTGATTCCGGGAAGGTTGCTTCGCGGAAATGGCTTCGTTTGGTAAAGATGCATTTTGATGGGTGGATCGTCCCTGGTTGCGAAGCCGTGCGGGCGGGATTGAGAGCGAGTTCCATCGATATCAGGGGAGCATGAGCCGGGCGAGCCCGGTGTCCGGACGGGCGCGGGCTGTTGAGGGAATGGCGAAAAAACAGGCGGGAAGGGTGGGACCGGTGGAGTGGGCGTACATCATTTGACAGAACCTAACCGCGATTGCAGGAGACCGCCGGCGTTGCTCTAAGAACACCAACAACGGGGTTCGACCGGCGGTTTGACCGTGCAATCGCAGTTCATGCAGGATCTGCTCTGGGCGTGCAGTATTTACCTTCGTGTGCGAATGCCGTGCCTATCGGCTGCGCTGGTCCGAGGTCCGGCTCAGCGCCCTCTCAAACTTGGAGGCAACCGCCGGAGTTTGGAAGTCGCCGGTCAGAATTTCACGGTTCGTCACGTTGCGGCCGTAGAGTTCCCTGTCGGTTCCCCTATCCTCACGAAGCGTCGCTCCCTCCAGGGAGATGCCTGCGAATAGCCCGCGCGAACGGGAATACGACAGCATTTCCGCTTGCATTTCGGCGTCCGTCTGGGCGCTTGCATCGCGGCCAACCGGGCCGGCGGCCACTGCTGCGTCCCCCCCGAGCGTAACTCTATCGGACAACAGGTGCTTCATTCCACCGTCGTTCATCACGAGCATCACAACGTCCGTGTCTGAGGCGCCAATCTGAAACCCAAAACTGCCCCCTTCCACGCGAATCGCGGCCGGTGCGCTCCAGCCCACGCCACCGTGCCGGCGGCATACCGCAAACCCACGGCCAAAGTTCGCGCCGACGATGAATCCCGCTTTTTTCATGCCCGGCACCACCACGACGCAGTGCGCCTTATCGATCAGATCGTGGGGGATACCATGATCGGAGGCCCGCATCAAGTCGGTCACTACGTCGGCCGAAGCGTCCAGCCTGTCGTCGACCTTAGCTTCTCTGTCCGCCGCGAAAGCGGCGGTGCTCATGGACCCGGCAATTGCCAGAACCCATACAACCTGTTTTACGTTTGTTCTCATAAACATGCATCGCTCCCTGTATGTTGCGCTCAAATCAGGATTCCGCTTCAAGACTCCGCCGAAGCGGATCCACTGCCATTTTGGTAGAGCACGCCACTGCCCGTTCGGACCGGAGCGGCACACCTTTATTGACCGGGGAAAACGGGACGGCGCTATGCGGCGACTTCCGCGTAGTCTACGGACGTATGCGGTTCCGGGATCTGCTCGCCCATTTCCCGTATGGCCTCGAAGTGTGCAGTCAGAGCATCCCGAAGGTTGCGGCGCGTCTCTTCCTCGGTATCGCCCACCGCGGCACATCCGGCGAGTAGGCGGAGTAACCCGTCCCGGTTTGTTCGATGACCACTGGATAACGTCGCACGTTCATTTCAATCCGGCCTTCTTGAGTATAGCGTGCCGGGTACAATTAAACTAAAATATAACTTTGGAGGAACTGCCGTGCACTCCACGAATCTGCGCAAAGTCGGCGGCTCGATCATGCTGGCCGTGCCGCCCGCGCTGCTCGATATTCTGCATCTGCGGCCGGGGGCAAAAGTAGGCCTGTCGGTCGAAAGCGGCCGTCTGGTGGTCGAGCCTCGCGAGCGGCCGCGCTACACGCTCGACGAACTGCTGGCGCAATGCAACCCGAAAGCCCAGCGCAGCAAACAAGACCACCAATGGCTGGATGACAAGCCCGTGGGCCGGGAGCGGCTCTAATGAAGCGCGGCGAAATCTGGCTGGCTTCGCTCGATCCCACGGAGGGTCACGAGCAGAAGGGCCGGCGCCCGGTCCTGATCGTATCGCCGGAGTCGTTCAATCGCATCACGAAAGCTCCCGTCGTCGTGCCGATCACCAGCGGCGGTAGTTTCGCGCGGACGGCTGGTTTTGCCGTGACGCTCGCAGGCGCCGGAACCACAACGTCGGGCGTGATCCGCTGCGATCAGCCTCGCGCGCTCGACCTCGGCGCGCGCGGCGGCAAAAACCTGGAAAGCGTCCCGGAGACGATCATGGACGAGGTGCTGGCGAAATTATTGCCGATTTTTGAGTGACGACCCTCATGCGATATAGTTCAAGATTTTTCGCCGTTGTGGCTCTTTCCTTGTCGCTCGATGGCGCCGCAAACGCTGCCGGAACGAAACGGCAACAACGTCACGGCGTTGAAGTGGCTTCCGGATTCGAAACATCTGATTCTCATGACAGATGTCTATCCAACCAGCGACTGTGGTCCGGACCTCGGCCACACCGAGGGCTACGTCGTAGCCTTTCCCGAAGGCAAGATCGTACGTCACCTAACGCTGAATCAGTTGAAGAGCTTCCCTGGAATTTGCCTGGAAAACGATGACGGGCGCTGATAGCGTCCCTCTCCACGCGCCCGCGGCCGCCCCTACGCCAGCATCACTTCCACGCCGTGCGAGCGCAAGAGATCCTGGTATTCCGGCGCAAGATCGCTGTCCGAGATCACGATGTCCGCGACGTCGAGGGGCGCCAGGGGGATGATCGCGCCGCGTCCGAATTTGGTGTGGTCCGCGACGATGATCACTTTGCGCGAGACATCGATCATCTTGCGCTCGCTTCCGACGACCAGCGTGTTGTTGTTGCTGAAGCCGCACTCGGTCGCGCCGCCGATGCCCATGATCAGCAGGTCCGCCGTCACACCGCTCAACATCTGCTCGCACAACGGCCCTACCATGACCCGCAGGCGGGGATACAGATACCCGCCGGTCAGGGTCAGCTCGATTTGCCGCGCGTCGTTGAAGACGTTCGCGATGGCCAGCGAATTGGTCATCACGTGCAGCGGGCGATCCACAATCTCGCGGGCCACGGCCGCCACCGTGGAGCCTCCATCGAGAATCAGGGACTGGCCGTCCTCGATGAGACCGGCCGTCAACGCGGCAATGCGCCGTTTGGCCTCACCCTGGCGGGTGCTTTGCCATGCGAAATCCAGGACGTGGTCCGGAGCCTCGAGGGCCATCGCGCCGCCGTAGACGCGCTTGAGGACACCTTCGCTCTCGAGCGCGATCAGGTCCCGGCGAATGGAGGACTCCGAGGCGTCCAGCTCGCGGCACAACGTCTCGAGATCGACGAACTCCTGCCCCGCGAGCAGCTCGCGAATCCTGAGCAGACGTCCCGGGGCTTTCATCTGGTGTCCTGTGGAGCGAAAACCGCTCCCTCACGGTCGCGGCTCAGAAACGGACTTGTGACGGAGCCGCGAGCGTGAGCAAGCGGTCGAACGGGAAATCGATTTTTGCGCGAGGGAGCTGTCAGCACTTGCATGAGCCGCCGGGCTTGCCGCCGCTGCCCAGAGCCTTCATGACCGCATCCGTCACCGAGCGGACGATGGACTCCATATCCTCGGTGCTGGCGGACGCGCCGCCGGAAGACGGGGGCGCGGGGGGCGCCATCGCGATGTTTCCCGGCATGTCGGGAAAATCGCAGAGCTGGCATTCCTTCAGTTCGTAGCGCGCGTCGGGCAGCCCCAACTTCTTCTTGATCGCGAGCAAATCGCTGGCCTTGGATGTGGGAATCTGCGAGATGGGGGCGCCGAGCTGCGCCGCCAGCATGAGCGTGCAGCAATACGTATCCACGACCTCGGCGTACCATTCGGCGTGCGTCACCGTATCGGCCCAGCACACGATGCCGTGATTCGAAAGCAGCACCGTGTTGTGCTGCTTGACGAAGGGAATCACGGTTTGGGCAAACTTCGTGGTGCCCGGAGTCTCGTAAGGCGACAGCGCCACGCGGCCGATGAAAACCTCGTACTCGGGGATGACGCAGGTGGGCGGCACGCGCCCCGTAATGGCATAGGCGGTGGCGTGCGGCGGATGGCAGTGCACGACGGCCTTGGCCTCCGGAACCTCCTTGTAGATTTCCAGGTGCAGCAGAATCTCGCTGGTGCGGGGGCGCTCGCCGACCAGTTGGTTGCCTTCGAGGTCCACCAGGCACAGATCTTCCGGCGTGAGGTCGGCCTTGCTGATGAGGGTCGGGGTGCAGAGAATGGCGTTCGGCGCGAGGCGGTAGGAAATGTTGCCCCCGTTGCCATCGACATAGGCGCGCTGCCACAGCTTGCGTCCCACGGCGACGATTTCGGCCTTGATCGCCTCGGCTTCGGGCGAACGGAAGAGGCGCTCGGCGCTCGAAGCGGCCGCGCCGGCGGTTGCGTTTCCGGCGGCGCCGCTCTTTAAGGCGATGCCCTTCTGCCGCGCGAAATCGCGCGCCGAGGGCGTGAAAATGGCGCCTTCGGACACCAGCACTTCCGCCGCTCCCGCCTTGAGGGCGGACTCGATGTCCTGCATGGCAATCACTTTCAGATCCGCAAGATTGATGCTCTTCACTGTCTCACCTCAGGATTCTCGGAAAAGTCCGGTGGCGGCCGGAAATCGATGTTTTCGACGATCAGTGCGCAGTAAGCGTCGACCGGCGCGGGTTTCGGCCAATAGGGGTTGGAAGCTTCGCGCCCCTCCGTGAAGGCAATCATCTGCCCCTCGTCCGGGGCCAGATGATCGGCCACGATCAGCGCTTTTCCGCCGCCCGGTTCACGGCCCTGGGCCAGGCTGTCCGCCATGACGGGCTCGACCACGAGCAGGCGCGTTCCAATCAGCGACGGGATCGATACGCTCAACACCACCTTGCCTCGCACCATGCCGAGCCTCATGCGTTCGACCCCACGTAGACGTGATCGACGATTCCCGCCACAGCCAGCCGCGCCGGCGTGGTGTTACCGAGCCGCAGGCGCGCGATGTCGCCGTCTTGGGAGACCAGAACCGTAGTGCCGCGGCCGGCGCCGAGCCAGTCGATGACCACGAGGGGAACGCCGCTCGCACTTCCATCGGTCTCCAGCCGCTGGCAGATCAGGAAGCGGCAGCCCTCGAGCGTGGCGTGCTTGGCCGTGGCCGTGACCGTCCCGTCGATGCGCGCCAGAAACATACTCAGATGATCCGCAGCGCTCCGCCGATGGCGATCTGGCGTTCGCGCGTGAAAGTCAGCGGCGTGGTGACGCCTTCGCCGGTGGGCGTGGCGATACTGAAGCTCAGGTACCCCGGTCCGCCGGTTCCCAGCGCCGCCGAGCAGGGCGCGTTCTGCACGAACAGCGTGGTATTGAGTGCGCGCGCCATTTTGGTTACGGTTTCGACGTTGCGGGAATGGATCAGCGCGGTGTGCCGGTATCCATGCTCCGCTTTGAGCGCCCCCCGGATGGCCGCATCGGCATCGGGGACGCGGACGACCGGCAGGAAGGGCATCATCTGCTCCTCCTGCACGAAGGGGTGATCCTCTTGCGTCTCGCCGTAGAGCAGCGGCGTTTCGGGCGGCGGCGCGACGCCGGCGGCGGCGGCCAGCACGGAGACATCCTTTCCGATCAGCTCCTTCCTGACATGCGCGCCGCAACCGTGCCCGGGCGCGTCGAACCGGAACGCCGCGTTCGAAAGCCGCTCGATGGCGGCCGCGTCCAGTTGGAAAGCGCCGGCGCGCCGCATGGCGGCCAGGAACGCATCGGCCACGGAGGCGACGACGAAAACCTCTTTCTCGCCGATGCAGAGCAGGTTGTTGTCGAACGCGGCGCCGATGATGATGTGCTTCGCCGCGGCGTCGAGGTCGGCCGTTTCGTCCACGACCACCGGGGGATTTCCCGGCCCCGCCGCAATCACGCGCTTGCCGTGTTTCATAGCGGCTTTGACCACCCCCGGTCCGCCGGTCACGCAGAGCAGCGCCACGCCGCGATGCTGGAACAATTCCTCGGCCGCGCGGAGAGTCGGTTCCCGGACGGTGGTGATGACGTTGGCGATGCCCAGCTCCCGCTCGATCTCGCGATTGAACAGGCTGAGCGCGTAGACGGCCACTTTGGCGCCCGCGGGATGCGGACTGAAAACGGCCGTGTTGCCGGCGGCGAGCACGTTGATGGCGTTGCTGGCCATGGTCGGCACGGAGTGGGTGGCGGGCAGCACCATGCCGATCACGCCCCAGGGCGCATGCTCGATGACACAAAGTCCCGAGGCGTCGCTGCGAGCCTCGCTACGGAGGGCTTCCACACCGAGGACATACTGGATGGCTTTGAGCTTTTCGATTTTGTGATCCAGCCGGCCGAGCGTGGTCTCCTCGAGTTCCATGCGCGCCAACTCCTCAGCGCGCCCGGCGCACAGGCGCCGGATAATGGCGATGATCCGTCCGCGATCTTCGAGGCTGAGCGCGGCCACGCGCTCCTGCGCGGCAGCGGCCGCCTTTACCGCGTCATCGACCGTGGCGAAGACGCCGTCCGCTGCCGGCGGAGCGGTCCTGGCCGGCGCCTGACCCAGCTCGGCGTAGATGCGGGAGATCACCTCCTGGGTGAGCTCGGCGATCATCTCTGGGCTCAATGTCATGGCTTCTCCACAGTCCTTCCATCCACCTCGATCGAGTCGACGATGCCGACGATCACGGCATCCACCGGCGAATCCTTGGTGGCCGGAGTCATACGCGCGGAGCTGCCCTGCGTGAAGAGCACGCACTCGCCCTCCCCGGCTCCGACGCTATCGATCGCCACCACGGAGCTGCCGGAGGCGATGAGCGCGCCATCCTTGTGGATGTACGGCTGGATGAAGAGCAGCTTCATGCCGTGGAACTTCTCGTTCTTCTGCGTCGCAACGACGTTACCGATCACCTTGGCCAGAAACATCCGGCGTCTCCCCTTACTTCGGAAGCGCGATCTTGAGATCGTCGTGCGGGCGCGCGATCACGTGCACGCTCTTGATTTCCCCGACGGTGCGAGCCGCGGTCGCGCCGGCGTCGACGGCCGCGCGGACGGCGCCGACATCTCCGGCCACGAAGGCGGTACACAGGCCGCTGCCGACCTTCTTCCAGCCCTTGAATTCGACGTTGGCGGCCTTGAGCATGGCATCGGTGGCCTCGACCAGCGCCACGAGCCCCTTGGTTTCGATCATTCCTATCGCCATATTGGCCATCGTTTTCTCCTGGGTTAGTTACAACCGCTCCCTGACGGTCGCGGCTCAGTAAGCTGATACCGAGCCGCGACCGTGAGGGAGCGGTCGAGCATGTTCACCTAACGCAGCATTCCTTCCAGCAAAGCGTCGTGCGGACGCGCAATGACGTGCGCCGACACCAGCTCACCGACCAAGCGGGAAGCCGCCGCGCCGGCATCGATGGCGGCGCGCACGCTGCCGACGTCGCCCCGCACCACCGAAGTCACATAACCGCCGCCGATCTCGATGGTCCGGACCAGATCCACCGACGCGGCCTTGCACATGGCGTCGCTGGCCTCGATGAGCCCGACCAGGCCGCGGGTTTCAATCAGCCCGAGCGCTTGATAATTATTGCTTTTCTTCTCCGCTTTGGGAGACTCCGGAGCTTTCGCAACCGGCGGCGTGAAGGACGGCAGCTCATCATGCGGGCGGGAAATTACTTGCACGCTGACGACCTCGCCAACGTGAGCGGCAGCCGCGGCGCCTGCGTCCGTGCCAGCCTTCACGGCGGCGACATCCCCCTCCACGAAGGAGGTTACGAGGCCGGCGCCCACGGTCGCCCAGCCGGTAAAGGTGACGTTCGCGGCCTTCAGCATGGCGTCGGTCGCCTCGAACAGCGCGACCAGCCCTTTGGTTTCGATCATTCCTAGCGCTTGTTTCATCGTTCCTCTTTCCCTACTTCAGCAACTCGATTTCCTTGGCAAGGTGCAAACCGCAGGCGTTGGCCTCGTCGGTGTCCATGTGAACGTTGAGCCGCGAGGCCGGATCGATCCGGACATGCACACGGCTGAAGGTGACTCCCGCGTCCCCGCCCACACGCAGCTTCATGACATCGCCCTTTTTCACGCCGAAGTGCGCGGCTTCAGCCGGGTTCATGTGAACGTGGATGGCGGCCCGAATGACTCCCTCTTTTAATTCGACCAGCCCGCGGGGCCCCATGATGAAGGCGCCGGGCGTCCCCTGGAGATTCCCCGAGAGCCGGATCGGAAGATTGTCGAATCCCAGGCTGATCGCATCGGTAAAAGCCAGCTCCACCTGGGACTGCTCACGTAGCGGACCGAGGATGCGGAGGTTGGAGATCAGGCGGCTGCGCGGACCGATCAGGGTTACGGTTTCCTTGGCCGCGAAGTTGCCTTCCTGATAGAGCGGACGGTCCACCGTTAGCTCGTATCCCGGTCCGAAGAGGCTCTCCAGATCCGCGCGGCTCAGGTGGACATGCCGCGCCGAGGCGTGCACGGCCAGGGTTGGCGCCGCCGGCTGTTTCAGCGCGGCCAGGTGGCGGGTGACCGCCTGGCGTACAATCTCCTCGACCACGGACCGGTCCAGCGACCGGCTCGCTAACGGTGAGTGCGTGGCTGCTGTCAACATGAAGAATTGTGAATTATTTTGGTGCTAGCAGCGGGGATCGTGGCCTGGCCTCGCGTCCAGGGTGTCCTAAGCCAAAGAGTAGCAAAGATCAGCATACTTGCACATTCCAGTCAAAGTCAATCATTTTCCTTCAACATGATGCAAAAATGTTAATATGTTGACGGCAGTTTCCGGCGGTATCATCTGAGTATGGTACTACGATGGCTCTTAGGTTTGGCACTCCTCTTAGGCCCGTTGCGGGCCGCGACGCTGCGGCTGGATGCGCGGGCGATCTTTGATCGGGCGGTGACGCAAGACATCGCGCTCGCGCCGGATGGTTCGGTGCTCCGGCTGCGATCCGGGGAGGTCGTCGAAGACGACGGGCCTGCCGCGGGTTTTTCTTACAAGCCAAACGTTGAGCACCTGTCGTCCACGGTGTGGATCCGCAAGCAACTGGTGATTGCCGATCCGCGGGCGAGCGCAGCGGTGCTGATGGTCGGACCGGGCGGGGACCTGAAGATTAGCGTGAATGGCCGCCCGCAGACGCTGGAGCCGCCGCGCAAGGCCGGCTATGGCCTTTGGCAGGCATACACCATCAACCCGGCGGCCCTCAAGCCGGGTGTGAACGACATTGTAATGTCGGGCTCCGGGCGAGTGTGGATCGCCCGCTCGGACGATTCCTATGCCGAATTACCTCACCGGAGTGCTCGCAGCGCCGATGCCGGAGCGTCCTGGAGCGCCGATCACCTGGGACCCAAGGGCGATATCTCGGGAGAATATTACGTTCGCATTTTGCTGGAGCACTACCGTTCCAAGGGTTCGATGGTGCTGCCCGTGATGGACGTGGCGAACCTGACGGGCAATCCGCTGCCGCCGCCGTTGGCCGGGGCGGGTCCGCTGAAAGTTTCCGTCCAGGCCGAAACCGGCGATGAGCAGAATGTTTCGGTTCGCGTGCGTTCCGGAAGCACCTATGTGCCTCGCCAGGGAACCTGGTCCGAGTGGGCTCCTCTCGACCGCAGGGGAACGCTGAAAACTCCGCGCGGGCGCTTTGTCCAACTCGAAGTGACGCTCGCCACGGGCAATCCCTTGGATACTCCCGAACTGCGTGGGATTACGGTGGAAACCGCGCCGGCCGTCGCCGGGGATTGGACGAAAACGGTCAAGGTCGTGGATGCCCACAATGAGGAGATCATTCGGACGTCCATTCCTTTCCGCTATGAACCGTTCACCCATCCGAAGCTGAAAGAGCTGCGCGAGCGCTATCACCTCGACGACGTCGTGGCCGGCTCGAAGACGGAGCTTGACCTGATCACGAAACTGGCCGTGTGGTCAACCAACGCGTGGAAATGGGGGGAATGGGGCCTCGAAACAAGCTACCCCGCGTGGGATGCGCTCGAGATCCTGAAGAAGGGACCCAATGGCAAGCCGATCGGCGGGTTCTGCCAGCAGTACGACCTGGTGTTCATGCAGGCGTGCGAAAGCTTCGGGCTGGTGAGCCGGGACATCTCGATCTACCACGAACCACTGCCACGCCCGGACATTGCCGGCCACGAGCCGAACGAGATCTGGTCCAACCAATATGGAAAGTGGATCTACGTGGACGGCACATCCGCGTGGTACGCCGTGGATCAGGCGACGAACGTACCGCTGGATTTATGGGAATTGCGCCGCCGGCAGATCGAACATTTCAAGGGCGACAATTCGCACCCGATTCGCATTATCGAGCTCGCACCGGGCGTGCAGCCCTGGCGCTGGCGCAGCTTGGACGAATCCCTGGGTTTCGGGGAACTGAGACTGATCCCCAGGAGCAACTTCCTCGAGCAGAAATCGCCCTTACCTCTCAACCAGGGGAAGGAAGGGTGGTTCTGGGACGGACACTACGTCTGGACGGACGCGGATGCGCCCGCCGACATGCTGCAACCGAACCTGGTGACGCGGCACGGCAACTTCGAGTGGACGCTCGACCAGGCCCACTATGTCCTCGAAGCCGGCCGGGCGCCAGGCGAGCTGCGGGTGCACCTGGATACCGAGACGCCGGGTTTCGAGACCTTCGTTGCCGAGATCGACGGCGCAGGCCCGCGCCCGGTCGGTGCAGTGTTTCCATGGAAACTGCATCCGGGCCGGAATCGCCTGAAAGCCTGGCCGCGGAACGACGCGGGCCGCGACGGCGTTGCCAGTTGGATCGAACTCGACATGCCGGCGCTGTGATTTCGGGGGCTGTCCGCAACGCGCTCAGGCGCCGTGGCTTTGCTTCATGACGGCCTCGGCGCGGCGCTTCATTTCTTCCGGCGCTACGTCTTCGACGTGCGTGGCAATCCACCATTGGTTGCCGCACGGGTCTTGGACGCCCGCGTTGCGGTCTCCATAGAACTGGTTGGCCGGTTCCATGAGCGAGGTGGCGCCCGCCTGAATTGCGCGCCGATAGGCGGCATCGGTATCGGTTACGTAAAGGCAGAGCCCGGCGGGCATCGGCGGATGCTGGGCCGATGCTTCGCCCAGCATTACGATGGAGTCGCCGATTCTGACCTCGCCGTGCCTGACGGTTCCGTCCGGCTCGGCCATGCGCTCCACTTCCCGCGCGCCGAAAGCCTGCTGGAGAAAATCGATCAGCCTGGCCGCCCCGTTGACAACCAGGTAAGGCGTCACCGCGTGATACTTGTCCGGAATTGGCTTTACCGCCATGGATTTGCCCCCTTGAGGTGTTGCCGTGAATCTTCCGCCAGCATACCGCCGGAGGCGCCCGCGGAACAAGTACACTGGAAGGACACCATGGACGAGCGCGCATTCTACAACGAGTCGCAGACAATGAAGCCAGCGGAACTCACGTGTCCGTCCTGCCGGACGACCGACAAGTACGATCTGCGCTGGCTCCTGCGCAAGAAGAAAGACAAAATCCCGCAGGGCGCGGACCCGGTTGCCCGCGCGAAGTTCCAGAAGGCACAAAGCTACATGGTGCTGCTGGACGACAAGGTAGCCTGCAAGAACCTTCGCTGCCGCAAGCGCTTCGACATTTCGGGAATCAAGTCGATGGCATTCCTGGCGGATGAGGGATTGCCGAGAGAGATTTGAAACATGTTTTTCACGCCGGGCCGGGCGTTTGGGCCGGAAGCGTTTGTTGTAAACTGATTAGTTGTTGGAGGTGAGTCTTCTCGAGTTGCTCCATCGGGAACGTCGCAGGGCCGATGCGATCGGCTTTCTGGAAGACCGCCCGGAAGCTGTTCAACCTCCTTTTCCCGGATGACTGCCGCGTTTGTGGCAGACCGCTCCAAAACGTTTCGCGCACACCGGTTTGCGCCGAATGCCTGCGCGCCCCGGAGCCGCTGGTTGCGGATTACTACTGCACCTGTTGCCGCACGCCGTTCCTGAACGCCGCGCCGCTCGATGAAGAGGGCCGCTGCGCACTCTGCCGGCGCGGGCTTCGCGGGTTCGACGCGGCCTATTCCTTCGGCGCCTACGAGAGCACGCTGCGCGAGCTGATCCATCTGTTCAAGTACGGACGGATCAGGCCGCTGGCCGGCAGGCTCGGGGAATTGATGGTTTCGGCGATTCCGCGCGATCAGACTTTCGACCTGGTCGTGCCGGTGCCGCTGCACTGGAGGCGGAGGCTCGAACGCGGGTTCAACCAGTCGGAACTGCTGGCGCGCGCGGTGGCGCGGCGGTATGGCGCGCGGCCGGTCAACGCCATGCGGCGGAAGCGCTCCACCTCGGCGCAGGCGGGTCTGAGCAATGCCAAGCGGCGTTCCAACGTGGCCGGCGCGTTCGTCGCGCGGCGAAGGGCGGATCTCGACGGCCGCCGGGTGTTGCTAGTGGACGATGTGATGACCACGGGAGCGACCCTGGGGTCGTGCGCGGCGGCGCTGAAGCGGGCGGGCGCGCGCTACGTGGCGGTGCTGACGCTCGCCCGGGTGGACCGGCGAACGGGCGTCGAGCCATACGCACCGGTATCCACGGCGGTGGGGGTTTCGTGATGGCGGGCGTCAACGGGCTGCAAAAACCCGTGCTGGTTCTGAACGCGACTTACGAGCCGATCAACGTCTGCGCGGCGCGCCGGGCGCTCATTCTGATTCTCAAGGGGGTCGCGCAGCCGGAAGAGTTTGCGGCGACGCTGCTGCACTCCGCGCACCATTCGATGAAACTGCCTTCGGTGATCCGGCTGCTCGAATACCGCCGCATTCCGCACCAAACCCGCGCGCTCTCGCGCAAGAACATTTTGATGCGCGACCGGTATACCTGCCAATATTGCATGCGGACCATGGCGTCCGGGGAGTTGACGCTCGATCACGTGGTCCCGCGGTCGCGGCACGGAGAGACTGCCTGGGAGAACCTGGTCGCCTGCTGCCACTTCTGCAACAACCGGAAAGGCAGCCGCACGCCCGAGGAGGCCGGAATGAGGCTGGTCCGGCAGCCGCGGCCCTTCAGCCTCCACACCAGCCGTCACCTGATGCGTCTGCTCGGCAGAAGCGACGAGAAGTGGCGGAAGTATTTGTTTTACTAGCGCCGGGAGCGAGCGCGGCCGAAGCGCGCCCTCCGAAGGCTCACTAGTACCTCGACCGCGTGATGCGTTGCTACCGCTCCCTTACGGTCGCGGCTCAGTTACAGGTAGATGCCGCTACCGTAAAGAAACGGACTTCACGGTCGCGGACCTAGTTCCGGCTGCCGGCGCCGGCGGGAGGACCGCCAGGCGCGGGCGGGGCCGCCGCCTTCGGCTTTTCCTTTTCCTTCTTCACCGGGCTGATGATTACGTGCGCGTTCCGGCCCTCGAGTTTCGGGCGGCCCTCGACGGCGCCGTACTGCGACAGGTCCGCGGCAAAGCGGAGCAGCAGCTTCTGGCCCAGGTCCACGTGCGCGATTTCACGGCCCCGGAACTGCACCACGGCCTTTACGCGATTGCCTTCCTCGAGAAAACGGATCGCGTGGTTCTTCTTGAAATCGTAATCGTGGTCGTCGGTGTTGGGCCGGAACTTCAGTTCCTTGACCTGGATGACGTGCTGCTTCTTCTTCGCCTCCTGCTGCTTCTTCTTGTTCTCGTACTGCCACTGGCCGTAATCCATGGCCTTGGCAACGGGAGGCTCGGCGGTGGGCGCTATCAGGATAAGGTCGAGACCCAACTCCTGGGCCCGGCGAATCGCGGCGTGCGTCGGCATGACCTCGACGGAGCCGTCCGGGAATACCGCGCGCACTTCGCGGGCGCGGATCGCCTCGTTAACGTTCTCTCGAATTCTGGGCCTGCGCGGTGGGAACTGTCTACCTGGATACATGCAGTCTTTTCGAAGGGGCTGGCTTAGGCATGGGCACCTGAATCTACTCTAATCATAACGGCCGGAAAACTCAACAGAGCGAGGATGGTGTCCCACACGTGCGTTGCTGGGCGATCCGATTCCCGGAAGGTTCCGCCGCAGTCGCGGCTGTGCGGAATCGTTCGCGGTCCGTTTGGCATTCGTAAGGTGTTCTCTCAAAGATAGCGCAAAGACGGCGCGCAGGCAACAGGGGGCGCCCCCTAAAGATGAGATACGACAGGAGGACAGTAGTGGACCGGCCCCCGCCGAAATCTTAGCGGATCGTGCGGTCTGAAATCCGGGGTCGGCTATACCTCCGCGGGCTCAGCGGCCGCGCCGGAACCAAGCGCCCCCGGGAATAGCGGAAGGTAACGACCAGGAGAACACCCACAACCGAGGCGACCACATCCATCCACAAAAAATGCGGCATCTGCCCTCCTGCAATACCAGTCTCTCCCATTAAGGACAAAAAGCTTCTCGGATGCAATGATCCTCGAGTACCGGTGACTACCAGGACCCTGGCTTATGCAGTTCCATCCTGCGGCCCACAAGGGCGCATGCCACAGCCATCGAATCGCGGCAGAATAGCAGCTTCGCCTATGCCGGCACGAGCCGGGGGAAATACAACCAGACGTGACCGCCGTTGTCGTTTTCGCCGAAGATGACCTCGCCATCCCGGCCGAGCACAGCGTCTCCGAAAACATACCCGTAACGCCGCTGCTCGATCACCGAGACCGCGACGCCCAGATTCGCCATCGCATGGCTCTTCAGGTCGAAACAGAACATCTTGGCGATGCCCTCGCCGCAGAAGCCGAACATGCGGCCATCCACCGTCACCGCCATGGGGCCGACCGGCGTCAAGGGAGTGCGAGCGAGCGGCCCGCTGAAGCCTTCCCCGGCGGTGAAAGAGAAAATCTGGCCATCCCCATCGACAGTGAAAAGCATGCCGGTGCGGGGGTCCCTGGCCCAGGTCAGATCCCCACTCCATCGCCCCGGGAGGGCCACGGCCTGGGAGCGGAAGCTGGCGGCTTTCGGATCGAAACTCCACAAGTGCGCTTCGCCGTCCCGGCCGATCACCGAGCCATCCGAAGACACCGCCAGGCGCCCTCCCGCGGCCGCCTGCCCGACGGTTTCGAACTTCTTGCTCTCGGCATTCAGCGTGAAGACATGGTTGGCCGTGGCCCCGACCATCAGATCCTGAGACGGCGCCACGGCGTGAACCACCGGCTCGCCCTTCACGCATTCCCCGAGATCCTCAAAAGGCGGACGCCGGAACCCCCATTCCTGGATCAGGTCCTGCCGCATCGCCTGCACGCGGCACGAAATGGCTCTTCCACCGCCGGAGCCGTTCACGAAGGCGACCAGCACGTGGCCACCCTCGGCAACAAACCTTCGTCCCTGAACTGGTGCGCCTTTCCCACAACAAACGGCAGCACAGCGATCGGCGGAAGGCACCACGCCAAGGTCGAAGACTATGCCGCCCAGCCGGTGAAACTCCGCGGCGAATAGGTGGGTTCGGAACCCACTCGTCCCGCCGTAGATAGATCCTTCCGGCGTGCTGGCCAAAGCCGTGATGTGGCTCTCGTCCAGGGGGAACGGAATCGTCATACCCGGAAAGCAGGTCGGGAAGGCAACCATGGTCCCTTGCGTGACGAAGGTGTCTTCCCAAACCTCGCGCCGGTAAGCCCGGGCCTGCTCCGAATTCATGTCGAACTTTTTCTGTTCTTGTGGCATATCAAACTACCTTATCCCCATTTCCTGAGCGGCAGCCAGGCGTTCGCTTTCCTGCGGCTGGCAGGCATGCTCAGCTTGAAAATCCCGGCCGGACGGGAACCGATGTGGCCAAAAAAGAGATCCCCGTTATTATCCACCGCGGCTCGCGAGACATACTGGGCGTCGCCGTCCGGGTGCTCCAGCAGGGCCACCTCTTCGCGCTGGAGCGTATTCGGATCGAGGCGCCAGACCACGCCCTCTTTCTCCTTGCGGTTGGCCGCCATCGGGTTGTACACCGGATCGCGCCAGCGGGATGCGACGTAGTAGAGTTTCCCGTCGCCGGCGAAAACCAGGCCGCCGCAGTGATCCGTGAACATATCCATCGGGAAGGTCCGGTCCCGTTCCTGGGTCACCCGCCCGAGGTCCTCGATGCGAGGCCATTCTCCCTCGTTCAGCCAGATACGCATCATGTGCGGATTCGGCACCCAGGGCGTCGCGTACACGCACTGTCCGTCGGGAGAGGGCGCCGCGTCGTAGAACACGCTGTGCCAGCCGGTCTGATAGGATTGCTCGTACGGCAGGCGCACCGGAGTGACCTCCAGCCTGCCGGTCCAGGGCGTGTACCGCACCAGGTGGCCGTCGTCGTTGGGCGTGTACGCGCGGTGTTTGTTATCCAGGAGGATCACTATTCCGTTGATGGAGCTGATCCTTCCGAGATCGCGGCGCTGGCGCTTCTTCACATCGTAGACATAGAAGTGATCGCGCGGGTCACTGACGCTGTACAGCAGCCCGAGTTCTTCATCGAAGGTGAGGTTACGGCAACCCTCCTTGGGGATCATCGTGTCCCACCAGAGGATCTCGTCCTTGCGGGTGTCATAGGCCACCAGCGCGGAACCGCGGAAAGCCCGCTTCTCGTCGTGCCAGGAGTACCACTCATCGTAGACGGGCAGGTCAGACGGCGGGGCCGTAAGATGGGTGGCCATGTACAGGATGCCGTCGGAGGACGCGCAAAAACTGTAGTGGATCTTGCACTGCGTGGCGCGCCCGGAGTTGCCGGGGTCGCCGACCTTGTCCCCCACGTCGAACAGGTAGTCCAGCTTGTCGCGCTCTCGGTTGTAGCGCATCACCTTGACCGTCCCGCCGGGCACTCCCTCGGCGCAGGCAGCCGCGTAGATGCGCCCGTCCGGTCCCGTCGAGACCGACCAGCAGGAGTCCGCATCCGGATGATCGACAAACGGGTAAAACTTGCAGGCGTAAGGCTTCGAATCCGCCGCAGCGGCCTGCGCGCTCAAGAGCCCCGCGCCGCCCTGCGCGGTCAAGAGGCCCGCACCGGCCTTGAGGAAATCGCGCCGGCCAAAAGCGTTGTTCCCGCTCATACCGGCCGCCCCATATTCTGAGAGGTCACTACCTTACTCTACTCTTCTCAACCAGCCACCCGGCCAATAGGTGACGTTTTCGGTGAGTTCACCCTCGTGAAACAGCCAGGGCGGCTGCTCCTCGACGAACTCGGGATGGCCCGCGGCAAATTCGGCTGCCGCCGTCAGCGGGTTGTCTGAAAGCCATTCCGCCTCTCCGCCGGGCACGTCGGCCAGATCCCGTATGATACCATCCGCCGCGACAATGTAGGACCCCGGCGTGACGAGCCTCGAGTAACACTCCAGTTCCCGCGCCACGTGTTTCCGCGTATGGCACGAATCCAGCAGAACCAGCACGCATTCCTCCGGCCGGATCGAGGCAGCCACGCAGCCGGTCACCTCGGGAGATACCGAATCGCCTTCGATCAGGGAGATGCGCCGCGCCAACACATGCCGCTCCATCGCTTCCCGGAGGCCGGTCGGGATCTGCTGATCGATGCCGATCACCCGCCCTTTGCCTAGCGCCTCACACAGCGTCGCGTAGAAGAGCAGTGAGCCCCCCTGGAAAACGCCGGTTTCGACAATTACGTCCGGCCGGACGCGGTACAGGACTTCCTCGATCCGGAGCAGGTCCTCGGGCATCTGGAGAATCGAATGTCCGAACCAACTGAAGTTGTGATAATAGCGGAGGCTCCAGCCCACGCGCACCCACTGCCGCGAAATCGCCTCGAAGGCGGCTTTGGTATACAAACCCGCAGTCCGCTCCGCCCCCTCATCGACCGTGGTCAGAGTACGCGCGGCCGTATCGATCACGATTTTCACACGCCGATTATAGCAGCGAAGTGAGGATAACGCGGTTGGCTTTGCGGAAACCAGGGGCCGGGCCGGCCCGGAGAGATGACGCCCCTGTAAAGGGGGCGGACGACTAGCGGCGCCTCTTCCCATCGAGCCGGCGACCAATCCAGCGCGGCAGCCCCGGCCTCCATCGGGCACGTCTGCACAGCTTGGAAGCGCGGTGAGCTATGATGCACGCTTGCGCAGTCTGAGGTCATTGTGCCAGCCGCGTTTGACGAGCAATGCGGTGCATCATTTCGCGAGTGCGAACCGCGTACCAGAGGCCCAGTGGTCGCGATAAGAAGAGCACTGCCCAGCGATTTCGCAGAGGTGTACTCATCCGTTCTCGCAACCGCGGCCTACTATGACGTGGTCAACTTCGCGCGCCGGGTCAAGGCCCCGGGCGTCTACTCCCGGGGTTACAACGACGAGACGTGTTCGCCGACATCCACCTACGCCGCGTACAATGTCATCACGGCGCCGAAAACGCTGCTGCTTGCCCTCGAGACCGGCCACGGGAATATTCCCGAGCAGGTCGAGCGGGTGGATGCATGGCTCATGGAGTACCTCAAGACTGCTCCAGGGAAACAGTACTCCCGCCGCTGGGGTACAATCGAATCCGATGCTCTTCGGACCGCCCGTAAGACCCCAACAGATCCTCGGGCGCTCGCCAGAACGATTAACGCTCGAGGAGTTGAAATCTCTGGCAGGGAGGGTGGTGGCGATCGAGATCTATACTCCGGAGGCGACTCCGCTGCGAACGATTCAGACCATCGGCGATTCAGCCGAGGACTGCATCGCGCAACTTGCCGGGCGCGGCCTCGACCCGCGCCATTTCGAATTTACGGTGCTAAAGGCGCCGTTCTGAGGTTGCTACAACCGGTACTAAAATCTCATGCCGGTACCCCCGTGCCCCTTGGAAATTGAACCGATTCGTCTATGGCTCTTGCGACCGGTTCAGGCGATGATGAAGACATGATGCTCACCGCTACGGAGACTGTCACAGCTACGCTGGTGAAATCGGACCTGACGGCTGAGATGGACCGGGCCGATCGCCGTTCAGCCACCCGATTTCCCATGGATCGGGAGGTCCGGTATAGAATATCGAACCGGAACACTATCGAGCTCGGCTCCGGCAGAACCATCAATATGGCTTCCGGTGGCATCCTGTTCACCACGGAGCGGACCCTCGCGCCTGGTGAGCGGCTGGAAGTCGCCATAGACTGGCCCGCGCAGCTTGATAACAAGCATCCGCTGAAGCTTGTAGTCGGCGGCCGCGTAGTTCGCAGCGAACCTGAGTACGCCGCCATGACAATCGAGCGGTACGAGTTTCGGATGCAAGGGTCGCGCGGAATGGCTTAGAGTTCGCCCGGACGAACGCGGAAACAGTGCTAGAATGAGAGCGTGTTCGGCCGGCGCCTGCGTGAGAGCAAAGGCTCCGTCTCCCGAAGCCGAACCAAGTCCAACCGGTAATCGGGGCGTGGCTCAGCCTGGCTAGAGCGCCTGGTTCGGGACCAGGAGGTCGGTGGTTCGAATCCACTCGCCCCGACCAATATTTTCAATCACTTGGCTCTACGCCAACAACAGGCGCGTGACCTGAATCCCGTCCCAGTTAACTACAGGTGCAGGAGCGCGAGCCTGTTGGCGGTCATCTCTCGCGTAAGAACATTCGACCACCGATTTGTTTAAAATGCCGGACTCGCGCCGGGTTTTCAGCAGCCTGCCAGACTAGTACCTCGACCGCGTGATGCGTTGCTACCGCTCCCTTGCGGTCGCGGCTCAGTTACAGGTAGATGCCGCTACCGTAAAGAAACGGACTTCACGGTCGAGGACCTAGGAGTCCAGCGCCGCCTCGATGGCACGCTCGAGTTGCTCTTTGTCGAGGGTGGTGCTGATGAAAAGCTCCTGGCGCGCGCCGGACGAGAGCGCAATCGCCTTCCAGCCGTTCGAGGTCGGCACCGTCAGGTGCACGCGGACTTTCCCGCGCGCATCGCGCACCGGGCGGATCACTCCGGGGATCACGGCGCGAACGGTCCCGGGATTATCGGCGAGCAAGCGCTTGAGGAGGTCGCGCACACCATCGATGATGCTGTGCTCGATCTTGAGCTTGCCCTGGGCGGTCCGGAGCCGCATTCCCATACCATCAAGTCTATCCTGGCGAGAGCCGCAGGTGATCTTCGGGAAGGGCGAGACAGAACCCGGAGAACGATGCTAGTCTAGACAAATGCGTGTATTCCTGATCCTTTTACCTGCCATCCTGTTGGCGCAGGCTCCCCCGGCGGCGCGGCCTGCCCAGCCGAAGCCTGTCGGCGCTACGGCGGCGTCCGCAGTACCCGCGGCTCCCGAGCTTGCCACCGACGACGACAAGACCATTTACGCGCTGGGCCTCTCGGTGTACCGGTCGCTGGCGCCCTTCGATCTATCCGCAGCCGAATTGGAGATCCTCAAGCAGGCCCTTACGGACGCAGCCGCCGGCAAGCCGGCCCTCAAAGCGAGCGAGTGGGGATCGAAGATTCAGATGCTCGGCACCATGCGCGGAGCCGTTGTAGCCGCGCGGGAAAAGAGCGCAGGCACAGCCTATCTCGACAAGGCAGCGGCACAGCCGGGCGCTATCAAGACCGCATCCGGCCTGGTCTACCGCGAACTGGCTCCCGGCTCCGGAGCCTCCCCCAAAGCCAGCGACATGGTCAAGGTTCACTACCGCGGGACGTTTGTGAATGGGACGGAATTCGACAGTTCCTATCGCCGGAATGCACCGGCGGAGTTTCCTCTCAATGGAGTCATTCGCTGCTGGACGGAGGGCGTCCAGAAGATGAAGGTCGGCGGAAAGGCCGAACTGGTGTGCCCTTCCGCGCTGGCTTACGGGGATCGGGGAAACAACGCGATTCCGGGCGGCGCCACGCTGATCTTTGAAGTCGAGCTGCTGGGAATCGGCCCCGCAACTCCACCTGCGCTGCCGGCTCCAGCAGCGCCAGCGAAGCCAGCGGCTCCCACGCTTCAACCGGCGCCAGCGAAGCCAGCGGTGCACTAAGGGCCGTCAAGGCTTGAGCGGCCGTCCCCGGCAGAAAGCCCTGCCCGCTACTCCCACTCGATGGTGGCGGGGGGCTTGTGGGTGAGGTCGTAGCAGACCGAGCAGACGCCCGCGATCTGGAGCAGCTCGTGGCTCATAGTGGCCAGCAGCGCGGAGTCCATGGGTACGGAGCGGGCGGTCATTCCGTCCACCGAGTCGATGGGGCGCAGCACGACGGAGTCGGGCCGCTCCGGCGTACCGAGGGGAATGAGGACCACCGGAAACTGCCACACTCGGCTGTCGAAACCCGAGTCGCGCGACAGGCGGCGCACGATCGCATCCGCGCGCCGGAGACGCGCGATGCGCTCCGAGGTGAGCGCGCCGTCCCGGACCGAAACCGACTCGAGCGGCGCAAGACCCTCGACCCGCGCGATGACGCGGTTGATTCCGGCGTGGCGGTTGGCGAGGCCGGTCGCCCGATCCTGAAGGCTGCCGTCCGGCGGCGGCGCTTCGTCGAGCAGCAGAACCGGCCGGTAGCTGCGCTCGTCTCCCTGCACGCCGACTGAGTGGACGGGAACGATCCATCCATCCTCCGTGCGGGAGAGCGGATGATCGCCGTTCGAGCAGAGACAGCGGATGGCCAGCCCGGGGCCGGGGAACGGATGGCGGTGCAGCAATTCCGGCGGCAGGGCCAGTTCTTCGCCGATCTCCCGCACTTCGTCCTTGTAAAAAGAACTGAGCGGCTCGATGAGCCGTCCGGTCTGGATCAATCTCTGAATGCCTTCCACCCGGTTGTGGTGCGTCTTGATCAGGGCGGCGTTCTTCGTACCGCCGGATTCGATCGTGTCGGGGTAGATGGTGCCCTGGCCGAGAATCCAGTCGCCTTCGGCGAAGTGGCCGGAGTCGATGATCTCTTCCTGGACGCGGACGAACTCCTCGCCGATAATGCGCCGCTTCCGCTCGGGATCGCGCTCGCCGGCGAGGGCGCCGAGGAACCGGGTCTCGGCGGGCTCGATGAACACCGTTCCGGCCGCGATGCGGTCGAAAGTGTGGCGGACGAAGCCGGTTTCGCCCTCGCGCATCAGGCCGGTATCGACGTAGATGCCACGGACGCGGCCAGGCCCCAGCGCGCGGAGGCAGAGCGTGTAGGCGACCGAAGAGTCGACGCCGCCGCTGACGAAGAAGAATACGTTGCGATCGCCGGCCACCTCGTGGATGCGGCTGGTGATGAGCGGGATGCGGTTCTTCGGGTTCCAGTCTTTCTCACAGCCGCAGATTCCCAGCACGTAGTTCCGAAGAATTTCCCGGCCGCGGCAGGTATGGACCACCTCGGGATGGAACTGGACGGAATAGAGGCGGCGCGCGGCGTCGCCCATCGCCGCGATGGCGCACGTTTCGGTGGATCCGAGCACCTCGAAGCCCGGCGGAACGGCGCGGGCGGTGTCGCGGTGGCTCATCCAGACCTGTTCCCGCTCGTGGAGGCCGAACCCGTCGAAGAGCGGAGCGTGCCTGGCGAGGTCGAACAAAGCCAGACCGTATTCGCCCTTTTCCCCCCGTTCGACTTTGCCGCCGAGCAGGTGCGCCATGAGTTGCAGGCCGTAGCAGATGCCGAGCACCGGAACGCCCGAGCGGAACAGAGCGGGATCCACCGCCGGACTGCCGGGCTCATAAACGCTCATCGGCCCACCCGAAATGATGATGCCCTTACGCGAGGCGACGAGCGCCGCGGGCGCGTCGCTCGGCTGGACGTCGGCGTAGACGCCGAGCTCGCGGACCTTGCGCGCGATCAGGTGGCAATACTGCCCCCCGGCGTCGAGGACGCTGATCTGTGGTTCGGGAGCGTAGTCGTTCATTCGATCCTGGGGGACACTCCTGCGTCCGTTGTGGCTGCGGGGTGCTTCCGAGACTAGCCCGGAGTGTCCCCGGATGAACCACGTTAGTCTTACGATCTTACCAATGTGGCTATTGGGCGTGCGAGAGGCGCTCGGCGATGATGCGCTTGGCGCGCTCGAGCAGGGCGCTGGCCTGGGGCATCGCATCGACCGCCTTGGCGACTTCGGGATCGGTCTCGATCGTCAGCCGGCGGGCATCCTCGATGCCGAAGGCGCTCTGATACATCTCGCGCCTCAGTTCCTGCTTGATCCAGTCGTGATGCTGGGCGAACTCGGCCTCGGTGAACGGAATCTTCTGGTCGAGAAGGTACTGATGAAAATCCTCAACGATCGCGGTGTCCGGCTCCCAACCCTGGGGAAGCTTGGAATCGTGCGTGCCGAGATAGTGCGACACGAAGTTGAAGAACGCGTACTTGCGGTGCTTCACCAACACCTGGAAGGGATCGAGCTTCGGTTCGACGAACTTCTCGTCCGGCGTGATGCCGTCGCCCCCGTAGACGGTTCGCCCGCTATCGGTGGACTTGGCATCCAGCAGGTTCCGGGTGTCGGTGTCCTTGTGGAAATAGTAATCATAGAAGGAGATGTGTGAGTAGTCGCGTTGGATCAAACGCCCGCTCGGCGTGTAGTAGCGGGCCGTCGTAAGCGCCAGGCCGGTGTTCTCCGACAGGGGATAAACCGTCTGGACGAGCCCCTTGCCGAACGTGTTTTCACCGAGGATCCAGGCGCGATCGTGATCCTGGAGCGCTCCGGCAACGATCTCGGCGGCGGAAGCTGACGAACCATTCACCAGAACGACGATTGGGTACTCGCGGCCGGTGCTCGAACTCTTGGCGACATAGGGCTTCTCGGCCGAATTCCGGCCTTTGTGCGAGACGATGATCTGGCCTTTCTGGAGGAAGCGGCCAGCGACGGCCACCCCTTCATTCAGCAGGCCGCCCGGGTTGTCCCGCAGATCGAGGATAAGCCCTTTGAGGTTGTTCTCGCCGAGCGCTTTGAGCGTCTCGTCCAGGTCGTGGCTGGTGCTTTCATTGAACGATTCGACGTTCACGTAGCCGATGCCGGGCTTGATCCAGAACGCCTTCTTCACCGTGTCCTTGGGGATCTCGTCGCGGATGAGCTGGAAGGTCAGCGGGGCGTCGCTGCCATCGCGGCCGATGGTCACCTTGACGTGCGTGCCGCGAGGACCCTTCAGCAGGTCGGCAATCTCGGTCAGCGTGAGCTTGTCGGTGGGCTTGTCATCGACGGCCAGGATCGTATCGCCGGGCCGGATGCCCGCCTTATACGCGGGAGCGCCGGGGAACGGCGCAATCACGATGGTCTTGCCATTGCCCATCCGGCTGGGACCGATCTGCATTCCCACGCCGAAGTAGTGGCCGCGCTGATCTTCCCGCAGGAGCTGGAACTCGCGAGGGTCGAAGAAATTCGAGTGCGGATCGAGCGTGCGCAGCATGCCCGGGATGGCGCCCTTGTAAATGGCTTTGTCGCCCGTGACCGGGTCGGCGAAGTTGCGTTCGACGAGCGCGTAAACCTTGGTGAACGAATCAACGGCAGCGCGGCTGTCTTCTTCCGACGAAGCGGCGGCGGCCAGGCCGGGTCCATACACGCCGCCCAGAATCGAGCAGCCAAAGATGATTGCGGGAAGAACCACAAAGATGCGACGATTTGCCATTTAGGCGGTCTCCAGAAGGAATCTCTGGAACTAGTATAACAGGCGGGGTTGAAGCCCCGCCTGGGCTGGTAGCGAATCCGGGCATCCGGCAGCCAGGACTTTCGTGGGCACTTACGAGGGGCAGCGGCGGCGCGCTGGCTCGCCGCAGGCCTCCCTGGAGCAGGACAGCCCGCCGCCGAACGGCAACCTGGCCCGCACGCCGACGGCGTCCCGGCGCCGCTTCTTGCGGGCCCCGACGCGGCTTGCGGCCGGTGGCCCACCTTCCATTACTCATTACTGCATGTACGTGTCGAACCAGGCGATCGAGCGGCGGGCGAAGTCGCGCTGGTGCGCCGGATCGGAGATGCCGTGGCCTTCGTTCGGGTAGATAACCAGCTCTGTCTCGACGCCGAGCGTCTTCAGCGCGTGCCAGAATTCGAGCGATTGCGGGGCGGGGCACTCCGCATCGCGATCGCCTACCACGATCAGCGTCGGCGTCTTGGCGTTCTTGATGAAGGTGATGGGCGAGCTGCGCTCGTAAACCGCGGGGTCGTCGTAGACCGAGGCCCCAAAGTAGGGGATCATCCACTGGTCGATCTGGTTCTCGCCGTAATAGCTTTGCCAGTTGGCGAGCCCCGCGCCGGCCACGGACGCCCGGAACCGCCCGGTTTGCGTGACCGCCCACATCGCCATGTATCCGCCATAGCTCCAGCCGGCGATGCCCACGCGGTTGTTGTCCACCGGCAAGGTGTTTACCACTTCGTCCACGCCGCCGAGGATGTCGCGGAAATCGCCGTAGCCGAGGTCGCGGACGTTCGCCTGCTGGAACTCCGCGCCGCCGCCGAAGCTGCCGCGCGGATTCGGGAACAGCACGAAGTATCCCGCGGCGGCGAACACGCCCTTGACGCTCGGAGCCGGCCAGTGCGACCGCTCCATCACTGCCGGACCGCCGTGAACCCACACCACCATCGGCCAGCGCCGATGCGGATCGTAGCCGCGCGGGTAGAGCAGCCAGCCTTGCACGCTGCGCCCCTCCACCTTCCAATGGATGCTCTTCGCTTCTCCCCATTCCGGGCGAACCTTCGCGTTGAGTTTCGTGATTTGCCGCCAGGCCCCGATTGGACCGGCCCACACCTCGGGCGGCTCCGCATAGGAATCGCGGATCACCGCGGACATCGTCCCGTCGCGCGTGACCGATGCGCCGGCCGACCATCCGCTGCGTGTAATGGCGACGGGGCCGCGCCACAACTGCTCCACGACGCCGCTGGCCGGGTCGACCGAGGCAAACCCCGTATCGCCGTCCACAAATTCCGGGAAGAGTATGCGGCCGGTTGTGAGCCAGCGGACGCCGCTGGCGGAAGCCTGCATCCCTGGAGTCACATCGCGCGGTTCGCCGCCGGAGGCCGGGACGACGTACACGTCGCCCCCGGTCATGCCCTCATCGCTCATCAGGCCGCCGACGTAGGCGATGCTCTTGCCGTCGGGCGACCAGCGGGGCTCGGCAATCTGGAGCGGCGGCTTCAGAATCGCCTGCGCCTTTCCCGTGCGGGCGTCCATCGTGTAGAGCTTGGCGATGTACCAGGTGTCATCGCCCGGACCGGGCGCGGCCGTAGCCGCGAAGGCCGTACCGTTGGGCGACCAATCATACTCGTGAACGTACAAATCCGGCGGCGAGACCTGCCGCACTGCGTCTCCGCCGAGGTTCACCGTCGCGATCCGCTGGTTGTAGATCGTGGCACCGATCACGCCCGTCTCCGGCGTGGAGGGCTGGAGCGGACCGGCGGCGCGCGGAGCGTTTTCGGTGAACAGAAACGCGATGGTTTTCCCGTCCGGCGACCAGCGCGGAGTGGCGAGAAAGCCGGTGAGATCGGTCAGTTGTTTCGGCCTCCCGCCGCCGGAATCGACCACGTACAGGTTGATCTGGCCGCTGTGGTCCGGGTCCGAGAGGAACGCGATGCGGCGGCCGTCGGGCGACCAGTCGATGTCCCCGCCCGCGGCGATATGGCGCGGGGCGCCGCCTTTCAGCTCCGCGACGAAAATTCCCGCGCCGGGCTGGACCCAGGCGACCCGGCCGCCGTCGGGCGCGATCTCCACATCGGCAATCCCCTGCGTGGCCGCGAGCGAATCGTAGACTTCGTCCAGTTGGAATTTGTTCTGCGCTGCGGCGAAAGTTCCGAGAAGAAGGCAGACACACGGCGCCAGCACGGGAAAGATTCTCATCGGGTTCCTCAACAGCAGTCTAGCGGAAAGGGGAGCGGATGCGTCATGCCGTCGGCGGTTAAGGGCCTGGCGCAACAACTTTCTCACCCCTCCCTTTGGTAGAGGTTCAGGGGCGCGCCTCGGGCCGAAACGCGACCATCTTGGGGGGCTTGACACCTATTGCTATTTGTGATAAATATATTGCGGGTTGTGATATGAGGCTTGGCGAAAAGCTCCGGTATCTGCGGGAGGTCGAGGGCGCGTTGCGCGGGCTCGGCCGCGAGCTGACGCAGCAGGAGGTCGTACGGCTGCTGAAGAAAGAAATGGGCAGCACGATCAGCCAGTCGTACCTCTCGCAGATCGAGAGCGGCGCGCGGCCGCATCTGACGAACTCGACGCGGATGCTGCTGGCGACGTTTTTCAAGGTGCATCCGGGGTACCTGGTCGACGATCCGGAGGGATACTCGACCGAACTGGTTTCGAGCGTCGGCTCGAACGAGGACAAGCTCGACTTGTGGATCGTCAGCGGCGCGGAGAGGTTCCACCATGACGCGGAGCTGGCCGAGGCGCTGGTGAAGGTTGCGCGGCACGACAACACGCGCATGTGCTTGGTGCTGTTGGGCGAGATTCTGGAGAACCCCGGCCTGGCGGAGCGGTTGTTACAGGTGCTCAAGCCGGCGGAGCGGCGGAGGCGGTCTCAATGACGTGGGCGGATTTCTACATGGTTTGTTTTCTGGTGGGCTTTGCGCTGAGCGTCCTGTCGGCGCTCGGTGGCGCGCACCTGCACATTCCGCATCTGCACATACACGTACACGTGCCGCACGTGCACGGCCCGCACTTTCATGGCGGCGGTGAGGTCCCGCTGTTCAATGTGGGAACGATCGCGGCATTTCTGGCGTGGTTCGGCGGGACGGGGTTCCTGCTGGTGCGCCTGTCGAGCTTGTGGGTGTTCCTTGCGCTCGGCATCGCGTTTGCGAGCGGCATCCTTGGAGCGGGCGTCATTTTTCTGTTTCTGGCGAAGGTGCTCATGCGCGGTGAAGAGGAACTCGATCCGGCCGATTATGACATGGTCGGCGTGCTGGGCAAGCTCAGCATTCCGATCCGGCCGGGAGGCACCGGAGAAATGGTTTTTCCGCAAGGGGGCACACGCCACTGCGCGGCGGCCCGGAGCGAAGACGGCGCCGCCATTGCGAAGGGCACGGAAGTCGTGGTGACGCGGTATGAGAAGGGCATTGCTTATGTGCGGCGGTGGGAGGACTTAGCCGGCGCGGAAGGGATTGACGAGCAGTAAGGGAACTCAAGGAGACTCTATGGGCTTGCATTTCATATCGAACGAAGTATTCGTGATCGCCGGCTTGGCGGTGCTGGCGCTATTGTTCCTGATGATCACGTGGGCGCAGCTCTACCGCAAGGTCGGGCCGCACGAAGCGCTCGTGGTTTACGGCTTCGGCGGCACGAAGATCGTCAAGGGCAGCGGCAAGGTCATCCTTCCGATGCTGCAGGACTGGAGGTGCTTGTCGCTCGAGCTGATGTCCTTCGACGTCGCGCCCAAACAGGATCTCTATACCAAACAGGGTGTAGCGGTGACGGTCGAGGCGGTGGCCCAGATCAAGGTGAAGTCCGATCCGGAATCGATCCAGACGGCTGCCGAACAATTTCTGACGAAGTCCGATCAGGAACGGGAGAGCTTGATCAAGCTGGTGATGGAAGGCCATTTGCGGGGGATCATCGGCCAGTTGACGGTGGAAGAAATCGTCAAGCAGCCCGAGATGGTGGGCGACCGCATGCGCTCGACGTGCGCCGACGACATGAACAAGATGGGCCTCGAGGTGATCTCGTTCACGATCAAGGAAGTCAAGGACCAGAACGAGTACATCACCAACATGGGGCAGCCGGATATCGCGCGGATCAAGCGCGACGCCAACGTGGCGGCGGCCGAGGCCGAGCGCGACACCGCGATCAAGCGCGCCGTCGCGCAGCGGGAAGCGGCCGTCGCCAAGGCGCAGGCCGACCAGGAGCGGGTGCTGGCCGAAACACAGTCGCTCGCCGCGCAGGCCGAAGCGCAGCGCGATCTCCAGGTCAGGCAGGCGCAGTATCTCGAGACCTCGAAGAAGCAGCAGGCGCAGGCGGACAAGGCTTACGACATCCAGACCAACGTGATGCAGCAGCAGCTCGTGGCCGAGCAGGTGAAGATCCAGCAGGTGGAGAAACAGCAGCAGATCCTGGTGCAGGAAGCCGAGATCCAGCGCCGCGAGCGCGAGCTGATCGCGACCGTGCTGAAGCAGGCCGAAGTCGAACGGAAGCGCATCGAGACGATGGCCGAGGCCGAAAAGCAGCGGCTTATCTTCGAGGCGGAGGGCCACGCGGCTTCCACGCGCACCACCGGGGAAGCCGAGGCCGACATCATCTTCAAGAAGGGCGAGGCCGAGGCGAAGGCGATGAACGTCAAGGCCGTGGCTTACCAGGAATGGAACCAGGCGGCGGTGGTCGATAAGCTCCTCACGGGTTTGCCCGAGGTGGTGCGGGCGCTCTCGGCGCCGCTTGCGAACGTGGACAAGATCACGATCGTTTCTACCGGCGACGGCGACGCCGCCGGAATGCACAAGGTCACCGGGGATATCGCCAAGATGGCGGCGCAGATCCCGGCGCTGTTCGAGACGCTTTCGGGCATGCAGATGTCCGACCTGCTCTCGAAGGTGAGGCTGATCGGCGAGAACAAGCCGGCGGCTGAGAAATAGTTCAGGAAACTGTGGGGCGGGGAAGCCCGCCCCACAAGAAAGGGGGCACTTCGATGGCACTACTGGAACGTGTGGGAACGTTGATCCGGGCGAACCTCAATGACCTGATCGATAAGGCCGAGGAACCCGAGAAGATGATCAAGCAGGTCATTCTGGATATGCAGAACCAACTGCTCCAGGTGAAAACGCAGGTGGCGATCGCCATCGCCGACCAGCACGTCCTCGAGCGGAAACAGGCCGAAAACGACCAGAAGCACGCCGAGTGGACGCGGAAGGCCGAGCTGGCCGTGGATAAGGGGCAGGACGACCTGGCCCGCGCCGCGCTTGACCGGGCGGTGAACTACAAACAGTTGCAGGAGAGTTTCGCCCAGCAGGTGGCGGACCAGAAGGTGCAGGTGGAAGAATTGAAAACGGCGCTGCACAAGCTGGAGCAGAAGCTTCTGGAGGCCCGCTCGATGAGCGATGTGTTGATCGCGCAGCACCGCCGCGCGCGGGCGCTCTCGAAGGCAAGCGATGCGCGCATGGCGATGGCGGACGGGTCGAGCGCGGCGGTGTTCGACCGCATGCACCGGAAAGTGCAGCACTCGGAAGCGGTCAGCCAGGCGAAGTCCGAGATGCTGGCCGGCGACACCGAGGACAAACTCGCGGCACTCGAGAAGGAAGACCGCGTCGAGCAGATGCTGACGGAGTTGAAGGCCAAGCGGGGCCGGTGAAAGTTATTAGTGGATGCGGGCGCACATCGAGGAGCTGCCGTCCGCTCTTGCGCTTAGACTCGCACTCCGCGTTACGTGAAACAACAGTGGAATGAGGCTGACTATGGCTATGGCACGACCTGGTGTTCGTCTGCTCGCGATTCTTGGAACTTCCGCAATCGCCATTTTGGCGCTCCGGTCCGCGGGAGCGTGGCAGCACCCATCGACGATGGGCTACGATGACACGCCGATGCTGCCCGGCGGTAAGTGGCGGGTCCATGACGGTAAGCGTCCGCAGCCCAAGAAAGTCAAGGCGGCGATGTGCGATGCACAAGACAATCCCGGCTTGCCGCCGTCGGACGCCGTTGTGCTTTTCGATGGGAAGGACCTCTCCAAGTGGCGGGCGCTGAAAGACGCCGGCCCGGCCCAATGGAAAGTGGAAAACGGCTACATGGAGGTCGCTCCCGGTACCGGTGATATCGCCACCCGCGATGACTTCGGCGACATCCAGTTGCACGTCGAGTGGAGAACGCCTGCCCCGCTTAAACCGGGGAACGTGTGGCAGGGAAACAGCGGCGTCTTTCTTTTTGGCGCTTACGAATTGCAGGTATTCGAGAGTAGCCGGAACTTGATCTATGCTGATGGCGAGGCGGGGGCAATCTACGGTCAATACCCGCCGCTGGTGAACCCCTCGTGCATGCCCGGCGAATGGCAGGTCTATGACATTCTGTTCACGGCGCCGCGGTTTGCCGGGGAAGAACTCGTGACGCCCCCCTACGTGACGGTGTTACAGAACGGCGTGGCCATTCACAATCACACTGCAATCCTGGGAGATACTAAACATCGAGAACTGCCCCGCTATGTGACACGCGGGTCGAAAGGTGCGATCCGGCTCCAGGATCACGGCGACCTGGTGCGATTCAGGAACATCTGGGTTCGACCTCTTCGAGCAGACGACGAGTCATGAGGGACCACTCGAACCGGCGGCGCATGGCCCCGTGCGTGCGCGGCCCGGTTTGGGACCGTCAGCTTGCCGAGCCCGCGAAAGAGGAGGCCGTCGAGTGGGCGATGGGAGCAAAAGGATGAGACGCGCAGTCATCATTGCGGCGGTGTTATTGTCGGCTGTCTACGCGGGTGACTACGCCGTGGTTCGGACGAGACCTGATCCATTCGGGTGGTGCAGATCCGGCGCTACTACGCCGTGCCGCAAAAGAACGGCAGGACCGAGTTCAGTCCCGCCGAGCCGGAAAGCCGGACGTGCGTTCATTCCCTCTTTCCCCACCTGGGCTGCAGCCCCTGCTGGTACGTCAACCGGCACACGCAGAAGCGCATCGATATGTGATTACGCGCCGGAGCGGCAGGCCGCGAGCGCCAGCAGCGGGAAGTAGTCGCGATAGAGGTGGTAGGTCAGGTAGAACACATTCGGGAACCCGGTCCCCGTGGTGGCTTGCTCATCCCAGGTTCCATCCGCGCGTTGGGTTCGGAGCAGATATTCGATGCCCTGGCGCGCCGCGGCCGAGGCAGTGTCGCCCGCGGCGGCAAGGCCGAGCAGCGCCCAGGCGGTCTGCGATGCTGTGCTGGGAGCCGGAACATACCGTTGCCGGTCGTAGCTGGCGCCGCTCTCGCCCCATCCGCCGTCCTGGTTCTGCACCGCGCGGATCCACCGCGCGCACTTCTCGATGGCCGGGCGCGCCGCGTCCACGCGGGCCGCGCGCAATCCGCGGAGGGCCAGGAACGAACCGTAGATGTAATTGATCCCCCAGCGCCCGTGCCAGCTCCCGTCGTGCTCCTGCTTGGCGAGCAGGTATTGGACCGCGCTCGCGACCGCGGGATGGGTGCAATCGAAACCGCGCCGCGAGAGCGCTTCGAGCACGCGCCCGGTGATGTCCGGGCAGGTGGGGTCTAGCATGGCGTTGTGGTCGGCGAACGGGACCTTGTTCAGCAGGGCCCAGTTGTTGTCCACGTCGAAGGCGGCCCAGCCGCCGTCGGAGGACTGCATGCCGAGCAGCCAGTTGATGGCCCGCCGCTCCGCCCTACGCTGCGCCTCCGCATCCGACGCCTGGGCGTGCAACAGTGCCAGCAGAACCATGGCCGTATCGTCGATATCGGGGTAATATTCGTTAGCGAATTCGAAAGCCCAGCCGCCCGGCTCGAGGTCCGGGCGCTTGAAAGACCAATCGCCTTTCCGCCGCACTTCTTTCGCCAGCATCCAATCGGCCGCGCGCGTGAGCGCCTGCTGGTCCGCGGCTCCGAGTTCCCCGAGTGCGAAGGCGGCGATGGCAGTGTCCCAGAGCGGGGAAACGCACGGCTGAAATTGAAGACGGTCTTCCGTCTCGAGCATCAGGTTTTCGAACTGGCGGACGGCCTCGATCCGGTCCGGGTGATCGTCCGGATAGCCGAGCGAATCGAGGGCCATAATGAAGTACATCATGGCCGGATAAATCGCGCCGAGGCCTTCGGTATAGCGGGTGCGGTCGAGCATCCAATGTTCGGCCTCGCGGATGGCGGCGCGGCGAACCTCCTTCGACCCGCGCCTCTCCCAGAGCTTCACGAGGCGGTCGAGGTGCTGGAACGCGGTGGCGATGCGGTCCTTTCTTGGCGCGGACAGCCGCTTGGCCGGGGCGAGCAGCTCATCGACGTGGAACCCTTCCGGCGCGCTTCTTTCGCGCCCGACCGCCTGCACGACCGAGAGCGGCACGATGATCGTCCGGGTCCAGGAGGACATCTCGTAGAGAATGTTGCCCGGCAGCAGCACGATTTCGGGCGGCACGCTGGGCACGCGGCGCCGCGGGTACAGGCCGAAGAGACTGAAGTTGATCTTGGTGTAGCTGTTGGCCGCCTGTAGCCCGCCGAGCGCGAGCGTCCGTTCGCGAGCTTTGACGAGTGCGGGCTCTTCCATGCCCGCCCCGGTCAGCTTCAGCATCGCGTAGGCGCGCGCGGTGGCGTTCACGTCCGATGGCCCGCCCTCGTAAATGTTCCAGCCGCCATCGGGCAACTGGCGCTCCCTGATCGAACGCGCGGCTTTCAGGATTCGATCTTTGCGCGGCGGGTTCCAGACGGAGCCCTGGGCCGGGTGAAGCCACAGTTCGAGCAGGATGTAGTCCGTCTCGAGCGTGACATCGGCCGTGAGAAGGCCGCACCAGTAACCGGCGGAATCCTGCCTGGCGATAAGCGAGCGCGCGGCGGCTTCGGCCGAGGCGCCGATGCGCGCCTGGAGCTGGGCGGCATCCTCGCGGGTTGGCTCGATCGAAACGCGAGCCGCTTCCGGCGATGGGTGATAAAACCCCGGGATCTCTGTCATGGGCGAACTATCATTTTCGCCTGCTTCGGAGGCGGCGTGGAAGGGCCGCAAGAGGTCGGCGCTCCGTCCTGCAAACAGCCCCTAATGATTTCGCAACAGGAATCAACCGGGCGTGGACAACCTGTTATCGTGGGAGAGCCAACTGACTCGTGGAGGACAAACGTGCGATCCGTCGCCGTGATCCCGAGACTTTCAATCGCCCTGTGCCTGGCGGCTCTTATGGCTGGCGCGTTCGTCTTCCGCGCAGATGCCGCCGACGTTCGCGTCGACGCGATCATGGTAAAGCCCGCGAGTCCTGGTCCATCCGCACTCTGCGAGCTCAAGGTGCGCTTGAAGAACAGTGGTAGCCGAAGCGCTTCCTTTTTCAAGTTCGACGTGAAGATCGACGGCCAGGAGATACCCGTGTACAAGATGCACGCCTACGCGGTCAATATCCACCCCGGTACGGATGCTGAGTTGGCGCTGAACAATTTCTACAGCCCGGCGGAGGCAAAAGCCTTCGAAGTTCAGGTGACGCTCGTCGAGGCTCAATGGGTGGATGTGAAGAAGGACGGGACAAGCGCCACGACTACTCCTTCCGGCGCGGTCGCGGGGCTGCCCACGGGCGCCTCTCTCCTGGTGAAAGTGTCGCCGCCGAAGAGCTGAGCGTGACGCTCAGAGAGCCTGGGTGCGGCATGTCGCGCCCTGGCCCTTCAGGCAGTAGTCGTAACAGTTTTTGTGCGCGGTATAGACGCGCCGGAGCGACTCCCGGAGCGTCGCTCCCATCTCGAATCGCGGATCGTCGTAGATGACGGGACACGGGTAGTAGCGGAGCTCGCCGTCAATCTTCTGAATCGAGCGGCTGAAGTGGCACATCAGCGACTCGGGGGATTTGCCGAGAGCCGCGAAGCAGTTTGTAGTCACGAATACTTCGGCATGCGGCAATTCGCCGCGGCGGGTCAGAGCGGTGAGGTGATGGCCCATTTCGAGCATGTTCTCGATCAGGCTGACTTCGACCGCCGCACCGGGAAACAGAGATCGATAGCTGTCACGTATCTGCGTATCGCTTCGCCCGTCCAACAGCGGCCGTTCGGCCGCAATGACGGGCGCGAATCCCATCCCGGCCAGCAGCCGGATGGTTTCCGTTGTTTGAGCGAACGTACCTCGCCCGCGGATGGCATCGTGGCTCTGCGCCTCGGGGCTCTCCAGCGTGATGCGCAGGGTCAGCCGGCTGGCGTGGCGCTCGTGGAGACGCCGCAGGGCTTCGAAGTGATTCCGGATATACCGCCGTCCGTTCGTGAGTACATCGACGGGCGCGATTTCGAGCGCGAAGGCGAGGCTGTCCAGGAATTCGTCGTTCCGCTCGGCGCGTCCGCGCAGCACGTTCTGATTGACGAAGACTTCTCCGCCAGTGAAGTAGATCTTCCGGACGCCCATGCGCGCGGCGTCTTCCAGGTGCGGCCGGAGTTCGGCGAAGGGGATCTGTTCCAACCGGCTGTTCGACGGGGAGGAAGCCGTATAGCAGTGTGTGCAGCGAAGATCACAGACAGAGCCTTGCATCACCCAGAGATCTTCCAGCACAGGCCGGCTTCCGAGGCGCTTGGGCTCCACGAATCCGCGCTCCTCGCCACGCGGGTTCAGCAACTCGAGTCCGGTGGGATGTTGCGGCCTGGTCACTTTCGGATGCATAGAAGTATACCAGTCCTTTTACGGCGGCTTGATAAGCTGATCTGTGGTGGTTTCGACTTCGACCCCGGCCATATCGATTGTCGTTCCTGTTTACAACGAGGAGGCCACTATCGGCGGGCTGTTGGAGGGCCTGAGCTCGCGAACGTTCGCGGAGATCATCGTGGTGGATGGCGGGTCGACCGACCGGACCGCGGAGCTTGCAGCGCCAAGATCGCGTCTCATCCGAAGCGAGCTCGGGCGCGCGGCGCAGATGAACGCGGGGGCGGCGGCCGCTTCCGGCGAAATGCTGCTGTTCCTTCACGCCGACGTGCGTCTCGAGGCTGGGTCCCTGGACCAGATCCGCCGCGCCATGGAGGATGGCGCCATAGTGGGCGGCAACTTCGACATTCGGTACGAAGGAGGCGACTGGATCGCCAGCATCTTCACACGATTCACTCGTTGGCGCCGAAACTGGGGCATATTCTATGGCGATTCGGGCATCTTCTGCCGCCGATCCGTTTTCGAAAGGCTGGGCGGGTACCGGCCGTGGCCGATCCTGGAAGACTACGATTTCGCGCGGCGGCTGTCGAAAACCGGCAGGCTGGCCCTTTTGGAAGACCCCATCTGGGTTTCCGATCGCCGATGGCGCGGATCGCGCCTGCTTCAGACGTTGTGGATCTGGTTCCTGATCCAGGGGCTGTACTATCTGGGTGTGCCGCCCCGGCTTTTGGCTCGACTTTATCGCCCTGTCCGGTGACTTCGTTCTTCGGCGCCGGCTGGAGGTCCATTCAGCATATTCAGCGTAGAATCGGAACTTGCTTCCATTAGTCATCCTATTCGCGAAAGCGCCGGCGCCGGGGCGCGTGAAGACGCGGCTGGGAGTCGATCCGCGGCGCGCAGCCGATCTGCACTGCGCGTTCGTCCGCCAGACTCTGGTCATGCTGGAATCTCTGCGTGGCGAGGCGGACGTCGAACTCTCCACCGATGAGCCAACGCGAGCCTGGGGCGAGTTTCCCGTGGCGCGGTCGGTGCAGGCTGCCGGTCAATTGGGAGAGCGGATCTACGCGGCTCTCGAAGGGGCGCTTGCGGCGGGACGGCCGAAGGCGATGATCCTCGGCAGCGACTCCCCAGGGCTGCCGGCGGCGCACATTCGCGCCTTGTTGGGTTCCTCCGCCGATGTGTCCATCGGCCCGGTGGACGACGGTGGATTCTACGCCATAGCCTGCGGCAGAACAGTCCCGGCGATGTTCGAGGGCGTTCGATGGTCTACCGGCGACACGCTCAGCGACACGGTCGAGGCGTTGACGAGTTGCGGGCTCAGCGTCGAACTGGGCCCAGCGTGGTTCGACGTGGACAGGCCCGAAGACCTTACACGGCTTCGCACGCCGCGATTAGGATAGCGTCGTTGTCTCTGCGAGTGCGCCGAGCGCTCCCCGGATCGGCAACAAGGTTCGCCGATACTGCGTGGCGGATTGAACCTGCCTCAGTCGTTGGACTCGCTACTTGCGCGGGGCTCCATGAGCCGCCAGATGGTTGTTATGGGCCTCTTGAGCGTGCGAAACTTGCGCCGGCGTCGGGCCTCGGTGCGGCGCGCGGCTTGCCTCGATTTCGTTACGCGAGGGTTGTGCCTGGATTCCGCCCCTACCGTTGAACGCGTGATTCGGACCCTTGACCTCCCGCACCACCGTGCGGTCGACGTAAGTATTGCGCACGTGGTTGACGTCCACGTTCGAGATGGCAGTGTTGTGCCGGAAGACACCCCCCTCCCAGCGTCCGCCGGTGAAGCCTGAGCCGAAATAGCCGTTGCCGTAATTCACGCCGCCGTAGAAACCGACTTTCGGGCCCCAATACCCTTCGTGCCAGTCGTACCTGCCACCGGCGAAGCCCCAATAGCCGGGCGTCCAGAGGACTCCCGCGCTGGGAGGCAGAACCCATTGACCCGGTACCCAGTAATAACCATAGTCGCCGTACTGATAGTAGCCCGGCGTCCAGATGTACCCGTCGCCAGGACAGGGGGGCTGATCGAAGACGGCGATCGGAGGCGGCGCGATGTTCACCGAAAGCTGGATCCCCGCGAAGGCGTACGATCCCACGAGGGCGGCCAGCAGCAGCATCAAAAACATTGTGAGGTTGTGTTTCACCTTTGCACTCTCCTTACCTATCTGTTCCTGAAAAACACTTTTGCCGCGATTCCCGTCTGGCATCGATTGTACATCCAGCCATCTCCGTTGACCAGGCCATTTCATCTTTCCCCTCCCGAGCGGATGCAGCAGCCAAGGATGGCAAGCATCTCTGCCTCGCGTTTGCTGATGCACTCAGCTCACTTCTGAACCAAACGATTGGATTGCAGGCGGTGTGCTCTCGAGGAGCAATTTGAAGGCTGCCCGGATAATCCGCGTTTGGAGTGCAGCGTCGTTCGGCGCTCCCAAGGGATAGCCCAGCGGGAAATCCACGAACAACGCCCGAGGCGGAGCGACTCGCTCCGTGACCTCGCGCAGCAGCGTAACGGAGACTGTTGGAATGCCGGCTTTCTCGATGATGCTCTGGATCAGCCCGACCGACTGATGGCACATCGGTCAGACTGGCGTCAGCAGAACCGCATCCACCGCATCTTGCAGCAGCATTCGAGCAACCTCGGGAGCGGTGTTGGCGATGAGGCGGCCGGGAGCGGCGATCGAGCCCATGAAGCTGAAATGCCGCGGCGCAACGGAGCCGATGACACCCTCCCCGGCCAGGGACTTCAGCCGCTCCAGCGGCAAAGCCAAATTCTTGTCCGATGCAATACCGCGAATGTCAAAGGCGCCGCTTTTGTGAGCCATTCGCAGCGTACTCAAGTCCGTATCCACGGGAATGACGCGGTAGGAATAGTCTCCTCCACGAACGGAGGCGTCGAATGGAGGCTGGTCCGGCCTGAACAAAGCCGCTGTCGTCACCACTGCCAGTCGGGCCTTGCAAAGCGGTATCTTTAAGCTCGCAGCCGGACGCCAGTCGACTGTCCGGTACGGGTACGCCCGCATGAAGACCTGATACGCCAGTTTGAGGTCGGAAATCTTCGCCATCCGGTTTCTCCAGTATCCTCTCCCGGTTCTATGGTTGCCCGCGCAGTTCCGTTGGCAGCCGTCCCAGCAGCTTCCGGAAGCAGTGCTCCCTGACGACCATCTGCACAGACGCCTTATGTCTGGGCCGAAGTGGCAAGGGTCGGGCGCCCGGAGGCGAACCGCCGTGCGGTCATGGCAATGGACCCGTTTGAGATTTGAGCAGGTTGGGGAGCTGATCGGCTGCATGGCCCAGCGCACGGGCCAGGCTCAATTTCGCCAAATTGTGGGCGAAGACGCTGTCGATCAGGTCCAATTGCGCGCTGGCGACCGTCTGTTGCGCCTCGACGACCTCCAGCGTATTGATCACGCCGGCTTGCATGCGCGCGCGGGTCATCTCCAGGGTTTCCCGGCCGACTTGCAGATTCTTGCGCGCGACCTCGACCTGTCCGGCGGCGGATTCGAGATCGAGGCAGGCTTCGCGGACTTGGGCTTCGATCTGCCCGCGGGTGTCTTCCAACTCGGCCTGGCGCTGCGCCAGCACCGCCTCGGCCTGCGCGATGTCGCCCGCCATCCGCCCACCTTGCCACAGCGGAATGCTGAGCGTGCCGACCGCGGTGAAGGCTCCATGCGATTCGGCCGGGTTGGTGCCGATCACCTCGTAGTCGCCGCTGACCGCCAGCGACGGCAGGCGCTCGGCGCGCGCAGCCGCCAGGGCTTTTGCGGCCGCCTCCACCTGGGCTTGAGCGGCTTTGAGGTCGGCACGCTGTTGTTCGGCCTGGGCCACCGCGGCATCCACACTCTGGACCGGCGCCGGGCTGAAGGGGAAGCTATCCGTGAGTTGATAGCCGGCATTGGGCGCAAGGCCGATGAGTCGCGCCAGGTTGATCTTCTGTTTGGCGAGATCGTTGCGCAACGTGATGATCTGCTGTTGTTGGGTGAGCGCCCGTACCTGGTTCTGGTCGACGTTGAGCTGCGCCAGCACGCCCTGTCCGTGTTGCTCGGTGGATTGATGGAAGACGGCATTGGCGGTGTCGAGTTGGGATTGCGCGGCGTCCACGCGGGCTTGGGCGGCCAGCGCTTGCAAATAAGCTCCGCCCACCGCCAGAGTGACGAGGTCGCGCGCATCCTGCAGACTGTATCGGCTGGCGCGGGCGCTGGCTTGGGCGGAGCGGTAGTTATTGAGCGTGGTCAGGTTCGCCACCGTCTGGCTGAGGCTGGCCTGGAGGGTGAAGTAGTTGAACGGGCCCACGATGGTGGGAATCCGGAAGAACGGCGCGCTGATGCGCAGTCCGAGCGCGGCGAGATCGGTTTGCTCCACGGTTTCGCTGAGATTGCCGTTGAGGTTGGGCAGCAGGGCGCTGCGGGCCACCTTGACCTGCGCGCCGGTTTGACGTACGGTCTGCGCCAACCCGACCGCGCCCAGGTTGTAGGCCAGGCCGCGCTCGAGCGCATCTTCGAGCCGCAGCTTGCCGGAAAAAGGCCTGGCCGTGGTGCTGCGCGCGCTGCCGCTGTAAGGTCCGGAAATCTGCACGCTGGGGTTCAGCGTGTTGACGCTGGTGGTGGTCCCGGGCACGGGCTGTTCGATTGCGCCGACCGAGCCGCCCTGGTTGTTGCGGCCCGAGGCCGGCAAAACGACCGCGGAGGATGCCCCGGCCGATCCCGCGGACGGTCCCCCGGCTGGCAAAAACTGCGCCCAGGCGCTGCCCGCGCCCGCCAGAAGGCTCAAAAGCACAATGCTGCCGAATGGTTTCATGGCGTCTCTCGTCATTTCGAAATCATCACCAATTTGCGCATGGCGGCCACCAATTGGCGCTGTTGAGGCGCGGAAAGCGCCGCCAACTGCCGCGCCTCGGCGCGTTGGGCGCGTGGCAGCGCCCGGGTGAACAAGCGGTCGCCGGCCTCGGTGCGCCGCACCCATTGCACGCGGCGGTCGCGCGGGTTGCGCTCTCGGCGGAGCCAGCCGCGGCGCTCCAGGCCGTCGAGCACCGCCACCAGGGAGCTGGGGTCGAGGCCGCACAGGCCGGCCATCTCGTGCTGCGGAACGTTTGGCGCGCCGGCGATGGCCAGCAGCCAGAACTCTCTCGCTCGCAGCCCCAGCGGCGCCAGGGCGCGATCCAGCCGCCGGCGCGCCTCCAGCCAGATTTTCCAGTTGCAAAACCACAATCCGGGCGCGGCCGGCTGCAGCCCGGCCAGCACCTTCGTTGCGGCGGTCTTGGCGGCGGCGCGAGGCATGGTTACAAGGTCCGCCGGAACAGCAGCGTGGCGCCCGCCAACACCACCGCCGAGGTCAACACCAGCGCGAAGACATCGGTGGTGATCGCGGTTATTCCGACATCCTTGAGCAGCAGCGTACGGAAGCCGTGGACAGCGTAGGTGAACGGGTCGCAGTCCGACATCAGCCGCAGCCACTTGGGGAAGCCGGCGATCGGATAGACCGCGCCGCTGGGAAAAAACAGCAGCGTGTTCAGCACGCCGAAAATGGCGCGGGGCACCAGCGGGTCGCTGATGCGCGCCATGATGAAAAACATCATGCCGATCAGCGCGATGGAGGTGAGCACCACCATCACGGTTAGCTCCAGCACGCGCACCGGTTGGAAGAAATTGGGAACTTGCGCCACGATGGATCCGAATACCAGGACGGTCTCTCCCGCCAGCACCGCCTTGATCACGCCGGACAGGTTGAAGCCGAGAATCAACTCCCATTTGGTGATCGGGGTCACCATGTAGCCTTCGTGCAGGCCGCGCGACTTGTCGTCGATGAACAGCAAGCCGCCGCCGATCATGGCGGTGACGAAAATGGCCAGCGCCACCGAACCGGGGAGCAGATATTTGATGTAGTCGATGTAGGGATAGACCTCGACCACGTCCAGCGCGGCTTGCGGCGGCTCGCGGGGCGGGACCTGGGGAGCGTTGATCGAGGCCACCAGATCGGACATCTGGGAGCCCACTGCGCCCGCCACCGAGCGATCGGTGTTGTCGGTAATCAGCGCCAGGCGCGGCTGGTGCTGTTCCAGCAGGTCGCGGGAATAGTGCTGTGGAATGATCAGAACCCCGCCCAGCACGCCCTTGCGCAGGTCGTTGAGAGCGGCGCCCTCGTCGTCGTAATCGGTAGGCAGGAAGGTGCGCGCATTCGCTCCCACGGCGCGGACGCGCTCCAGCACATCCACCGATTGCGGTCCCCGATCCAGGTTGACCACGCCCAAGATGACGTTCTTGATATTGCCGCCGAAGGCGTTGCCCAGGATGATCAACTGCACCAGCGGCAGCACCAGCGAGGCGAACAGCAGCGCCGGGCTGCGGCGAAACTTGCGCATATCGCGCTCGACCAGGGCCAAAGCTCGCTTCATCGGGGACCGCCTTTGCTTTCCGGGCCGGCGGGATCGGCGGCTTCAGCCATGTCCGCCAGCCCATGGCCGGTGTAGTGCAGGAATACGTCGTCCAGGCTGGTGGATTCCACCGACAGGCTCTTCAACTCGAGCTTGTGCTCGCGCGCCAGCCCGATCAACTCCTCGGCCGAAGCCGGGCCGCGGTCGCTCGAGATGCGATACGTGGCCGATCCCAGGGAGCGCACCGACTTAACCGCCGGCAACGCCTCCAGGTCGGCGGCGCCGCGGGGCAGGTCGGGTTCGAACTGCAGCTCGATGCGGCTGGCGCCGGGCACCGAGGCTTTCAGCGCCACCGGCGTGTCCAGCGCCACGATGCGGCCGCTGTCGACGATCGCGACCCGGTCGCACAGGCGGTCGGCCTCGTCCATGTAATGCGTGGTGAGAAAGAGCGTGCGGCCCTGCCGGGCGCGCAGATGCGTGATCATCTCCCACACCGAAATGCGCGAGACCGGGTCGAGGCCGGTGGTGGGTTCGTCCAAAAACAGAATTTGCGGGTCGTGCACCAGGCCGCGCGCGATCTCCAGCCGCCGCCGCATGCCTCCCGACAATGTGGCGGCCAGGGCGTTGGCGCGGTCGGCCAGGCCGACGGCTTCGAGCAGCTCCGCCGTGCGCTCGCGGCGCCGCGTCCCGGTGATGCCGTACAGCCGGGCGTGAATGCCCAGATTCTCGGCGCAGGTGAGTTCGGGGTCGCTGGTCATGTTCTGCGGAATGACCCCAATGCGGACGCGCACCGCGTTGGGGTCGCGAATAATGTCGTGCCCGGCCACGATCGCCGTGCCGCTCGTGGGCGGCACCAGCGTTGTCAACATGCGGATAAGCGTGCTTTTGCCCGCGCCGTTCGGTCCGAGCAGGCCGAAGATCTCGCCGCCCGTCACCGCGAAGCTGACGTTATCGACGGCCAGCAGCGCGCCAAAGCGCTTGCTGATGCCCTGGACCTCGATCGCGATGCCGTTTTGAGATTGGCTTGGCGCTTCCATGACGGCTAGTCCTTCGCGCCGCTGACCGGCCGGGGCGGCGGCAAGGCCGGCACCGGCAGCATGACCCAGGCGGTCATGCCCAGCGGGAGCTTGCCCTCGGGATTGGGCACGCGCACGCGTATGGCCACCGTCTTGATGTCGCGCTTGGTGCGGCTGACGTCGCGCTGCGTGGCAAAATCGGCCTCCACCGCCTTGTAGATCACCGGACCGGTGATCTCGGCGCCCGAGGGCAGGCGCACGCGCAAAGTCTGTCCCATCGCGATGAGATCGGCGTAGGTTTCCTCGACGTCGGCATCCACCCAGGTCGAGCTCAAGTCGAAGAGCGTGATGATCGGATTGCCAGGGTTCACGACCTCGCCTTGCCGCGCCGCGCGCAGCGTTACAATGCCGCTGGCCGGCGCGAAAATCCGGGTCTGGCTGAAGCGCGCCGCCGCGGCCGCCGCATTGGCCCTGGCCCCGGCCTCGGCCGCGCGCATCGCGTCGGCCTGCCGCTGTTGCACGGGGACTTGCCCTTCTTCCTGGCGGGCGTCCGCCAGCGCGGCCTCGGCGGCGGCCACGGCGCGCTGTACCGCCTCGGCCCCGGCTTCGGCCGCCGCCACGGCGCGATGTGCCGCCTGCGTCCCGGCTTCGGCCGCCTGTTCGTTGGCTTTGGCGGAGTCGAGATCGGTTTGGGCCGTGACCAGATCTTGCGGCGGGTTGATGTCCCTTTCGACCAGCGGCCGGATGCGGTTGAAGTTATCCTGGGCCTTGGCCACTGCCGCACGGGTTTGCGCCACTTGCGCCTGCGCCTGCCGCAGTTGGGCTTGGGATTGCGCCACTTGCGCTTGCGCCTGCTGGAATTGCGCTTGGGTTTGCGCCACCTGCGCCTCCGCCTGGCGGACTTTAGTGGGCAGCGTATTTTCCAGCAGCTCCGTCTGCACCACCGACTGCCGCGCTGTGGCGCGGGCTTGTGCGATGGCGTCCCTAGCGGCCCCCTGGTCGGCGCGCAGCTCGTCCTGGTCGAGGACGGCAATCAGGTCTCCGGCCTTGACCCATTGCCCGTCGTCCACAGCCAGGCTCACGATGCGGCCGGTGATCTTGCTGGCCACCACCACTTCGTTGCCGTCCACGGTGCCGGTCAGCACGAGCGTCCGCGGACGCGGGCGCTGCGCCCACCAGATCGCCGCGGCGATGGCCACAATCAGCAACAGAAGGATCGCTCGTTTCATGCGGAAGAACCTCATGGGATGAAAAGGCAAAATACATTGTAAACCAAATCATTGTATATTCAAAGTACATTTTGACGCCGCATCCAATTGGGCCGGGAGCCGCCGCCGCGTGACGAACGGGATTGTGGCAGCGCACCGCGGTAGCGGAGGATAATCCCGCCATCGGACGGTGAAGCATTTCGGCTTCAGGCCGTACAAAGGGCCTATCGTGCCGGCTGAACGGCTGCCAGGAGTATAATGCATACAGACGATGGGACGGGGACGTGGGGCGAGAGAACTATGGGCAGGCCCTCGGCTGATGACCCAGGCCTCGGGATGGACGCGAATCCAAAACACATTTTTGCCGCTCTGTTCTTTTCTGGCCACCACTTTGCCGTCCGCACCGGCTCAGACGCCGGCTGACGCCGGCCCGGCCCGGCCTCGCGAAATGAAAGTCGCGCACTTCTTCCAATGGGCTATTTAGCATCTTCGGGATGAAGTGCCGCGGCAAAGCTCGGCGTGTTCCCGTGTGGTGTCCGGGGGATGGTGTTCGAAGCCTGTTTTTCCGCAATTCCAGGCGTCGGGCCGGCATGGTGGCCGGTGACCGGCAGCCCGCCGCCGAAGCCGCCGGCGCGCGTGAATGTCGCAGTACGAACCGGGTCGAAAGACCTCGAGGGAATTTTGAAATGCCAACTACTCAAGACAAACTTGGAACGCACCGCCGGGCCGCCCTGGCGACACCCAGTGATCTCGGCCCCGAAGCCGTCAAGAACATCACCGGCGCTCTCAATGCGCTGCTGGCCGATGTATTTTGTCTCTATATGAAGACCAAGAACTTTCATTGGCACGTCAGCGGACCGCACTTTCGCGACTACCACCTCTTGCTCGATGAGCACGCCGCCCAGATTTTTGCGATGACCGACGACATCGCCGAGCGCGTGCGCAAGATCGGCGGCACGACGATTCGGTCGATCGGGCACGTGGCCCGCCTGCAGCGCCTGAGCAATAACGACGCGGACTATGTCGATCCGCTCGATATGCTCGCCGAGTTGCGCGAAGACAACCGGGCGGTGCGTGCCAGCATGCGCGAGGTTCACGACCTGTGCGGCGAAGAGAACGACGTCGCCACCACAAGCCTGTTGGAGAATTGGATAGACGAAACGGAACGGCGTATCTGGTTCCTCTTCGAAACCGGACGGACGAGATAGAATTGGGCGCGCCTGGCGCGGGGCGGATCAGTGCAACGCTCCGGCTGCCGGAACGGCGGCCGCAGTGGGCGATGGCGCCGTCCACGGACCTGGCCGGCGAGAAACTCCTGGCCATTTTCACTCGCGTGCCGGGCAGCGGCGCTTGCATCGGCGGGCTGAACATAATGGTGGAGAGCGGATGGTTCGCGGCAGGTCCGTCAGGCGCCAGGGATATCTACAAGACTTACGCGGGGAGCTTACGGGGAACGGATCATCCGAGCCGAATCCTGGAGGGAGCCATAAGCGACCGTCAGCGATCCGCTGACCGCGCTGGAAAAACTTATGAGCAAACAAACACGTGTGAGCCACCCCATCTACAACCTTCTACCCACGGAAATCGAAGGGTTCGATTCCCTTGCGGAACTCGCCCTGGATATGCACTGGTCGTGGAATCATGCCACCGACGAAGTGTGGCGCCAGCTTGATGCCGAACTGTGGGAGATCACGCACAACCCCTGGGTCGTCTTGCAGACGGCCTCGCGCGACCGGATCGAGCGCGTGTTGGCCGATCCCGTTTTCCGGAAAAACGTGGATGGTTTGGTCAAAGTTAGCCGGCAGATGGTGGAAGCGCCCGCATGGTTTCAACGGGATCATTCGGACGCTCCGCTGACCTCGGCCGCGTATTTCAGCATGGAATTCATGTTGAGCGAAGCGCTGCCCATTTACTCGGGCGGGCTGGGCAACGTGGCTGGCGATCAACTCAAAGCCGCCAGCGATCTGGGCGTGCCGGTGGTGGGCGTGGGACTGCTATACCAGCAGGGCTATTTTCGCCAGATGATCGATCAAGACGGAGCGCAACACGCCCTCTACCCATATAACGATCCCGGACAGTTGCCGGTCACGCCGTTGCGCCAGGCGAACGGCGAGTGGCTGCGGCTGGAGATCGCGCTGCCCGGATACTCGGTCTGGCTGCGGGCGTGGCAGGTCCAGGTCGGCCGGGTGAAGCTTTACCTGCTGGACAGCAATGACGCGGCGAACTTTCCGGCTCATCGGGGGATTACCAGCGAGCTCTATGGCGGCGGGCCGGAGTTGCGCCTCAAGCAGGAACTGCTCCTCGGGATCGGCGGATGGCGGCTGCTCCGCGCGCTCGGGGTCGAACCGGAGGTCTGTCACCTGAATGAAGGGCACGCGGCCTTTGCCGTCCTGGAACGTGCCCGCGACTTCATGGAAGAGACCGGGCAGCCCTTCGATGTTGCGCTGGTCGTCACGCGAGCGGGGAATCTTTTCACCACGCACACGGCGGTGGGCGCCGGCTTCGACCGTTTTGCTCCGGCCCTCATCGAGCAATACCTCCGCGGCTATACGGAGCAAAGGCTCGGGATCGGACTTCACGATTTGCTGGCCCTGGGCCGCCAGAACCGGGACGACTCCTCGGAGCCTTTCAATATGGCGTATCTGGCAATCCGCGGGAGCGGGGCGGTGAATGGGGTGAGCCGCTTGCACGGGAAGGTGAGCCGGCGCCTCTTTGAGCCTCTGTTTCCGCACTGGCCGGAGGACGAAATCCCCATCGGACACGTGACCAACGGAGTCCACATGCCCACCTGGGACTCGGCCCCCGCCGACGACCTGTGGACAGGAAGCTGCGGAAAGGACCGCTGGTTGGGGATGACCCAGACCCAGGAAGAGTGCATTGGCCGGCTCTCCGACGCCAGGCTATGGCAACTGCGAACCGCCGCCAGCAAGTCTCTGGTAGAGTATGCTCGCGAACGATTGTCGCGGGACCTGACGGCAGCAGGCGCGCCTTCCGAGGAGGTCGAAGCCGCGAAGCATCTCTTTAATCACAGCGCCCTCACGCTGGGTTTTGCGCGCCGCTTCGCGACCTACAAGAGACCGAACTTGCTGCTCCATGACCCGCCGCGACTGCTTCGCCTGTTGACAAACTCAGAGCGCCCGGTGCAACTCATCATCGCCGGCAAGGCTCATCCGGCGGACCAGGCTGGGCAGGACCTGATTCGGGAATGGATGCATTTCATCCGGCGGCCCGAGGCGCGTCCGCATGCGATCTTTCTCAGTGACTACGACATGCTCTTGACCGAGCAACTGGTACAAGGTGTGGACGTCTGGATCAACACTCCCCGGCGGCCTTGGGAAGCTTGCGGGACAAGCGGCATGAAGGTGCTTGTCAATGGGGGCCTCAACCTGTCGGAGTTGGACGGCTGGTGGGCGGAAGCCTACGCGCCGGAAGTGGGCTGGGCGTTGGGGGACGGCCGGGAGCATGACGACGATCCCGCTTGGGACGCTGTCGAAGCCGAAGCGCTCTACGGCCTGCTCGAGCGGGAGGTGATTCCGGAGTTTTATGCCCGCGACGGGCAGGGTATCCCCACGGCCTGGGTGGCGCGGATGCGGAAGAGCATGGCGAGCTTGACGCCGCGCTTTTCGGCGGACCGCACGGTGCGCGAATACACCGAGCTGCACTACCTCCCGGCCGCGGCAGCCTACCGCAAGCGTGCCGCCGGCAAGGGCGCGGCGGGCAGGCAACTGGCCGATTGGCGGCACGCTCTCGAAAAGGAGTGGCCCGCGCTGCGCTTTGGCGCGGTGAAAGTCGAGACCGAAGGGGAGCGGCACGTGTTTGAGGTTCAGGTCTATCTCAACGATCTCGGCCCGAATGCGGTGCGAGTCGAGCTGTATGCCGACGGCGTCAACGGCGACGGTCCCGTGCGGCAGGAGATGAAGCGCGTTCGCCAGTTGGCCGGCGTGCCGGGCGGCTACGTTTACAGCGCGGCCGTACCCGCGGCCCGCCGCCCAGCGGATTACACGGCGCGCGTGATACCGCGCTGCGACGGCGTTGCGATCCCGCTCGAAGACACACGAATTTTGTGGCAGCGTTGATCCGATGAAGCAAGCGACTGCAATCACCGCATTGTTTCTGGATATCGGCGGGGTCCTGCTCACCAACGGGTGGGATCACGCTGCCCGCAAGCGCGCTGCGAAGACGTTTGACCTGGACTTGGCTGAGATGGAGGATCGTCATCACCTGACCTTCGACACCTACGAGGAGGGAAAGCTCACGCTGCAAGAATATTTAGGCCGGGTGGTCTTCTACCGGAAGCGGCCGTTCACCCGGGCTCAGTTTTGGCGCTTCATGTGCGCGCAATCGAAACCTTATCCCGAGATGCTCGAGCTGATCGCTCAGCTCAAGGTCCGGTACGGGCTGAAGATCGCCGTGGTTAGCAACGAAGGGCGCGAACTGAATGCGTACCGGATCCGACACTTCAAGCTGGAACGGTTTGTGGATTCTTTCATTTCCTCCTGCTTCGTCCACGTTCGCAAGCCCGACGCGGAGATCTTCCGGCTTGCGCTGGACATCGCCCAGGCGCCAGCCCGGCAGGTAGTTTATATCGAGAACACTCCGATGTTCGTCCAGATCGCGGAAGGTCTGGGGATTCGAAGCATTCTGCACACGGATTACAGGTCCACGTGCGCGAAACTGGCTTCGCTCGGATTGCGGGATGACCGATAACCCACGCATCCTGACCATCAATGGCGGCTCGTCGAGCATCAAGTTCGCGCTGTTCGAGGCCGGTGACTCGCTCCGTCGGATTCTCGAGGGCGGAATTGACCGGATTGGACGCCCGGACGCCATCCTGCGGGTAAAAGGCTTGGACCAGGCGGACAATTTTTCGCGGCCGGTGACGGCACCGGATCATACGGCGGCGGTGGGCGCGCTGATGGATTGGATCGAGGAACGCGTCGGGCGCGATCGACTGGCCGCGGTAGGGCATCGCGTGGTGCATGGCGGGCCGAAGTACAGCACAGCGCAGCGCATCACCGCGGAGATGGTCGAGGAGCTGCGCCAGCTCAGTCCCTTCGATCCGGAGCATCTGCCGGAGGAGATCCTGCTGACTGAGGCCTTTCACCGCCGGTTTCCCGGCCTGCCTCAGGTGGCGTGTTTCGACACTGCTTTTCACCATGACCTGCCGCGCGTGGCCCGGTTGTTGCCGATCCCGCGCCGCTATGAAGCCCAGGGCGTGCGGCGCTACGGGTTCCACGGGTTGTCGTATGCGTTTCTAATGGAGGAACTGGCCCGTCTGGCCGGAACGGAAGCGGCACAAGGCCGCGTTGTGCTCGCCCACCTCGGCAATGGAGCGAGTTTGGCGGCGGTTGGCGACGGCAAACCCGTGGACACAAGCATGAGCTTCACGCCGGCGGCCGGGGTGCCGATGAGTACCCGGTCGGGCGATCTCGATCCCGGACTGGTCTGGTACCTGGCGCGCGCCGAGGGCTTCGATGCAAAGCGATTCAACGAGATGGTCAATTTTGAATCCGGGCTGCTCGGCGTTTCGGAGACCGGTTCCGATATGCGTGACTTGCTCGACCGCGAAACCGGGGACGTGCGGGCGGCTGAAGCGGTCGCGCTGTTTTGCTACCAGGTCAAGAAATGGATCGGCGCATTCGCGGTGGCGTTGGGCGGGCTCGACACGCTGGTGTTCTCCGGCGGCATCGGAGAAAATGCGCCCACGGTCCGCGCCCGGATTTGCGCGGGGCTCGGTTTCCTTGGAATCGAACTCGAAGAGAAGCGAAACGCCGCGAATGAGGGCGTGATTTCCGCGGCGGCCGGCCGGGTTGCCGTCCGCGTCATCCCGACGGACGAAGAACGCATGATCGCCCGGACGGTATGCAGCGTCCTTGGCCTTGGCTCAAAGGAGAATTGAACCATGCAGACAAACACTCTTTCCCCCGAGCTGCTTCACAAGATGGATGCCTACTGGCGCGCCGCCAACTACCTATCGGTTGGCCAGATTTACCTCTACGACAATCCGCTGCTGAAACGGCCGTTGGCGCTCGCGGATGTGAAGCACCTGCTGCTGGGACACTGGGGCACCACGCCCGGGCAGAACTTCATTTATGTGCACTTGAACCGGGTCATCAAGAAATACGACCTCAACATGATTTACGTCTCCGGCCCCGGCCACGGCGGCCCGGCCCTGGTAGGCAACACTTATCTGGAGGGCACTTACAGCGAGATCTATCCGGACGTCAGTCAGGATGAGGCCGGGCTTCGGAGGCTCTTTATTCAGTTTTCGTTTCCCGGCGGAATTCCCAGCCACGCATCGCCGGAGTGCCCGGGCTCGATCCACGAGGGCGGCGAGCTGGGCTATTCGCTCAGCCATTCGTTCGGTGCGGTGTTCGACAATCCCGATCTGATCGTCGCCTGCGTGGTCGGCGATGGCGAGGCGGAAACCGGACCGCTGGCCACGGCGTGGCATTCCAACAAGTTTCTCGATCCGGCCACCGACGGCGCGGTGCTGCCGATCCTGCATCTCAACGGCTACAAAATTTCCAATCCGACCGTGCTGGCCCGCATCACCCGCGAGGAATTGGAGCAGTTGCTGCGGGGCTACGGGTGGAGGCCCTACTTCGTCGAGGGTCACGAGCCCGAGTTGATGCACCAGGCCATGGCCGCAACGCTCGACGCGGCGGTCGAGCAGATCAAGAAAATCCAGCAAGACGCCCGTGTTCACGGCCATCTCGAGCGTCCGCGCTGGCCGATGATCGTCCTCAATTCACCCAAGGGCTGGACGGGGCCCAAGATGGTCGATGGCCTGCGGGTCGAAGGCACCTTCCGCGCCCACCAAGTGCCGCTCTCCGACCCGGCCAGCCATCCCGAACACCTCAAGCTGCTGGAAGAGTGGCTGCGGAGCTACCGGCCGGAGGAACTCTTCGATGAGCAGGGCCGCCTGAAACCGGAACTGGCCGAACTCGCGCCCCAGGGCCAACGGCGGATGGGCGCGAATCCCCACGCCAACGGTGGCATGCTGCTCCGCGACCTGCGGATGCCGGATTTCCGCGATTACGCGGAGGACGTGCCCTCGCCCGGGGCGGGAGGCATCGGCGACACGCACGTGCTTGGGCGTTTCCTGCGCGATGTAGAGAAGCTGAACAGTCAGGCGCGGAATTTCCGGGTCTTTGGTCCTGACGAGACGCTCTCGAACGGTCTCGAAGCCCTCTTTGAAGCGACCCAGCGCCAATGGGACGCCGCCACCTTGCCGAACGACGAATTTCTCGCGCCCACCGGGCGCGTGATGGAGATGCTCAGCGAGCACCAATGCGAGGGCTGGCTCGAAGGCTACCTGCTCACCGGGCGGCACGGACTCTTCAACTGCTACGAGGCGTTCATCCACATCGTCGACTCCATGTTCAACCAGCACGCCAAGTGGCTGAAGGTCACCGCGCACCTGCCGTGGCGGCGTAAGATCTCTTCGTTGAACTACCTGCTGGCGTCGCACGTCTGGCGGCAGGATCACAACGGTTTCACGCACCAGGATCCCGGTTTCGTCGACCACGTCGTGAACAAGAAGGCCGAGGTGGTGCGTGTCTATCTTCCGCCGGACGCAAACTGCCTGCTCTCGGTGATGGACCACTGCCTGCGCAGCCGTCATTACATCAACGTCGTGATTGCGGGCAAACACCCGGCGCCACAGTGGCTGACGATGGATGCCGCCGTCAAGCACTGCAGCGAGGGAATCGGCATCTGGCAATGGGCCAGCAACGACCAGGGCGCCGCGCCCGATGTGGTCATGGCCTGCTGTGGCGACGTTCCCACGCTGGAGACGCTCGCCGCCGTCTCCATTCTGCGCGAGCACCTGCCCGGCCTGAAAATCCGGGTGGTCAACGTCGTCGACCTCATGAAGCTGCAGCCGCAAACCGAGCACCCGCACGGGTTGAACGAGGTGGATTTCGACGAGCTCTTCACTAAGGACAAGCCGGTGATCTTCGCCTTCCATGCCTACCCGTGGTTGATCCACCGGCTGACCTACCGGCGCGCCAACCACGACAACATCCACGTCCGCGGCTACAAGGAAGAGGGCACCATCACCACGCCCTTCGACATGACGGTGCTGAACGATCTCGACCGCTTCCACCTCGTAATGGACGCCATCGACCGCCTGCCGCAGACCGGCGACAGGGGCATCTACCTGAAGCAGCAGCTCAAGGACAAGCTCATCGAGCACAAACAGTACATCGACAAATACGGCCAAGACCTGCCGGAGATTCGTAACTGGAAATGGAGCGATCCCAAATGAATACACAACAGCTAACCGACACCGCGAAAACGCTGGTCGCCGGCGATAAGGGCCTGCTGGCGATGGACGAAAGTAATCCAACCTGCAACAAACGATTCTCCAAATTGGGGATTCCCCAGACTGAGGAGGCGCGGCGCGCCTGGCGGGAGTTGATTGTGACCACGCCCGGTCTCGGTGGGTGCATCAGTGGCGCGATCCTCTTCGACGAGACGATCCGCCAGCGGAAGAAGGATGGCACTCCCTTCGCTAAGGCCCTCGCCGCTGCGGGAATCATTCCCGGCATCAAGGTTGACACCGGCGCGAAGGACATGGCAGGTCATCCCGGAGAGAAAGTGACCGAGGGTCTGGACGGATTGCGCGGCCGCCTGGCGGAATACTCTCAAATGGGGGCGCGTTTTGCCAAGTGGCGCGCGGTGATTGCCGTGGGCGATGCCATTCCCAGCCGGTCTGCGATCGAGGCCAACGCGCACGCGTTGGCCCGCTACGCCGCGTTGTGCCAGGAAGCCGGACTGGTTCCCGTGGTCGAGCCGGAAGTGCTCATGGACGGCGCGCATTCGCTGGAGCGGTGCTTCGAGGTAACGGAGGAAGTCCAGCGAACGGTTTTCGACCAGCTCTACACGCAAGGAGTAATGCTGGAGGGCGTGCTCCTGAAGCCCAACATGGTGGTTCCGGGGTTGGCCTGCCCCAAGCAGGAAACGGTGGACGAGGTGGCCGACGCCACCGTGAGGTGTCTCTTGCGGGCCGTCCCCGCCGCCGTTCCGGGGGTTGCGTTTCTGTCGGGCGGCCAATCCGCCGAGCTGGCCTCGGCCCGCTTGAACGCCATGAATGTCCGATTCAAGCCGCGGCTGCCGTGGGCCTTGGCGTTTTCATTTTCCCGCGCCATCCAGCAGCCGGCTTTGGACATATGGCGAGGACAGGAAGCCCAGGTGTTGGCGGCACAGCAAGAGCTGTTTCATCGAGCCAGGTGCAACCGGGCCGCGCGCCGCGGCGAGTACAATGCCGCGATGGAACGGACACGAGTATGACAACCAGCCTCCCGCAACTCACGAAACCCGCGGTGTGGAAAGCTGAAACCAATGAAGCAGCATAAGCACAGCTCCCACCAGCACGGAGGGCCGGTTCGAGACAGTATTCATCATGACCAGCTACCTTACTGGAAACGCGCCCATCATGATTGGCGTTTCTGGGTCGGTCTGGTGTTTATGTTAGCGGCTATCACTATCTATGTTCTGAGTGATGACTTAGCCTTGCTCCCTCGCGGCCAGCCGCAACAGCCGCGGTCAGGCGCCGTCGGAAAATAGCGGAGACCCATAGACTATGAGTCAAAGCGGTCTGTATCCCCTGCGATTCGAACCGATCTATCAGTATCGGCTCTGGGGCGGGCGGCGTTTGACCGACCTGCTCACCGCACCGCTGCCTGGCGGCGGTCCTATCGGCGAGGCGTGGCTACTCAGCGACCGCGCTGACCATCCGAGCCGCGTTGCCGGTGGGCCCCTCCAAGGGCGGACCATCGCTCAACTGCTGGAACAGTGTCCAGAACAGGTGATGGGAAGGCTGGCCGGGCGATTCCGCCGATTCCCACTGCTGCTGAAGTTCCTCGACGCACGCGAGATGGTCTCGGTGCAGGTGCATCCCGGGGAAGCGCACACGGACCTGCTGCCCCCGGGCGAGACCGCGAAGACCGAGGCATGGGTCGTGCTGGAGGCGGGGATACAAAGCCGCATCTATGCGGGCCTGAAGCCAGGCACCACCGCAGACGATCTGCGCCGGGCGCTCACGAACGGAGCGGTGGCGGACCACCTCGTGTGCTTCACTCCGAAGCCCGGCGACGCCGTTTTTATACCGGCTGGGACGGCTCACGCTCTGGGCGGCGGCGTCGTGGTGTTCGAGATTCAGCAGAACAGCGACGTGACGTTTCGCCTGTACGACTGGGGCCATGTGGACGCCAAGACAGGCAAACCACGCGCGCTCCAGATCGACCAGGCGCTTGCCTGCATCGACTTTGGGAAGTGTGCGGCCGGCCTGGTGGCGCCCGTGGTGGAGTCGACGGGGCCCGTGGAACGAGAGCGGCTCTTTCAATGTGAACACTTCTGGTTGTCGCGCCTGCACGGAGACTCGCCGTTTCCCGTTGGCGCGCCGGGTGTGCCGATGGTGCTGGTGTGCATCGAGGGCAGGGGCCACATCGAGCACGGTGGCGCCACGTATGCCGTCACAAAAGGCGACGTGTTGCTGTTGCCTGCGGTCCTCGGAGCGTGTATGTTTCAGCCGCGAGGCGCAGTGAAGGTGCTCGAAATCGGGATACCGGGATGAAAAAACTGATTGTGTTCGATCTGGACGGCACCCTTGCCGAGAGCAAATCGTCTCTTGACGCTGACATGTCGCGTCTGCTGCATGATCTTCTTGGCATTGTCAAAGTAGCCGTGATCTCGGGCGGCGATTGGCCACAGTTTGAGAAACAGGTGCTCTCTCATCTTCCGCACGACGAGAGCCTGGCGAACCTGTCGATTCTTCCTACATGTGGAACAAAGTTCTTCCGTTACGCAGGAGAATGGAAAAAGCTTTACTCGGAAGATTTCACCCCGGACGAGAAGGCGAAGATCGTCGCCGCGCTAACGAAGGCGGTTGCGGAATCTGGCTTCAAGGCCGAAAAGGTCTGGGGCGAGGCGATTGAAGACCGGGGAAGCCAGATCACATTCTCCGCACTAGGTCAGCAGGCGCCCTTGGAAGAAAAGAAGAAATGGGATCCCGATTTTGCCAAGCGGAAGAAGATCAAAGCGATTCTCGATCTTCTGATCCCTGGTTTTTCCGTTCGCATGGGCGGCGCGACGTCCGTCGACGTCACCAAGCCGGGCATAGACAAGGCCTACGGAATCAGGAAACTAAGAGACGTTCTCGGCATTGCACTGAAGGAGATGATTTTCATAGGCGATGCCCTGTTCGCGGGAGGGAACGACTATCCGGCCGAACAAGCGGGGGTTGTGTCGATTCCGGTGCAGGGTCCCAACGAGACGAAGCGGGTGGTCGAAGCGATCATCGCTTGCTTGTCGGATCGGGGTCAGGAGGCGTAATGAGTGGACTCAAGCTGCAACGCCTCGGAATGATGATGGAGCCGGAACCGGGTAATCCCCAGGAGGTCGAAGGCGTCCTGAATCCGGCGGCTGTTCGCGGTCCCGATGGCGAGCTCTACCTTTTCCCGCGGCTGGTTGCCAAGGGGAACTACTCGCGCATCGGCATCGCACGAGTGCGGTTCAATCAAGCCGGCGATCCGTCAGGCGTCGAGCGTCTCGGCATCGCGCTGGAACCGGGAGCCGACTACGAGCGGCGGCCGGGCGGCGGCGGTGGCTGCGAAGACCCTCGCGTCACGTTTGTGGAGCCGCTCCAGCGCTACGTGATGACTTACACGGCATTTTCGGTCCGAGGCCCACGCATCGCCCTCGCGATATCGGAGGACCTCTTCCACTGGAACCGCCTGGGGCTGGCGACCTTTGGTCCGTATCAAGGCATCGAACTCGGAGGCGTGGATGACAAGGATGCCAGCCTGTTCCCCGTGGTCATTCCGAATCCATCCGGGAAACCGGAACTGGCCATCCTCCACCGGCCTCTGTTTCCCGGCACTCGGCCGGAGGAAACCGCCTGCCACCCCGCGTCCCGCGAGGTGGATCTCGATCGGGAGAGCATCTGGATTTCGTACTGCGCGCCGGCCCTGGAGGGCGCTGAACCAAACGGTTTCGGCCAGTTTACCTCTCATCACCGGCTGGCGACCCCCGTGTCGCCCTGGGAGCGGCTCAAAATCGGCGGCGGCACTCCCCCCGTTCTAACCCGGCACGGCTGGCTGATCGTTTACCACGGCGTCAGCGAAGTGGTGGATCCGGGCACAGCCGGACACCAGTTGTGCTACTCGGCCGGGGTGATGGTGCTCTCGAAGGAACATCCGCGGGTGGTCCGCTATCGTTCGGTGGAGCCGGTGTTGACGCCGGCGCTGCCGCAAGAACGCGACGGGACAGTTGCCAACGTCGTGTTCCCCACCGGCATCGACCGGCGCGACGATCTTGGCTCACCGCACCGCTTCGACGTCTATTACGGCATGGCCGACAACCGGATTGGCGTGGCACGCCTTGACGTGCCGGAGTTCCTGCCGCCCGAAGGAGTCGCCGACCCGCAGGGAGCGAAGGTGTAAAGCGTCCGAGCCCCGCGTGACTCGGTGGAAGAGGCAAGAAGAGGAGATAGTCATCGTGAAACAGAATGCGGATAAGCCCGAGTCCAAGGACGATCTGAAATCCCTTCCCATGGCGGAAGTGGAGAAACAACTTGGGTCGTCGCCGGACGGTCTCAGCCAAGCCGAGGCCGAGAAACGGCTGACCCAGTACGGTCCTAACGAGATTGAAGAAAAGAAGACCAATCCGTTTCTGAAGTTTCTAACCTATTTCTGGGGACCCATCCCGTGGATGATCGAAGTGGCCGTGATTCTGTCGGGCGTGGTCCGCCACTGGCCGGATTTTTTCATCATCCTCGTTTTGCTGCTTTCAAACGCCTTCGTCGGATTCTGGGAAGAACGCCAGGCCGGCAACGCCATCGCCGCCCTGAAGGCCAAGCTGGCGATCCAAGCCAGGGTGAAGCGCGATGGGAAGTGGACCAACCCGGCGGCGCGCGAGGTCGTGCCGGGCGACGTCATCCGCCTGCGCCTGGGCGATATCGTGCCGGCGGATGCGCGCCTGCTGGCGGGCGACCCGGTGGAGGTGGATCAGTCCGCGCTGACAGGGGAGTCGTTGCCCGCCGAGCGCAAGCCGGGCGAGGCGGTGTTTTCGGGGTCGATCATCCGGCGGGGCGAAATCGAAGCACTTGTGTACGCCACCGGCGCGAAGACCTACTTCGGCAAGACCGCGCAACTCGTGCAGGAGGCGCACACCGTCAGCCATTTCCAGCGTGCCGTACTGAAGATCGGCGATTACCTCATCATTCTCGCCGTGGCTCTGGTGGCGGTGATCATCACCGTCGCCCCGTTCCGCGGCGACCCGATCCTGTCCACGTTGCAGTTCGCCTTGGTGCTGACCGTGGCCGCGATCCCCGTGGCGATGCCCACGGTACTGTCGGTGACCATGGCAGTCGGCGCGCGCCTGCTGGCGAAAAAGGAAGCGATCGTTACCCGGTTGGCCGCTATCGAGGAACTCGCTGGCGTGGACGTGCTGTGCTCGGACAAAACCGGCACCCTGACCCAGAACAAGCTGACGCTGGGCGATCCGTTCAGCGTCAGCGGCATCCCTGCCGGCCAGGTCATCCTCTGCGCCGCACTGGCTTCCCGCGCGGAGGACAAGGACACCATCGACCTGGCCGTGATCGGCGGCCTGAAGAACGATCAAGCCTTGAAGGGCTATCAGGTGGTTCATTTCCAGCCCTTCGACCCGGTGCATAAGCGCACGGAAGCCACCGTGAAAGCCGCGGACGGAAAGCAGTTCTGGGTGGCGAAGGGAGCGCCGCAGGTGATTCTGGCGATGTCGGCCAATGCCGGCGAGGTAAAGTCCGCCGTCGAGACAGCCATCAATGGATTCGCGGCCCGCGGTTTCCGTTCCTTGGGCGTGGCTCGGGCAGATCAGGAAGGCCAATGGCGCTTTCTGGGTGTGTTGCCATTATTCGATCCCCCGCGCGAGCAGGCTAAGGCAACCATCGCCAGCGCCCGGCAGATGGGCGTCGCCGTCAAGATGGTTACGGGCGATCAAGTGGCTATCGCGCGAGAAACTGCCCGGCAACTGGGGATGGGCACGAACATCCTCGATGCCAGCGGATTGGGCGACACCAAGCATCACGAGACGGCGCAGTCGGCGGAGGCGATCGAAAAAGCAGACGGGTTTGCCCAAGTATTCCCCGAACATAAGTTTCACATCGTGGATGTCCTGCAGCAGTGCGGCCACATCGTCGGCATGACCGGCGACGGGGTGAACGATGCCCCCGCGCTGAAGAAAGCCGACTGCGGCATCGCTGTTTCGGGTGCGACGGACGCCGCGCGGGCGGCGGCGTCCATCGTGCTGCTGGCCTCCGGTCTGTCGGTGATCATCGATGCGATCAAGGAGAGCAGGAAAATCTTCCAGCGGATGAACAGCTACGCGATCTACCGCATCGCCGAAACTCTGCGCGTGCTGTTCTTCATGACGCTGGCGATCCTGGTGTTTAACTTCTATCCATTAACGGCGGTGATGATCGTGATGCTGGCGTTGCTCAACGACGGAGCTATCCTGTCCATCGCCTATGACAACGTTCACTACAAAGATAAGCCCGAGGCCTGGAACATGCGCCTGGTGCTGGGGATCGCCACGGTGCTGGGCGTCATCGGGGTCGTGGCTGCGTTTGGTCTGTTCTATCTTGGTGAGCGCGTCTTTCATCTCGACCGTGCGCACATCCAGACCCTGATGTATCTGAAGCTATCCGTGGCCGGGCATCTGACGATTTTCCTGACGCGCACGCGCGGCCCGTTCTGGTCCATACGCCCCGCGCGGGTTCTATGGGTCGCGGTGCTCGGCACGCAGACGGTGGCGACCCTGATTGCAGTTTATGGGCTGTTTATGACGCCTCTGGGCTGGGGCTGGGCAGGGTTCGTTTGGGGCTACGCTCTGGCTTGGGCCCTCGTGAATGACCGCGTGAAGCTGGCGGCATACCGGATATTTGACCCGACCAAAGCCCCCTTGTTGGCCAAGAAGGCGCTCGATCTTAGACCGCGGATCGCCACACTGTCCTATGAGCTCTACGAGCGGGGAGGCCGCCGCGAAGGCCACGCAGGTCAGGACTGGCTTGAGGCGGAGCGCGAGATTCGGAAAGGCTAGGCGAGGGATGACGATGAAGATCGATTCAAAAGATTTCCGTGTGACGCCCGGCGAGAAGGTCCAGCTCAGCCGGTGGCCGACGATTGTGAAGCCCTTTTGCAAGTCCAAGAAGCGGTACCGCGAGCTTCTCGAAGAACACGTCGCGGAGTTGAGTTCCCTGCAACGCCTTCACTACGCGTCCGACCGCTATGCGTTGCTGCTGATCTTTCAGGGGATGGACGCCGCCGGCAAGGACGGGGCCATCCGGCACGTCATGTCCGGAGTCAATCCCCAAGGCTGCCAGGTTTCGAGTTTCAAGCAACCCAGCGCCGAGGAGCTGCAACATGATTTTCTCTGGCGCACGACGCGCCGGCTCCCCGAACGCGGCCACATCGGCATATTCAATCGTTCCTATTACGAGGAAGTGCTGGTTGTGCGGGTGCATCCGGAGATCCTCCGCGGCCAGGGGCTTCCACCAGAGTTACGCGACGAGAAAACCGTCTGGGAGGAGCGGTACCGCTCCATCGTGGACCTGGAGGAGCATCTCCACCGTAACGGCACCCGCATCCTCAAGGTTTTCCTCCACCTGTCCAAGGACGAACAGCGCAAGCGGTTCCTCGAGCGCATCGATGAGCCGGACAAGAACTGGAAATTCAGTCTCGCGGACATTCACGAGAGGAAGTTCTGGAAGCATTATATGGAGGCTTATGAGGCTTGCCTGAGCGCGACCAGCACACCGCACGCCCCCTGGTATGCCGTTCCCGCCGATGATAAGGAGAATGCCCGGTTGATCGTTTCCCAAATTGTCCTTGATACGCTCAAGGGACTTAAAATGGCGTATCCCAGGACCACCGTGAAGCGCCGGCGGGAGTTAGAATCCATCCGTAAGCTGTTGGCGAAGTGAAACTCGCGGCCGGCCGGCTCTTCGCGGCTATTTCGTCCAGCCGGACGGCGGCAGGCAGCTTATGAGAAAGGGAGTCACATGACCTTATCAGTCAGAGCTCTGGCGATCGTATCGGCACTGCTTTGGGGCGGTGGCGTTCTGTTCGTTGGGCTTGTGAACCTGGCGGCGCCCTCTTATGGCGCCGCTTTCCTGCAGTGCGTAAGCTCGGTCTATCCCGGTTTTCATGACACGCGGCATTTCCTCGACGTCTTGGTCGGCACAGGGTATGCCCTCGTTGACGGAGCGGCCGGTGGGTTGCTATTCGGCTGGCTCTACAACTTCTTTAGCGCAGGTTCGCGCGGCGCTTGAGGACGCGGGAGCCGTTTGTTCGTTTACCCGGCTGAGCGTGTCTTCCGGCTCAGCCGGGGATATGATCATTGACGCCGCCCGTGGCCGGATATCTGACGATTTTCCGGAAGCGCACCCGCGTCCGGTCGTAGTCCGTACGCCCCGCGTGGGACGGCTTGTTCAAGCGAGGGCGCTCTCCTCCCCCGATCCGAGCAGGAACACGCAGGACGCCCGCGTCTCGTCCACCATGCGGCGAAGCCGGTCGAAGCCCACTTCGTCCGGCATTCCAAAACTGTTTGGGTCGGCCTGAGGCGCTTGGAACAATTGGTCGGCGAATTCGCCGCGGCGGACGGTCAGGCGAGCATCGTTTGGAATGCGCGCAAGTTCAACCAGACGGATCAGAAACTCCTGCCGCATTGGCGGAACTCGCTGATCCATCCTCAAGCGCCGCGTGATGAGCCTTACGCCGGGACTTTCACCGCGCTGCTAGAATGGAGCCGATCACATCGTTCGGGGGCTCCATGGCAACCACCAGAGTTGGGGAGGGCCGCAATGAGCGGCAGCACGCGGAGGGCAAGCTGTCGGCCAGGGAGCGGATCGAGTTGCTGCTGGACGAAGGCACGTTCGAGGAGCTCGATAAGCTGGTGCGCCATCGCTGCCGTGACTTCGGGATGGACGGCCAGGTGGTGGAAGGCGACGGCTTCCTCACCGGCTGGGGTCTCATCAACAGCCGGTTGACCTACGTGTTCGCGCAGGATTTCACCGTGTTCGGCGGTTCGCTCTCCGAGGCGAACGCACAGAAAATCTGCAAGATCATGGACCTCGCGTTGAAGAACGGCGCCCCCATCGTCGGGCTCAACGACTCCGGAGGCGCTCGAATTCAGGAGGGCGTGCTCTCGCTGGCCGGCTACGCTGACATCTTCCTGCGGAATACGCTCTCCAGTGGCGTGGTCCCGCAGATTTCGGCCATTATGGGGCCCTGCGCCGGCGGCGCGGTGTACTCCCCCGCCATCACCGACCTGGTCTTCATGGTCGACCGCACCAGCTACATGTTCGTCACCGGCCCGGATGTCATCAAGACCGTCACCCACGAGGAGGTGACGAAAGACCAACTCGGCGGCGCGGTCACGCACAACACGCTGAGCGGCGTAGGGCATTTCATCGCTCCCGACGACGGCGAGTGCCTGCGGATGATCCGCGAGCTGCTGACCTACCTGCCGCAGAACAACCGCGAGGACCCGCCGCGCCGGCCCTCGACGGACCCGGTCGACCGCGCCGACCCCGAGCTCGACCGCATGGTTCCCGCCGAATCGAACCAGCCCTATGACATCAAGGACGCGATTGCGCGTATCGTCGATAATGGCGAGTTTTTCGAAGTCCACGAGCACTTCGCGAAGAACATCGTGTGCGGGTTGGCGCGTCTCGATGGGCGTCCAGTGGGGATCGTGGCCAACCAGCCGGCCTATCTCGCGGGCTGCCTCGACATCAATTCGTCGGACAAGGCTGCGCGTTTTGTGCGCTTCTGCGATTGCTTCAACCTTCCGATCGTGACTCTGGAGGATGTGCCCGGTTTCCTCCCCGGCGCCGGGCAGGAGTTCGGCGGAATCATCCGGCACGGCGCGAAGCTGCTGTTTGCCTACGCGGAGGCGACCGTGCCGAAGATCACAGTAATCACGCGCAAGGCGTACGGCGGGGCATACTGCGTCATGGGGTCGAAGCAAATCCGTACGGATATCAACCTCGCCTGGCCGACGGCAGAGATCGCGGTGATGGGGCCGGAGGGCGCAGTGAATATCGTCTACCGCCGTGAGATCGCCGCGTCAGCCGACCCGGACGCGGTGCGGCAGGAGAAAATCGCGGAATTCCGGGAGCGGTTCGCGAACCCCTTCATTGCGGCCGAGCGCGGCTTCATCGATGCCGTCATCGAGCCGCACGAGACGCGCGGTAAAGTGATCCGCGCGCTCCGCATGCTCGAAAACAAAGCGGACACCATGCCCCGCAAAAAGCACGGCAACATGCCGCTGTAGGCCTGCTCGAGAACCGGGCCCTTTCCCCTGTATATTGGTACCGATGAACTGCCCCGGTTGTGGCGCCCCGATGCGGCTGGAAGCCGGCAAGGAATCCCTGAACTGCGAGTACTGCGGGAATGTCTACTTTCCCCAAAAGAACGAGGACGGGGTCCGGGTGCTCGGGGAGCCGTCCGAACTCGCCTGCCCCGTCTGTGCGGTTCCTCTCCTGGCGGCGGCTTTCAACGGCCAGCGCCTTCTATACTGCAACCGCTGCCGCGGGATGCTGATTCAAATGGACGTTTTCGTGACGCTGCTCCACAACCTCCACGCCCATGGCGAGGGCGCGGCCGTGGTGCTCCCGCCTCCGGACCCGAAAGGGCTGGAGCGTCAGACCGACTGCCCGCAATGCCATCACCGCATGGATACGCACTTCTACGCTGGTCCCGGGAACGTCATCATCGACGACTGTTCCCAGTGCCACCTGAACTGGCTGGATTACGGCGAATTGACGCGGATCCTGGATGCAACCGAGAGGGAGCCTATTGATTGACGAAGACGACGTCGGGCCGGACGCGATTCACCAGCCCCGTCTTCACCCAGACGCACGGGCCGCATTCAACCTTCGAGCCCGGCCAGAGACGCTCGATGAGGGCGGGGATTGCATCGAGGTCGTCCGGCAGGTGCTCGGTTGAGATCGCCATGCGCGGCTTGAACCGCGCCACGGTGGATTTTGCCCCTCGCAGGGCGTTCTTTTCGGCGCCTTCGATGTCCATCTTGATGTAATCGACCCGGTCGAGCTTCAGTTCCCCGACCAGCTCGTCGATGGTGGTGAGCGGGACGGTCGGCCCCGGTTCGCTGCCGGGGTACTTCAGGGCGACGCTGTCGCCGCCGGATTGCCCGCCGATTCTCCGGATGACGAGTGTATCGTCGTGGTCCCACACGCCTTTGGGATACAGAATCACCCGGCCCGCCTGGATTTCGCCGGCGAACGTTCTGCGCAGGCATTCCACGTTTTCGGGCGCGGGCTCGATCGCTACGACGCGGCCGGCGCCGGCCTCGAGCGCATGTTGGGTGAAAGCGCCGACGTTGGCTCCGCAGTCGAGCACGACATCTCCGGACCGCACGCCGCGGCCGTGGAACGCGTAGACGTCCTCTTCCTGTTCTCCGAGCACCTCGGCGAGAGCGAGCCGATTGCCGCGCGGGATCCAGAACTTGCGAGCAGGGGTCGCGGCCAGCTCATAGCCCGCGGGGTCGGACTGGTCGAGCGTGATGTCGTCGGAGATTTCTCCGATGCGGTCCCAGAGGCGCTCGAAACCTCCGATGGCGCGCCACGCATCGCCGGCTGAGCAGTGCGCATCGCGAGTCCAGGCGAGGCGGGGGAAGGCGGAGCGGGACGGATCGCGCAGCAGGAAGCTGCCGATGGCCGCCGCAGCAAGTACGAAAACAACCAGGCCCGCTACTGATTTTCTGCTCATTTCTGTAATAATAATACGGCCCAGGCCGGACCGATGCCCGGCGGTTTCCGGCATAGTTCCTGACAACCGCTTCCTCCCCGTCGCGGTTCGGCGGGGCCTCCGGCAGTGCCGGATTGAACGGTAACAGACCGGTGGCGCAGTAAGGGCTGAGGGGGTAAGTCGCCAGGAAACACGAGAGCAGTTGAAGCCCTATTTCTATCGGGTTACTGTAAGGGGCCCGTACCGGCCGCTCGAACAGACCTGCCAGTTGCGGACACTGGTCCGCGAAAGGGCGAGGCGGCAGACCGGATTCGACCCATCGGGAAGAGTCTGGATGAGATGAATGTGTACGTGCACCGCGCGGTAGCAGCTTCCAGTCGCGCCTGGCGGCTTCAGCGGCTCCAAGCAGCATGAACGGCCCTGCAGATATGGCTGCCTTCTGCAGCGGGTAGTTCACCATGCCACCACGCTGGCTGCCCACGGCGGCCGCCACGCAGCACGAGCGCTCCAGCGCGATGAAAGCCATCAGGACGAACAAGCGGTATCCCTCCCTGCGCCACCCATTCAAGCCAGGCGTTGTGCGCGTGGTTGAAGGTCAAGCCAAAGTCGAAAACCCCGTAAGCCGGATACCCGCTCTCGAACCCGCTTGTCTTACAAGGGCGTCACGGTTACCGCGAATATGCCGTTTCTTCTTGCCTGCGCGCGCATGGAAGTTATAGAATTCTAATGCAAAGGAGCTACGTGTGTCTCATGGTGTTTTGCTTCTTGTTGCCGCACTCTCCGTTACCGTCACGTTCGCGGCGAGTCCCTCCAGCGGTCTCGCCGTCGCCAACCGAACCTTCCAAGCCGATAAATCCAGCGTGTTCGGCAATACCACGTTGTTTGGTGGCAGCCTCATCGAAACCGCCGCGCTCTCTTCGGGTTGCGTGCTCCACAACGGCGTCCGCCTGCGCCTCGGTTCGGAATCCCGGGCGCGCGTCCATCCTGACCGCCTCGTGCTGGAAAAAGGACGGACCGGAAGGAGCGCCAGCTCGGGATCCTCCATCGAGGCCCTCGGCCTCCGCATCGCACCCGAGTCTCTTCAATCCCGTCTCGCCGTGACCTATAGTGGCCTTGCGCACGTCCGAATGGCCGCTTTGCTGGGCGGCGCCTGCGTCTCCGGCCTCAGCGGTGTCCTTATCGCTGCTGTGCCCGCCGGAACCGCCGGGTCCCGCCCGGTGATCCGCGTCTTGACGATTCCAGAGCTCGGTAAGGCCGCCAAGCGTGGCGGAGGCTTTTGGCATAGTTCCGAGATGACCGTTCCTGGCGTCGGGTTCGTCGGGGCCGGCGCCACTACCGGCGTCCTGGCCACCCGGTGCCAGCCCAAGCCCACCATGAGCGCTCAGTAGGGTGGAGACTCCGTCCGCCCGCTCTGACCTATGCCATTCAACTGGTACGCCCTGGTGGTCAAGCCCAATCACGAAAAGGCTGTCCTCGCCCACTTGAAAGCCGCCGATTTTGAGGCTTCATTGGCTCTTTACCGTGCCCGCCGCCGCTGGTCGGATCGCATCAAGGAAGTGACCCTGCCCCTCTTCCCCGGCTACGTCTTTTGCCACTTCTCCTACGAAGGCCGCCTAGCCGTCCTGCGCATTCCCGGCGTTCGCTCCATCGTCAGCGCGGGCCCTAATCTCGCGCCGATTCCCGCTCGGGAAATCGCCGCCATCGAGGCCATGGTTCGTTCCGGTCTCCCCGTCCAACCCTGGCCCTTCCTCAAGGTCGGCCAAAAAGTCCGGGTCACTTCCGGCCCTTTGCGAGGCGTTGAGGGAATCCTGGTCGAATTCCGCAAGACCTGGCACGTGATCGTCAGCGTCGAGTTGCTCCAGCGCTCCGTGGCCGCCGAGATCGATCGCGATTCCGTATCCCCCCTTACGTGATTACCATGAGTTCCCCAGGTTTTCTGGTACAAACTCTTGCAGGGTGTGATTACTATCATTAACGCACGACTGGGTAACGGAGGGGTAACGCGGGGTAACATTTAAGTCGCCTAACGGAAAATTCAGCGTAACTGGTCCAGAAACCCCTTGTATTGCACGAGTGGCTGGTGTAGACTCTTTTCGCGCGCTGATCGGCGGTTTTATTGGCGCGGTTGCCGTTTGTTTTTTGGCTAGGTGGTTTCCGTGCGCATTCGATTCTGCGGTTCCTAAGCATTGGGACCCGCAGAGCGTGAGGTTTGCCCCAATGCACCCTCCGCCCTTTTCTTGGCCGCCGGCTTTCGCCTATGCCCAAACTCCCGATCTCCAGCCTGTCGTCCGCTCCGCATGCCGCATCGACGGCGGCCTGAACCCCTCCGAGTTTGCTCGCCACGCCACCATCGATGTCGCCCACTCGCTGATCGCCGGCAACGACTGCCTCCGAAACCAGCTCAGTTCTCTGGGACTAAAGCTCTCCCGCTTGGATTCCTCCGTCGGCGAGCTGGTGAGCACGCTCCGCCGCCCGCGCGGGCAGTAACAAATGGCCTCTGTGATTTTCGGCATCCTCTGCGCCGCTCCGGTGAATTCCCGGTGAAACTGACCTCCTCGCACCAAACTTCCTGCAGAGACGCAGAGGACGCCGAGAACTTCAAGTACATCCGCATACCCCCTTGCGTTCTCAGCCAGGATGCCGGCCAGTACCCACCACCTGGCCACCGAAGTTAAGCTCATCCAGTACGATTCCGTCCTCCGCCCCCTCACCGGGAGATTCCCACTACACCGCAGGGGCAAACCCATTCCAGGCCGAACGTTACCGATACGCGACGGAACGTTACTGAGCCGCCGGCGGCGAGGGCGCATTGCCCTCGAGCGCCGCCCAGGCTCCTCCCGTACATCTCAAGACCAACATCCTGTTCTCTCGCCTCTTCCAGCTCTACACCGACTACACCACCGCCCAGACTGGCAGCGTCCGCAAGGAGGTTGCCTACAACTCCGCCCGCGCTGGCGAACTCGAGGCCGCCCAGGTCTGCACCTGCTGGGATCTGCACACCCCCATTCCGGCCACGCGTACCTCCGCGTTCCTCTTAGGTCCGCGCAGCCTCTGGCGACCATAGGCCGGCTCGTGACTTCCGTGAGAAGGGTCTTCGCCAACAGAGTGGCCGCGCCCCCCGTTCACCCCGCAGCACCAGCCCTCCCGGTGTCCTCTGCGCCTCTGTGATGAAGATCTCGAGCCACAACTCTGACCACCGCATCCCGCTTTCGGTCCCTCACATGAGCGGTGACGAACCAACCGATGTCCGCGAGGCCTTGGTCTCCCAGCGGCTCTCCAGCGTTGGTTCCAACGTCACTGCCTTCGAGCGTGAGTTCGAGCGGCGCATCGGCCTCCCTTCGGTCGCCCTGGCCAGCGGTGCCGCGGCCATCCACATCGGCCTCCGCCTCCTCGGCGTCGGCCCCGGAGACGAGGTCTTCTGCCCCACCTTCACCTCCGCCGCCAGCGCCAACCCTGTCCGCTACCTCGGCGGCGAGCCCGTCTTTCTCGACAGCAGCCACCAGACCTGGAACCTCGATCCGGATCTGCTCGCCGCTGCCCTCCGCGATCGCGCCCGTCTCCACCGGCTTCCCAAGGCCCTGGTCGCCGTCGATCTCTTCGGCCAGTGCGCCGATATGGACCCGATTCTCGAAGCCTGCGCGAAATACGGCATCCCGATCCTTGAAGACGCCGCCGAAGCCCTCGGGGCAACCTACAAGAGCGCTCCCGCCGGCACGCTTGGTCATGTGGGCGCCTTCTCCTTTGGCCGCAACAAGATCATCACCACCACCGGAGGCGGCATGCTCGTCTCGCGCAACCCCGACTGGGTCGATAAAGCCCGTTTCTGGTCCACCCAGGCCCACGCCCGCGGCATCGCCTTCCAGCGGTCCGAGCCCGGCTACAACTGTCGCCTCAGCCACACGCTCGCCGGCATCGGCCGCAGCCAGCTCGAAGTCCTCGATTCAAGGGTCGACCAGCGCCGCGCGATCGCCTTCCGCTACCGCGACGCATTCGCCGATCTCGACGGCATCTCCCTCATGCCCCAGGCGCCTTATGGTCTCCACACCAACTGGCTGAGCTGCTTCCTGATCGATCGGGACCATTACGGATGGGCCCGCGACGACCTGATCCGCGTGCTCGATGCCGCCGGAGTCGAATCCCGGTCCGTCTGGAAGCCCTTGCACCTCCAGCCCCTCTACGCCTCTGCCGAGCGCTACGGCGGAAAAGTTGCCGAAGACATCTCCCGCCGCGGCATCTGTTTCCCCAGTTCCAGCAGCCTCCCGCTCGAGGACCAACTCTACGTGATCAACCAGGTCCGTCAGTGGTTAGGCGCAGCCCCTCTCACCGATCTCGAGAAGGCCCGCAAGAAGCGCAAACGACGCAAAGACCGGGGACCCTCCGGACTGGCCTGCGCGCCACTCCCGCCGCCTCGGACACCGCGAGCGTAGTCCGCGTTTTGGCGCGCCCGGCCACACTCTGAGCGCCCGCACCCTCAGCAACCCTGGCCACGCCCGCTCATCTGGGCCATCCGGGTCTTACGATTCTCCGCGCCCTTTGCGCCTCTCCGGTAACACCGATTGACTGTTACCCGCTTCGGCGGAGCAGGGCCGCTGCGCCGAAGGCCCAATGCCACGCCGCCAAGGGCTCTGCGGTGAAGATCTTGCACAGTGATACAGTCAATCCGGGGCGCGAGTGACCGGGTAGGGATTCGCCCATTCCGCGTTGCGATGACCGCGTGGTCGATGGAGTGCTCCGGCGCCGCCCACTATCCCGCACCTACTACACCCACCATCCCGAGCCCTTAGTTTCATGCTGTCTCATGCTATAATCACTTTCCGGCCGAAGCCGCCGTACGGCGGACGGCGTGGCTCGTGATGTTTCGGGAGCTGGGAATCTGAAGGCCATTGATCCAGAACTAGAACGCGCTGAAGTCGAAGCGGTCCTGGCATCGGAGATGTTCAAGCGCGCGCGCAGCCTGCGCCAGCTCCTATCCTACGTTTGCCAGAAGTATTTCTCCGGCGAAGGGCCGAACATCAGGGAATACAACATCGCGGTTGAAGCGCTCGGGCGCGCCGCCGATTTCGACCCGAACGCCGACACCATCGTGCGGGTGGAGGCTTCCCGGCTCCGCAAGCGGTTGCGGGACTACTACGCGACTGAGGGCGCCGATCATCCGATCCAACTCCTCCTCTCGAATACCGGTTACGCTCCGCAGTTCGTTCCACGGCCGGCCACCGGCGGGCAGCCGCTAGGGCTGGAGACAGACAGAGGCGCCGAGCCCTCGACCCTGCCCCCGGGTGATGGCGCGGCGCCAGAGCGCGCCTGGGGCGGCACGAGAAAGCTGCTCCTTTCGGCACTAGCCGCGGTCCTCGCGCTGGGGACCCTGCTGCTCCTGTTCCTCTTCCGTTCCGGTGAGCCAGCGCGGCGAGCCGGAAAGGCCGCCGCCGGCCAGGCGGCACTTGTTGGCCGGCCTTCGGGAGCGGGCGTGTCCGCCGAAGGCGCGGTTCGGATACTCTGCGGCTACACGAGCTTTCCGTTCGTCGACAGCCTGGGCCGGATGTGGTCCCCCGACCGGTACTACAAGGGTGGAAAAGCCGAGGAATGGCTCGACGATGTCGTGGGCGTCAACGATCCGACCATCTACCGCACCATCCGGGAAGGTTCGCGGTTTCAGTACGACATTCCGCTCAAACCCGGAGTCTATGAGCTGCACCTGCTTTTCGTTGAGAAGCAACTCGGAAAGCCCGACATGCCGAATTACGGAGAAGGCAGCCGGATATTTGACCTCTTTGTCAACGGCGTCCGGCTCCTGACCCATATCGACATTTTTGCGGATGCGGGAGGCGCTAATATTCCCGCCGATAGGGTGTTGAAAGACATCTCACCGGATAAGGACGGCCTTCTGCACCTGGTGTTCTCCAGTAAGGATTATTATTGGCCTTGTGTGAGCGGCATAGAGATTCTGCCGGGAATACCGGGCCGGATGAGACCGGTTCGGATCGCCGCCGCCGCCCCCTCGTACAATGACCGGTCCGGCCAATTCTGGGGTGCGGACCGCTATTTCAGGGGAGGGCGTCCGCTGAAAAAAGTGGTCCCAATACAGGGCACCCGGGATCCGGAGTTGTATTCGAACCAACGCTGGGGCAGTTTCACCTACTCGATTCCAGTTGTGCGTGGGGACAAATACCGGCTCACGTTGAGGTTCGCCGAAACCTTCTACGGCCCTAGTTCCTGGGCCAAAGGCGGAGTCGGCAGCCGACTCTTCGACGTGTACTCGAACGGCGTGGCGCTGCTGCGCGATTTCGACATCTACAAAGCAGCCGGAGGCGAGAACCGTGCCGCCGATCAAGTATTTCACGGCCTGATTCCCAACTGGCAGGGGCGGCTGGTGCTCTCTTTTGTTCCAAGCAACGACAACTATGCGGCCGTCAGTGCCATTGAAGTTGTAGACGAGGGGAAGTAGCAGGATATCTTCGCGGCCCGGGCGCTGGCTACCGTGCGGCAACGAAACTCCAGCCGGCGCTAACGTGTACGGCACAAATCCCCGTGGACCGCAGAGGCCTCGGGGGATCCCGCACGGTCCAGCGGGGCCGCTCTACCTAAACGTAACGCTGCGTACCGCACTGCACTCCTGGCTCATGTCCTAACCAATCTCTGGCAGCAGAAGCCGGTGGGTCTATCGGTGGCCATTTGCTCTGCACTCAAGTTCGCCGCGGAGGCGCGGAAATGGCAGAGAAAAGCGGACTTAGAACAGATTTTCCAAGTTCGAATCTCAACGCCCCCTGCGCTTCCGCGGCGAAGTTCTGAGGTTTGGTTGCGTGTTTACTTGGTTCGGTGAACGTTTCAGTTTTGGCCTGTAACAGATCTATGACCTCCGAAACCCCTCAATCCGTCCCTGACTCCGAACCGTCCCGGGCCCCCTCCCGGCACGAGGGCGGCAGTATCTGCCCGAACTGTGGGGCCCCCAGCGTTCACCGCTCCCATCGTAAGGGCCTCACCGAGCGTCTCCTCTGCCTCACCGGCGCCCGCGTGCGCCGCTGCCATGCCTGTAACGTCCGGTTCGCGCGTCTCTTCCGCTCCACCGTCTACATCGACGACGCCCGCCGCGTCCTCCGCCGCGCCGCGATCCTCTTCCTGACGCTCGCCGGCGCCGCCCTGGTCCTCCTCATGCTCTGGCGCATGAACAAGCAGGCTGCCATCGGCCCCTCCGACGTGCATCTCGAAATCCCCGCTTGACCGCCGCGCCTCATTTCGAGGCCGGATTCGCCCCTACTCTCCAATTCCGCACCGCCAAGCCCGTAAGCGCCGCGGCCGTCCCGAAATTGCTGATCGAAAAACTTCGCATCCCTCCTGCCGTTCTCCGCGCGAACAGCAACTCGCTCACCAGAATCCCTCCCGAAATGGCCGCCTTCAGGGCAACTCCCCGCTCCATGTTGAGCGATCCGTTGCCGTTCTGAAGCAGCGGGTTCGCCTCCATCCCCCCTCGCGACGATATCAGGTCCAGCGTATTCGCCGCTACGAGTGCGGCCACCGACGCCAGCCACAGCCGCTTCGGACTCTTGTGCGCCTCCACCGCTTGACATGGCGTGACAGAACCAATCAGTAGAACCACGAGCAGACACACTCCGGTACTCGTGCTTCGACACCGCATTTTTCACCTCGTTTCCCAACCTGAGTCGGGTCTCATGAACCTTATCGGTTCGGAAAGAGGCTTCTTAGCTTCTTAGTTGAATTCCGAGGGTGAGCTGTGTGGGTGATCCGGTGACAATCGCGGAGCGACCTTCAATTCGAGTACTGGATGTGCTCTCTGCAACCAGCCAGCTTCAGTTCCACCGGCTCCAAGTTATTCGCCCGTTACCGCCTTCCAGGTCTTATCCGGATTAAAGCGGGTGATCTGGCGCGCCAGCGTGGCCGTGGCATCGCCGAGATCTTTTTCGTAGACGACGCCGTGGTGGCTCACCAGGAAGGTCTTGATGCCCGACACGCCATATTCCGCCGGCCAGGCGATCAGCGCGAATCCGCCGATCATCCTGCCCTTAACGACATAATCCAAGGCGCCGCCCTGGGCGTCGGGCCCCTGGGCCTTCAGAATATGGAAGTAGTAGCCGTGATACGGCAACGGCTTCCTGCCCTCCGCGAACAGGGCGGCCGCGGCATCGGTGAAACCCCTGGGCACCAGGCTGCCGGTCTCGCCTTCCCAATACAATCCGTCTTTCTTGCCCGGCGTACTCACGATTTTCTGGGCATACTGAAGTACGCCGTCTCCGTTGCGGTCGCGCGCGGCATACTCCATCTGGGCTTCCACGTAACCGCGGCACACCTCGATGGCCGTCATTTCGTTGCGCCCTATGCGCCGCGCCAGAACTTCCACTCGTCCTGCCGTAGAATCGAAATACCAGTGGTTGTTGTTGCGGACCAATTGGACCGGGAACGGCCAGTCCTGCGGTCCCACGATCAGGGTCGCCCGGTCCGGATTGCCGGGATCCGGCGCGACCTCGATCTTCGCGTGCGCGAGCCCGGCGAAGTGCGCGCGTCCGGCCTTGTCCTCGGCGGCATCGCCGGATTCCACGATGTCCCTGCCCGCGGGTCCGAAAATCTTCAGGAGTGCCGCGGTATCGTTTTGCGCGGCCGCGTTGACTAGCGCCTGGGCCGCTTCCTGCGCGGTTGCGAACGTCTGTTCGGCGGGGTTCTGGCCGGCCTGAACCAACGCCAGTCCTGCCGTGAATAGGGCGGCGCAAAGCAATGCGGTCCGCGTCATCTTCCCCTCCTTCCACCGCCGGCCGGGGCGGACCTGGATGGCGCTGGTCTCTCGGCGGGTGCGCTCCTGGCTGGCCCCATGCTCGAATAGCCGCGATCCGCGTGGGCCCTTGCGGCGGCGCCGCTGTACTCATTGCCGCCGAACACGGTCCGGTTCTGCGCCGGCAGCGTGCTCTGGGGAATCTGGCGGTTGCCGAAGCGTTCGGCAGGTTGGGCTGGCGCACGGCTCAGTTGAAACTCGGACCGCGGCGCGACGTTCTGCCTCACGTCCGCGCGGAAGCGCTGTTCGAGCGCGGCAGTGGCGTAGGGCACCCCGTGCCGGTGCGCCACGTCGTGCGTCCAGACCGCGGTCCCATGCAGGTCGCGGATATTTGCGGTGTTGAAGTTGAACCGGTGGATGAAGGCGTTGTTGACGATGATATTGTGGGTGTCCCATCCGGGATGCCAGCCCCAGCCGCCCCATCCGTGCCATCCGGGGCCGAAGAACAGACCCATCTGGATTCCTCCGTAGAAGCCAAAACCGACCCCGCCGACAATCACGCTGGGGGGCGGCCACCACCACTGCGGATACGGGTACCAGAGCGCCGGGCCCCAGATCCACGCCGGATCGTAACAGGGAACGTAAATCACATCCGGATTGGCCGGCAGGATCTCGACATACGGTTGGCCGTCCTGGTTTTCGGTGACCACATTTTCTTGCGGCGTGGGAGCCAGCTTGCCGGCCTGCTCTGCGCGCTGGCGCATCCGCTGCACGGCGTCCATCACGTCCTGCTGCTGCGACAGGAAGGCATTCCCCAGGTTGGTGGTCCAGGTGATGTCGTCGTTCAAACGCTTCAGCACATCGGGGAAGACCACCAGCGCCTGGATACTCGGATCCCAGTTCTGTTGTTGCGCCGCCTGAGTGAGCGCCGGTCCGGAAAGTCCAGGGTTTTTCTCGATCCACTGCATTGCCTCGACCACCTCCAGTGGATAGGTGGCGGCCACCATGACCTGGCTCAGCAGGGGGTCGGGATAGAGCGCGATGGGCGCCACCAGATCGTCGAGTTGATCGGGAGTCAGTGTCTGGCTGGGCGGCGGCAGTGGCGGAGGATTCTGAGCGAATAGGCTGGGGTCGCCGGACGCCAGCAACAGAAAAGCGGCCAGAACGCCCCCCCGCCGCCTTGATCTCGCGGCAATCAGTTTCGACGGCATGTTGAACCTCCTCAATCGAGGCATCGGCGCCTTCGAGCGCGCGATGTTCAACTACCACAACACTAATGAGTATACGTTTGGGATGGTGCATATCGTTACCGGGCGCCGGTGGAATAATTCTAAAGACAGGATCACCGCTGGCCCGACCCGGTGGCCGAGCCTGGCGTGTGACAGATTCTGTCCGCCGCCCCAAGAATCACCGGAGCACTTCCGGCACACGGCCACTTGCGCGTGCGCCAGGCGTGTCTGAGGATGATACTATGCGATCCAAAACACTCATTTTCTTATTTTCTTATTGAGCTTCGCCGCGGCTCACCCCGGCTGAAGCAGACCAGTTCTGATGATCCCGGGTTGCGCATCGCGGTGGCATCTGCGCTGATAGAATCCGCTCGGGGACAATTCGGAGATGGGCTACGAACCCCCAATTGCAGCCGGCGCCGAGGTGGAAACGACTCATTGGCGCGTTCGCGCGATGGCCGGGACCCAAGAGGTCAGCCCAGCGACGGCGCGCCGCACTTGGAAGAAACACAAGCGGCAGCCGCAGCGGGTGGAGGCGTTCCAGTTCAGCAACGATCCCGACTTTGCCCACAATGTCCACGACGTTGTCGGGCCCTGGGTGAGCCCGCCGGAGGACTCGCCACTTTGCCCGTCGATCATGTTCACTCCCGATCGCCGTTCCGCTCAGGTACTAGTACCTCGACCGCGTGATGCGTTGCTACCGCTCCCTTACGGTCGCGGCTCAGTTACAGGTAGATGCCGCTGCCGTAAAGAAACGGAGTTCACGGTCAAAGACCCGGCTCAGCCGGACGGCACAATGTCGCGCTTTCGCCTCTCAACTCCGAGCGCCGCGCAGTCCGAGTCCACCATTTCGCGGACCAGCACCTCAAAATCGATGGTATGGCGCCAGCCAAGCTTGGCCTGCGCCTTACTGGGATCCCCCAACAGCAGACTCACTTCCGCGGGCCGGTAGAAGTCCGGGTCTACCACCACGTATTTCCGGTAATTCAGGCCGGCATAGTCGAAGGCTATCTGGGCAAATTCCCGCACCGAGTGAGTCTGACCGGTAGCTATTACGTAATCTTCGGGTTCATTCTGTTGGAGCATGAGCCACATCGCACGAACGTATTCCTTCGCATGGCCCCAGTCCCGCTTCGCGTCGAGGTTGCCGAGCCTGAGTTCGTTGGAGCGTCCGGCGAGGATCCGGGCGACCCCGGCGCTGATCTTCCGGGTGACGAACTCGTAGCCCCTGCGAGGGGACTCATGATTGAACAGGATGCCCCCGCACGCATGCAGGTTGTAAGCCTCGCGGTAATTTCGCGTCAGTTCAAAACCCGCCACCTTGCTGATTCCGTAGCTGGAACGTGGATGGAAACGGGTTCGCTCGGACTGAGGAACCTCCTCGGCGCTTCCGAACATCTCGCTCGAGCCCGCGAAGTAGAAGCGGCACCCGGAGCACAGGGTGCGAATCGCCGAAAGCAGAAAATGTGTTCCGTTGATGTTTGTATTCAACGTCGAGAATTCATCATCAAATGAATAGGTCACGAAACTCTGCGCGGCCAAATGGTAGCACTCATCGGGTTGGATACTCGCCACCGCCTGAAAGAGGCTGGGATAACTCTCCATCGACGCCGCGCGCAGGTGCAACTGGCTCCGGATACCGATTAGGCGTGCGAGACGGTTCTCCGGGTCTTCCAGGGCCACCCGGCGCACAATTCCATGCACCTCATAGCCTTTCGACAACAGAAACTCGGCCAGGTAGGAGCCGTCCTGCCCGGTAATGCCCGTAATAAGCGCACGCCTTGGAGCCATCGAGCCATGCTATCAGATCATAAGCCGGCCGAGGCGCCTCTTTCAGTGCGCATGTCGCGGCAACCGGTTTTCGGGGACAAATTCGTCTTGTCTCTACTTCCGATCCGCGCGGATGCTATCCCGCCGCCGCTTCGCTACCCAGCAGAAGTTCGTCCAGTTTGGCGAGCAGTTCCTTCGGACGGATAGGCTTCGAGATGTAGTCGTCCGTGCCGGCCGCTCCGCGATCGTTGCACGCAACCTACCGCTACCACTGTGTCACCCTGTCGGCCGCATTGAGGTGGTACAACTCCGGCTGGCCCTCATAATGCCCCTGCTGCCCCGTGTCCGGCGCGCAGATACCCGGGCTTCCCTTTGGGGTCCGGCCGGCGCTGTTCGCCGAGCGATACCCGGCGCGCCTGCGTGTGTTCGACGCGCACCCGGATCCTGCGGTACCCCGCCGAAGCGCACAGACTGTAAATATGCGAAGCCGAGATCCCTGCCAGCCGCCGATGGGCCGGGTTGCCGTACGCCTGGAACTCTCGCTGGAGAATGTGCCGCACCGCCGGCCCGGACAGATCTTCGTGAGCCGCATCGACGGACGCCAGCAGCGCCACGTCCTGTTCCGTGTGGCGGGCCGGGAAGCCCGGCCGGCGCGCCGGCTTGTGCACCACCCGCCGCGTTCGCAGACAGCGCGCGATCAGCTGCGTGAGTTGCGCCCGGCTGAATCCGCTGAGCTTCGCCAGTAACCGCCGGATGTTCCTTTCCTGCTCTTCTTCAACCGCCGGTAGCCCTGCGTCCGCAGGACTCGCTCGATCAGTTCGTAGCCGCCTCCTTGCTCGGAGTTTCCCATCTTCACGCCGCCGTTGCTCTCGAGGAACTCTCTCATCTCGCTCAACGTGAGCTTTTCCAGGTCCTCCATTCGGAATGTCGTTCATACGCAGCATCGTGTAACGGCCTCGTGTTTTCAGGCTTACCCCGCCTTGGAATCAAACTGCCGGTTCCGCCTCATCTCGCATTGGAAACGAACTCTTGGTTCAGGCGCATCATGCGTTGAACAATTCTGCGCCTTGCAACCTTTTATTCCAGTAGATACGATAAGCTGCGGTTGTACCCGCGAACAGGATGGGAGACCGAACCATGAACGATACGAACACCACGCGCCGCCGCTTTGTGGGAAGCTCGCTCGCGGGCGTTGCCGCGCCGATGGCGCTTAGGGCGATGCCGCGGGGGTTTGAGCAGTCCGGGAAACCCGTTACCGTCGGCATCATCGGCGCCGGCATACGCGGTCTGGAGCTGATGCAGGCGGTGCTCGATGCAGGCGGCAGGGTCGCGGTCGTGTGCGACCTCTACGACGGCCATTTTCGCCGTGCGCAGGAGATTCAGCCAAACACGCCTACGACGCGCGACTACCTCGAGGTGATGCATCGCCACGACCTCGATGCGGTGGTTGTCGCCACGCCGGACCACTGGCACGCACCCGTCGCCATCGGCGCCATGAAATCCGGCAAGGACGTCTATTGCGAGAAGCCGATGACCCACACCATTCCGGAGGCGGTCGAGATGGCGCGAGTGTCAAGGGATACCGGCCGCATCGTGCAGGTCGGAAGCCAAAGTCTGAGCATGGAGTCCACGCAAAAAGCCAAGCAGTGGTTCGACGCGGGCGCAATCGGTTCGGTGTTTATGGTCCAGTGCTCGATCTATCGCGCGAACGCCATCGGCGCGTGGCGCTATCCGGTGCCGCCGGATGCGTCGCCGAAGACCGTGGATTGGGACCGGTTTCTGGGAAACGCTCCCAAGCGCCCGTTCGACGCGGCGCGGTTCTTTCAGTTCCGAAACTGGTGGGACTACGGAACCGGCATCGCGGGGGACGAATACGTTCATCTGCTCTCGCGGGTCCACTACGTCATGAATGCGCAGTACCCGCTCAGCGCCTCCGCCAGCGGCGGTCTGTACAAGTGGAAGGGCGATCGGGATGTGCCGGATATCCACAACACGCTCTACGACTACGGCAACTTCCAGGTGCAGGTCAGCGCGAACCTGGCCTCGAACTGGGAGGGTGGCGAGATCGTGCGCTTCCTGGGCGACCAGGGGACCATCGAACTGAACGAGGACGGGATTGCCCGGCTGATTCCCTACAACCCGGTCGAGGACTATTCGTATCCCCTGGAGTCATGGCCGAAGGACCTTAAAGAGCGCTTCATCGAGGAGCATAAGAACGATCCGCTGGCCGACATCGGCGCCGCAAAGGATCAGCCGAAGAAGAGTCCCGAAGAATTCCGGCAACAGGCCGAGGGTACGACGGACCACTTCCGCAATTTCTTCGCCTGCGTCCGCACCCGGAAGCAGCCGGTCGAGCACGTGCAATTCGGCTGCGGCACGGCGGTTGCCTGCCACATGGCGAACCTTTCCTACAAGCAGGGAAAACGAGTGTTCTGGGACGCGGAAAAGCTCACCGTGGGCGTAAAGGGCTAGCCGAGGGTTCGATCATGGACGACTTCCCCGAATTCATGAAGCATCCGGCCAGCCGAATCTCGAAAACCAATCAGGCGACTCCAGGAGTAGAGGGTTATGTATTCGACGGGGCGGACGGGGGCCAGATGGCGTTTTGGACCTGCCGTGAGGCAGCGCCATCCGCCGCACACGCCCACGACTACGACGAATACATGCTCGTTGTGCAAGGCTGCTATACCCTGATCATCGACGGAGCCCGGATTCCAGTCCAGGCCGGACAAGAATACTTCATCCCGCGAGGTGTCCCGCACAGTGGGGAGGTTCTGGCTGGGACCAGGACGATCCACGCATTCGGCGGCCACAGGGCAGACCGCGTTGTGAATAGCGGGTGATGATGTCTCGGTCCTCCGCGCCGTTGCGGTGAGAATCAGTTCTCGGGGCAGAGACTGATTTCCAGTTCCTTGGCGACGCGGGCGATGGCGTCCACCAACCGGTCGACGTGGGCGTCCGTGTGCGCCGCCGTGCAGGAAATGCGCAGCAGATTCTGGGTCGCCGCCGGGCGCAGCACCGGGTTCACGTAAATGTCGTGCTCGAGCAGGCCTTTGCACAACCGGCACAGATCGATCTCGTTCGGAACCACCACCGGAACGATCGGCGTTTCGCCATCCAGCACCCAGTAGCCGCGGGAGCGCAATTCGTTGCGCAGTCTCCGGGCGGTCGCCACCAGGCGGCTCCGCCGCTCGGGTTCCTCGCGCATCACGTCGACCGCGGCGTTGACGGCGGCAACCGAAGCCGGAGCCAGCGCGGCGGAAAAAACGTAGGGCCGGGCCGTGTGCTTCAGGTAATCGACCGCCGCTCTGCTCGAGGCGATAAAGCCGCCCACGGAGGCCAGCGATTTCGAGAACGTCCCCATCACGATATCGACGTCGTCTAGAACGCCGAAGTGCTCGGCCGCGCCGGCGCCCGTAGCTCCGAGCACGCCGATGCCGTGGGCCTCATCGACGTAGACCCGCGCATCGTACAACTTCGCGAGCTTCACCAGGCCCGGGAGTTCGGCCAGGTCGCCTTCCATGCTGAAAACTCCCTCGGAAACGATCAGCACGTTCTCCTCGGGGGAACAATTCTGCAGACAGTGCTCGAGGTGAGCCAGGTCGTTGTGGCGGAACCGGACCGTGCGAGCAGGCGAGCGCAGGGCCCCCTCGAGCAGGCTGGCGTGCATCGTGTGATCGCACAACAGCACGTCGCCGGTGTCGGTGATGGCGGATAGAGCGGCGTAGTTGGCCTGGAAGCCCGTGCCGAAGATCATGGCCGCTTCCTTGCGCACCAGCGCGGCGAGCTTCTCTTCCACCTGGATGTGCAGATCGAGCGTGCCGTTCAGCAGACGCGAGCCGCTGCATCCGCTGCCGTAGCGGCGCACGGCAGCCTCGGCGGCGGCCTTCACCTTCGGATGGGTGGTCAACCCCAGGTAATCGTTCGATCCGAACATCAGGACCTTGCGGTCGCGCAGGCGGATTTCGCCCGGTCCGCACCCTTCATGCCCGCCGAAGACCTCGAACCAGATGTAAAGCCCGGCCTCCTGCATGTCGCGCGGACGCGTGAATCCGCGGCACTTGTCGAATAAATCGTTGCTGCGTTTGGCCTTCCTGCCATGGACGGTAGAAGGGGAGGATGAGCTGCGCATGATCAGTTCCATTCGTAAATGCGATAGGTTTTGTACCGCTTGCCGCCGAACGCTGTAATTGAGCGGTTCATCAGCTTGTTGTCTTCCAGAACCCAAGACATCTCGCAGTCCCGGTAGCCGAGCCGCTTCGCATGACGGAATAGTTCCGCGTAGAAGCCCGCTGCCACACCGACGGTCCGATACTCCTCGAGAACGCCAAGCACCAGAACGCGCACACTTCGGACTGACCGTTTATGATACAAGATTTTGAACAGTCCTACAGGAAATAATCGCCCCTTGGCGGGCTTCAGAGCCCGGTTGATGTCTGGCAGGGCCAGTGCAAAGCCGACCACACGGTCCTTCACTTCGCCCAGCAGCACGAAGCCGGGGTCGAGGATCGATTTCATGTCCTTGGCCATGAACAAAAATTCATCACTCGTCATCGGGACGAAGCCCCAGTTCCGGCTCCAGGCGGAGTTGTAGACCTGCCATACCTTATCGACATCTTCCCAAAACGCCTTCACGTTGATGGCGCGGATGCGGACGTGATCGCTCTTGGCGGAACGCTCGGCGACACGCTCGACGCGCTCCGCCGCCATTTTATCTGTAAGCATGTAGTAAGCGTAAAGATCTTTGGCTTTGCGGGGCCCGGCCTGCTGTACGAGGGTGTCGTAGTAGGGCGGATTGTACGGCATCATGACTTGCGGGCTGGAGTCGAAGCCCTCGACCAGCATGCCGCATTCGTAATTCGTGGACGGGTTTACGGGGCCGCGGATGACTTCGGCCCCGCGAGCGTGAAGCCACTCGCGAGCGGCGTCGAGCAATCCCGCAGCCACCTGCTGGTCGTTGACGGATTCGAAGAAGCCGAAGAAGCCGGCCTGCTCCTGGTGAAATTCGTTATGTTTGCGGTTGTGGATGGCGGCGATCCGCCCAACCACATTGCCGTTCCGCCGGGCCAGGAAGCACCGCATTTCGGACTCCCGGTAGAACGGATGTTTGCGCTGGTCGAGGAGTTCTTTGACCGCGATACGCAGCGGCGGTACCCAGAATGGGTCGTCACGGTAAAGGGAATAGGGGAAGTCGATGAACTGACGTGAGCCCGGTTTGTCCTGTACAGGATTGATTTCGAGTCCGCTCAATTTTCCTCTTTTTTCAGGGGCACCCGGCCTTCGAAACCCGCAATAGCGGGGCCGCTGCCCGGCTCGCTCACGGCTTTGGCTGAGCCGTAAAGCCCCGGCGCGGCAGCCAGGACCACGGCTGCCAGGATAACGCCCGCGAGCACGTCAACCGTGTAATGATACCGCAGGTAGACGGTCGCGAGAATGATCAACAGGGAGTAAACGCAGTAGGCGCCGAATAGTTTCATCGATATACGCCGGCTGCCCCAGCATGCGATCAGCGTGAGTTCCGTGTGACCGCTCGGGAAGCAGTCATAGTGCGCCGATTCAAGCCGGTCCAGGATGCGCTGCATCGGCTCGAAAAGCCACACGCCGAATAGCTTAAAATGCTGCAGATGCGCTAGAAAGAACCTCGGGCCGCGAACCGGCACCAGAAAGTACCCGGCGTAGGACGCCAGGAACCCGAGCGCTACGACAAATGCATAATACCGAAACTCGGGATACCTGCGCTGGAGCCACAGTACGGCCGCAACCATAAGTATGCAAGGCACGAAGAGCGTGTAGGCGAACTGGAGAAACTCGGTCAACCAGGGGTTATGCAGCCGCTCGAGCCAGACGGTGGGATAGGCCCCCCAAATCCGGTGATCGAGTTGGGCCATTTCGGCATCGAAGTCCGCTTTCCGGATCGCGTGGATCAGGATCGACATTTCCTTGTAGCAAAGCCCCACATACACCAGCGGATACCAGTGGCGAAAGACAGCCTGGAGCTTCGGCGCCGGGGAGGGCCTCCCGGCTGCCGCGGCGATCAGCAAAATGCCTGCGGCGTGGACGCCCAGCAGCAGGCCGGCGTCCGGAACCTGGCGGAAATAGAGGGCGATCAGAATCGTCGCCGCCGCCAGGTAGCCGGTGATCAGCCGGTCCACCGGCCACCAGCCCGTGGGAGCGCCCGCCGGGGCTTCGGGCCGCCCGGCAGGAGAACTCAGAACGTCAACCATCCCGCATCCTTATACCACGCCAAGGTCTCACGGATTCCTGCCTCGAGCGACCGGACGCCGCACCACCCCAGCTCTTCGCGCGCTCTCGACGGATCGCAGGTCCAGAACCGGCACTTGGCTTCGAGCACCTTCTGACGCGAGAGAATGCCGGGCTTGCCCCGCAGCCCGGAGGCGATTTCCGCGCACCAGCCGGCGGCATACGCCGCGCTCGCGGGCGCACGCACGAACCGCACGGACCGGCCCATCGCCACGGCGGCGGCCTGGGCGAATCCCCTCCACGAAACGGGCTCCGGATTCGAGATGAAGTACGTCCTGCCGAGGGCGGTGTCGCGGCAGCCGGCGGCTAACAGAGCCTCGACCAGGTCCTTGACGTGAATGTAGCTGAAGTACGCCTCCTGGCTGCCGATCAGGACCATAACGCCCTTCGCGACCGAGCGGAAGACTTCAAAAACGTCCGTATCCCGCTGGCCGTAAACGACCGGTGGCCGGACGATCACCGTGCGCGGCGCGAGCGCCGAGGCGCGCACGGCCTCCTCCGCCGCCAGCTTGGAACGGCCGTACCAGGTGAGCGGGCGGGATGGGGCGTCCTCATTCAAAGGCGTTCCATCCGGGCTCGGACCCACGGCCGCGAGGCTGCTGACATGGACCATCCGCTCGGGCGGCGCGGGGCTTTGCTCGCACGCCCGTAGGAGGCTTTCGGTGCCGCGGAAATTCCCGTCGTAGTAGGCCTTCTCCGAACCCGCCTTGGTGACTCCGGCCAGGTGGAAGACGAGATCCGCTCCACCCACTGCTTCCGCCACTCCCGCACCGGTCGCGATGTCGCCGTAGGCTAGCTCGATGCCGGGGGGCAGGTACCGGAGCGAGCTGGTCCGGCGGACGAGGCAGCGCACGCGCACCCCTAGCTCGATCAGACGCTCGGCCAGGTGGCTTCCGACGAAGCCGGTCGCGCCGGTAACAAGAGCGAGCTTACAGGCAGTAGCGCTCACGGGGCGAAGAACTAGTTTACGGCGTTCCGGAAGGCCACGTCGGAGAAATAGCTCTCGGCGAAGGTGCCGGTGTGCTGGGAATTGATCTGGATGCGGATGCCCTTCACGTGCTGAGCGGGTTTATGGCCAAACACCTGTTCGTAGTCGGCCGATACGTTCCGGACCTCCGGTATCCATCGGTTCAGGTCGGCCGGACCCGAGCGGCACACGAAGGCGAAGACGTGGACAAAGGGGATCACGCTGACACTCTGGACCGTATTGGCCGGAGCGGTGGAGTCCCAGATATAGTCCAGGATACGGCGGTCGGCGAAGGCGACGATGAGCTGTGCGGCCTGATCGTCCGTGGAGGCGTTGCGCAGGTCGCCGCCCCGCGGCAGCTCGGTTACCTTCCACTTCCAGGTAAGGTAGGGAAACTGCGCGGGATCGACGTCCTCCGCGTGCTCGATCGAATAAGAGGACGAGCGGCTCTTCAGGTGCAGAACACCGCCCTGAGCGTCATGAATGACGCTGGCGTCGGGGTTTCCGTGGACCACTTTGATTCGCCAGCCGTCCGGCAGGCGCCCTGGCTGTACGATTCGGCTATCGAAAACCAGCAGAGCGAGCGGCGCGCTTCGGGCCAGAAAAAGGGCGAGAAAGAACCCAACGCAAACGAATAGCAACCTTCGCAAAAAGATCCTCCCACCGCATCGGGAACTGAAGTGGAGCGCGCCGAGGCGAGCGCCCCCAACTTCCACCTTCTACCTACTATACGAGGTCCGGCCGCCGTCCCGCAAAATGAGTCAGGCCGAGATTTTCTTCATGAGCCAGGCCATGTTCCGGCCGAGAGTATGCATGGTGGCGATGCCCTCGGCGTCGTTCTCCACCTGTCCCTTTTCGTGGCCGATGGCGATGTTCCAGTAGGACGATCCGGGCACGATCATTTCGCTGACCAGGAAGAAGTGGTTGAGGGTGTCGAAGGCGTGGATCGCTCCCGCTCTCCGGACCGCGACGACCGCGGCGCCGGCCTTATAACGGAACATGCCGCCGTTGGCTTTGCCGACGAGACAGGCGCGATCGATGAGCGCTTTGATTTCGGGCGAGACGTCGGTGACGTAGGTCGGCGAGCCGAGGAGGATGCCGTCGGCGGCGGCCATCTTGTCGATGCACTCGTTCCCGAAGTCGTTCTTCTGCGCGCAGCGGCGGTCCTTCCGGGCGGAGCACTCGCGGCACGCCAGGCAGCCGTGGATCGTCTGGCCGCTGAGCTGGACCAGCTCGGTCTCGATGCCTTCCTTTTCCAGCTCGCGGAAAACGTGCCGGAGGAGGATCGCCGTGTTTCCGTCCCGGCGCGCACTTCCATTGAACGCGACAACTTTCATAAGCTTTCAGTTGTAAGCCCGGAGAGCGCTTGAACGCAAGGCCTTACGGAACGATCTCGAATGCTTCAGCGAGACAATCCTCGTGGCGCACGCTGATATCGCTCCACCCCGAGGCGAACCTGCCCGCCGACTGGATGGCGCCTTCGATCCACTGCTGTTCGTCGCGAAGCAATCACTACCAGGCCCAGCATGGTAGCATTGGGAACCGGAAGACGAACATGACGAATCATGTTGGAGCAATCTGGGCGATATTTTCTATGCTGGTTGCCGCAATCTTCTCCGTGAGCTTGAGCGTGGTTGTTCGAAGGCGCAGGCTCGGGCGTTAAAGTAGGCGTCAGAGCCGCATAGAAATACCCCATGGAAAGCGCCGGACGCGCTGAAGCGCCCGGCGCTTTCAGGTAGCTGAGACTGGTCTACTCCGCCTCGAACGACTCGAGATCGGCCGGTGGTGCGTCGGTCTCCGACAGGCCGCCCGAGTAGTGGAGGCGGGTCTCGTCGGCGTAACCCTCCAGCCCGTCGGCCACCGCCAGTTCGGTTTCCGGGACCAGTTCTTCCTCAATCTCCTCGCCGGCGATCTTCACCCGGCGGTAATACTCCATGCCGGTGCCCGCGGGGATCAGGCGGCCCATGATGACGTTTTCCTTGAGGCCGCGCAGGTAGTCCACCTTGCCGTTGATGGCGGCTTCGGTGAGCACGCGGGTGGTCTCCTGGAAGGACGCCGCGGAAATGAACGAATCGGTCGATAGCGATGCCTTGGTGATGCCCAGCAGTACGGCCTTGCCCTGCGCCGGACGCGCCCCGGCGTTGATCACCCGGTCGTTTTCCTCCCGGAACTTGAACTTGTCCACCACCTCTTCGGGAAGGAATTCGGTGTCGCCGATGTCCTCGACCTTCACCCAGCGCATCATCTGGCGAACGATGGTCTCCAGGTGCTTGTCGTTAATGTTGACGCCCTGCAGCCGGTAGACTTCCTGCACCTCGTTAACGAGGTACTTTTGCAGTTCCGTCTCGCCGAGGACATCCAGGATGTCGTGCGGATTGCGCGGACCGTCCATCAGCGGATCGCCGGCCTTGACGCGCTCGCCTTCCTGCACGTTGATGTGCACGCCGCGCGGCATCATGTACTCGCGCTCCTGGCCGTCGTCGCCGCGGATAATCACCTTGCGGAGGCCCTTCACCACGTCGCCGTACTTGGCCACGCCGTTGATCTCGGCGATGACCGCGGTTTCCCGCGGCTTGCGGGCTTCGAACAACTCCACCACGCGCGGCAGGCCGCCCGTAATGTCCTTGGTCTTGGTGGTGGCGCGCGGGATCTTGGCCAGCACGTCGCCGGCGTGCACTTCCTCGCCTTCCTTCACCGTCAGGTGGGCGTGCGTGGGCATGAGGTAGCGCTTGTCGTCGCCGCGGCTGCCGCCGGTCGGGCGCACGATCAGGGTCGGCATGCGCTTCTCGTCGGGCGAGTCGGTGACCACCCAGTGCGACATGCCGGTGATTTCATCCATCTGCTCCTGCAGCGTGAGGCCGTCGATGAGGTCCTTGAAGTGGACCACGCCGCTGACCTCGGTCAGGATCGAGAAAGTGTACGGGTCCCATTCGACCAGGACGTCGTTCGCCTTCACCTTGGCTCCGTTCTCGACGCGGAGCCTGGCGCCGTAAACGACCTGGTAGCGCTCTTTCTCGCGGCCCTTGTCGTCCACCACGGCCAGGATGCCGTTGCGGTTCATCGCAATCAATTCGCCCAGCTTATTGCGGACGGTGGTGACGTTGATGTATTTGGCGAAACCGGCGGACTTGGTGTCCTGGGTGGACTGCTCGCTGACCCGGGTCGCCGTGCCGCCGATGTGGAACGTGCGCATGGTGAGCTGCGTGCCAGGCTCGCCGATCGATTGCGCCGCGATGACGCCCACGGCCTCGCCGCGCTCGACCATCCGTCCGGTCGCCAGGTTGCGCCCGTAGCAGAGCTGGCAGACGCCGCGCTTGGATTCGCAGGTCAGCACGGAGCGGATCTTTACCCGCTCGATTCCGGCCGCCTGTATGGCCGCCGCCAGCTCCTCGGTGACTTCCTCGTTGACGCCGACGATCTTGTTGCCTTCGTAGTCGAGCTGATCCTCCAGCACCACGCGGCCGACGATGCGGTCGCGCAGGGCCTCGATAATCTCGCCCGATTCGACGATGGGCTCGACGTAGATGCCGTTGGTGGTGCCGCAGTCGTCCTCGGTGACGATTACGTCCTGCGCCACGTCCACCAGGCGCCGCGTCAGGTAGCCGGAATCGGCCGTCTTCAGGGCCGTGTCCGCCAGGCCTTTGCGCGCGCCGTGCGTGGAGATGAAGTACTGCAGCACGTTCAGGCCTTCGCGGAAGTTGGCCGTAATCGGGGTCTCGATGATATCGCCGGACGGCTTGGCCATCAGCCCTCGCATGCCGGAGAGCTGGCGGATCTGCTGCTTGGAGCCGCGGGCTCCGGAATCCGCCATGATGTAAATCGGGTTCAGGTAGCGGCCGGTCCGGTCGTCCTCTTCCATCACCTTGAACATTTCTTCGGAGACGCGCTCGGTGACCTTGGACCAGATTTCGATGATCTTGTTCAGGCGCTCGCCGTTGGTGATGGCGCCTTCGGTGTATTGGCTTTGGACGGCGATGACATCGCGCTCGGCTTCCTTCACCAGCGCGGGCTTGGACTGCGGAACCACCATGTCGTCGATGCCGATGGAGATGCCGGCGCGGGTGGCGTAGTTGAACCCCAGCTCCTTCACCTTGTCGAGCATTTGCACCGTGGTCGGGAGTCCGAAGCGCAGATAGCAGTACTGCACCATCTGGGTGAGGCCCTTCTTCTTGAGCAGGCCGTTGACGAACGGCATGTCCTCAGGCAGGGCGTCGTTGAGAATCACGCGGCCGACCGTCGTGTCCATGTACTGCTTGTTGAACTCGATCGGCTCGGTGTGCAGAATGTTCTGGTTGTCGAAGGCGTGCGCCAGGTCGATCACTTTGCCGGTGTAGCGCAGCTTGATGGGGCTGAGCGTCTCCACCTCGCCCATTTCGAGCGCGATCAGAACGTCCTCGTTCGAGGCGAACGTCCGGCCTTCGCCCTTGGTGCCCGGCCGCGCCTTGGTGAGGTAATAGAGGCCGAGAACCATGTCCTGGGTAGGAACGGCGATCGGCGAGCCGTGCGCCGGCGAAAGGATGTTGTTGGCCGCCAGCATCAGCGTCGCCGCTTCAATCTGGGCCTCCGGAGAAAGCGGGATGTGCACCGCCATCTGGTCGCCGTCGAAGTCCGCGTTGAACGCCGTGCAAACCAGCGGGTGAATCTTGATCGCCTTCCCTTCGACCAGCACCGGCTCAAAGGCCTGGATACCGAGGCGGTGCAGCGTGGGGGCGCGGTTCAGCATGATGGGGTGGTCTTTGATGACCTCTTCGAGGATGTCCCACACCACCGGGTCCTGCTGTTCGACCAGCTCCTTGGCCTGCTTGATGGTGGTGCAGTGGCCGCGCTGTTCCAGACGGTGGTAGATGAACGGCTTGAACAGCTCGAGCGCCATCTTCTTCGGCAGGCCGCACTGGCGCAGCTTCAGCTCGGGGCCGACCACGATCACCGAGCGTCCGGAGTAATCCACGCGCTTCCCAAGAAGGTTCTGGCGGAAGCGGCCCTGCTTGCCTTTCAGATTGTCGGAAAGAGATTTGAGCGGGCGGTTGTTGGCGCCGCGCAGCACACGGCCGCGGCGGCCGTTGTCGAACAGCGCATCAACGGCTTCCTGAAGCATCCGCTTCTCGTTGCGGACGATCACGTCGGGCGCGTGCAGCTCGATGAGCTTCTTGAGGCGGTTGTTCCGATTGATGACGCGCCGGTAGAGGTCGTTCAGGTCGGAGGTGGCGAACCGGCCGCCGTCGAGCGGCACCAGCGGACGCAGCTCGGGCGGAATCACCGGAATCACGTCCAGGATCATCCACTCGGGTTTGTTGCCCGACTTGCGGAACGATTCGGTCACGCGCAGCCGCTTGGCGTACTTCAGCTTTTTCTGCTGCGACAGCTCGGTCTTCATCCGTTCCCGGATTTCCAGGCTGAGGGCCTCGACATCCACCTTCTTCAGCAGTTCCTTGATGCCTTCGGCGCCCATCATGGCGACGAACTTGCCGGGGAATTCCTGGTCCAACTGGCGCTTGCGTTCGTCGCTAATCACCTCGGCCTTGGCGAGGTTCGGCACTTCGCCGGGATCGACCACCACGTAGGCCTCGAAATAGAGGACGCGCTCCAGTTCCCGCAGGGTGATGTCGAGCAGGTAACCGATGCGGCTCGGCAGCCCTTTGAAGAACCAGACGTGCGAGCAGGGGCTGGCCAGCTCGATGTGCCCGAGCCTCTCGCGCCGGACGCGCGAGAGCGTGACCTCGACGCCGCACTTGTCGCAGATGACGCCGCGGTGCTTCATGCGCTTATACTTGCCGCACAGGCACTCCCAGTCCGCTATGGGCCCGAAGATCCGCGCGCAGAACAGGCCGTCGCGCTCCGGCTTGAAAGTGCGGTAGTTAATCGTCTCCGGCTTGGTGACTTCCCCGTGAGACCAGCTACGGATCTTTTCGGGGGAAGCGAGGCTGATTCGAATCGAATCAAAGTCCGCGATCAAGTTGGCTCTGTCGTACGGAGAGGATCGGTACAAGGTTGTTTCTCCTATATAAATCCCTGGTTGTTGGATACCGGGAACCGGCCGTGACCGCCGCCCGATACCCGCCAGCCGCCTTTAGTCCGCTGCCAGCGCGGTGTCCATCAGCTCGCGCGGTTTCTTCATCAGCTCCACGTCCAGGCACAGGGACTGGAGCTCTCGAATAAGAACGTTGAAGGACTCGGGCACGCCGGGCTCGGCGGCCGCTTCGCCCTTCACAATCGCTTCGTAGATCTTGGCGCGTCCGTAGACGTCGTCGGATTTCGCGGTCAGCAGCTCCTGCAGGATGTAGGCCGCGCCGTACGCTTCGAGCGCCCAGACTTCCATTTCGCCAAAACGCTGGCCGCCGAACTGGGCCTTGCCGCCGAGCGGCTGCTGCGTGATCAGCGAGTACGGGCCGATCGACCGGGCGTGGATCTTGTCGTCCACCAGGTGGGAGAGCTTCAGCATGTAAATGTAGCCCACCGTCACCGGCTGCTCGAACGGAAGCCCTCCCAGGCCGTCGTTCAGCTTCACCTTGCCGGAACCAGGCAGCTCCGCTTCGCTCAGCGCCTTCTTGATGTCGCGTTCGGTCGCCCCGTCGAATACCGGCGTCGAGAAAAACCGGTCCAGCTTGGCCGCCGCCCAGCCAAGGTGGGTCTCGAGAATCTGCCCCACGTTCATGCGCGAAGGAACGCCGAGCGGATTCAGCACGATTTCCACGGGCGTGCCGTCGGGCAGGTAAGGCATGTCTTCTTCGGGAACGATCCGCGCGATCACCCCCTTGTTGCCGTGCCGTCCGGCCATCTTGTCGCCCACCGAGAGCTTGCGCTTCATCGCGATGTAGCACTTGACCAGGCGGATCACGCCGGGCGGCAGCTCGTCGCCCTTCTTGAGCTTCGCGATCTTCTCTTCGGTGATTTTTTCGAGCACGGCGATCTGCCGCGAGGTCATCTCCTCGATCTCGTCGATCTGCTCGTTCAGCCGCGGGTCCTTTTCCTTGAGCTTCATGCGCTTCAGATCGCGGGCGCGCAGCTTTTCGATGTTTTCCCGGGTCAAATCGGCGCCCTTGGCCAGCAGGCGCTTGTTGGTCTTCTCGTCGTGCAGGTCGGCCTGGAGCTGCTTGCCTTCGAGCAGGCCCGCCAGGCGCTTGGCGCGCTCGTCGTTCAGAATTCGCTTCTCGTCCTCGAGGTTGCGCCGCAGCTTGTCTTCCTGCTGCTGCATGATGGCCTTCGAGCGCTCGTCGAGCTCGGCCCCCTTGCGGGAGAACACCTTGCAATCGACGATCGTGCCTTCGATGCCGGGCGGACAGTAGAGCGACGCGTCCTTGACGTCCCCGGCCTTCTCGCCGAAGATCGCGCGCAGCAGTTTCTCTTCCGGAGTGAGCTGGGTTTCGCCCTTCGGCGTGACCTTGCCCACCAGGATGTCGCCCGGTTTGACGGTGGCGCCGATGCGGATGATGCCGCTGTCGTCCAGGTTCCGCAGGAACGATTCGGCGATGTTCGGTATGTCGCGGGTGATCTCTTCCGGCCCGAGCTTGGTGTCGCGGGCTTCGATCTCGAACTCTTCGATATGGATCGACGTGTAGTAGTCGTCCTTCACCAGGCGCTCGCTGACCACGATGGCGTCTTCAAAGTTATATCCGCGCCAGGGCATGAACGCCACCAGCACGTTGCGGCCGAGCGCCAGCTCGCCCTTATCCGTGCATGGGCCGTCGGCCAGCACCTCGCCTTTCCGCACCCGCTGGCCGTGCTTCACGATCGGCTTCTGGCTGATGCAGGTGTTCTGGTTCGAGCGCTTGAACTTGGTCAGCGTGTAAATGTCGGCGCCCACTTCGCGGGAAAGCTGCCCTTCGTGGACGTTGCCCTCGACGCGGACGATGATCCGCTCGGAGTCCACCGAATCCACCACGCCCGCGCGCTTGCAGATCACCACCGCGCCGGAATCGCGCGCCGTGACTTTCTCCATGCCGGTGCCGACGAACGGGGCCTCGGCGCGCAGCAGCGGCACGGCCTGGCGCTGCATGTTCGATCCCATCAACGCGCGGTTGGCGTCGTCGTTTTCGAGGAAGGGGATCAGACTCGCCGCCACCGAGACGAGCTGCTTCGGGCTGACATCCATGTACTCGATCTCTTCGCGCTGCTTCAGGACGAAGTTACCGGCCTGCCGGGCGTTCACGAGGTCCGGCACAATCCGGCCGTTCTCGTCCAGCTCCACATTCGCCTGCGCGACGGTGTACTTATCCTCTTCCCAGGCGGAAAGGTACTCGCAGTGGGCCTCGAACTCGGCCCCCTGCTTCTTCTTCGCGATCGCATCCGAGCTGGCCTTGCGGGCATCGGCGCGGCGGATCACGTCGCCCACGCGGAAGTGCGTATCGCCGGGGTTGAGGATCTTGACCTCATCGACGACGACACCGTCCAGGACCTTGCGGTAGGGGCTCTCGATGAAGCCGTATTCGTTGATCCGCGCGAAGCAGGACAGAGACGAGATCAAGCCGATGTTCGGACCTTCCGGCGTCTCGATGGGGCAGATGCGGCCGTAGTGCGTCGGGTGGACGTCGCGGACTTCGAATCCCGCGCGCTCGCGGGAAAGGCCGCCCGGCCCGAGGGCCGACAGACGCCGCTTGTGCGTGATCTCCGAGAGCGGGTTGGTCTGGTCCATGAACTGCGAGAGCTGGCTCGATCCGAAAAACTCGCGGATCGCGGCCATCACGGGCTTGGCGTTCACCAGGTCGTGCGGCATGGCCGTCGACATTTCCTGGTAAACCGACATCTTCTCCTTGATGGCGCGTTCCATGCGCACCAGGCCGATGCGGAACTGGTTTTCGAGCAGCTCGCCCACGGCGCGCACGCGGCGGTTGCCCAGGTGATCGATGTCGTCCACCGAAAGGCTCGACACCCTGCGCAGCTTTAACAGGTAGCGGATCACGTCGTAGAAATCCTCGGCATCGAGAATTTTGCGGTCGAGCGGGTGCCGGTCCTTGTTATCAGGGTTGGATTTCCAGCTCGCCGGCGCGTATTCGGCGTCTTCGTGAATCTTGATGTTGAACTTCATGCGGCCCACGCGGGAGAAATCGTACTTGCGCGGGTCGAAGAACATGCCCTGGAACAACTGCGTGGCCGTGTCCAGAGTCGGCGGATCGCCCGGACGCAGCTTGCGGTAGATCTCGAGCAGCGCGTCGCTCTGCGACTTGACCGGGTCTTTCTTGAGCGTGGCAGAAATCACCGTGCCGGCGTCGTCGCGCTCGGGAAAGAACACCTCGAAGCTTTCGATCTCGCTTTCGAGCAGCTTGCCGATGCCCGTGCTGTTCAGCTCGTGGTTGGACTCGAGCAGGACTTCGCCGGTGGTCATGTCCACGACGTCGGCGGCGATATAGGCGCCTTCGAGATCGTTGGCGGCGACCTCCACCTGCTCGATCTTCGCCTTCTGGATTTCCTTGAGCACGCCGGAGGTGATCTTGCGGCCCTGCGGAACGATGGTCTCGCCGCCCTTCGTCACGGCGAAGGACAGCTTCATCCCTTGCAGGCCGGGGCCGACGGTCCAATACAGCTTCTTATTCTTCAGCGAGATCTTGTCGATGCGATAGAACGTGCGCAGGATCTGCTCGTCGGTCTTCAGGCCCAGCGCGCGGAGAAATACCGTGCCGTAAAACTTGCGCTTGCGGTCGATACGGACGTACAGGAGGTTCTTGTTGTCGTATTCGAACTCGACCCAACTGCCGCGGTACGGAATGATCTTGCCGAGATAGTAGCCCTGCGTGGCGACCTTCTCGAAAAACACGCCCGGCGAGCGGTGGAGCTGCGAAACGATCACGCGCTCGGTGCCGTTGATGATGAACGTGCCGTTGTCTGTCATCAGGGGCACTTCGCCGAAGAAGACTTCCTGCTCCTTGATGTCGCGGACCGTGCGCGCGCCAGTCTCGGGGTCCTTGTCGAAAACGGTCAGGCGGATGGTGACCTTGAGCGGAGCGGCATAGGTCATCCCGCGCTCTTCGCACTCGGGGACGTCGTACTTGAGCTGCAAGCCCACCGGGTCGCCACAGCGGTTACAGAACGTGACGATGTTCTTGTTGAAGGTGCCGCACTTCGGGCACAGCACGTCGCCCGCGTGGAACGGGTCGGTGCGGATGGTGGCGCCGCAACTCGGGTTGCGGCAGGTCGAACGGAGATGGTGAAGTCCCTTGAGGTTGCCGCACTTGCACTCCCAGTTGCCAATCGCGTAATCGACGAACTCCAGTTGGCTCAGCCCCCGAAAGTCCGAGATAGGGAAGACGCTGTCGAATACGCTCTCGAGACCGATATCTTCCCGCTCGCTCGGCAGCAGGTCCATTTGCAGGAACCGCTCGTACGATGTCTTCTGCACTTCGATCAGGTTCGGAATGGGAATCGAAGTCTTGATACGCGAGAAATCGACCCTCTCCCGTGGGGTGCCGTTTGCCGCAATCTGCATTTTTGACTCCTGAAAGCCGAAAGGCTACAGACTCTTATGAAATAGTCAAGCCCGGTCCCATACTTCCCGTTAGGAACAGCGCCCAGTGCGCTTGCCGGAACTTCGTGAGTGGTATTACGCCCAGGAACCCTTGAGCGGAGTGGCGCATAGAGCGCTTCGGAAACCCTGCGAGGACGGGGAAATCCAGCAGCCGAATGAGAGCTGGAACGATGGGACACACCCTCTCTGTAGCTTCAAGCGGACTGAAGACACAACTACAGGATGCGAGGTTCACGAACACTCGATGTGGAATAAGCCCAGAAACGAGTCTAACAGACTCCGCCGGCGGACGTCAAATGACCAGCCGCACCTCCCCGCCGCTCCTGAGGCGAGCTGGGATCGGGCGAGGCAACCCCCGCCCGATCAATAAGATAAAGAGGACTACTTCACCTCGACGGTCGCGCCGGCGTCGGTGAACTTCTTGCGGATCGCTTCCGCCTCTTCCTTGTTGACGCCTTCCTTGATCGGCTTGGGGGCGCCGTCGACCAGGTCCTTGGCTTCCTTCAACCCGAGGCTGGTGACCTCGCGGACGGCCTTAATGACGTTGATCTTGTTGGCGCCGGCCGCCGTCAGGACCACCGAGAACTCGGTCTTCTCTTCGGCCGCCGGAGCAGCCGCCGCCGCGCCCGCCGCCGGAGCCGCCGCTACGGCGGCCGCAGCCGCCGAAACGCCGAACGCCTCTTCAATTCCCTTGACGAGCTCCGCCGCCTCGAGCAGCGTAAGGCCCTTGATTTGATCCAAAATCGCGTTTACGTCCGCCATTTTCCTCGAACTCCTTAGCTTGTAGTTTGCTCGCAGCTTGTCCGCCCGCGGCCCACTGGCGCGCAGGCCGCAAGCCGCCGGCCGTCATGCCTGAAACTTGTTCTCTTTCACCGCCTGACCGATCACCACGGCCAGATTCCGCGCCACGCCATTCAGCGACACGGCAAGCCGTTGCGCGGAGGAGTTGATCAGGAACATCACCTTGGCGATCAATTCTTCCTTCGACGGCATGTTTGCCAAGTCGCCGATCGACTTGACGTCAATTGCCCGGCCCTCCACCATGCCGGCTTTGAACGAAAAGGCCGGGTTGGTCTTCGCGTAGACCGTGAGCGCCTTGGCCAGGGCCACCGGGTCGGATTCCGTGTAGGCCAGCGAGGTCATGCCCCGAAGCGATCCCAGCAACTGCTCTCCGGGCGTCCCTTCGGCCGCCTTCGCGGCCAGGTTGTTCTTGATGACGCGGTATTTTCCGCCCGCGCTCCGGATCGCCTTCCGCAGCTCGAAATCCTGGGCCACCGTGAGCTTCTCGAAGCTGGTGACAAACAGGTGGTAGGTCTGCCGCAACTCCTGGCGCAGCGCCTGTACTTCCTTGTCCTTATCCGATTTCTTTTTCACGACTGTCTCCGTGCCGGCTTATACCGCCTTGGCGTTGTAAGGGGTGACGTCCAGTTTTACGCCCGGCCCCATGGTCGAGCAGATGGTGGCGCTCTTGACGTACTTGCCTTTGGCCGCCGCCGGCTTGGCTTTCACCACCGCCTGGAGCAGCGTGCGCGCATTTTCGGTCAGCTTGTCCGTGGCGAAGCTGGTCTTTCCGACGGGTGCGTGAATGATGCCGGTCTTGTCCACGCGGAACTCGACCTTGCCGGCCTTGGTCTCGCGGACCGCTTTGGAGACCTCCATCGTCACGGTGCCGGTCTTCGGGTTGGGCATGAGCCCGCGCGGTCCGAGCACCTTGCCGAGGCGTCCCACCGAGCGCATCATGTCCGGGGTGGCGATCACGGCGTCGAAATCGATCCAGCCGCCCTGAATCTTCGCCACCATGTCCTCGCCGCCGGTCATATCCGCACCGGCCTCCTCGGCCTCGCGCAGCTTTTCGCCGGAGGCGATCACCAGCACCCGCTTGGACCTGCCCAGACCGTTCGGAAGCACCACCGTGCCGCGCACCATCTGATCGGCATGCTTCGGATCGACGCCCAGCCGCATGTGCAGCTCCACCGTCTCATCGAACTTGGCGAATTTGACCTTCTGCACGAGCGGGACCGCCTCTTCCAGGGCGTATGGCAGAGTCTTCACTTGCTGGACGGCGGATAGATACTGTTTACCTTGTTTGCGGGCCATGTTTCCTCATTGGTGCGATCGGCAGGAACGCTGTCCCTGCCTCCCACTGAGAGATGTTGGACGAAACCTCTAATCTACCACAAAAAGCCCCGGCCTCCGCGGCAGAACTAAACCACGTCCACTCCCATGCTGCGGGCCGTTCCCTTCACGCACTCGACGGCCGCATCGACTGTGAAGCAGTTGAGATCCGGCATTTTCAGCTTCGCGATTTCCTCGACCTGTTTCACGCTGATCTTGCCAACTTTCACCTTATTCGGCTCGGCGGATCCCTTCGCCAGGCTCACCGCGCGCTTGATCAGTACCGGAACCGGCGGCGTCTTGGTGATGAACGTGAACGAGCGGTCGCTGTAAATCGTGATCACGACCGGGATAATCAGGCCGTCCTGGTCCTTGGCGGACGTCTTCGCGTTGAAGGCCTTGCAGAACTCCATGATATTGACGCCCTGCGGGCCGAGGGCGGTGCCCACCGGCGGCGCCGGCGTCGCCTTACCCGCCGGGATCTGCAGTTTCACTTGCGCGGTTACTTTCTTTGCCATTCGTAAGTCCTTGGCCGCCGGCCCCGCGGGACTGGAAGCCTCATCTTTCTTAGAGCTTTTCCACCTGCCCGAACTCGAGTTCGACCGGTGTCGCGCGGCCAAAAATGGTCACCAGCACGCGCACGGTGTTGCGCTCGGGGTTCACTTCATCGACCCGCCCCGAGAAGTTCGTGAACGGACCGTCGTTGATGCGCACCGTCTCGCCCTTCTCGAAGGTCTGTTTGGGACGGGGCCGGTCGGCGGACGTCGCCTGCCGGTAGAGGATGTCGTTGACCTCGGTTGCGCTCAGCGGCACGGGTGTGTTGCCCCCTCCCACGAAACCGGTCACTCGCGGTGTGTTCTTGACGGCGTGCCAGAGGTCATCACTCATTTCCATCTCGACCAGCACGTAGCCGGGATACATCAGGCGTTTGCTGGTGACCTTCTTGCCGCCGCGGACCTCGACCACCTCTTCTGTCGGGATCAGGATCTGTCCGATTTTGTCGTCGAACCCGAATGCCTGCGCGCGTCCCTTCAGGGAGTCCGCCACCTTATGCTCGAAACCCGAATAGGTGTGAATGATGTACCAATGCTTAGGGGACTCGTCGGCGACGGGCGCAGGAGCTTCCTCACTGGCGGGCGCCTCGGCGTGGAAATCGCTTCCCGCTTCCTCGGGCTCCAGCTCGGGCGCCGCTGCGGGCTGTTGAAGGTCCGTGTTGTCGTCGTCTGCCATTAGGGCACCGCCCTTAAGACTGCCTGATGAATACCTGGAACAGCTTGCCGATGAGTCGCGCGATGATCGTATCGACCACCTCGAAGTAGGCGGCAAACGCGAACACGGTTATAATGACGACCACCGTCGTGCCCTGGACCTGCGTCCGGTTCGGCCACGTGACTCGCCGCATCTCCATCTGGAGTTCCTGGACGTAGTTCTTCAATTCCACCGGCCACCGTTTGACCTGGTCAACCAAAGACGTGTTATCAGCCATGTATTGCCCTAATCGTAGTCCGCACGCGTGGGAGACTCTGGCAGGGGCGGAGGGATTCGAACCCCCACTCGCGGTTTTGGAGACCGCTGGTCTACCGTTAAACCTACGCCCCTTCTCGGCCAACTCGCGGCCGGAAGTCCACTGCCTCCAACCTCGTCCACCACGCTCGCGCGGCTGGAGACCCCTTATAGTCTACAGTATCCGGGCCGGCCGGATGGAATCGAGCCCTGGCCCCGCCTGCCTACTTAACTTCCTTGTGCGGCTGGTGCTTTCGGCAGTGCGGGCAGAACTTCTTCAGTTCGAGCCGCTCGGTGGTGGTCTTCTTGTTCTTGGTGCTGGTATAGTTCCGGTGCTTGCACTCGTTGCACTGAAACGTGATCATCTCTCGCGGCATGTTTTATTCCACAATCTCCGTGACGGTTCCGGCGCCCACCGTGCGGCCGCCCTCGCGGATCGCGAAGCGCAGCCCCTTGTTCATCGCC
>Ga0326727_10001141_pt1 | contig 102064 bp, 84 predicted proteins | sample MB2enrmetagenome_FD_207643 | JGI IMG/M metagenome (GOLD analysis project Ga0326727, IMG submission 207643) | Lab enriched peat soil microbial communities from McLean, Ithaca, NY, United States - MB29MY | ecosystem: Environmental > Terrestrial > Soil > Wetlands > Peat | place: USA: New York... | reverse complement strand
GCGCCGCCAACCCGGTGGGTGCCCCGGAGAGCGCATCCGGGCACGCAAAGCCCAAACTGCCCGCTGATGCCTGCTCTGTCCCATCGCAATTCCTCACTTTCGGGATGTTGCGACGACCGGTTGAATCCGCCCTGGACGCCCCGGTCGGAGTGGTGGACCAGCCCGTCGAGGTGCTGTTCTTGGCGGGACCACAGCGCCATCTCCAAGGCGTCAAGAGCCAGGCTGGTGCGCAAGGTGCTGTCCACCCGCCAGCCCACGATGGCCCGGGAGAACACGTCGGTGACGAACGAGACGTAGGCGAAGCCGGACCAGGTAGGCACATATGTGATGTCCGCCACCCACAGACGGTTCGGGGCGTTGGCCGAAAACTGCCGGTCCACTAAGTCGGCCGGGCGCCTGGCCTCAGTACCGGGGACGGTGGCCCGCCGGCGCCGTCCCCGGGCCCGGCCAGCCAGGCCCATCTGGCGCATGAGCCGCTCCACCCGGCAACGGCCCACGCCGGTGCCCTCGCGCCGGAGCTGGTGCCATACCTTGCGGGCCCCGTAGACGCTGAAGTTGGCCTCGTAGACCCTGGAGATCTCGGCCCGCAGCTCGGTATCGCGCCTTGCCCGTTCGCACTGGGGGCGCTTGTTCGCCGAGTAGTAAGTGGAGGGGGCGACCTGCAGTGCCTGGCAGATCGGCTCGACCCCGAAGCGCGCCTTGTGGGCGTCGATGTAGGCGGTCACTTCTTTTGCCGGCGGTCGAGCTCCGCCCCGAAGAAAACCGCTGCCGACTTCAATATCTCGTTGGCCCGTCTTAGCTCTTTGTTCTCCCGCTCCAGCTCGGCGATGCGCTCGCGGTCCGCTTTGGGCACGCCCGGCCGGCTGCCGTCTTCGACCTCGGCCTCGAGCACCCACCGGCGCAGCGTCTCTCTTTGCAGGCCCAGCTGGGAAGAGATGGCCGTGTAACCGCCATCGCTCACCCCACGGGCCTCGCGCCACTCCCTTATCAGGCGGACGGCCCTCTCACGTAGTTCGCCGGGGTACACCCTCGGTCTTGCCATGTGCTCCATCCTCTCTGCACAGAATGGAGCCTCCGCGGATCCCGGGGCGGTTCACGCTCAATAATCCGTGTGACATTGGTGCCAGCACGCGCCATATCGGCACCTCTCGAGCGGGCACCGGAAAGCTGCCGTCCTAGGCTGATATGCGGGCGTCCCGGACCCACTGCGCCCCGAGCAGTGGCGGCCCCGCTCCGCACCCCAGAGACGGCGGCGATCACGGCAGCGCTCCGGACGTCACGGTCGTGCTCGGAGTCGCCGCCACGACCGGTCAGGCAGCGCTGTGCCGGACCTCATCGCCGGGTGCCGGCTCACCTCGCAGGTCCGCTAGGAGCAGGCCGACCTGACACCTCCGGGACGGCCGATCGAGGATGATAACTGTGACCTCGGCGGTGGCGGCGACCTCGTCGTTACGCCAGAACGCGACGCCGTCCCCGCTGCGCACGACGCCCCGCTCGACGTCCCCCGCTACGACCATTCCTCGTCCGGCGATCGTGAAAACGGCGATCGACCGTGAACCGAAGCGGCCCGTACTTCTCATCGTCCGCCACGGCGTCGACCACGGCACCATCATGGACCTGGGCACCGAGGCGTGCCGAGACCGGGCGCCCGAGCCACGTCGTGCTTCGGGCTCCGCCAGCGGCCACAAGCTCCCCAGGCGCCGCCACCCCAGCCCTGGGGTTGGGTTCGCTCCCGCGACGACCTTCTGGTCACACGTCAGCACCAGCGCTCGTGCCCTAGGAAGACCAGCGGGGACCGCTTTGGTAGGCTCCAGGGCGTTGCGCGTCGCCTTTGGACAACTTTTTGGACAACAACTGGCGCCAACTGTTGCCCAAACAGGCCTCCTCGGCAGCTCATCCGTTCGCGAAAGAGCAGTTCAGGCCCTATGTAGCCGTGGGAACAGATGTGCGGTGGCTGACTTTGGATCCGGATGCTCGGAGGTTCTAGCCCTCCCCCCGGAGCCCTTCCCACCAGCAACGTGGCGAGGGACCGTGACGGGGCGCGCCGCACCGGAACTCCGCCAAACATCGTTACGCTACCCACGCCTGATCCGCTCGCAGGCATGTGCCAAAAGGTGTAGCGCTTCGTCGGGCCACCGCATGACAGATAACGCTTGTCGAGCATTCTCGTCCGGTTCAGGCAGTTTCGGCACGGCTCAGGTCGTCCGGCTGCCCGCTCATTGCAATGGCGTAGGGACTTCCACGGTCACGCAACTTCCCGGTCGAGCTGATTTGGCGGAGTACATAGCAGTGTCGGCGTCGCGCAGCACGTCGTCCGGTCGCTCGTAGGCAGGGTTGCCTATGGCCACTCCGATACTCACGGTGGCGGGCACGACCTGGCTCCCTAGGTAGTACGGCTCATTGAGGCGCGCGGAGAGGCGGCGCAGCACGCGTTCCACGGCGACCAAGTCGTCGTCGCCCTGCAAAAGCACCACGAACTCGTCGCCTCCGAACCGAGCTGGTGTGTCGGTGTTGCGCACACTGGCCCTAATGCGTGCCGCCACTTGCACGAGCAACTCGTCGCCGTAGAGATGGCCGAGAGTGTCGTTGACAGACTTGAAGTCGTCGACGTCGAGCCATAGTACGGCGTAGGAATTGCCGGGCGGCCGGCGAGTGACGGTCATGGCTGTTGACAGTCGGTCCAAGAACAAGGCCCGGTTGGGTAGGCCGGTCAGGCTGTCGTAGAGCGCTTGCTGGCGTAAGCGCTCTTCCAGCGCGAACAACGCGGACCAAGTGAAGTAGGTCTCTTGGCCCAACCGAGAGACCGGGGGCTGGGCTACGGCCAGGAAGCCCCAGTCACCCTCGGCGCCCCTCAACGGGAACACGCACACGAGCGGGACGTCACCGCCCACACCGAAGAACTCTTCAGGGGGGAAGTTCTCCACCTCGATCGTGCGAGGCCCGAGGGAAGCGGCGGCCTTTGCTCCCGATGAGCCGGCGAGCCCGTCGAACGTACCCACGATGTCGAGCGCTCCCTTCCCGGGCGCCACCCCAGCACTGGGGTCCGTCCAAAGCCCGAGAACGCCCGCCCCTGCCTCGGTGTTGGCCAGCCAACCGAGCAGGCGGGGGTCTTGTTCACGGTTGTCCAGTAACTCCAACGTTATTTGGTAGTCGTCGCGCACCAGCTTGCGCAGCTCGAAGTAGGAATCGCTGCGCTCCTCCAGCAACGCCTCGGTCAGGCTGAGGCGCACCTGGTAGGTGCACTGGCCCAACCTCTCGACTCGGCCTGGGCGCCGTGGGCGAGACTGGGACAGGTCCTCGGCGAGCCCGGCGGCCAACGACAAGACGGCGTTACGGGTCGTTGATGAGGGTCTTATGGCGTACAGGTGCCGGCACAGCCCATCGAGCTCCGATAAGAGCGCTTGCGGGAGCGCTCGTGCCGCGGCCTCCCGGTAGATGCGGCTAACCCCCTGCGCCAGCTCGGCCACGGCCGCCTGGTCGACATCGCTTTCGCGAGCGCCGGCGTGCCCCATCGCCTCAAGGAAAGCGACGACCGGTTCCTCGGCGCGCGGACGGGGCTCGCCCCTGGGCCCGCGGCGAACGGCTGCCGAGCGAGGCCCGGCCATCGTGCCGGTGCACCCGCAACTGCGACGTACCCGGAACGACGTCGGTACCGTATAGCGACCGGGTATCACTGCCTCGCCCGAGAGCTGGCGCATCAACAGCTCGGCAGCGAGGCTACCCAGGTGGCTCACGTCCTGGACAACGGTCGACAGGCTCGGCGAGACCAGGGCCGCGTCCGGGTCATCGTCAAATGCGACCACGGCCTGGTCCCGAGGCAAGCTGAGCCCAGCCTCCTTCAGGACCTTCATGACTGCTACCGCGTTCAGGTCAGTGGCTGCGAACACCGCCGTCGAGGGGAGGCCGGCCGCGAGCAGGGCCCTAGCGGCGGGGACCCCGCCATGCTCAAAGTCGTTGTCCGCCTCGAACACCAGCGCGGGGTCAGGCTGGACGCCCTGGTCCAGCAGGGTGGCCCGGTACGCGTCGTAGCGCTGCCTGATATCGAACTCCCCCATATAGCCGACAAAAGCTATCCGGCGGTGGCCGTGGCCCAGCAGGTGCTCGATGGCTAGCCGGACACCACCATCGTTGTCGGCGAGCACGGTAGGACAGGAAAACCCCGGTTCTTCGTGGCCGATGGCCACCACCGGCTTGCCTGCCTCCCTCAGCGCCTCCAGGTAGTCCATTGGGACGGGGTTGGCGACCGTCACAAAGCCATCGATCCGCCGCCAGCCGACATGGGCGAAGTCCGGAAGCGTGACCTGACGGTGGTAGTCCCTGCCGGTGCAGGACGTCTGGACGGCCACAACCCGGCCCCCGGCCTGGGCCGTGAGGCGGTGCACCGCGCAGACGATCGGGCCTTCGTAAGCACCCGAGAGGTAGTTGGACAGGATGCCGACGATGGGTCCCAATGCTCGCCTCAGAGTGGCGCGTGGGCGCGGTGCGGGAACGCAGCCCTGCTCATCCGGTGGACAACCATGTAGTTGAGATCGTCATCGTCGGCTTGCGATTGAGGACGGGCCGGCAGCCGCCCCTCGCGTGCCTCGCTTGGGTTCTGCTGATCGTAATGCACAGGCCGTGGCCATCGTGACGTTGGCCAACAGGTTCCCGCTGCCTGTTCGGGCGACCTACATGACAGGCCCTCGTGGGCCGGCGGTCGGGTACCAAACGGCCTGCCACCCACGCGAAGGCGTCCCAACTTGCCGGGGCGCCGTCCACTCCGACGACCGGCACCTGCGAACGGGCACCTGCAGACGGCGTCGTGACCGACCCTGCCTCCAGGAAAGCGCCCGGCGCTCTGAAGACCGCCACAAGCTGCCGGCTGGCTCACATCCTGCCGCCGGGGCGCGGACTGCCCTTTCCCAGGCGTGACTTGTCGGTAGTCCCATAGCTACGCGTCTGCGCCGAGGGGCCCGGTCAGGGCCAAGGTCCCGGTCCCCCGGCCTGCGGGTTCTCGGACCAAGAAACCAATAAATGCAGCCACAAAGGACGACCCAGCAGCTACGACGGTGGCAACATGCAGGCCGGTCATGAAAGATGCCTGGCTTCCCACAACTACCGCATGCTGTAGCGCGATTGGGCTCCCTGCGACCTGGGGGGCCAGGCCCTGCCCGACCAGTTGGCGAGCCGCTTCGAGTTTCTGGGCTATCGGGCCCGGCACCCCACTGGCCGTGAGCTTGGTGAAGAGAGTGTGGCCTACCCGCGTTGTCAGCACCGAACCCAGCACGCTGGTGCCCAGTACGCCGCCGATCTGGAGAGCCGTCGACTGGATGCCGCCTGCGATGCCTGCGTCGGCAACGGGTGCACTGGAGACGATGGCGTCCGAAGCCGCAACGACTACCGGCCCAATCCCCAGGCCGAGGATTACGAAAGGCACCCACAGCTGGGCATAGCCCGAGCCAGGTTCCAGCCACGACAGTGCCACCAATCCAGCTGTCACCAGGAACATGCCGGTCGGAACGGCCACCCGAGGCCCGAACCTGTCGTTGAGCATCCCCCCCAGCGGGCAAGCGACCATGAACGTGCCGCTCAACGGGAGGATCCGGATGCCCGCCGCCACAGGGTCGTAACCGTGGACATTTTGCAGATAGAGGGAAACAAAGAACAGGACACCGAACAGCGCGAAGAAGATGAATACCACGATCAGCGACCCGAAAGTCATCCGCCAGCTCCGGAAGAGGCGCATCGGCACCAGAGGGGCGGCCGCGCGCTGTTCGTTAAGGCCGAAGGCGGCGGTCAGGACCAGGCCGACCACCAGGAAGGTGATCGTCCTGGCGGTAGCCCAGCCCCAGGTGTCAGCCTTCACAAGTCCGAAGACGACACAGAACAAACCACCGGCAAGAAGGGCGAGGCCTCGGAAATCAAATGCGGCCGCGTGGTGCCAGTCCCGGCTCTCCGCCAGCATCAGGAAGCCAAGAGCGATGGTGACCGCCCCGGCAGGGACGTTGATGAAGAAACACCATCCCCAGGATGCGTGCTGGACCAACAGGCCGGCTACCACCGGCCCGGCGGCCACCGACACCGCTGCCGCCGCGCCCCAGATCGCTACCGCCTTGTTCAACCGCTCCGGCGGGAAGGCACTGCGCAATATGGCCAGCGTGCTCGGCATAAGCATTGCGCCGAAGGCGCCTTGGACCGCACGGAAGGCGATCACCCCACCCATACTCCCCACGGTGCCAACCGCCAGGGAGCTAAGAGCGAAACCCCCCGCGCCCAGCACGAACATCAACCGTCGACCGAACCGGTCCCCCACTTTGCCCATCGGGATGAGCAGCACCGCCAAGGCAAGCAGGTAGGCGTTCACGATCCACTGCAGGTCGGACAGGGAACCATGCAGGGAGCGCCCTATGTAGGGGTTGGCGATGGCAACGATCGTGGCATCCAGGCCCACCATGGCAACGGCGAGGCTTACGGGCACGAGCGCCCAGGCCGGGTGCGCCGTTACCGCCCGGCTTGTCCGAGTCCTCACGGCCAGCGGCGTGCGATCCTCCACCGCGCCGTCTGCTGCGTGTAGGGCGATATGGTCCGTCATGTGCTGCCTCCTCGAAGTTCGGCACTCAGTGCCACTTGACAGTCTATGTCATCTTGGCAGTCAATGTCAACCGCACCATGTCGCGAGATAGAATGCAGACGTGGAACAGGAACCGGGAGCAGGTAGGCACGGGACGGCCTCGCTGACCGAGCGTCGCATTGCCCGTACTCGGCGCCAACTTGCTGAGGCTGCAGCTGCCCTTTTCTTGGAGCGTGGCTACGACGCCGTGACCGTCGAAGAGATCTCCGCCACGGTTGACGTCTCGGCCCGGACTTTTTTCCGGTATTTCTCCTCCAAAGAAGACGTCCTGGACGAGATCCTCGTCAACGAGGCCGAAGCGGTGACCGAAGCCCTCCGTCAGCGCCCCGCGGACGAACCGGTGCTCGACTCGCTTCGCGCCGCGGCCCATTCGTGGGTGAGCGCGGTGCACCGAGACCCGCGCACCTTAACGCTGTTCGCCCTGGTCCAACGTACGCCGGTGCTCAGCACCCGCTGGTTGGTCAGGCGGCGGAATTGCCAAGAGGCGCTCGCACAGATCCTGGCGGAGCGGCTCGGTCCAAGCGTTGGCCCTCGAGTCCCCCTCCTTGCTGCCGGCGCCATGATCGGCGTCGTCGCCACGATCTTCGACTTCTGGGTGGAGCACCTCGACAGGGCGGAAGTGTTGGTCCGCATCGACGAAGGCATCGATCTCCTGGCTGGTGGCTTTGGCCTCGTGCAAGCGCGCGATGTATGACACACGCCACCGGCGGAGTGCCAGAATAGGCCGGGTTGCCGGCCGCGCTCGGAGCGGTCGGTTGACCTCACTAGGGGGTGGCCGCCATGGGAGTTCTCGTCGACGGGCAACAGGCGACCTGCCGCAGTAAAGTCCTTTGCTCTCCGGGCGCCGGGAGGGCCCTCCTCGGGGCCGATATGACAAGTGGGACCGTGACAAGACGGCCAGACAAGTGGGACGATGGCAGGACTGCCATGGCAGAACGGCCATGAAGACGCAGCACAGCGCTTTGCGCAATGGCCGCCCTGCCGGGCGCAAGGGCCAGGCAACTGCTTCGGCGCGCCCGACCGACCCTGCCAGCGGGCCCGAGGCGCGTGAGACCTTCGAGCCTGCTCGTGCCGCCGAACCGGGAGCGGCCGGGACCGCCCCGGGCCCGTTGGCCGAGAGGCTGGCAGTGTCCGAGAGGTGGTTCCACACCCTCGTCCGCAACAGCAGCGACGTGATCGGGGTGCTCGAGGCCGACGGCCGGATCGTCTACGCCAACCCGGCGGCTGAACGGGCGGGCCTCGACCTCGCGGGCGGTGTCAACCTGCTCGATCTGGTGCACCCCGACGACCTCGAACGGGCCAAAGCTGCCTTCTCGGCGCTGGCTTCCGGGCCCCGTGCCCACGAGCTCTCTGTCTATCGGCTTCGCACGAAGTCAGGCCAGTGGCGCGTCTTCGAAGCGGTCGTGACCGACTGCGTGAGCGACCCCGATATCGGCGGCATCGTCGTGAACGCCCGCGACGTCACCGAACGGGCCAACCTCACCCGGGTGCTGGCCACGCTCGGCCAGGCCAACCAGGTCCTGGTGCACGCCACCGACGAGGCCCCGCTGCTCGACGGCGTATGCCAGGTCGTTGTGGGCGGGGGCGGTTACCTCCTGGCCTGGGTCGGCTACGCCGAGGAGGGCGTGACCCGGACCGTGCGCCCCGTGGCATCGGCGGGGCGCACCGGGTACCTCGAAGGGCTCCAGGTCAGCTGGGGCGAGGACGAGCACGGCCAGGACCCTACAGGCTTAGCCGTACGCAAGAGCACTGTGCGGCTGGTCCGCGACGTGCAGAGGTCGCCCAAGTTCGCACCCTGGCGGGCCTCGGCCGACCGGTATGGCCTGCGCAGCTCGTGTGCGTTGCCGCTCATAGTCGCCGGCACCACGATCGGGGCCCTGTCCATCTACGCCGACGAGCCGGGGGCCTTTGACAAGCCTGCCGTCGGCCTGCTGCGCGAACTGTCCGAGGACCTCGCCTACGGCATCGGCCGGTTGCGTGACGCCGCCGCCCTGGCCGCCAGCAACGAGCGCTTCCGGCTCCTGGCCGATTCGGCGCCCATCGGCATCCTGGAGACTCCAGCGGGCGGCGGCATCGGCTTCGCCAACCGCCGGCTGGCCGAGATCGCCGGGCGGAGCATTGAGTCCCTGCTGGGCCGGGGCTGGATCGACTCCGTACACCCCGACGACCGGGCCGAAGTGGTCGCCTTCCTCGACCGTGTCCGCCCCACCATGACCATGGTGAAGACCCAGATCAGGCTTGCTCGCCCCGATGGCGAGGTCCGCCACGTACTCTTGCGCGCGGCACCTAAGGGCCAGGGCCCCGACAGCGGCCACGTCACTTCCGTCGAGGACATCACAGAAGAGGTCAGGGCCCGGGAAGAACTCACCCACCAGGCCTTCTACGACACCCTCACCGGTTTACCAAACCGCGCCCTGTTCCTGGACCGCCTGCACCAGGAACTGGTTCCGGGCCGTAACCAAGGGCCGCGCATCGCCGTGCTGCTGGTCGACCTCGACCAGTTCAAGATCGTGAACGACAGTCTGGGGCACGCGACGGGAGACGCCGTGTTGAAAGAGGTGGGTGACCGCTTCGCCCGCGCTGTGCGTGCAGGGGGGACCGCGGCGCGCTTTAGCGGCGATGAGTTCGCCTTCATCATCCGCGACGTCCACGACGCCCGGGAAGCCGTCGGCGCTGCCAAGAGACTACTCGCTGTCCTGGAGGCACCGGTGCCCTGCGCCGCCCAGGACGTGACCATGACCGGGAGTATCGGCATCGTCGTACCCGGCCGGCGCACCAGCGCGATGACGGTCCTGCGCGACGCCGACACCGCCATGTACCAAGCTAAAGCCGCAGGCCGCAACTCCTACGCGCTGTTCGACAAAGCCCTGCACCGCCGTTCGGTCGCCCGCTTGGCCATGGAGGGCGACCTGCGCCAGGCCCTGGCTCGGCGCGAGCTCGAGCTCTACTACCAACCGGTAGTAGAGCTCACCAGCGAACGGCCCATAGGTGCCGAGGCGTTGCTGCGCTGGCACCACCCAGGGCGGGGAATGGTCCCGCCCCTGGAGTTCATCCCTGTTGCCGAGGACTCCGGACTGATCAGGCCCATCGGGGACTGGGTGCTCGAACAGGCCGTATCCCAGCTGGCTTCATGGGACGCGCAAGCCGGCGGGCCTCGCCTCGAGGTGCTCGCCGTCAACGTCTCGGCTCGCCAGCTTGACGACCAGGGCACGTCGGCGGTAGTGCGCGACTTGATCAAGCGCTACGGCGTAGCACCGTTCCGCTTGTCCATCGAGGTCACCGAGTCCGCGGTCATGACCGCCACCGCCGCCGCCCGTCGGTCGCTCGAGCGGTTCAAGGCACTGGGGCTGCGGGTGGCAATCGACGATTTCGGGACCGGCTACTCGTCACTTGCCTACCTCCATACCCTGCCTGTCACCACCGTCAAGGTCGACCGGTCCTTCATCGAGCGCATGGGCGGCCCCGACGACTCCGTGCCGGTAGTGAAGGCGATTGTCGAGCTGAGCCAGACCATGGGCTTGCGCGTGGTCGCCGAGGGAATAGGGGAAAAAGACGAGCAGCGGCGCGCCCTCCTGGCGCAGATGGGCTGCAGGGCTGCCCAGGGCTTTTACTGGTCCCCGGCCCTTCCGGCCGCGCAGTTCGCGGGCTGGTGGGCGGAGGCGGAGGTACGAGCTGCAGCGCGCGCTTCCGCGGCGAGGGGGGCAAGAGAAAGCGTAAACAAGACAAGCGCCAGCCGAAAGCCCCGGAGATAGCCGCGGCAATGGCGTCTGAGGTTTCACCGTGGCCCCTTCTGAATACTCGCGCCGGTCACCTAAGGGCTGCAGTCAGCGTCGTCGACCGCCCGGCGACGAGCTCGACCGAGACTGCGGATTGACCTCGAGGGCCCCATGCCTATGCCAGCCGCCCATCGACCCGGATGTCGCCGGCCAGAGCGGCCAGGCCCACCAGTGACGCGGTCGACCGAGCAGCTCGCAACACAGCCGTGACCCGGCCCGCCCCCCAGCTCAAGTGCTCAACTGCAACCACTGGGCGCTTTCCAGCTCCGGTTCCAAAGTTTGCTGCAGCGTGCTGCTGCTCGTGCTCTCAGGCGCGAAACCGACGGCGCTGACAAGTAGCTGGCTCCCGCTGCCCTGGACCAGGGCATTGGACACGAGGGCCGCGTAGGTCACGGCGCTCCCACTCTGGGGAGTGACAGTGAAGCAGATGACCTCAGCCGCGCCTGGTTCCGATGGAGTACCCGGGACGGCACCGGACTGGGGCTGCTCGCACACGCTCACGTCGGTGAACTCGGAGTTCTGCTGGAAATTGGACAGGTCCACCTCGAACACCTGGGTCAGCGTGGCTGTCGAGCTGACGGTTTGAGTGCTGAAATCGACAAACAGGCCATCGGGACCACCCAGGTACAGGTTTGTCGGCGTGGACGAAGAACTCACCGTCCACCCCGAAGGCAGCGCCGCCCTGACAACGTTGTTGGCTGCCGTCTGGCCGCCGCTGACGGGCGTCGTTGTGGTGGAAGCCGCAGGAGCTGGAGTCGTACCTGCCGGTGCCGTGACTGTCGGGGTCGTGCTGGTCACTGCCGGAGCCGTGACCGCTGGAGACGTCGTGGTGACCACCGGGACGGTGGTCGTAACTGCTGGGGCCGTTGTGGTGACTGACGGGACGGTGGTCGTAACTGCTGGGGCCGTGGTCGTCGACGAGACGGGGATCGTGGGGGTCGGGTTGTGGTGGACCAGCTTGGGGACTACGACGCCGACAGCTACTGCGACCAAGAGGGCGGCGGTCACACCGCCGGCTATCGCCACCGGGCTCAACCGGTTGCGCGGGCCGCCGGGTGGGTAGGGACCGCCTGCTGACGGGTAGTAACCGCCGGCCACTGGGGGGAGCACCGTCCCCCCGGGAGGAACGGTACCGCCCGCCTGAGGATAAGGCGCAGTTGCCGTTGGGGGGTAGTAGGACGGTTGTGCCGGCAGTGGCGGCACAGGCTGTGGCGGCGGCACGGGCGCGCCTGCGACAGGTTCTTGGGGCGGCACAGGGACTTGGGGCGGCACAGGAACTTGTTGGACCGGGAGCGCAGCCCCACAGTTCTCGCAGAATTGGGAACCTTCGATTGCCAAGGTCCCGCAGCGTGGGCAAGCACTAGGCATTGGCACCTCCCGAGGAGGCCCCGCCCACAATGGCGCTGTCCGTAGCCGTGCCGGTCTCGGGCGCTCCGCGCCCCGCCATGGGAGCTACGGCAGCAACGGCAGTCCGGGGCCCGGCAGTAACTGCTCCACCACAAAGCGGGCAGAACCCGGCTGCTCCCACGGCGTGACGGCAATGGGGACAATTGACGACCTGGAAACCGAAATCTTTGGCCTCGTCGAGAAGGGCGTCGTGGACGAGGTGGCGGATATACACGAGCATCACAGCGACGACGGCCGCTTGGAAGAACAGGATGATGTAGCTGCTTACATTCCCGTCCTGGAGGAGCTGGCCAACCACGGTGTACAGCACGTGCGCACCGAGTGCCAGTGGGATCCCGATGGCGTAGAGCGGCCTGCTCAGCCTGACCGGCCTCCACAGCACCGCCACGATCACACCGGTGCACGTACCTTGCAGCAACGGGGTCAGCACAGTGATGGGCAGCACCACGCCCAGCCAGCTCGACGACGTGGCGTGGACCGGTTCGGTCGCTATCACATTGGAATACAGGACAATGGTCTGCGCCGCGGCAAAACCAAGCCCTGCGGCAACGCCGAAGGTCAACCCGTCGATGGTCTCCGAGAACTTCCCGTAGCCCCTCAGGAAGAGCGTGGGCACAGGCTTCAGTACCTCCTGCACCAGAGGGAAGATGATGCACGTGCCGACGAGGAACCCGCTGCCCGCGGTCACTTTCAGAGGCGTACTGGGCCAAATGGCGTCCTGCACCAGGGTTACCACCACGCCGAGCGCGGCACCGAAAACCATTGTGAGCCCCAGGATCTTGGCTGGTTCGTCCCGGTAAACCTGGGTCTCGTACAGGTAAACGAGGTACAACGACGGGACCAGGACGGCGGCAGCCAGGATGGCGGCCACGATCAAACCGGCGCCTACCAGGGCGACCACGACCGCTATCCCTCCGATGAGGCCCCAGCGGAACTCGTGCACGCGGTGGCGCGGGAGGTGCGGCAACAGGGTCGTGATCACGCTGGGCTGGCTCACGTGCTCGCCGCTGTGGGCAGCGTAGTCCTTGCGGCGAGTCCGGGCTTCGCCGCCCGTTGAAGCGCGGTGAGCCCCGCACCAGGTGCAAAACGCTTCGTCAGGAGTGTCCCTGCCGCAATGTTCACATGGGGTCATTTAGCTCGCTCCTTGCGTCGTGCCTGATATTTACCGGCTTACCCAGTGCCAGTGCGCCAATATGTCGTCGTACGCCTGGGAATCGCCGAAGTTTTCCTGCTGGCTCTGTAAGAGTGCCTCGCTGCAGTTCTCCATCTGCTGGTTCTCCGCATCGGCGCACGTGGTCAGGACCAGTACCACGGCCCAGGTGCTCCCGAACTGCGCCGCGATTACCCCGGCACCAACAGGGATGTCCTGGCCGGCCTGGGTTTGCAGTTGCGCTGAGTAGAACTCGCCGGCCCCCGGGACAAACCCGATCTCCGCTCCCCAGATGGGGCCAAGGCTGGTTAAGTCGGCGATGTTGCCGCCCAGTTTTTGCACGTACTGCTGGATGAGGCCCGTCAAAGACTCTTGGCCTTGGCCGGCCCAAATCCAGATCACTCCCTCGTCGCCGTTGACCAACGTGACCGTAGAACCGAGCGCTGCGCTGCCCCGGACCGACAGGCTCGGAGGGTACTGGAAGGAGAAGAGCCGGCTGCCAGAGAAAGTCTGACCGCTCGGCTGCAACGGACCGCTCACGACCGTGCATGAATAGGGGCATCGGGGCGGCGAAGGCAGCAGGGCCTGGATCCCAGCGCCCACGACTACGAGCACCAGGAGGAGCGCTCCCAGCTTGAACAGCGCCGGCGACGACGAGAACCGGCTCTTACGCTGGCGGCCCTGGGCGATCTGGCCCGTCAGGAGGCCGGCCTGGGGCCACTGGGGAGCCGCTGGCGCCGGCGGCACTGGCGGGGGCCCCGGGACTGGCGCTATCGGCACAGGTGGCGCTATCGGCACAGGTGGCGCTATCGGCGGCTGTGCAGGCGACGGTGCCTGTAGGGGTGGCGGAGGTGGTGGAACCGCTCTCGGCACACCGACCGGCGAGCCGCAGTGGTGGCAGAAATGCGCCCCCGCCCGAAGGGGAGCACCACAACGGCGGCAGAAGCGGCCAGCGGTGGGGGAAGCGTTTTGGTCCGCGAAAGTCATCGGGTACCTCTCTCGTACGCGATGAAGTCATCAACAACGCCGGAGGCAACTGGGCTGCCCCAACCCGTGCCGAAGTTCCAGCCCTTCGAACTGGCAACGAAATACAGGTTGTCACCCTGGCTGACAGGGTGGAACGCCGGCGCCGGGAAATGGCCCGGGTTGGTGCCGAAGTCGTACAGCGCCTCGTTGGCTAAGCCCATCTCATTCAAATGGCGTTGGGCCAAAGCCTCGTCGGTCAGGGCTGCAAGCGCCGCCCACAAGGGTGCGGCGGCAGATGTGCCTCCCGTTACCCCCCATGTCCCTCCCCCCACCGTGTCCCAGCCGGTGTCGATGTCGGCTATGGCAGAAACGTCAGGCACCTGGCGCATACCGTTGGAGTACTGGTTGGAGACACCTGGGCCCGCCTGCCAGCTCGGCCGGGGGAACACCTTGCTGAGGCCTCCGCCGGCACCCCACTGCTCGAAGGGCTCCCCCCACGCTGCTTCTTCTCCGTAGGTCGACTGCTGCCCGATCAGAGCTGTCGTCCCACCAACGGCCACCGCGTGCGGGGAGTCAGCGGGTTCCTCGATGGTGAGGTTGTGGCCCTCACAACCGCGGGCATAGGCACCGTTGTCGCCGGAGGACACCAGAGCGGTGCCGCCACCGCCTACCAGTTGGGTGAACAGGCCGTCGAACACCTTGGCCGAAGCCGAGTCCTCGCACCACCCCAGGCTCAGGCTGAAAACAGCGTGCGGGTACTGGCTTATCGCACTTTGGAGGGCGTCGGCAACGAAACTAAGAGGCGGGCCCTGCTGGTCGGCGCCAGCCTCGTAAACGACGAGCTGCGCCTGGGGGGCCATCGCGTGCGCCACTTCCAGGTCGAGCTCGGTCTCGGACCCGCACGCAGATCTGAAGGGTATCGGCCCGTTGGTGCCCCAGGAAGCCCTGGTCGCCGGGCCGATGACGTCATAGGCCGGCAGCCCGAACCCGTTGGCGTACATTTCCAGGTCCGATTTCAAGAAACCGTCGATCTCCATGAAGACGATGGTCTGGCCGGCTCCCGACAACCCACCCTTGTATAGCGGGTTGAAATTGTAAAATCCCGCCACTTCTGCCGGGGTGAAACCGCCTACCTTTTGAGGATCAGAGGCGCCGTGGCAGTTACCGGCACTAGCCAGCGTGGGGCGGACGAGGACGGGGTAGTCGTCAAGGCCCAGGACCGAACTGACTACGCCAAGCAGATGAGCCGGGACTTGAGGCTGTCTGTTCGGTGCGTAGAACTCAGTCGCCTGTCCACCGCCCTGCGCCATTTCTCGGTAGAGGCTCAGCGAAACAGAAAAGGCGCGCTCGACACGAGCAGCGGTACCGCTGGCTTCCAGGGTGGCGTCGCCAGGCGTCCAGGACACGTGGAGACCTTTGGCGCGCAGCCACTCTTCAGCCGAGAGCACCAGGGACGGGTCGGGACCAAAACGCTCGTCGTACTCCCCTGCCGGCACCGACTTGCCACTGTCCAGCAGGCCGTTGAGGGCCGCACCGTCGCGTCCCTTCAAGCCGAGCGACAGGTACATCTCCCTGGACGAACCCAAGGGGCCGACCCGACTGGCCGTCGAAAGCAAGCCGCCGAGCTGCGGTGCCAGTACAGGCCCGGCGACGGCGCTGCTGAGAACAAGCCCCTTTTGCGACCGGGGCACAACGCTGGTCGCTGGAGCACCAAACGCGCCGCCCAGGTACAAACAGGTGCCGACCAGAGCAACCACAGTTGCCGACGCCATGGCCGCCAGTAACAAGCAGGCCCGCTTAGCGGGCCTGTAGCCCACCACTCTCAAGTTCCGCAAGAGCATCGGCCTCCTCGCTGAGTTAGTCAACTGCGGTTGACAGGCAACCAGGAGCCGACAGCCACCAGCCCCACCACATACTCACGAACACGAGGGCCAGATGTCAAACGGCCCCGGGCATCGGTCACGGCGAAAGCGTAGCTCGTCAAGGCACCAGCTGCTACACCGTTGAGCCGCAGTTCAGCCGACGGGAGCGTCAGCCGGTAGCGGTGCCGGGCTGCCCTCCACATCGATTTCCAAGTGCCCCCAAATGTCCTCAGAGCTGCGGCCGACCTGGATCTCGTAAGTCCCACGGTCGACGTACCAGCCGGCCCGGTCGCGATGCAGCCCGTGGCTCCCGTCGGGGTACGCGGTGTGCAAGAGCGCCGATCGCACCTGCCAACCCGGGTCAGCGACGTCATAGTAAGCAAAGCTGCGCTCGTTCAGCTCGATGCTGACCGTCGTGCGCTCGCCGGGGGCAAGGCGGACCTTGGCGAAGCCCTTCAGGGCCTTGACCGACCGCAGACGGCCGCCGGGGGCCCGGTTGCCACCGCCGGGCGGTGCCACGTAAACCTGGACGACCTCGCTGCCCTGTCGCGCCCCGATGTTCTCGACGTCCACTTCGACGGTGAGCTTGCCGCCGGGAGCAAGCGTGGCCGTACTGGACCGCGCCGGCCCCATCCTCATCGTCGTGTAGGAAAGGCCGTGACCAAACGGGAACCGCACGGGCAAGTGACGCGCCTGGTACCACCGGTACCCCATCAGAAGGCCTTCCCCATAGCACACCACGCTCGACTCCGCCGGGAAGTTCCCGAACGCCGGGGTGTGCTCAAGACGCTCCGGGATCGTTACCGGCAAGCGGCCTCCGGGGTCGGCGTCGCCAACTAACACGTCAACCAGTGCATTGGCGAGTTCCTGGCCGCCGAACCAGCACTGGAGCAGGGCTGCCGCGCGGTCAGCGAAGGGCAGCGTAACCGGTGACCCGGTGTTGAGAACCACCACGGTGTTGGCATTTGCCTGGAGCACCCTTTCCACGAGCTCAACCTGGTCCCCCGGCAGGTCCATGCTCGTGCGGTCACAACCCTCGCTTTCCCAGTAAGCGTTGGTCCCGACTACGACTATGGCTACATCGACGCGGCCCGCTAGCTCGACGGCCCGGTCCAAGGCAGCGGCGCCCGCCGTGGGATCTTCAGCGGCGTCCTCAGCACGGGCGACCAGGTGACAACCCGGCTCGAGCACGACTTCGACGTCCGGCCCGAGGCGCCGGGCCAATGCTTGGTCCAGCCCGACCGAGTAATGGGCACGCACGAGCGCGCTCCCGCCCCCCATGATCGAAGGCGTCTTGGCGCACGGGCCGATGAGGCCAAGGCGCCGGGCGCGCCGGGGGTCGAGCGGGAGCAGTCCGCCCTCGTTGCTGAGCAGGACCATCGCTTCGGCGGCGACGCGACGCGTGAGGGCCCTGTCCTCGGGGCGGTCCGTCGGGTGCTCATAATCGGGGCCGTCGTCCAGGGCACCTACGCTGTCGAACACAGTCAAGAGGCGGTGCACCTTGGCGTCGACCCAGGCTTCAGGGACGCGGCCCTGGCGGACGGCTTCGGCCAGGGCCGGTCCAAAGGACCGCCCAGGCCCGGGCATCTCGACATCTAAGCCCGCCCGGGCCGCCTCCTCAGTTGATGCCAGGGCCCACCAGTCGGTCATGACTACGCCCTCGAAACCCCATTCCCCACGCAGGACCGTGCCGAGTATGCGGGCGTCGTCTGGCAGGTAGCGGCCGTTGAGCCGGTTGTAGCTTGTCATGACCGCCCGCACCGCAGCCTCCCGCACAGCCATTTCGAATGGCAGCAAGTAGAGCTCTCTCAGCGTGCGCTCGTCGACTTCAGAGGAGCACAGCCGGCGCTCGTGCTCCGTCTCGTTGGCCACAAGGTGCTTGACCGTGGCAATTACACCCTGGTCCTGCACGGCGGCTATGTACGCGGCACCTAATTTGCCGCTCAGGAACGGGTCCTCCGAAAAACACTCGAAATTGCGGCCCCAGAGCGGGTGGCGATGAAGGTTGACGGTGGGCGCCAACAGCACTCTGGCCGACTTTTCCCTGGCCTGGCGGGCGACGGCGGCACCGGATTCGCCAACTATCGCAGGGTCCCAGGTGGCGCCCAATGCCGAACCGCACGGTATGCAAATCGACGGTGTCGCGCCGGCGTGGTCGGTGCCGGTTGCGCCCCTGGTCCCATTGGGGCCATCGGTCATCTTGACCATGGGTATGCCCAGGCGTTCCACCGGAGCCGTATGCCATTGGTCAACTCCCGCGGTCAGAGCTGCCTTCTCGTCCAGCGTCATGGCCGACACAAGGGCATCGATGTCGCGCGCCGGCGCCGGCCTGACAGCCTCGTTGGAGCTGGTCATCGCTGCCCTCCTATTTGGTCGTTCCCCGTCTCAAGCGGGCCAGCGTACCACCGGCCTGGTCCACCAACCGCCGTGGCGCGCCGAGGTTACTGTCGGCAGTAAGCCACTACGAAATTGGCGAGCTCGTTGGCAAACCGCTTCAGGAACGACACTTCCACGGGACGGAAGTGCCTCGCTTCGGCAAATCCGAAGACCAGGCACCCCAGGGCGGGCACAGCACGACCGGCGAGGAGCGGCAAGCAGGCGAGGGCAGCGGCACTGCCCGCTGGGGCAGGCGCGAATACCGGGTAACGCTCGCACAGCTCGGCGAGAGTACCGAAGAACAGTGGCCTGCTGGTCCGAACAGCCTCTGGGCCAGGCAAATCTGCGGATACGGGACACGCCCGCCACGCGTCTCGGGTAACGGCCGAAAGACCGAACGAAGCGCGCAAATTGATCGTCTCGTTGTCCTCGGCAAGGATGCAGACGGCAGAACTACTGGCCCCCGCGTAGTGGACGGCTCGCTCGAGCGCCTTGGTCACCACGTCGCCCTCGACCACGTCGCCCTCCTCCGTTACGTCGCCCCCCGCCATCTCGGCCCTCGCACGGTCTGAGCCCACCCTGGGCGTGGCCTCGCCGGCCCGAGAGCCCCCGCCGGCCAGGATGTAACGCAGTTCGGAGAGGGCGTCATGACCTGACGCACCCAACCTCTCGAAGGCAGGACCTTTCTGCGACTGACGCGCCGGCACTACAGGGAACGGGCAGGCCCGCGGTGGCCTGCCCGCGATCTGGTCGCTCATTTCCCGGCCGAGCCAGCGTCGCCAGGCCACGACTTCCTCAGGTGGGGGCTCGGTCAGCAAGAAACCGAGCCGGGCGGCCTTCGCCGATTGGGCCAGGAGCCCTTGAAGCCTCTCGAAGACGGCAGGGATGCCGGCATCGGCCAGCAAGTCGAGGTCCACCAAACGATCCCCCTGTTGAACCGCCTCCCAGATTGCCCGTCGTAGCGGTTCCCGCACACCGCCCAGGCGGCTCTTCACCTGCTCTGCCAGCCGTACCAGCCGGATCACAAGCCGGGAGGGCCCGGGGGCGCCCGCGGGCTCTCCCGTGCCGGCGGGCACGCACGCCAGGCTGGCCATCTGCAGCTCCCGGAACAGGTCGTCAAGGTGGTCTTCAGACCCCTTCAGCAGCCTCAGGGGGACGGCGATAAGGCTCACGGAATGCATCCGGGTACCAGGCGGCTCCGAGAGGTGGCCCTCCCGTCCCCTCCGACCGTTACCGGCCGTACCCAGTTCGGCCCAGACGACCTTCCCGCCGTCAGCGGCGGGGGACCATCCCCAAGTGCTCGCCAGCGCGCTGACCATGGTCAGCCCGCGCCCCGTGGCAGCCGGCGAGGCAACGGGCTGCTGCAGGAGGCCCGAAAGGGTGGGGCCACCGAGCACGCGGGCGGCGGCCGGCGCAGGCTCAATCGGGGTCAGCAAACCGACCGGGCTGGCGTCATGGACTTCGACACGCAGGCCACCGCTGTCGGGGAGCGAAATGACGACCTGGAGCGCCGTGCGGGCATGCAGGATGCCGTTGCTCATGAGCTCCGAAAGCACGACCTGAGCGTCCTCGACGACCTGTTCGGGACAACCCCAGTTCCTGGCCAGTTCCCCCAACCTGGCCCGGGCCTGGGTGATGTCCAGGTCAGGAGGCAACCGGATGATCATGGGCCTGGGCATGAGGGCCACCTGGCCAGAGGTCTTGCTCACGATCGCACGCTCACCGGGCCATGAGCCGACAATCGGTACCCTTGGGCGCGTTGTACGAGGGCAGCGACTGAGGGCAGTTGCCAGTAATCCACGAGATAGGACTCACGTTCACGATCACCCGCGTAGACGGCCGACCACCTTTGTTCCTACCACCTACGAGCAGAACCAAACACAGATCCATCACTTGCACATCACTGGCTCATCACTTCTCACCTCCCCAGCATGGCAGCCCGCGGTTCCCGCGAGCGGGACCATGGGCCGCCCGCAGGTTCTGGCAACATCGCTCAGCCTCGATCAACTTGGGCACGCACCGCCACTCTGGCGGGTTTACGCTGGCGACGTGACCATGACCGAAGAGCGTCCTGCACTTGAGCGCTGGAAGGCCGAGTGGGCAGACCTGTACTCCGAAGTAGTCACCTCCGGCCTGTGCACGGGCTGTGCCTCGTGCATCGTCGCTTGCCCTCACGACGTGCTCGGCTACAACACCAGCGACGGTGCCTACACACCGTTCCATCTAGAGGAAGAGCTCGGGCCAGGTGGTTGCACGCATGGGCTCCGTGGGTGCACGAGCTGCACGCGGGCCTGTCCCCGGTTCAGGACGTGGGAAAACGAGGCCGATGCCTTCCTCTTCGGACGCCCCCGCCTCCCCGAGGAACAGTCCGGCATAGCCCGGACCGTGCTCCTGGCGCGTACGCGCGACCCCGACTTGCTGGCCGCCGGGCAGGACGGTGGGGTCGTTTCCGCCATCCTCTCGTGGTGCCTGGAGCACGACCGCATCGACGCCGCCCTCGTATCGATGCTGGAAGGGGACGGTTCGGGTTGGCGAGCAGTGCCCGCGGTGGCCCGATCGCGCCGGGACATCCTGGCTTCCGCTGGTTCCCGGTACACCTACTCGGCCAACCCCCTCGCTTACGCGGAGGCCGTAGCCGCCGGCTTGGAACGCCTTGCTCTGGTCGGTATGGGTTGCCAGGCTTCCGCCCCGGTCATCATGAGAGCCAGGAAGGCGGGCAAAGTAGGTCGGCGGCTGGCCCTGTCGATCGGGCTCATGTGCTCCAAGACCTTCGACGACTCGATCTTCGAAGAGTTCTTCGAGGCGCGGTACGGCGTGGCCAGGGCCGACATCGCCAAGATCAACATCAAGGGCGTGTTCCAGATCTGGTGCCGGGACGGTTCCTACCACGAGGTACCGCTCAAGGAGGGGCACGCGTGGACGCGACAAGGCTGCAAGTGCTGCCCCGACTTCGCGGCCGAACATGCCGATATTTCCGCCGGGGGCATCGGCGAACTGCCGCACTGGACGTTGACGGTCGTCCGTTCCCAGCTTGGGCAGGAGATCATCGACGAGATGGTCGCTGGAGGAGCCCTCGAGGTGCGCCCGGGGGAAGACGACCCCGGGGTGCTCACCCTTATGGGGCGGCTGTCCACTGCATCCCGTCGACGTTGGCCGGCTTCCGCCGACCCGGCACCCCGGCTAGGCGTACCGCCCCGCAAGCAACCCGCGGCCGCTGCCGACGGCACAGTTGACGGCACCAGCGCCGGGGGTGCGGCAGGTGGCGCCGTGGCCGGCTAGGACCAGCACAGCCCGGTGAGCCACCGAGCCGGCCTCGCCGACCTGCTAAGTTGACTACCCGCCATGGGATCGTTGATCAAAAAGCGCCGCAAGCGTATGCGTAAGAAGAAGCACAAGAAGATGCTGAAGGCCACTCGCTGGCAGAGGCGGGCCGGCAAGTAGTTTGTCGCGGCGCCCTCCCCGGTTAGCGGGAGCGGCTTTCTGGGTGCTGTCACTTGTGCTGGTCGCGCCAGGTGGTTCGCGACTGCTTTTCGTTACGCGACCTGGCTACCGGGCGGGCCGGCAGGGCCTCACGACTCGCCTGCCGCCCCCTGGGTGTTCCCCGGGCACGAACCATGTCGAGCCGCTTCCAGCCAGGAACGGCCGTTCGCCAGTGGCGTCGCCCAACCGGTCCCGCCAGATCGCCAGGCGCGGCTCGACTCGAAGGGCCGCTGGCTCGAGGTCGTTGACATTGTCCGAGGCTGGGCCTCCCATGTCGTCCCAGGCCCGGTATACGGCGGCCGTGGAGACGCCGAACGGGGGGACAAGCAGGGTGTAGGTCCTGCCCGCGACCTCCTCGAACGGTAAGGCCGTGACCACCTCGCCAACGCCGGTGACCCTGGCCCGCCCACTGCCGGAAAGACAGAAGGGTACGTCTGACCCGAGCCGGGCGGCTATGTCAAGCCCGCCCTGTCCCTTCAACCCAGCCCAGAGCAGTACCGCGGCGGCGTCGGCCGAACCCCCGCCCAGGCCCGCGCCGGCGGGGATCCGCTTTTCGAGCCGCACCTGAGCCTTCCGCCCGGCGAGGCCGAGCGCCCTCACCACAAGATTGGACCCGTCGGTGGGTACTTCACCGTAGCCGCCGGCTCCCGCACCGGCGTCCACGAGCTCCAGTCCATCGCCTGCGGAGAAGTGCAACGTGTCAGCCAGATCCAGGTTGACCATCTCGGCGTCGAGTAGGTGGTAGCCGTCGGCGCGCAAGCCTGTGACCCGCAACGACAGGGTCAACTTGGCGAGCGCCAGGACCTCGCTCCTGTCGTTCACCCCATCCAACCTCTCGCTTGGTCCATCCGCCCACCTTGTTCACCTGGCTCACAGATGGCCCCCGCCAGTCTGCCCCAGTCGGCAACCGACAGCTGTTCGGCCCTCGCCTTTCCATCGACCCCGGCCCGTGCGAACATTTCCGGCGAGACCGAGAGCCCGGCCAACGCACCCCGCAACATCTTGCGGCGTTGAGCGAACCCGGTCCGCACGACACGGAACAGAACTGCCGGTGCGACCACCGAAGGATCAACTGCGGGAACGGGCCGCCGTTCCAAGCTGACGAGAACCGAACCCACCCTCGGTTTGGGCACGAACACCGATGACGGCACCGTTCCCAGAAGCGATGCCTCCGCCCAATAAGAGACCTTGACAGACACGGCGCCGTAGGCGGGGTCGCCCGGCCCGGCAACAAGGCGGTCCGCCACTTCGCGCTGGACCATGAAGGTCATGCGCTCGACCCCGGGCACCTGGTCGAGCAGGTCGGCGACCAGCGGCGTGGCGACGTTGTAGGGCAGGTTGGCCACCAGGGACCAACCTTTCGCCGGGACAAGTAGAGCCGCCCAGTCCAGGTTCATCGCATCCGCTTCTACGACGGTCACCGGCGCGGCGTGGGCCTTGCAGTTCAGCACCGCGCGCAGCACGGGGACGAGCCGCCGGTCCCGTTCCACGGCGACGACCGTTGCGCCGGTCTCTGCCAGGGCCAGGGTCAGCGAACCCAGCCCGGCACCAATCTCGACAACGCGGTCCGAGGGCCCGACGCCGGCGAGGCGGGCGATGCGGCGAACGGTGTTGGCGTCGGCCACGAAGTTCTGCCCGAGCGCCCGGCTCGGCGAGATCCGGTTGTCCGCCAGCAATCGGAGCACTTCGGGACGGGACAGGGTCACCCCACAACCCAACCACATTGCCGACCCCGAGCTGACGTTCGGTCATTGGTGCCCGTCGGCCTCGCCGCACCCGAGCGACGTCGCGCTAGTCCAAGCCGAACGCCGCCCCCGCCGCAGCCCAGCTCGACGCCTCTACGTCAGCCGGGTCAATCCCCCGGACGGCAGCAACGGCGGCTCCGACCAGGGGGACGAGGACCGGCGAGTTGGGCTTGCCTCGGAACGGCACCGGGGCCAGGTACGGCGAGTCCGTTTCCACCAGCAGGCTCCCCATCGGGCACAGAGCGGCGGCTTCCCGGATATCCCCCGCGTTCTTGAAGGTGATGATGCCGCTGAAGGACAACCACGCCCCGAGGTCGAGGGCCCGGCCCGCCTCGGCCGGGCCACCGGTGAAGCAGTGGAAGACGGTGCGCTCCGGGACACCCACCGAACGCAGGATGTCGAAGGTGTCGTCCCAAGCCGCCCTGGTGTGGACCACAAGAGCCAGGCCATGGGCGTTGGCCAGGGCGACCTGGGCGGCGAAGGCCTCCCTCTGGGCCGGCCGAGGAGAAAAGTCGTAGTGGTAGTCGAGCCCGCACTCCCCTACAGCCACCAGCTTCTCCTGTCCCTGCAGGAGCGGTTCCACGCTGCCTACACCCTGGCTGGCATCGTGAGGGTGCAGGCCGACGGTCGCCCAGACGCCGTCGTGGGCCCGAGCGACCTCCAAAGCCGCTGCCGACTGCTCAGCGTCCGTGCCCACTGTGATGAGCCTGGTGACCCCGGCCACCCTCGCCTCGTTGATGGCCTCGACACCGAGCCCCTTGTAGGGGACGTGGCAGTGGCTGTCGAACCACATCGTCTGGGCGGGTCCCGGCCGCTCAGGCGTTGAGGCGGGGGAAAAGGGGCGTCCCCCGCTCCACAGCCAGGCCCCCGGGGTACCCGCCCCACTTCGCTGCGCCCGGGAGCCGGGCGTCGACCGGGGAACCGGTCAGGCCGATGCGGCGCCAGATCTCGGCTGGTGCTCTCGTGAGAGCCGGGCTCGCCAGTACCGCCACGATACGCAGCACCTCAAGGGCTTCGCCGAGCGCAGCGTCGACAGCCGGCCCTGGCTCGGCCCGCCACGGCTCGGCTGCCTCCAAGGCGGCGTTGGCCCCCCGTACCAGGCGCCAGGTCGCCTCCAACGCCTCGCTGGGAGCCACCCGGTCCCAGGCGTCGGCGGTAGCACCGTATACCTCCGTCGCTAGCTCTGCCAGCGGGCTGTCCGGTCTGGGAACAGGGCCCACACCGCCACATTTGGTTTGCACCACAGCGCTCACCCGGGCCAACAGGTTGCCCAGGTTGTTGGCCAGATCGGCGTTGTACCGCGCCACCATGGCCTCGTACGAGAACTCGCCATCCGGGCCGAACTGCTGGTCGCGCAAGAAGTGGTAGCGGTAGCCGTCGACTCCGAAGGTCGGCACGAGGTCGGCCGGAGAGATCTGGTTGAACGCCGTCTTGGACATTTTCTCGCCGCTCACAAGCAGGTAACCGTGTACGGCCACGTGGCCGGGCGGGTCGATGCCGGCCGCCATGCACAAAGCAGGCCAATAGACGCAGTGGAAACGAAGTATGTCCTTGGCCATCAAATGGTGCACGGCCGGCCACCACGCCTGGAAGCGTGCGTCGTCGTCGCCGTAGCCGATGGCCGTGGCGTAGTTGATGAGGGCGTCGTACCAGACGTAAAAGACGTGCTTCTCGTCCCACGGGACCCGCACGCCCCAGTCGATCGAGGTGCGGGTGACCGAAATGTCCTGCAACCCGCTCCTCACCAGGCCCAACGCCTCGTTGCGCCTGGCCTCGGGCACCACCGCCCCCGGGTTACCCGCGTACCATTCCAGGAGCCTGTCGGAGAAGGCTGAGAGGCAGAAGAAGTAGTTCTTCTCCTTCAGCAGTTCGACCGGCCGGTGGTGCACGGGGCAGAGGTCGCCGTCCAGTTCGGCCTCGGAGTAATAGGCCTCGCACGCCACACAATAAAGGCCCTCGTAGGTCCCAAGCGTGATCCACCCGTTGTCGTAGGCGGCCTGCATCAGGGCGCGCACAGCGCGATGGTGACGGGCCTCAGTGGTGCGGATGTAGTCATCGTTGGAGACGTCGAGCAACCGCCACGTTTCCTGGAACCGGGCGCTGTACCGGTCGGCCTGTTCCTGGGGAGTGAGCCCGTTGGCCTCCGCTGAACGCTTCACTTTCAGGCCATGCTCGTCCGTCCCCGTGAGGAAGAACACCTCGTCACCCAACAAACGGTGCCAGCGGGCCAGGGCATCCGCAGTGACAGTCGTGTAGGCGTGACCTATGTGGGGTGCGTCGTTGACGTAGTAGATGGGTGTCGTGACGTAAAAACGGGGCACCCGCACAGGCTACATGGGCGGGATTGGCGCTTACGACCGATAATGGGCAGGCGCGCAGCCCAGGACGAGCACGTACTCGCCGCGGGGCTTCCCGGTCCGGGTACGCTCGGCCACCTGGCCCAGCGGGCCTCGCCACACTTCCTCGTGCAACTTGGTGAGCTCCCGGCAGACCGCGACTGGGCGCTCGGCCCCGCACGCTGCCACCAGGTCGTCGAGCAGCCTCTGGATCCGGTAGGGGGACTCGAAAATGACGACAGCACGATCAGCCTCGGCGGCTACAGCAGCCAGGCGTTTGGCGCGCTGGCAGCCCTGCCGGGGCAGGAAGCCCTCGAAACACCAGCGGTCGGTGGCCAGGCCTGAGACCACCAAAGCGGTCAGGACCGCCGAGGGGCCGGGCACGGCTTCTACGTCGAGGCACTCCGCTAGCGCCGCCCTCACCAGGCGCCCGCCCGGGTCGCTTACCAGGGGTGTCCCCGCGTCCGTAAGCAGGGCGATGTTGGCGCCCGCCTTCAGCCGATCGATCGCCGCCGCCGTAGTGGCCGCCTCATTGAAACGATGGTGCGAGACCAGCCGGGGCCCTGCTATGGAGGCGTGGCTCAAGAGCTTCAATGCCCGGCGAGTGTCCTCGCAATATATGAAGTCGGCCGCCGCCAGCGCCGCGACCGCCCGGGGTGAGAGATCCCCCAGGTTGCCGATGGGCGTGGCCACGACGACGACCCGGCCGGGGCCGTTGCGGGCGTCGGGGCCCCCCGAGCGCTCAGACGTTGAAGCGGATCTCGAGGACATCGCCATCGGCGACCTCGTACTCCTTACCCTCGACCCGCAGCTTTCCCACGTCGCGGGCCGCGGACCACGACCCCAGGCTGAGCAGCTCGTCCCAGTGGACGACTTCGGCCCGAATGAACCCGCGCTGGAGGTCCGAGTGGATCACTCCGGCGCACTCCGGGGCCTTGGCGCCGGCCCGGAACGTCCACGCCCTGCTTTCCTTGTCGCCGGTGGTAAAAAACGTGCGCCGGCCGAGCAGCCGGTAGGCGGCCTGGGCCACACGAGGCAGCGCTCCCTCCCCAAGGCCGAGGCCCTCCATCAGTTCGGCCCTGTCGGCGGCGGGCAATTGGGCCGCTTCCGCCTCCAGTTCGACGCTCACTCCGAGGACCTCAGCAGCACCGCCCAACTCCTCTGACACAGGCTTGGTCATACTGATCACGTCGCCGACTGCGTCCTCGCCCAAGTTGACGACGGCCAGGACAGGCTTGTTGGTGAGCATGAAGAATGGGCGTAGCTGCTCGCGTTCGTCCGCGCGCAGCTCGGCACGGTACAGCGGGGTGCCCCCGGCCAGCAGGCCTTGAGCCTTCTCCAGCGCTGCCACCTGGCCCTCCAAGGAACGGTCCTGCCTGGCCGCCTTGCGGCGCCGCTCGAGCTGGGTCTCAGCACTGGACAGGTCAGCCAGTACCAGTTCCAGTTCAAGGACGCCAAGGTCTTCGAGAGGGTCGGTGCCGCCGGGCACGTTGGGGTCTTCAAAGGCTCGTAACACCAGGCAGACGGCGTCCGCTTCCCGGATCCCCCCGAGGAACCGGTTGCCGAGGCCCTCCCCGGTGGACGAACCGGCCACCAGGCCGGCTATGTCCACCAGTTCGACGCTGGCGTGAACGACCTTGCGCGACGAGCTCATCTTGGCCAGGTCTTCCAAGCGCTGATCAGGCACCTGGGCCACACCCACGCTTGTTTCCGTCGTCGAGAAGGGGTGCGCGGCCACCAGTGCCGAGCCGCCCGTCAGGGCATTGAAGAGGCTCGACTTGCCAGAATTGGGCAGGCCCACCAGTCCGATCCGTTCCACACCCAAAGGGTACTCCGGTCACCCTCGCCACTCGCCGACGACGCTGGGCAACCGGCACTGATGTACGCTCCACAAGGTGGCGTGGAGCCTCTGATGCTGGACCATCTGTTCCTCGACACAGTCGGGGTATTGCGAGCGGCCCTCGACGACAGCCTGCTGGAACGCACCGGGCAGGACGATCGCTTGGTGTACGACCTGCTTACCGGCGACCTCGTGTGGGAGACGTCCGTGAGCCTGCCGGGAGACGGCGACCCACCGCGGGTCAGTGCTGACCTGAGCCTGGACTGGCCCACGTGGAGCCAGGTCGCGTGGCGCTGCCTGAGCGTGGGGGAAACTGTCGAAGACCCGCCCGAGATCGGCATCGAGATCGTGTTCCGGGCCCAGCGGCTGGCCACGCGACCCGCTCTTGGCCCGGTGCTGTCCGTCCTCCCTGAACAGAGCCCCGAAATCGGCGGGGACCGCCTGAGCCGCTCTGCACCCGTGATCGAAGAGGCATTCGATGAAGAGGGCGCGCCTCCTGAAGTGGCGGTCGAAGTCGCATACGAGGGCAGCTACCGCCTCCCTGCACCCAACCCGCCAACGATCGAAGACACTGGGGTGAGCCTCTTCCCCGGTTGGTCCAGCCCTCGTCTGAGCGCTGGGGATGCCCTCCGCTCTCCGGGGGGCACCCGCCAGGTGAGCGCGGCCACCCAAGCCACGCTCAACGCCCTCGGGACCTGGCTTGCATCGACCCTCGTCCGCTTGGCCGACCTCGACCTCGACTACCTGCCGCCGCCCGAGCCAGAGCCGTAGCGGGCTAGCCGGGCCGGCGCACCGGGACCACGCGGCGAGAGGGGCCGGGCGCCCTGTACCCCGGGGCGGGCACATCGTGCAGACGTGGGTGGGGGCGGTTGGCATTACCCCAATGACGGGCCATAGCGTGGCCCGCGTGACCGAGCGACCGTCCTACCGCCTGCCCCGCAACGTTCTGCCCGAACACTATTCGCTGACCCTGGCGCCCGACTTCGTACGGGCTGGTTTCGACGGCTCGGCCACCATCGACGTAAGAGTGACGAGGACCACGAGCAAGCTTGTTATCAACGCGGCGGAACTCGACATAGTCGACGTCACCTTCACGGCGGACGGGCACAGGACGGTCCCGGCTGCGGTCTCCTACCGCCCCGAGGAAGAGCAGGCCATCTTCCGCACCGACGAGCCCCTGGAGCCAGGGGCCTGGCAACTGTTCATGAGGTTTTCTGGCAAGCTCAACGACCTGTTACGGGGCTTTTACCGCAGCAGGTTCACGGGCGAGGACGGTGACGAGGCCTGGATCGCAGTGACCCAGTTCGAGGCGACCGACGCCCGCCGGGCGTTCCCGTGCTGGGACGAGCCGGATTTCAAAGCTACCTTCGGCATCACCATCGTTGCCGACGACGGCCTGACCGTCCTGTCCAACGCCAGGGAAATCTCCTCCGAAATCCTCCCCACCGGCAAGCGCCGCACTCGTTTCGCTGACACCGTCAAGATGTCCACGTACCTGGTGGCCGTGGTCATAGGGCCGTTCGAACTGACAGTCCCGTGCGAAGTGGACGGCGTGCCCGTGCGTATCGGTTACGTCCCGGGCCGAGGGGCGCTACGGAGGTTAGCCGAGGAAGCTGCAACGCACTCCCTTTCCTTCCTCCGTAATTACTTTTCCCTGCCGTACCCGGCCGACAAGCTCGACCACATTGCCATACCTGACTTCGCGTCCGGGGCTATGGAGAACCTCGGGTTGGTCACCTACCGGGAAAGTGCTTTGCTGATCAGCGATGACAGCTCACAAATCGAGCGTCAGCGGGTCTGTTCGACCATCGCCCATGAGACCGCTCATATGTGGTTCGGCGACATGGTGACAATGCGCTGGTGGGAAGGCGTGTGGTTGAACGAGGCATTCGCCACCTTCATGGAACTGCTGGTGACCGACGACTTCGAGCCTCGTTGGGACGTCTGGGCCAACTTCGGCGTAGCCCGTGCCACGTCGCTGGCCACCGACAGCCTTCGGACCACCCGGGCGATTGAGTACCCGGTGGGCCGCCCCGAGGAAGCCGAGGACATGTTCGACGTGATCACCTACGACAAGGGAGGCTCGGTCCTGCGCATGATCGAGCGCTACCTGGGTGACGAAACGTTCCGGCGAGGGCTCAACATCTACCTTGACAAGCACCGGTTCGCCAACACGAGCACCACTGATCTTTGGGACGCCCTCGAAGTGGCTTCCGGCCAGCCCGTCCGCACGACCATGGGCACCTGGGTCAACCAACCCGGCCATCCCGTCGTGTCGGTCGAACTGTGCGGGCCCCGTGAGCTCCGGTTGTCCCAGAGCCGCTTCTTGCTCGACGGAGGTAGCCCGGGCGACCAGCGCTGGGCCATCCCCATCACGCTCCGCTACGCCACCGCCGACGGGAGTGCCCAACGCGAACAGCTCCTGCTCGACCAGCCGTCGACCACGGTGACGCTGAAAGGCCAGCCGGAATGGGCATTGGTCAACGAGGGCGCCTGGGGCGTCTATCGCTCCTACTACAGCAGCGGGCTCCGCCAGGCCCTGTTCGGCGCCCTCAACCGGCTGGACGAGCGGGAACGGCTCAGCTTGGTTTGCGACACCTGGGCGACCACGGTAGCCGGGACGACCCCACTGGAGAGTTCGCTCCAGCTCTGGTCGCTGTTGCACGATGACCGGGATCCGGACGTGTGGTGGGCGGTGTCCGCTGGGCTCGGCCTCATCGACCTCCTGTGCTCCCCGGGCGACCTCCCCTCGCTGGAAACGCTGGTCCAGAAGCTGGCCGGGAACCTCTTCGCCGACCTGGGTTGGGTGACCGCCCAGCCACCGGGCGACGAAGCCCCCCGGCAGGCTCGCCTCCGGGCCAGGCTGGTCACCCTCCTGGGCACTTTGGGAGCTGACCACCAGATCCGCCAGGAAGCGCTCCAGCGCCTGACCGACGCCGACGCCGGCCGGGTTGCTCTCGCCCCCGACCTGGCCACCGCGGTCGCCCAAGTCGTGGCGGCCGCAGGGGGTGCCGAGGAATGGGAGCTGCTCTACTCCCACTACAAGGACGCGACCACTCCTCAGGACGAGGTCCGCTACCTGTTCGCGCTGGCCGCTTTTCCTGACCCCGTGCTCATCCAGCGCTCAATCGAGCTCACCTTCTCGGACGAGGTCAGGTCCCAGAACGCCCCCTACCTCCTGATGGACATACTCGGGCGGCGTCAGGGCTGCGCCCAGGCATGGGAGGCGATCGAGCGGCACTGGGACGAAATGGCGGCGCGCTGGCCGGCGAACAGCATCCACCGCATGCTGGAGTCATTGCCCTCTCTGGCCGCCCCCGGCGAAAGCATGGCCGCCAGAGCCAACGCCTGGCTGGACGCGCATCCCCTGGCTGTCGGAGAGCGCGGGATAGTGCAGGCGCGCGAGCGGCTCGCGATCAACCTGGCGTTCAAACAACGCATCGCCGGTGAGCTCGGGGCCGTCCTGGCTGCAGCGGCGGCGTCGCCAGTCCTTTGAGGGGACCAAGCACGAGCGGGTGGGGTGTGCGGGCGTCTCCATGGCCGGTGCGGGTGTTCGCAGTGGACGACTGCTCGGCCCAACTCACCTGGCGCGCTTCCCCCGTTGAAGATTTGCAGCTGGAGATCGGGGACCTCGTCGCCCGTCCTACTCCCTCCCCCCAGGCTGAGCTGGTGCTGAGCCTGCCCGGCCCCATCCTTCCTCGCAGGTCGGCACCGGGCGGCGGCAGCGACGGAGGATTCAGCAGCAGGCCATGGACGAGACGGGCCGCGGCCTACGTGAGCGGCGCACGGCCGCTTGACCCCGCATGGCCAGCCGGCCCCGGGTCCGTCGTCGTCGAAGGCCTGTCGTCGCGCAGCACTTATGACGTCATCGCCAGCGCCCGCGGCGTGCCGCGTTTCCTGGCCTGCCGCCTGAGTACCCTGAGCCCACCTGGAGGGGAACTGTTGTGCAAGTTCGCCACTGTGAGCGACCTGCATATCGGCGAGATGTGGTTCGGGCTCCTCGGCCGGATCCATGACCCCCACCGTGAGGAGGTTTTCCCGGTGCGCGCCTTGCGAGCGGCGCTCGACGAGATCGTCTTGTGGGGCGCCCAATTGGTCGTCGCCAAAGGCGACCTGACGCGGAGGACGACGCCGGCGGAGGTGCGCGACGCCGGCCGCCTACTGGCCGCCAGCCCCGTCCCCGTCGAAGTGATCCTCGGGAACCACGACAACAAACTGCGCGTCGACACCCGGGCCCTGCTGGAAAGCCAGGGGATCACGGTTTCCTGGCACCCCCGCGCGCGTGACCTCCCCGGCGTCCGGTTGGTGCTCCACAGCACTGACCACAGCGACGCTCGCTACCACCGCGGCCAGTTGCCAGCGGAAGCAGGCCGGCGCATCGCCGCCCTGGCCGCCGAGGCGGGGACCGGGGTCTGGGTGGCGCTCCACCACCCACCCGAACTCCACCGCTGCCCCACGGTGTACCCCCCCGGCTTCCCCTTTGCCGAGAGCCGCGCTCTGCTCGACGCCCTGGCCGCTGTCAAGCCAGCCACGTTGGTCACCTGCGGCCACCGTCACCGGAACCGGCGTTACGACTACGGTCCGATCGTCATAAGCGAGGTCGGGGCAACCAAGGACTACCCGGGCGTGTGGGCCGGCTACAAGGTCTTCGAGGGAGGGATCGTGCAGATGGTGCGGAGGATCTCCCGGCCCGACGTCATCGACTGGACCGAGGCCACTGGCCGGGCCATCAACGGCCAGTGGAGCCGGTGGTCGCCCGGGCGCCTCGACGACCGCTGTTTCACGGTCTGTTGGCCATAGAACCCCGCTTCGCCGAGTCGCGCCTCTGCACTTTGGCGCTCTACGACGGGGGCCGCCCACGGAGTCGGGCGATGCGGGCTTCCACGGCAGCCAGTCGGTCCTGGGCAGCTGCGTGGAGGATCTCGGCCTGCTCGTAGAGGTCGGCCGCTGCTTCGATGCCGAGATCCCCGTTAGCGAGGCGGGCGGTCACGAGTTCCAACGCGGCCAACAGTTCCTCGAAGGTGAGCGACTCCAATGGCCCTTTGACGCCGCAGAGTTGCGCGTCAAAAGCTACTGCGACGTCGTTGGCCTCAGTTGCAGCGACTTTGGTTGGTACAGCCTCCGTTACCGCGGGTTTGGCCGCGGTGTCTTCAGCTTCGTTGCCCTGGTTCACCCTTTGCTCCTCTCTCGCGCCCGTCTCGCTCTTCGGGTACTAGCCGCTCCTGGGGCACCGACCGGTCCCGGGGCACCGACCGGTCGCAAAACGGGAGAGGCCTCAACTCTCGCCCCTATGACACCGCGCGCCACGGTCAACTCCAGCATCTCGCCTTCACCGACTTGATCAGGGCTCCTCACAACGGTGCCATCCCAGCGGCGAACAACGGCGAAACCTCGCTCTATCACCTGCTGCGGGGACAGAGACCGAGCGTGGCGTGATATTGCCCCGAGGCGCCGGGACCCCGACTCCAGGAGAGAGACCATGGGCCGCTGCCAGTCACAGGCACCCATCCGTCGACGACAGGACCGGGCGACTAGAGCCGGGTGGGTCCAGGACAACCGGTCCCCAGCGTGGCGCAGTTTGCTGGCGGAACGTTCAAGGCTGGCGGCGATGGCCCCGCTCACCTCTGCGCGCCGCAGCCTCTCCTGGCCCAGGTCGCTGCGCCCCCTCAAGTTCCGCGCGGCGACGTCCCGCAACCCGGCCAGCTCGGCGTCCAAGGCGCGCCGGTCAGGGACCACGGCGTGGGCAGCTATCGAAGGAGTCCCGCAGCGAAGGTCGGCAACTTCGTCGCACAACGGCCGGTCCGACTCGTGGCCGATGGCGGAAACCACCGGCACCGCGTAGGCAGCGACTGCCCGGCACAAGTCCTCGTCGCTCCACGGCAGGAGGGCCGTGGCGTCCCCGCCGCCTCGTGCGAGCACGACAACGTCCAGCTCAGGCCGGGCGGATAGCCGTGCCAGTGCGTCCATGATGGACAGCGCCGCGCCTGGACCGCTCACGGTCGTCTCCTGCACGGCCAAGGGATAGCCGGGGAAGCGAGCGGCGACCACTGATTCGATGTCTTTGCGCACGGCGGCGTCGGTGCCACACACGACCCCGATAAGCCGTGGGAGGCGCGGGATGGGTCGCCGGGGTCGCTCGAGCAGGCCCGTGGCTGCCAGCTTCGCCCGCGTTTCCGCGATCATGGTGGCCACGGCTCCCTCGCCCACGGGAGTGACTTCCTCGGCCTCCAGAACAAGCTGGCCTCTGTCGTTGCCCCAAACCAGCGTGCCGACGACCAGCACGCGTTCACCATTGACTGCCCTGCAGCGGCGCGCATTACGAGCCGGGCACGCCACCGGTAACTGCGCCGCTCGGTCACGCAATATGAAGTAGATGCGGCCGGCATGAGAGGTCTGTGGCCGGTAGACCTCGCCCTCTACTGCCACACGGCCGATCGCAGACAAGGACCGGGCGATCTCGCCAGCCAGGCGCACCAGGCTCAGCCGGCGTGGCTCCGGTCGCGTAACCGGCAAGGACGGGCGGGGGCCCGGGCCGACCGGGCCGGAGCCAGCTGCCTGGCCCGAGCCGGCTGCCTGGCCCGGCCCATCGGAGGTGTCTTCCGGCCAAAAGGGCAAGGTCATCGAGTGGCACCGTAGCGCGCCCGGCGTGCTCTTCCAGCAGGCACCTCAGAACCAAGCAAATCACCGCACATTACCGAGCGGGCCACCAGTACCTCCACGTGCAATGCAGACGGACCGCCTCCTGGTCCACCACCACCCCGATCCCGGGCCCGCGTGGGACAGCGATGGTGCCGTCATGTCTCAATGGCAGTGGGCTCGTCAGATCCGTTTCGAAGAACCGGCCCGTTGCGGACAGGTCGCCGGGCAGGCAGAACCCGGGCAGAGCGGCCAAGGCCACATTGGCTGCCCTGGCGATCCCCGTCTCGACCATCCCCCCGCACCAAACTGGCACCTGGCGACTGGCACAGAGGTCGTGCACGCGAACCGCCGCCAGGTAGCCCCCCAGTCGCCCCGCCTTGATGTTGACCACGGAGCAGGCACGCGTGTCCAGAGCGGTAACGACGGCGTTGTAAGACGTCAGGGTCTCGTCCAGGCAGATAGGGGTTCGCAGTCGCCGGACAAGTTGGGCATGCCCGCGCAGGTCGTCCGCACCCAGGGGCTGCTCCAGGCAGGCCAGTCCGAAGTCGTCCAGGGCGGACAGCCGCTCCGTGGCCTCGGTGGGACTGAGGGTCTGGTAGGAACCGTTGGCGTCGGCAAACAGGACGAGATCGGGCCAGGCCTTGCGAACTGCCGAAACCGCTTGGGCGTCACGCTCGGGCGATATCTTCAACTTCACCCTTTTGTAGCCGTAGCCCACATACTCGCCGACCTCGTCGAGCAGTTCGTGGGTGTCATTGGCGAGGCCGACGGCCACGCCAGCCGTCACCGCCGCCCGAGCCGGCTGAGTACCGGCGCTGCGGGCCGAGAAGTAATCGGCCATACTCTGCCCGCTGGCTCGCAGCTCCACATCCAGCAACGCGGCCTCAAAAGCGGCCTTGGCCATATGGTGGCCTCGGGCCCCCGACAGGGCAGGCCAGACTTCGGCTGCCCTCGTCACGCGGGCCCGCAACAACCACGGCACCAGGTACCGTTCCGAGACCTCGGTCGCGGCGGCCGTGTACTCAGAGCTGTAGGTGGGACCAGGCAGCGCACCGCATTCTCCCCAGCCCTCCATCACTTGGCGGTCGCCGTTTGTATCGCGGAGCGACACGACGGCCCTCACCAACAGGCTGTCCCGTTCGGAGAAACTCCCGGAGGCAGTGGCCCAGGGGCGGCGCAGCGGAACGGAAACGCGCACCAACTCGAACCCGACCAGCTGACGGCCGGCGGGATCGGGGCCGGCGGGATCGGGGCCGGCGGGTTGGTCAAAGGGCGAGATCAGGGCCCACTTCGCTCCTGCGCGGCGGCCCACGCTCTGGACTCCTCGACCTCGATCGCCGCCAGCTCGTCCAAACGGCCTTGGTGCCGGCCCCCCTCGAAGGCCGTCGACAGGAAGACGTCGACGATGTCGGCCGCGAGCTCCGGAGCAAGAAGGCGCGCCCCCAAGGCAATGACGTTGGCGTTGTTGTGCTGGCGCGCCAGGCGGGCCGTGTACTCGTCATGGCAGAGAGCTGCCCTGGCCCCGTGGACCTTGTTGGCTGCCATTTGTTCGCCTTGGCCGGAACCGCCGATCACGATGCCCACCTCGGCAAGCCCTCCGACCACGTGGCGGGCACAGGCAGCGCAAAACGGCGGGTAATCGACTGGTTCCGTCCCGTAGGCACCGAGGTCGTCGACATCGTGCCCGATCTCGCGCAGATGGGACGCCACGGCAAGCTTGAGCATGTAACCGGCGTGGTCGCTGGCGATTGCTACCTTCACAGGGCACCTTTCTAATCGGTTTTGGCACCTCTGGCCTCGATCCCAGACGAGCCGCGGGGTGGTGGCGGGAACTGGGCCCGCTCATCACTCAAGCAGGCACGCCTACAAACCACTGGGAGGCCACTTCGTACCCATTAGTGGAGAGTTCACGGGCCCGCGCACCATCCGGGACGGCTGGCACGACAGCCAGGACAGCCCCCCAGGATGCGGCCTGTCGCTCCATGTCATCGACGGGCACTTCAGGGTCGATGTAGCGAACCAAGAGCAGGTCGCCTCCTGGGTCGTATACAGGAGGCGCCGGACCGAGATAACCACTGAAGCCAGACCCTCGGACCGTCCCGCGCTTATCTGAGCGCCCGGAGGGGACAAGTGCCTTCACCCACCACTCGTCGGCGACAGAGAGGCCGACAGAACTCAAGAGGGTGTTCTTGGGCAAGTCCTTTTGTGCGCTGACAACCCGCACCGTCAGGGCGCCGTAGGCGTGCAGCCGCTCCCAGGCCGCGGCCAATAGGCGCCGCCCGTCGCCTTCCCATTGCTTGTCCGGTTCCACTGCGAAGTCATCGATGAACCCCTCTCCGCCTCGCGTCTCACCCATCACGAAGCCACTCCCAGTCCTGAATGCCACCACGTCGTCCCGGGCGATCTGGCTACCGAGAAAACCTGCGTGCAAAGCCGTCACACCGCTGGCTGGCCTCCAGAACACGGGAGAATAGGACCAGTAGCGCTGGCGCCGTCGCTCCATGAGCGCGGCCGCCCACGTGCGGTCCGAGCTGACCATGTCAGCAACTGCGCTCGACGCCACGGTCCCAAGTCTCGTCGGCCAGGAAATGGCCGGCAAGGTGGAGCGTGGAGCCCGTGGTGAAGGAACAGGCCCTCTTGTGGGGCCCTTCGGCCCTGGCCGGCCTATGCCGCGGGCCCATGCCGCAAGGGGAGGTCGTCGAGATGTCGGTTCTTGTGACTTACGCCAGCAAGCACGGCGCCACTCAAGAGATCGCCGAACGCGCTTGCTGGGCGCCGGATGATCAGGCCGGGGCTGCTATTGATGCTCCAAATCGTGGCCCCCGTCCTCAGTCGTGCTGGTCCCCCCCGCCTCAGGGACGGGCAGCCCGGCCAGTACCTGCAGCGCGGTGACGAGCCGGCGGACTTCGTACTCCAGCTCGGCGATCCTCACGCGCTGGTGCGAGATCGTGGCGTCGCGTGCCGCCAGTTCGGCCCGGTGCAGCCGTTCGATGGTGCTGCGATGCTCGGCGAGCTCCATCTCGTAGGCGATACGTGTGGGGTCGAACGGCTCGGCTGGCCCCGGGCGCACCAAGGGCGAGCGCTGGATCTGGCGGCGGGCTTCCTCCAGCGCGTGACGGGCGGCCTCCAGTTCGTCAGCTGAGCGCTGGTGCGCCCTGTCGCCCGGGCCTTGCAAGGCTGCTGCGTCCACCAGACCAAAGGATACGGCCTGCCTGCACCTTTAGTGTTCATGCTGCCTGCACTCTTGGTGTTCATGCCCCCCCGGCACCCGACGGTCCCGCCGGCATGCCCCGTGCCCAGCCAGTTGCTGACGGAACGCCGCTCTACAGCTCCGGTTTGGGCGCCGGCCGCGCTGTGCCCGGCTCCGGCGTCTCACCGACTGCACCAACAGCGGTCACCAGTGCCCGGACAGCGAGGGCGCCGAGCGAGAGGCTCGAGACCCTAGAGGCCTCGAACCGGCGGGCGAGCGACGAGGCCTGGGCCAGCGGTCCGGACTTGGAAGCCAGCCACTTGCGGGCCGCCTCGGGGCCTCCTTCTTCGGGGTAGGAGGCCAGCGCCCTCGTCGCCGCTTCAGCCCGGGCGTAGGCAAGATCATCGCTCAACATGTGCGATTGCCAGCGTTCCCACCGCTCCGGACCGGCCCGGTCCCGCAACTTCTGGTGCAACAGGCGCAAAGACAGCGCCGCGTCAATTGCCCGGTGGGCCTCCAGCACGGGCTCCGGGCCCCGGCCGGTAACCCTGACGACATAACCCAGCTCTCCCGTGGCGGATAGGAGCGCCATTTGTTCAACCTTATTGGCCAACCCAGACGGGACCCCGGCAGCAACAAGCTCGGCTGTCAGATCACCAGTCGTCGTCAACCGGCTCGCGAGGCCGAGCGCCAGGGGGCGGTCCCGATCGACCAGCTCTCCGGGGCGGAGCGAGCTGGGCCGGGCCAGGTACCAACGTGCCAGCCGGTTGAGCGGAGCACTCTGGGCTGCCCGCACTGCAACTTCCGCGTCCACGGGCATAGACCAGGCGACGGCGTCCGTTTCCCTATAGAGGACTTCAGCGCCTAGGACCTGGCACGCGGCCCAGTACGCCCCCGCGACCTCGCTGAGCTGCCTTCCCATTTCAGCCGCCACCTCATGGGCCCAAACCGCCCCCATGCGCTCTGTGACCTCGTTGGCGAGTTCGGAAGCAATCAATTGGTCAAAGAGCGGATGGGCCCTCACGAAGCCGGAAAAGGCCTGGTCTATCGAGTCGGGGAAGTACCCGTGCGCACATGGCCACGCAGCGGGGTCGGCGACCAGGTCGGAGCCCTCGATGGCTCGGGCCAGCTCGCTGCGGGCGTAGGCCAGGAGGACGGCCAGTTCGGGCCGGCTCAGGCCGGCTCCCGCCTCCCGACGCCGAGCCAGCTCCTCGCCCCGCGGCAGCGCCTCGACGGCGGGATTGAGCAGGCCGGCGCGCTCCAGATCCTCCATCAAGACCTCGTACGCGGGGAGGTCAGCGGCGCTCGCGGCCGCGGTGGCGTCCAAAGCGACGATGCTGCGCTCGACCTGGGCCAGGACCTCTCGCGCCACATCCTCGGTCGCCTCTACCAGCAGCTGGTCCCTGCCGGTAGCGTCCAAGTGGCCGCCCGCCTGGGCCAGGCCAAGAAGGATCTTCAAGTTGACCTCGCGATCAGACATGGCCACCCCACCGGCGTTGTCGACGAAATCGCCATTCACGCGGCCGCCGCGGCGCGAGTAACTGGCCCGCGCGCGCTGGGTAACGGCCAGGTTCGCCCCCTCCGCCACCACTCGAGCTCGCAATTGTTCAGCGCCCACCCTCACGTCGTCGTTCGACCTGTCGTCCACTTCGGCGTCGCTCTCACCGGGAGCCTTGACGAAAGTCCCTATCCCACCAAAGAAAATGAGGTCCACCGGGGCCCGCAGGACCGCCTTCACGAGGTCAGGCGGCGACATGGGGCCGGTGCCCGGCCGCAACCCGAGAACCGAGCACGCCTGGGCCGAAAGCTCGATCTGTTTGGCCTGGCGTGAGTACACCGCCGCCCCGTCTGAAGCTGCAGCCAGGTCGTAGTCCTCCCATGACGACCGGTCGAGCTTGCTCAAACGCTGCCGTTCGTCGTAGGAGCGCTCTGGGCACGGTGAGGGATCTATGAAAACATGGCGATGATCGAACGCCGCCACGAGGCGCACGGCGCGGCTTTGGAGCATCCCGTTCCCGAAGACGTCGCCCGACATGTCGCCCACCCCCACTACCCGCAATGCGTCCTGCTGGGCGTCCATCCCAAGAGCACGGAAATGGCGCCGTACTGCGACCCACGCTCCCCTGGCGGTAATGCCGAGAGCCTTGTGGTCATACCCGTGGCTCCCGCCAGAAGCGAAGGCATCCCCGAGCCAGAAACCCCTCTCAGCACTTATGGCGTTTGCCAGGTCAGAAAACGCGGCAGTGCCTTTATCTGGCGCGACGACCAGGTACGGGTCGCGGCTGTCGCGGCACTGGACGCCACCCGGCCCAACGACTTCACCCCCGACAATATTGTCAGTGATGTCCAGGAGCGCGCCGATGAAGGCGGAATAAGCCGCCGCGCCCTGGTCGCGGCCCGTGGCCCCGTTGTGCAAGACGAAAGCGCCCTTCGCACCTGTAGGGATTATCACAGAGTTCTTCTTCACCTGGGCCTTGGCCAGCCCGAGTACTTCGGAGCGCAGGTCGGACTGGCGCTCGCTCCACCGGATACCTCCTCTGGCTACCAACCCAAAACGCAGGTGGAGGCCCTCGAACCACGGTGACCACACGAAGACCTCGACAACGGGCCGCGGTGCAGGCAGGAACGGCACCTCGCTACTGGCAAACTTCAGAGCTATGGCGCCTCGGTCCAACGCCCAGCTGCTGCGGGTGGTGGCCTCGATCATAGAGACGAGCTCGCCCAGGGCCTCGTAATGGGAAAGGTCGGGGACCTCGGCAAGTGCCGCCCCCAGCTTCGAACGAGCCTCATCAGCCGAACGAACCTCATCAGCACCGACGCTCGGCCCCGGAACCAGAAGGGCAGCGAACAGGTGCACGGCGGCCAGGGCCGCCGCTGGGAACGCCACTAGGGCCCGGCCCATGGCCTCCGCCCGTTCGGACGCTCGCTGACCGCCCGCGACGTCGCGATAAGCACGGTACGCGCACAGCAGATTGGCCTCTCGCCAGGTCAACCCGGCCCCTACGACGAGGCGGTTGAGCGCACTTGTCGTCGCGTCGCCCCGCAGGACAGCCCCAATAGCGTCGACGAGGCGCTGGTCCGCGCCATCCAGGTCGAAGCTTGGCCCGATCAGGGCGGTACCAACGCGAAGCCCTACGTCGTCGACGTACGCGCCGCGACGTCCAGGCGGGGGCACGCCACGCCCGGCGACAGGGAACACGAAGTGCCAAGGAACGGCTTCCACCACAGCGAGGCCGAAGCTTTCGAGCACCGGGAGCAATGAGGAGAGTTCCATCCGGCTTCGGCCAACACGGCGCAGGCGGAAGTCACCCGCAGCCCCGTCGCGGCACGGCCTGAGGACAAAGCGGCCAGCACTGCCCGGCCGCCCGACCTTGGGCCCATGGCCTGGCACGGGCCTATCCATCGCCTCCTCTTGAGTCTCGCCACCCGCGAGTAGGCTGGAAATCTCCAGCCAATCACGAGCAGCATCTTGGGGTGCCGTCTGCTCCGCGTAGCCCGGCGGCAGGCAGGACAAGAAGTCCTCGACGCCCGCCAAGGCGTCGTCGCCGCCAAGTCGCACCAGGCGCAGTTCTGCACCAAACGCTTCAGCCCAGGGTTGTGCGGGGAATCCCATGTGGCAAGTATGTCCGTCGCGCCGAGGCTCCACAGCCTTGGGGACGGCGAAAGTCCTCAGAAACTCAACTGCACGCGCGACGACCGCCGCGCCCCGGACGAAGGGCTCGGCGTGCGGGCGTGGTCCCGGGCGTCCAGGCGCGCCTGACGGGCGGCACGCAGGCCTATCTCGACGTTGAACGAGATGTCAAAACCGGCCCCGATCATGCGCACAGCACGCAACCGGCCGGGGCCTTCGTCGAGCGCACGTTGGCAAAACATACCGTACCCCTGCCTGGCCGCCGCCAGGCTCAGGCCGCTTTCTCCGCCCCAGAGCACCGCTACCGCACCCTGTCCGCGAGCGTCCAGGATCTTGTTGGCCACCGCCTGTGACCCGGGCCGTTTCCCGCCGCGCTCGGCGAGAGCCTGGAACGCCTTCACCTCGACGGATGTGCCACAGGCGACCAGGTCGGCGGACCGCGCACCCCTGCGTTCGGGAACGGTACGCACGCGGTGGCCCTCGGCCACCAGCACTTTGGCCACGGCCAGCTCCTCGTGGCTGGCCCGCCGCGCTGCCTCCTCGAAGGTGCCGGCGCCGGTCGGGTGCCGGCACAGCCAGACGGGCCCCGGACCGCGAGCGTTGCCAGTCGCGATTTGCACTTGCGACCGGCGCTGCCCGCGGCCGCGTGCTGTGCTCGTGCCTCTTGCGGACGCGCGAGGGTGATCGGTCACCTGGCGTCCGCCTGGCGCGAGTCGGGGCGTTCCAGGTCGATGACCAGGAGGGAAGGCAATCCGGCGCTAACCGCCAGATGGGCGTTGACTCTCCGGAGGCACTCGACCTCGGGGCTGTCTTCGATGCTGCCCGGGCCCGAGACAGACGCGGATAGAACGTAACGGAACTCGCTCAGGGGGAGGTCGTCGTCATCCAGGAAGTCGTGTTCTGACAGGTACGCGCTCACCGGCCCGTAATGGAGCACAAAGCGGGACTTGTCCGGCAGAGCCACGAGAGGGTACCCCGTGAGCTCGCCTAACTGGGTCGCGACACGTTGCAGGGGTTGGTCGCTGTCAAGGAAGAGGTCGACTGTGCGGGACATATTGGCTCCTAGCGATCGAGGGCTGACCACGAGGCGGCCAGTCCTTGCCCAGTGGGAGAGGGAGCCGCGATATTCCGGCCGTTCCCACGGCCCGGACATGTAGTACTATAGTATCTAATGTTGTTTTATGTCAACCCCTTGCAGCGGGCTGGGCCCGCTGGAGGTGCGGGGGGGCCGTTGACGAGCCGAGAACACCTCTCTCAGCTCGGACGCGAGGGCGTGACGGGCCCGCGCGTGCCCGCAAGAAGGAGCCGGCCCGGCCAGGCAACAGCCTCGTCCGCCCACCGGCCCGCGAACCCTTGCAAGCCTGAGAAAGGCAGAAATTCACGCCTGGGCCGTGACGGACGTCACGGCTGGAGCTATGATGACGTCCGGGAGCACATTTGGGGTGCTCTGGCACCGTCCCGAAAGGAGAGCAAAATGGTAATCATTAGCTCATCCGAGGAGAGCGGCCCGCCGGGCTACTAACGGGCCAAGCGGCAGCCGGTAAGCCGGCGCTTCACCAGCGCTGCCCGGTTGTGCTTGGTCGGCCTTGGCGGCACCCCCGCAAATGTCATAGGCCAAACCCGTGACGGGCCGGCGGGCCTGATCTTGAGGTGGTCCCAAATAACGTCAGTTAGGGGCGTGCCTGTTACCGAGGGTGGGCATTGGTGCCCACCCTCGGTGCGCGTAAAGGCCTTGGCGAGACGGCGGTTGCCTATGCCGGTCAAGGGATCCAGCATGGAGGCGTGCTCCATGTCGCGCGCGTAGCGTCGGCTGGCTGCACGCCCATCATCACGTCTTTCGGCCTGAAGATGCCGGCCTGAGCGCCTCGTGGGATTCGGACCGCCCTGTCAGGCCTTGGGGACCAGCTCCACCACCGGGATGACCCGCCTGGTCTTGTCCTGGTACTCGGCGAAGCCCGCGTAGCGGCAAGCCTGCTCCGTGTAGATGCGGTCACGGTCGGGCGCGCCAACGGGGACCGCCGTCGCCCAGTAGCTCCCGGTGCCGACCTCCACGCTGACGTCGGGATGAGCAACGAGGTTGTGGTACCAGTCGGGGTTGGTATCAGCGCCGGCCTTGGAGGCGAAGACGTACCTGTGCCCCTCGAGGTCCAAGTACATCATCGGGTTGACCCTCTCTTCACCTGTCTTCGCCCCGGTCGTGTGGAGCAAGAGCAAGGGCGCTCCTTCGAACTGCCCGCCGACCCGGCCTTCATTAGCCCGGAACTCCTCGATGATCTGCCTGTTCCAGTCGCTCACTTCGCGCCTCCGTGGTTTGCCGATTGGTGCACTGTCTCTTTGTCCATCACTTCTCGGTCCATGACCTTCTCGGGCACCCTACCGGCCGTAGGCCCGGGCGCGACTAAGCGGCCAGACCGAGCGGTTTTAGACTGGCCGGGTGCCCATTGCCCTCACGATCTCCCCGCATATGCCGGTAGCCGACGCCGTCGCTTTGCCCGTAGGTGCGGATCTCGATATCACGATGGCGTTGCGTGCCCTTCCACCGGGCGGTCCCGGCCTGAGCGGGGAATCGCTTGCCAGCGCGCTGGAAAGGGCCAACGGGAAAGACTTCATGGCCTCGACAGGCTTCCGGGGTGAGGTCGGGGAGACTCGGTCTTTGCTCGTTGAAGGTCACCACGTCGTGGCCGTGGGGATCAGCCCGAAGGGAGGGACCGGTCAGAAGGCCAACACCGCCAGTGGCACGGTCACGAGCAGCGACGACCTACGCCGAGCGGGAGCAGCCTTGGCAAGGGCGGCAGCACGATTGCGTTCGGTGGCAACCACTCTTCACACGGCCGGCGACGGGACGCCGGCGGCGGCCCAGGCAGTGGTCGAGGGCATCGTCCTGGCGGGGTACCAATATCGGCCATCACCCGCAAGCCGAGAACCGCTCCTCGAGGACGTGTCCCTGGTCGGACAAGGGGAAGCAGCCGCAACGGGCGCGCACGTAGGCAGGGTGATGGCGGAAGCGACCCTGCGGACCAGGCGGTGGGCCGATCAGCCCGCAGGGGAGCTTTCCCCCCGCGCCCTTGCCGCCGCCATGCAAGAAGCGGGGACGGCGGCTGGCCTCGAAGTCGAGATCTGGGACGAGGGACGCATCGCCTCCGAGCGGCTCGGTTGCTTGGCCAGCGTGGCGGCCGGATCCGCTGAGCCTCCCCGCCTCGTGCGCGTCAGCTATGCCCCGCCCGGAGCGAGGGCCAGGCTGGCGCTGGTCGGTAAGGGCATAACTTTCGACTCCGGCGGGTTGTCGCTCAAGTCGTCCGAGTCAATGGAAACGATGAAAGGGGACATGGGCGGTGCCGCAGCCGTCGTCTCTGCAGTTGCGGCCCTGCCTGAGCTGGCCCCGCTGGTCCGGGTGGACGCGTGGGCGGCGATAGCCGAGAACATGCCCGGGAGCCGCGCCACCCGCCCAGGCGATGTTGTCACCGCTCGCGACGGCACGACGGTCGAAGTCGTGAACACGGACGCGGAGGGGCGTCTCGTCCTGGCCGACGCCCTGATCGTAGCCAGCGAGACCGGCCCCGATGCCATCATCGACATCGCCACCCTCACCGGGGGCCAGCGGATAGCGCTCGGGCCCGAGGTGGCGGCCGTCTTGGGCACCGACGATATCGTCGAGCGCGTGATCGCCGCCGGCGCCGCGGCCGGCGAGCCCGCATGGCGCCTGCCTCTGTGGGCGGGTTACAAGAACAGGCTCGACTCCGAGGTCGCCGACATGCGCAACGTAACCCGCGACCGGGCCGCCTCGACGATCATGGCGGCGCTGTTCCTACAGCACTTCGTCGGGGACATCCCCTGGGGCCACCTGGACATCGCCGCCCCGAGCCACTCCGAGCGTGACGAGGGGTGGCTGAACAAAGGCCAGACCGGCTGGGGGACGCGCACACTGCTCCAGCTCGTCACTTCCTGGGCGCCGTGGGAGGCGGCTCCACCTCGCCTGGCCAGGGGCCCCAGGCGCCACGGGTGACGACCGGCCCACCGGGCAGGTCGACGGCATCGGGGCTACGGTGACGACGGGGTTATGTTGACAGTAGGGGACCGCAGCCGCCAGCGGTGACAGACCAGTTCCGGAGGTTCACCGGCCATGCCGGCACCAACACCCAGCGTTCATAATGTGGCCCCTGCGGGCCCGATGCCGGCCGCCTTCTTTGGCCACGGCACGCCGATGAACGCCCTCAGCCGCAACCGCTACACCGAGGCCTGGCGGGCCTTCGGCGAGTCGGTACCCCGGCCCCGGGCGATCCTCGTCGTGTCAGCTCACTGGTACATCAACGCCTCGGCCGTCACCGCGATGGCGGTCCCGAAGACGATTCACGATTTCTACGGCTTCCCAGCCGAACTGTTCGCCGTCCAGTACCCGGCGCCCGGTGACCCGCAACTGGCCGAGGAGATCGCCGACGTGGTGGAACCGACGTGGGTTGGCATCGATAACGACAGTTGGGGGATCGACCATGGCACGTGGTCGGTCCTCGTACATGCGTTCCCGAAGGCGGACATCCCGGTCCTGCAGCTGTCGATCAACGCGACGAAGCCCTTTGATTACCACTTCGAGCTTGGCGCCAAGCTGGCGCCTTTGCGCGAAAGTGGCGTGCTGATCGTCGGGAGCGGGAACGTCGTGCACAACCTCCGCCAGATCGATTGGGGCCAGCCGGACGCCGGTTTCGACTGGGCCCGCAGCTTCGACGACGACGTCGCCGGCGTCATGACGAGTGCTCCCGCAGAGCTGGCGATGTCGCGGCGCCATGAGGATTTCGCCCTGGCCGTACCAACGCCCGACCACTTCATCCCGCTGCTGTACCTTGCCGGCCTGGCGACGGTCGCCGGCGAGACCGCGCGCGTCCTCGTCGACGGTTACGCCATGGGCTCGCTTTCCATGGTGTGCTACACACTCGGCTGCCACGAGCTCGAGCCGACCGGCCAGGGCGGAGCGCCCGTGCTACCCGACTTCCCGGCCGACGAGACCAATATCTGATTCGGTCACGGCTTGCCGCGAAACCACTGTGCCAGGGACAGCGGTTGGGGCACCGACGGACCACGAGAGGGGACGCAACCAATGAGCCCGCCCGTCGGGACCCGCGCTGATGGCGTGCGGGCCGGCGGGCGGGCGTTGGCGTACCTAAGCGATCGGCGCCTGTCCCAGGTGCACATGGAGCGTCTCGGTGCCCTGCTGAGTGCTGACCGTCAACGTGACCAGGTCCCCAGGCTTCTTGGCCTGGATTGCCTTCGAAAGTGCTGCCGTAGTCGGAGTTGCCTGCGTGCCCATCGAGATGATCACGTCGCCGCTCTCGATCCCGGCGTTGGCGGCCGGGCTGCCCGGGTCCACCGCCGTGACAACTACCCCAGGCGTACCGTTGGGCGTAGCGGCCACCGGGGTCAGGCCGTAGCCGAACCCTCCGATCTCCGAGCTGTCCACAATCTCGATGCCCAGGAAGGCGGCGCGCCCGTAGACCAGGCCTGGCAGATCGGCGTGGGCTTCGATCTCATCGGCAATGGCGCGCACAGTGTTCGAGGGAATGGCAAAGCCCACGCTCGCCCCCACCGTCCCGGCTGAGGCTGCCGCGGTGTCCATGCCTATGGCCTGCCCACTGGCATCAACGAGCGGACCGCCGGAATTGCCCGGCGCGATCGGGGCGTCAGTCTGTAGGAGCCCGTGCAGCACCTCCTCATTGGAACCGGTCTCGTCCGAGGCAGTGATGGTCCGGCCGGTGGCCGAAATGATCCCTTGGGTAACAGTGGGGTTCCCACCCAGGCCCAACGCATTGCCGATAGCGACGACCGGGTCGCCGACAGCGACGGCCGAGGAATTCCCGAACGTTATCGTCGGCAGCCCGCGCAGGCCCGCGACCTTCAGCACAGCGATGTCAGCAGTCGGGTCGGTGCCGACCAGGATCGCGGTATGAGACCCATGGCCGGGGATAGTGACGGTGACCGTATCGGCGCCTTGGACCACATGGTTGTTCGTCACGATCTCAGCGCTCGGGCTGAGGAGCATTCCCGTGCCGGCTGCCGTGCCACCCCCTTCGAGGGGGTCGAGCACGGTGTTGACGTCGATGACCGCTGGGTCGACCGTCGCCGCGATCGCGGGGATGTCAATCGTGGTCGTGGACGCGGTACCGGGTGCCTGGCCAGTGGTCGTGGCGCCCCTTAGGTTCATTGTGGCTGCCGCTTGTGCAATAGCCGTGCCAGTAAAAACCACCATTGCGCCGCTGAGGGCGCAAACGCCAAGCAAAGTCACGAGCCGTCCTCGCTCCGGTCTCGTCCGCCGGCGTTCGCAGTGCCGCCCCAGCCACGGCGCAATTGCTCTGCGAGCACAGTCGATCAGCTTCATCGTGGCCTCCCTTTCTGCTAAAAGCCCCGTGCTCCCAACAGTTTGTGTGAGCCCGGGCCCGATGACCTGCTCCGGGTTCGGCGCGCACTGGTGCGGCCGTAAGGCAAAGACTGGGCCGGCAACTTTAGAAGCAGTTGAAAAACCTCTAGGAACTTCCTTTGAACTGGGCCGTCGGGGGTGCCAACTCGCACGAGGTGTTCGCCTCGTTTGTCAACGGTGCTGACGCCACCTCACAGCAACTTCCTAACAAGAACTCAGTGACCTCCTGATCGCGCTGCCGACCCTGCGTCTGGTGGGCGCGCTCGGGCGCCGGAACATACGGGTTGCCGGTACCACGTGGGGAACCGGTCGGCCAAGCCCGGCTGCTGGCACGTGCCGGGCAGGCCTTTTGGATAGCTTGGAGGGCAGCGATGACCCTGACCAACCGTACGCTTCCAGCGATCGGCGACTCGTTAAGGTCGCGGTGCCCCCTTGGGGTCGGCCGTCGGTTCAGGCGAGCAGCTCTGAAGACCTTCGTCGCCTCGGTCCTTGGCGTCGTCCTGTTGCCGGCAGTGCCCGTCGGTGGCGCGACCCTCCCGCCGCTGGCCACTCACCCATGGTCACCCACCGAACTAGTCGTGAAACCTCGAGACCTCGGCCGCATCAGCAGGTACCTCTTCGGTGCGAACCTGCTCTGGGCCGACGACGCTGAAGGTGCGTTCGATCGCGCAACCGGCACGTTCTACCCCGGGTTCGTCTCCACGGTCCGGCGTCTCGGCATCACAGTCCTGCGCTACCCGGGGGGCACCACTTCGGACAGCTTCGACTGGCGACGTGCCATTGGGCCTCGACAAGACCGAAAGCCGAACGAACCCTACGGGATGCAGGACGCCAGGCTGTCACACATCTGCTGTGTCCTCGACGGCCCCGAGCCATCCACTGTGGGACCGGACGAATTCGGGCACCTTCTCGACGAGACCGGCACCGCCGGCACCATCACCGTCAACTTCGCCACCGGCACGGCCACCGAAGCGGCCGATTTCGTGGCCTACATGACGGCCCCGGAGAGCAAGCGCCCCTCCTCCAACCCTGCGGAGCCGAGCTACTGGGCTGCCCTGCGGGCCAAGAACGGCCACCCGGCGCCCTATGACGTGCCCTATTGGGAGGTCGGCAACGAGCAGGTTTTCCCGGGCCAGTACGGGTGGCGTTCAGGAAGGGTGGTGAGCGTGGGGCCGCACACCACACGGTGCCCCACCGGGCAGGTGGCGACCTGCCTCTACGCCTTCGGCGGCACAACCGAGTTCACGGGACAAGCGGTCGGGACCTTTGCTGACGAGCTGCCCTCTGCTTCTTATTCAACTGGTGCGCCCCACCAGACCTTCTACGTGTACTTTCCTCCGGTTGTGCCTCACCGCGCCACCGTTTACGTGGCTGGGCGGCCCTGGTCCGAGGTCGTGAACTTGTCGTCGGCGCGTCCCCAGGCCCGCGTCTATGCGCTGAGCCCGGCGACGGGGGCGATCAGGTTCGGGAACGGCGCCCACGGGGAGGTCCCGCCCGACGGGGCGAAGATAACCGCCAGCTATGAGTCCGGGCCCCACGGCGGGTTCGTCGAGTTCTACCGGGCGATGAGGGCCATGAACCCCCGGGTCGTCATCTGCGAAAGCGAGGAGACCGATGTCGCCTTCCTGCAGGTCATGGGCGACAGGTACCCCTACGATTGCGTCGAGCTGCACGAGTACGCGCGGCCGGCGGACTTCTTGGCACCGCTGGACGAGTACGAACTGGCGCTCCTGGCCTTCCCGGTACGCGAAGGTGCTGCCCTGGCCGCTCTCCAGGGTGAGATCCATCGCTATTCCGGGAAGGATGTCCCCGTCGTCATAACCGAGTACGGCCAACTTGTCGCGCCCGTGCCCGCCGCCGACCCGCAATTCAACCTGTCCCTGGACGAGGGCCTCCTCATCGGGGCCGAGCTGGTGGAGTGGATCGACCACGGGGTGCGGGTAGCGGAGAAATACCTCGTCGACTCGTCACCGTTCCTTCCCACCGGCATCGCCAGGGCGACCAGCCTCAAGGAGCGCACCCTGAAGCCCGTCCTCAGCATCGACAAGGCCGTGGTCGGAACGGGGCTCAGCGCCGACAGCGCCATGGTCGCCCATCACGGTCGCGAATTCGTGGCGGAGCCGACCGGTGAAGTGCTCGGGCTCATGGCCCGGCTGGCGGGAACGGAGCTGCTCCCGGTCTCAACCGTGGACGGTCCGCTCATGAGTGCCCTGAAGCACAAGGTGCCGCGGTTATGGACGACGGCCGCCGTCTCCCGACGTGGGTGCCTCTACCTTGTCGGGATCAACGCCGACCCCACAGCCGCGGTGCCCGTAGAGGTTGTGTTGGACGGTTTTCGGCACTCCAGCTGGTTGAGGGCCTACATGCTCGACGGTCCCGGCGCAACCGCGTACAACACGGCGTCGCACCCCCAGGAGGTCACGACGACGACCAAGACCGCCGAGGTGGGTAGCGGCGACTTTGCCTGGACCTTCCCGGCCCACTCCGTCAGCCTGCTCCAGTTGCCCCTCGCCACCGGGCACCTCGTAAAGCGCTCCGGTCACAGGGCTTAATCGGGCAGAGCTCTGCCGACGACCTGGGCGTACACGCCTGCGCCGCGGTACAGTAGACCGGGCCGGAGCGAGGTACTCTTCCTCGGGCGGCCGCGGCACAGCGCAGCGTCGTCGGGTATATCTGTCGACTGCTCGAGGGCCGGGCTACGATCACGAAATGGGCTCGAGGGCTGGTCGGCGTCTTGGCGCCCTGGTAGGCATCTTGCCGACCGTGGCAGTTACCGCTTTTTTCGGTTTTGCGAGCGCGGCCGGCGCCGTAGCCCCGGTTGCCCCTGCGACGTTCGCAGGGCCGAGTACTCATAGCCGCTACATCGTCGATCTCAAGGTCGCGTCGCCGACATCAATCACTATCGATATCACCACCCCGGACAACCCCCGGTCCCAATGCCCGTACGAGGACTTCGAGTTCCTCGACGTGACGCTGGTGAACGGCTCGTTCTCCGCCACCCGTTGGTTCCTGTCCAAACTGCAGTTCGCTGTGGCTGGCTCGTTCACCTCGCCCCGCACCGCCCATGGCACCGTTACCGGTCCCGCCGCCTGTGGCGCCGACACCTTCACCCTCACCATCCCACCTCCCGCCCTCGCATCGGACCCCTGCGCCCTGTTGGCCAGGGCCGGGACTGCCAAGGTCCTGGGTGGCGGTAAGCCGGTCGTCGTCACCGAGGACACTTACTCGGTGGGCTCGGGGTTGGGCAGGTGCACCGAGACGATTGGTGCTCGACGGATCTCGCTCGATGTGGCGCTCTTCGTGGGCCAACTGTCCCCATCTCCGCTCGGGACCGGTACCCCAGTGCCTGGGCTCGGGCCGGGCGCGACGCTCTATGAAAGCAAAGTAGCCGGGGGGGCGACCCACGAGATCGAGGTCGTTTTCCAGCGGTCCAACGTGTGGGCCGCTCTTGAGCTCGAATTTGCGGTGCCGCCGGGCGTCATCACCAATGCTGAGCGCAATCTCGCCGCAGTCGCCCTGAAAATCTACCCATCGCTGGCTTGAACCGGCCCACCCTCCTGACGTGCCGGCCTCTCTGGCCAAGGACCGGAACGGGGCCCAAGGAGATTTGCCCTCCTGTACTTCCTCCCCTACGCCGTTCCGGGGGTGATCGCGGCCATCATGTGGGGCTTCTTACTGCAGCCCGACCTCGACAGCGCCCTCAAGGTCCCCCATCTGCTCGGCCTCACCAGTGGCGCCGTCACCCCCCTCGACTACCGTCTTTCCCTCTACGCCATCATGCTGATCGTCACCTGGGAATGGACGGGCTACAACATGACCATCCTGATCACCAGTTTGACCAATGTGCCCCACCAGGTGCTGGAGGCGGCCAAGATCGACGGCTGCTCGGAGCTGTCCATCGCCACCCGGATCAAGCTCCCGCTGATCCGCCGGACCGTGGTGTTCATCGTCATGCTTTCCATCATCGGTACGCTTCAGCTCTTCAACGAGCCGGTCATCCTCAACGACATCGCCTCTGTCGGCAACAGCATCTCGCCGAACCAGATCATCTACAACACGGCCTTCTCCTTCGGCAACGAACAACTGGCCGCAGCCCAGTCAGTTGTACTGGCAGCTATCACCGTTGTCGCCACGGTGGCGTTCTACGGCATCGTCCGGCGCCGAATGGACCCCTTTGCCGTCACCCGGGCGGTGACGAAGTGAATGCCGTGACCGTACCGCGACGCCGGGGGCCAGGCTCCTCAGGCTCAGGTGGGCCCCTGGCCAGGCGGGTGAAGACCACGGTAGGAACGGCGGCCCTGGTAGTGGTGGCGGTGTACGTGGTAGTCCCTATCTACTGGCTCGTGATGGCTTCCTCCAAGGACACCGGGCAGCTCTTTTCCACGTCCACGTTCCTGCCCCCGCCCCATCTGAACTTGATCCCCAACCTGAAGTCCCTGTTCTCCTACAACAGCGGGGACTTCAAGTGGTGGTTCTTGAACTCGGTCATCTACGCGTTCGCCACCGCCACCCTGGCCACGGCGGTGTCGACCCTTTGCGGGTACGGGCTGGCGAAGTACCACTTCAGGCTGAGAAGGACGGTTTTCGGGCTGGTCGTAGGGTCGCTCATGGTGCCGGGGACGGCCCTGGTAGTGCCACTGTTCCTCCTCGAGCACTACGTGAGGCTCACCAACACCTACCAGGGGGTGATCCTGCCGTTGCTGGTCTACCCCTTCGGCGTGTACTTCATGTCGATCTTCGCGGCCGACGCTGTGCCGGACACGTTGATCGACTCGTGCCGTATCGACGGGGCCGGCGAGTTCAACACCTTCTGGAGGATCGGCCGTCCGATCCTCATGCCGGGCATGGTGACGCTGTTCTTGCTGTCCTTCATCGGGACCTGGAACAATTACTTCCTGCCGCTGGTGCTCCTTGGGACCGCGACCCGCTTCCCCCTCACCGTGGGCCTAGCCGCCTGGTCCAGTGACCTCAACCTGGCCGGCGCCGGCCAACCGCTTTACCCCGAGGTAATCCTGGGTTCGCTCATCTCGGTACTGCCGATGCTGATCCTGTTCCCGTTCTTGCAGAAGTACGTCACCAGAGGTCTCACATTGGGGGCGATAGCCGGTGAATAAGCACATCCGCTACGGGGGGGACTACAACCCCGAGCAATGGCCACGTGAGGTGTGGCACGAGGACGTCCGCCTGATGGGCGAGGCTGGTGTCGATCTGGTCACCGTGGGCGTGTTCTCCTGGGCCCAGCTCGAGCCAGCTGAGGAGGTGTACGACTTTGGCTGGCTTCACGACCTTCTCGACCTGCTCGGCGAGGCCGGGATCGGGGTCGACCTGGCCACCCCGACGGCGTCACCGCCTCCCTGGCTGTCAGCGCGCCACCCTGATGTCCTGCCGGTCGACTCCAGGGGGGCGCGTTACAGCCACGGCAGCCGGCAGCACTTCTGCATATGCAGCCCGACATACCGCACGACGGCCCGGCGCATAGTGCACCGGCTGGTCGCAGAGGTGGGCAGCCACCCGGCCGTCGAGATGTTCCATGTCCACAACGAGTACGCCTGCCACGTGCCCTACTGCTACTGCGAGCACCACGCCAAGGCATTCCGCTCCTGGCTGAAACGCCGCTACGGGCCCGTTGAGGCGCTCAACGAGGCCTGGGGAACGGCGTTCTGGAGCCAGCGGTACGGGGACTTCGGCGAGGTGTTGCCCCCACGCATGACTCCGACATTCGCCAACCCGGCCCAGGAACTCGACTACCGACGCTTCAGCAGCGACGCGTTCCTGGAGGAATTCTTTGAAGAGCGTGAGATCCTGAACAAGTCGCGCCCTGACGTCCCCATAACGACCAACTTCATGGGGTTCTTCAAGCCTCTCGACTACTTCGCCTGGGCCCAGGCACTCGATGTTGTCTCCACCGACAACTACGCCGACCCCGCCGACCCGGAGTGGCCCATGCAGAGCGCCATGCACTACGACCTGGTCCGCTCGTTGAACAAGGCGGTGCCCTGGATGGTGATGGAACAGACCAGCCTCCGGGTCAACTGGCGCCAGCACAACGTGGCCAAAGCGCCGGGCCAGATGCGCGCCATGAGCTACCAGGCGATCGCCCGGGGCGCGGGCGGGGTGCTGTTCTTCCAGTGGCGGGCTTCCCGGGCGGGCGCCGAGAAATTCCACTCGGCGATGCTGTCGCATTCAGGGGTGGCCTCGCCGGTGTGGGCGGACGTAGCCGGGCTGGGCAGGGAGCTGGCCCAGTTGGGCGACTTCCAAGAAGCCCGGGTCCAAGCCCGGGTGGCGATTGTCTCTTCCTGGCCGAACTGGTGGGCCCTGGAGGCCCCCGCAGCGCCGGCGAACGACCTGACCCTGGCCGACCAGGTGACCTGGATGTACCGACCGCTGTACCGCAGCGGCGTGACTGCCGACTTCTGCCGCCCCGACGAGCCGCTGGGGCACTACGACGTGGTCCTGGTACCCAGCCTTTACCTGGCCACCGAAGATGAAGGGGCCAACATAGTGTCGTTCGTGGAAGGGGGTGGCACGGCGGTGATCTCGTTCTGGTCGGGCATCGTCGATGAGTACGACGCCGTCCACCTCGGCCCTTACGGGGGCCCTCTCCGCCCGCTGATGGGCTGCGACGTGCTGGAGGTGGCACCCCTGCCTTCCGGTGAGGTGGCCGAGGTCGAATGGGAGGACGGGACCAGGACCACCGCCACCTTCTGGACCGACGTGGCAACCAAGCGCGACGGCCACGTCATGGCCCGCATTGCCAACGGCCCGTGGGCGGGCCAGCCGGCGGTGGTGGAGACGCTCCGGGGAAAGGGGCGTTCCTACTACGTGGCGACCCGGCTCGACCGGGCCGGCCTGGAACGGGTCTACGGCCGGATCCCCGCCTTGTCTGGTGAACCGGCTGTCGTAAGGGCGGGGCCCGGCGTCGAGCGGGTGGTGCGCGTGGCCGAGGGCCGCAGTTATGAGTTCCTGATCAACCACGCCGGCAAGGAAAAGGAGGTACAAATCTCCCCTGGCGGTCACGACTTGCTGACGACGCGCCAGCTCGGCGAGCGAGTGTTGCTCCCTCCCATGGGCGTGGCCATCGTCAGGCGGGGCGAGGACGAGCCAAGTGACTGAGGACTGGGAGGACCAGGGCGTCCTCGAACGCGGCCGGTTGGCCCCTCGGGCGGCTTTCGTGCCCTATGCCGACCCAAAATCGGCACGCGCTCACGACCCCGCACTTTCCCCAGCGTTCCGCTCGCTTTCCGGGAACTGGCGCTTTTGCTTAGCGCTCGCGCCCTCCGCGGTGCCAGGTGGGTTCACGGACGTCGCCTTCGACGACAGCGCTTGGGGCCACATCCCGGTCCCCTCGCACTGGCAGCTCGAGGGCCACGGTAACCCGCAATACACCAATGTGGTATACCCGTTCCCGGTCGACCCTCCCCGCGTTCCCTCGTCCAACCCGACCGGGTGCTATCGCCGGGAGGTCGAAATCGCCCCCGCCTGGCTCCGTTCGGGGCGCGTGGTGTTGCGCTTCGAGGGCGTCGACAGTGCCTTTCACGTGTCCTGGAACGGGGTGGCCGTGGGCTACAGCCAGGGCAGCAGATTGCCGGCGGAGTTCGACGTGACCGCGGCAGCCCGGCCGGGGCGGAACCTCCTGGCGGTGACGGTGTACCAGTGGTCAGACGGCAGCTACCTCGAAGACCAGGACATGTGGTGGTTATCGGGGATCTTCCGAGAGGTCTCGCTGCTGTGGCGGCCACCGGCACACCTGGCCGACGTAGTCGTCGACGCGCCTTACAACCCCGTCCGCAGGTCCGGCTGTGTTGTGGTCCGGACGAGCGTCACAGGGGCCGACCGGACCGACGTGGACCTAGTCGTTGAGACCGAGGTCTATGACGGTGAGGTACACATGGCCGAGGCCCGGGGCGCCGTCGTCGGTGGCCAGGCCACCGCCCAACTGGACTTCCCGTCGGTGGAACCGTGGTCGGCAGAGGTGCCCCGCCTTTACGAGGTGGTGGTGTCACTCCGGGACGGCGATGGCACTGTCATCGAATCGGTCGCCGTCAGGGTGGGGTTCCGCCACATCGAACGGCGGGACGGGCGCTTCTTCTTCAACGGGGTGCCCATCACCTTGCGGGGTGTCAACCGCCACGAGTTCCACCCTGACCACGGGCGGGCTGTACCACTGGGCGCGATGGTGGACGACGTCGTGGCCATGAAGCGGCACAACTTCAACGCCGTGCGCACCTCGCACTACCCGCCCGATCCTCGCTTTCTTGACCTGTGCGACCAATACGGGCTCTACGTCATCGACGAGGCCGACCTGGAGTGCCACGGCTTCGAACTGGTTGGCGACGCCCACCGCCTCTCCAACGACCCCTCCTGGCTCCCCGCCTACCTCGACCGGCTGGAGCGCATGATCGCCCGTGACCGCAACCACCCAAGCATCCTGTTCTGGTCGCTCGGTAACGAGTCGGGGTGCGGAGCGAACCACTTCGCCATGGCCGAGCGGGCACGCGCGATCGACGCCACCCGCCTCGTGCATTACGAGCGCTGCCCCGGGGCGGAAATGGCCGACGTCTTCGGCTCAATGTACACCCACCCCGACGACCTGGCCTCTCTCGGCCGGCGCACCGACCTCGACAAGCCGCACCTGCTCAGCGAGTACGGCCACGCCATGGGCAACGGGCCGGGGAGCTTCAAGGAGTACTGGGAGGTGATCGAGGCCTACCCGCGGCTGCAAGGCGGCTTCGTTTGGGAATGGCTCGACCACGGCCTGCGGTTCGCCGGGGGCTCCCGGCTGGGAGCGTATGCCTACGGTGGGGACTTCGGTGACGACCCGAACGATGGCAATTACGTGATAGACGGCTTGCTGTTCCCGGACCGGCGCCCGTCCCCCGCGCTGGCGGAAGTGGCGAAGGCGCAACAGCCTGTCGCCGTGACCATGGTCGGTCCGCCCGGCACGCTCGAGCTGCGCAACCGCTACGACTTCCTCTCGCTTTCTCACCTCGAGGGCAGCTGGTCGCTGCTCGACGACGGCGTGCTGGTGGCCTCGGGAGTCCTGGGCAAGCTGTCAGCCGCGCCGGGGCAAACGGAGCGAGCCGATGCCGGCCCGTTGCCACTCTGGCGGGGCGAGGCGGTGCTGGAGGTCTCGCTGCGCACCCGGGCGGCAAGTCGCTGGACCGCTGCCGGCCACGAAGTGGCGTGGGCACAGTTCGTCCTCAGCGCCGATGACCGCCCGCCAGGCACCCCGGACGAACAAGTGGGCCCCCAACCGGGTACAAGTGCTCGCACCGCCGCTGAGCGCCCGGAGCCGACTGCCGGCGTGGAAGAAGAGCCCAGGGGGATAGTAGTCTCGGCCTCCGGCTCGACTGCTCACTTCGTCGCCGGGTGGTTGGTTTCGTGGACCGTCAACGGCGCCGAAGTACTCGACCGGGCACCTCAGCTCGAGCTGTGGCGGGCGCCGACGGACAACGACAGCCATGGCCTGTGGGTCGACCCGGTAGCCGATCACTGGGCCAAAGCTGGCCTCCAACGCCTGGAGCACCGCGTCAACAACATGCAGAGCAAGAGCGAGGGTAGAGGCGTCAAGGTGGTGGTGACTACAACCGTGGCCCCTGCAGGTCAATCCTGGTGCGTCCGTTGCACTTACCACTACCTGTTCGACGGCCGCGGGCGGCTAGCCCTCTTCGTGGAAGGGGCGCCCGAGGGCGAAGCCCCGGGCACGTTCGCCCGCATCGGGCTGGCGATGGCTCTAGTGCCATCCATACGCGAGGCCACCTGGTACGGCCTGGGGCTCCAGGAAACCTACCCCGACTCCAAATCGGCGGGACGGTTAGGCCGCTATCAGGCCTCCGTCGAGGACCTGGAGACGCCATATGTAATGCCGCAGGAGAACGGCCACCGCAGCGACGTGCGGTGGTGCCAGGTCTCCGATGGCCACCGAGGGATCCTGGTGGCGGGAAGCCCCCTCTTCGGCTTCAGCGCCCACCGCTGGTCGACCGACGCTCTCGCCTCCGCCCGGCATCGTGACGAATTGGTGGTGGAGCCCCGCACCTGGCTGCACCTCGACCATCGGCAGCACGGCCTGGGTTCGGCTACCTGCGGGCCAGCGCCCTTGGACCGCTACCTCTTGCGGAGCGAGCCGTTCGACTTCGCCTTCGGCTTCTGGCCGCTCTCACCCCTAGCGGCTGACCCGGGACCAGCCGCCCGGGAGCTGGCGGATCTCCTCCAACTTGCCGGCCCCACTCGTGCGGCCCCACGATAAACACGTGCTCAGGCAAGAAGCCTCAGGGTCATACCGGCCTTCTGGCTACACCGTTATGCAGGAGTACGAGCGCGCTCTCCAGCATGCCCAGCGACTACGGGCATGAAGTAGCCGAGGAACAGGCCGTCGCTACCATGCGCCGTCCGCGAATAATCCGCAATAACGATCACGAACTGGCACAACAAATTCCAGGAACCATAGGTGAATGCGCAACGCGTTCCCTTGGGAGAGGCATTGCGGGTGACGGGCCTGCGTCCCAAGGCGTCGCCAGAAGGGGACGGCAGCGAGGAAAGGGGTTGAGTGCCCAGAGGTAGCACGCGTGCTGGGCGGCACGACGCTAGCTGGCGTGTCGGCGAGCCCGGCGGTAGCAAGGAGATAGCCCTCAGGGGACGGGGGAGCTGGCGCGGGGTCCCAGGGCAAGTCAGGGCAACAACCAACCAGATGGGCGTGGCTAAGACGGCGAAGACAGCAGACCAGAGCCCGGGCCGGCTCGTCGACCGGGAGGGGGACGCACCAGGCGACGACAGGAAAACTTACTCGTAAGGGATCTTCTTGTAGGTCAAAGCGAGGTCGATGCCTTGGCGCTTCCGCGTGAGGTGACCGCAAGCGTAAACGACGATGGCCAGCAGGTACAGGCCGCCCATGAAGATCAGCGAGTCATGGCTGTTCACCCCGTACGCGCCGTTGGAAAGCCACTCGTAGAGGTCAAAGCCGATGAGGCCCATCGTGGCCAGTCCTGCCACGGGGACGATCGGGACCCCGAGCAACCTGGCCCGGCTTGCCGGCGAAGTGCTCCACAGGTCAGGGTTGCGCCAGGGCAAGATCACCGCCGCAAAGGCGCTGAAGAGATAGGTGATAGCGATGACCAGGACGGCGTCGAGAGTGAAGGTGCCGAACTTGGCCCAGTAGGCGTAAAGGGCCGAAACCCCGACTGCCGGCACCAGCATGAGGACGAGCGAGACCAGCGGCACCTTGTGCTTCCTCGAGACCCTCGCCACGGCATCGGGAAGCACCCGGTCGAACGCAGCGGCGAAGATAACCCGCGTGGAGGAGAGGAACAGCGTCCCGACCCAGCCGAAGAACCACAGGCTCATGAGCAGGACGAGTGCTACCTGAAACGCCTGGTTGTGCACAAGCCAGCCCGCGAGCATCACAGGGTAGGGGAAGACACCGAAAACCCCTTTCCCGTGTGCCCATGCTGCGTTCGCGCTGTTGTAGAAACTCCATCCGAACGTCTTGTCTACAAGGAGCAAGAAGCCCGCGGACAGGGCCACCGTTGCCCATAAACCCGTGAGCATGCCCGTGAGCACGCGACGGAAGTCGTCGGCAGCGCGCACCTCGCCGTACAGCGGGGAACCCGTATTTGGCCACAGCAGGTAGAACATCATCATCGGGACGAGCCGCATGCTCGCGCCGAGCGGCAATAGGCCGAAACTGGCCGAAGAGCCTCCGGCAGCGAGGTCAGCCCGGTAGGCGTTACTGGTGTGGAACAGCAGCAGGCCGTACCGGTCGAGCGACGACTCGAAGCGCCCGTGACCGAAGGCGACGAGCAGTGTGAGCGTCACGAGGAAGCCCAGCAGGCCTCCGGCGAAGCACCATACCTGCATCTTGGCGTACCCGACCATCCCGAAGGACACGACGAGCCCAGCCAGTACGATCGTGAGCACGCTCACGGCGAAGCGCCCGTTGGTGGTCGCGAACCACTCCGCCACGCCCAGCTGCCCGAGGTCCGCCGCGGCCGGCTGGAAAAGCTCCTCGGAAAGGATGGTCCCATAGATCGGCGCCCAGAGCCAGAGTATGAACCACAAGCCGGTGACGGACACCACGAACCCGAGGGGGCCGCCCAGGAGACGGCTCTGCCAGACGTAGTCGCCGCCGGCGCGGGGGATCGTCACGATGAGGCCCGCGTAGGTGACCACGAGGAACGAGACCCAGACCCCAGAAACCAGGATTGACGTCAGGAGCTGGCCTCTCGGGATAAACGAGCTGTAAGCGAACTCGACCATGCCGAGCGTGACCACGTTGGTCGACAAGACGGCGTAGACCGCCCCGTCACGCACCGCCCAGCCCCGTGCGAGACCTGTCGCGCTCCCCGGGCCCCGGGGCACAGCTGCAGAGTCTTGCTGCTCGCCGTCGTCGCCCGACCCTCTCGCCTCAACCGACGTCATGAGCGAGATGAGGATGCACGACTCGATGAGTGAACGACAGGTCGCCGCGCGGGGTCAGGGCGCCGGACGGTCGTCGGTACCATACAGCAAGCCGTGCCGGGCAACGTCTTCAGGGGAGCGGGAACAAGGTGGGGGTCTCGTTCACTAGGCGGGCTGCCTTGTCGTCGCAGGCCGCAAGGGCCGCTTGCTGCTCGGGAGCAAACACAGAGGACTGCATCCGACATCACCCTCTTCCTGGCACGCTGTTGTGCTCCTTTTGGCGCAGCGCTACGAGGAGTACGGGGAGGTTCGCCCCCGACGGGCATGCTCCGTTCGGTTGGGCCGTCATCCTGCGCTCAGGAGGTGCACACCAGCCGGGTCCACGGAAAGGGTGACCCCGGTCCCCGACGCCAGGGACAGGGCCTCGACGCCCGGCACATCGACCACCAACGGCCCGAGGTCGCTGTCGAGCCCGAGGCGGGTCACCGGACCGAGGAACGTGTGGGTGATCACGCGGCCCTTCAACGCTCCCTCGGCCGCTTCCCCGTTGACTGCCTCTTTCAAGGTCACCGACTCGGGCCGAATGAGGACGAGAACCTTCGCACCGATCGGGTGGCCATGGTCCGCCTCGATCTGGAGGCGGACGGTACCCGCGCCGACGACGACGGACTCTGCTCCTGCCACCTGGCCGTCCAGGCGGTTCATCGTGCCGACGAACTCGGCCACAAACGGGGTACGCGGGTCCCGGTAGATCTCGGCTGGCTTGCCGACCTGCTCGAGCACGCCGGCTGACATCACAGCCACGCGATCGGAGATGGACAGGGCTTCCTCCTGGTCATGCGTCACGTACAGGGTGGTCGTGCCGAGCCGCTTTTGGATCTGCCTGATCTCCTGGCGCAGCGTCACGCGCACCTTGGCGTCGAGAGCGGAAAGCGGTTCGTCAAGCAAGAGGACGGCCGGTTCGATCGCCAGCGCCCTGGCCAGGGCCACGCGCTGCTGTTGGCCCCCCGAGAGTTGCCTCGGGTAGCGCTTGGCCTGGTCAGACAGGCCCACCAGCTCAAGGAGCTCTTCCGCCTGGCGTTGGCGGGCGGCCTTGTCGGTTCCCCGGACTCTCAGCCCGTAGGCGACGTTGTCCCTGGCCGTCATATTGGGGAAGAGGCTGTACGCCTGGAAGACCATGCCCATGTTGCGCTTGTTCGCGACGACCCCGGTGATGTCACGACCGTCGACCAGCAGCTCACCGGAGTCCGGGAACTCGAAGCCGGCCACGATGCGCAGGGCTGTAGTCTTCCCGCAACCGCTCGGGCCGAGGAGGGAGACGAACTCCCCCGAGGCCACCTCCAGGGTCATGTCACGAAGCGCCGCGACATCGCCGAACTGCTTACGCACTTGCTTTAGTTCCAGCGTGGCCACGGCTTACCTCGTACCTCCGATCTGCACACTTTCTCGTCCCCCGGCAAGCCTGCTGACGAAGAAGATCCCCATCATGGCGCCCCAGGTCAGGACGAAGCTGATTATCGCCAGTGCCGCCGCCTGGTAGGCCTCGGTATTGCCGATGTAATAGATGTAGACGGCGAACGTATTGAACAGCAGCAGGCTCGAGATCGTGTACTCGCCCATGACGATGGCCAGGGTGAGGAACGCCGCACTGAGCATGGCCGAGCGGATGTTCGGCACGATCACGAACAGCAGGGTCTTCCAGCCCGGGGAACCTACGCTTTGCGATGCCTCGGTGAGGGTCTTCACGTCGATCGCCCGCATGCCGGCATCGAGCGAGCGGTAGGTGAAGGGTAGCGCCAGGATCACGTACATCAAAGCGAGGATCTGGGAGCTGGCCAGCAAGGACGGCAAGGCGCTGAACAGGCCTGACAAGCCGACCACTAGGGCCACCGGCGGCACCACGAAGGGCAGGACGGCTATCATGTCCATGGTCGGCCGAAGCTTTGGCAACCTCAGGTGCACCCAGTACACGGTGGGGACCATCAGCACGAAGCTGATCGCTACTGTCTCGACTGCCAGCCGCAAGGACAAAAGGAAGCTGGAGCGGAAGCTCGGGTCGGAGAAGATCTGGGCGTACCAATGGAAACCGTAGCGGTGCGCCCCGGTCTCCAGGCTGAACTGGGCCACCGAGTAGAGGGGAACCAGGAAATACAGCGCGCCAGCCAGGAGCCAGAACAAGGCCCACAGCGAGGGCCGGCGGCGCCGGGCGCGGACCGGTCGCGCAGCGGTCACTGCAGCCACTTGGCCGCCCTCCGCTGGAGGAGCACGTAGACCGAAACGGCGGCGGCGACGATCACTATCATGCCGAAAGCCAGCGCGTCGCCTAGCTGCGGGTTGGGGACGATGACGTTGCCGGACAGGATGGCGCCGATACGCACCGGCACGAGGTTGATGTAGCCGCCGCTCAGCGCGTACGGCGTGGCATAGGCGCTGAAGGCGTTGCCGAACAGCAGCACGGTCGCGCCGAGCAAGGCGGGCAGGAGGATGGGCAGGCCGACGTGGCGCCAGTACTGGGCGGGCGTGGCCCCCAGGTTCTGTGCGGCCTCCCTCCACTCGGCCCGGAGCCCCTCGAGCGAGGGGCTGATTATGAGGATCATGAGCGGGAACTGGAAATAGACGTACGTCAGCGAAAGCCCGGTGATGCTGAAAATGCTGAACCCGTGGTTGTAGATGTGGAAGCCGGCCCCGTTCAGGACCGAGGTGATGACGCCGGTAGGGCCCAGGGTGGCGATGAAGGCGAAGGCCAGCGGGATGCCGGCGAAGTTGGCTGCCACGCCGGAGAAAGTGGACAACAGCGGGCGGATGAAGGCGGGCAAGCGACCGTGCACGGCGGCGTAGGCGATAAAAAGCCCGAGGAGGCCGCCGGCGACGGCGGTGATCGCGCTCACTTCGATGCTCGTCACGTAGGCCGAGGCGAAGTCGCCCTGGAACAGCTGCGACACGTTCGCCCAGGTGAACTGGCCGGAACTCCCCTTGAAGGACTTGACCATGAGCTCCACGGTCGGGAATAGGAGGAACACGGCCGTATAGGCAAAAAAGGGCAGGACGCCGGCCCAGCGCACAATCCGGGCGTTCGAGGACTTCCTGGCACGCCTCACCCGGTCCCCCGGCTCAGGCGCCGCCACGGTCGTGGCACGCCGGGAGCTGTGCGCGCTTGGTCGCTCCCCTGCTTCGGCCGGCGTCTCGCCCCTCATACTTGAAGTACTGGTTCTAACTGCCGGCGACCTTGGGCCCCCACTGCGCCGTTATGACCTTGCTGGCCGCCGCTATCTGCGACAGCGAGGCGAACTGGATGCCCTTGTACTCCGACGCCGGTGGCAGCTTGGCGGCCAGGGAGGCCGGGATGACGTTGCGGGCGGCCATGTCGGCGTAGCGGGCCGGGTGCGTGAACCCGGCCAGGTACAGCAGCTGGCCGGCGTCGGAGTAAATGAACTCCTCCCACAGGCGGGCAGCCATGGGGTTCGGGGCGTACTTGCTTATGGCCTGCGCGTAGTAGCCGCCGTAGACCCCGGTCTTGGGGATCGACACCGTGTAGGCGGGGTTGCCGGCGAACTGCACCTTGTTGGCCAGGTTCAGGTAGTCCCAGATGATGGCAATAGGTGTGGAACCCTTGGCGATGTTGGCCGGCAGGGCGTCGGCAGGCACGAAGTTGCCCGCTTTCTTCAACTTGGCGAAGAAGTTGATGCCCGGCTCGATGTCGTCGAGCGAACCACCGTTGGCGAGAGAGGCGGCGTAGACGGCGGCAAACGCATCGCCGGCCGTCCTCGGGTCGCCGTCGATGGCAACCTGTGCATGGTAACGGGCGTTCAGGAGATCGGACCAGTCCTGGGGGGGCGTCTTCTGCACGTTCATGTTGGTGCCGAACGAGATGACGCCGTAGTAGTCCCCGTACCAAAGGCCGCTCGGCTCTTTCATGGACGCGGGGATCGTGCTCCATGTGGCGACCTTGTAGGGAGCATAAAGCCCGTCAGTTACCCCGGAGACGGCAATGGCAGGAGAGACGTCCACGACGTCGGGACCGCGTGACTGTCCCTTCAAGGTCTGGATCGCCGTGTTCTCCTGGGCCGAGCTGTCGTTGGGCGCTGCGCTGTTGACCGTCAGACCGTACTTCGCGTGGAACGTGCTGATGATCTGGCCGTAGTTAGCCCAGTTCGGCGGGAGGGCGATGACGTTGAGCTTGCCCTCCTGCTTTGCAGCCTTGATCAGGGCGGGCAGCCCGCCACTACCGAGCGACGTCGGCAACGAACTCGTCACCGCAGCCAGGGGACTCTTGCTGGACGCGTCCAAGAGACGTGCCAGCGAAGGGAAACTCACCAGGGCGGCGGCCCCGAAGCCGCTGTAGCGGAGCAACTCGCGCCGGGAGATCCCGGGCGCCTCGTGCTCGTCTGCCGGGTGGAATGGTTCACTCATCTCTGTTCCTCCTCTGTTTTCGGCACATAAAACCAAACGCAAATCACCGGCGGACTGGTCAGCGCAATGATGGCCAACCGCGCGGCTGCTCCACGGGAACTCGCGCAATACTCACCTCTCTACAGCAGGTGTACGGCAGGGAGGTCCTTTCAGGTCAGGCGCTCCTAGCGTCGGGGACGCGGCGACACCTAGTTCCATTCAACAGACGGTTTGAGCGCACACACAAGGCACTTTAGCTGTAGCACAGCCCCACTGCCATCGCCGGACGTCATCTTCTCGTCACCTGTTGTTCACCTATTGTTTACTTCCTGTTCACTTAGCTGTTACCATACGTTCACGCGTATGGCCACGTCAAGGGCCGCGAGCCCTCCGCGGCCGACCGCTCCAGGAGTGCGAGAGGAGGCTGTCTGGCATGGAGGTCGCGCTGCTCGCCGTGGCAGTGGCCTTCGCGTTCGTAAGTGGGGCCAACGACGGTGGGACCCTGGTCGCCTTGGGCACGCGTACAGGCGCGCTCTCCGTCTTGGCTGGTGTGCTCGTGCTGTCGGCCGCGGTGGGGGCTGTCCCGGCCGCAATGGGGACGAGGGTCGCAACGACACTTGCGCGCGGGCTCGTCTCGTTCGAGGACGGAGGGGGCCGCGTAGCGTTCCTGGCCGCCGCCGCCGCGGCCCTCTTCGTCGTGCTTGTCCTGTCGAGACGGGGCCTGCCCACAAGCCTGACCCTGGCGCTGACCGGTTCGATCGTCGGTGTGGGGATCGGCGCCGGTCTGAGACTGAGCTGGGCCACAGTCGGCTATGTGCTGGCCGCCAGCCTCCTCGGGCCGCTCGCCGCTTCCCTCGTCGGCTACGTTGTCGCGCCGAGCATGCGCTCCGCCCTTGGGAGCCCATCTTCCCGGGAGGCCCGAACGGGGCGGCTGCAGAGGCTCGGATTTGTCGTCCAGTCCCTCGCCTACGGTGCGAACGACGCCGAGAAGATGGTCGCCTTCGCCGCGGTTGCCACCGGCGCGAGCCTCGACCCGGTCCGTCCGCACCTGCTTGACCAGGGGGCGGTGGCTGTGTGCTTCGCTGCGGGTGCTTTGTTCGCTGTCCGGCGGCTTTCCAACCGGGTTACCGAGCAGATGGTGCGTGTCCGCCGCGAAGGGTCGCTCTCAGCGATCCTGGCGTCGTCCGCTGTGGTGTTCGCCGGCTCGGCCGTCGGCATCCCGCTCTCGTCCACGCAGGCTGCCACGGCAGGGCTGCTCGGGGGCACGGAGCGCCTCACGCCGCACCGGGCGCGACTGCAGCAGGTGTTCGCGCTCGGTATCGGGTGGGCTGTGACCCTCCCGAGCGCGGCGCTTCTTGGTGCCCTCCTCGGCCTGTTGACGGGAGGGCTCCGATGATGAGGCGTCACGGCCGCCGGCTGCAACGGCTGCGGGCGTTCTTCCGGGACGTCGCCGGCGAGTCTGCTCAGACGCTGATTGTCATCCTGGTGGAGCACGTCGCCGTCGACCGCGAAGCGGTGCTCCTCGCCCAGAGGGCGGTACGCGACGAGGACGCTGTCAGCACGATCGACGCTGACATCCGCGACATCGAGCGTCGCGGCGACGAACTCCGACAGCGGCTCGTCGCTGAGCTCGCTCAGACCCTCATTACCCCCCTCGACAGGGAGGACCTGTTCCGCTTCTCAAGGTCGGTCGATGACGTGCTCGACAACATCCGCGACTTCGTCCGCGAGTGGTCGCTCTATCGCCCACAGAGCGAGCGCAACCTCGTGTCCTTGCTCGAGATCGTGTGGACCGGGGCTGAAGCCCTCGGATTGGCGGTGGGCGCGATCAGCAAACGGCCTGATCAGGCCGCCGTCCACCTTCTCAACGCCAAGCGCACGACGAACCGTGTCCGGAGGCGCTTCGAGGAAGAGGTCGCAGAGCTTTTCGCTGGCGAAGTGACCTCGGAGGTGTTGAAGCACCGAGAGCTTCTCCGCCGCCTCGACGTCGTGGGCCTTCGTCTCGGCGAGGCTGTGGACATACTGTTCGATGCCCTCGTAAAGCGTGGCGAAGGGCTGTCGCTTGCCCCGGCGGGCGGTCCTGCGCGAGGGCGGCCAAGCGCCCCTCGCTCGATGTGAGCGTCTTTGAATGAGCGCCACCGGTGATGAGGTAGGAGCGACCAAGGACGTCCCGGCTCACTGCTTGCCCAGTAGCATCAGAACCGTGCCCGGACAGAAGCGCTCTGCACACGTGCGCCGCTGTCTGCACCCCAAGCGGAGTGATCACCGATGGGCCTGAACCCCGCCACACAGGGAGTCCTCCGAGAGGCCGTCGTGCGGCCACCGCTCTCCCTCGTCGTGAACGGCCGGAGCTACGCGCTCGACACTAACGGCACCGTGGCTCCCACGACGACGCTGGCTTCGCTCCTTCGTGAGCACCTCGGGCTCACAGGCGTGAAGATCCCCTGCGACCAGGGTGCCTGCGGCGCTTGCACGGTCATCATGGATGGCAAAGCCGTGCTTTCGTGCATGATCCTGGCGGTCGAGGCCTGCGGCCATGAGATCGTCACGATCGAGGGACTGCCGAGCGACGACTACGTCGTCGAGGCCTTTGCCGAGCAGAGCGAGCCGGGCTATGGCACTGCTCTCCAGTGCGGGTACTGCACGCCTGGATTTGTCATGACCGCCCGAGCGTTCCTGGATCGTGCGCCCTCCCCGACGCCATCGCAGATCAAAGAAGCCCTCTCCGGCAACATCTGTCGTTGCGGCTGCTACGCGGGGATTGCCCAGGCAGTCATGCACGCGTCCGAGAGGCTTCGCGCCAGGGCAAGCGGCTCATGAAGCGCGCGTACCAACCCCGCGTTCAGCGCAGGCACGTCGGCACCTACCGCCCGCGAATCGACGGGCTCGTCAAGGCCAGTGGGAAGGCACAATACGCCGCCGACCTGATGGTGGAGTGCCGGGTACCAGGCATGCTGTACGCCAGAGCTCTCCAGAGCCCGTACCCCCATGCCAGGATCAGGAGCCTCGACGTCAGCCAGGCCGTGCAGCTGCCCGGCGTCGCCCACATCCTCACGTTCGACGATCCTGAGGTCGCTGGCTTGAAGCCCACGAACGCGGGCTGGACCGACGGCGTCGACACCGTCTCCTATGAACGCATGATGTGGCGGCGCTTCCGTGACCGGCGCGTGCTCGGCGACCACGCACGCTGGGTCGGCGACGACGTCGGAGCGGTCGTCGCTGCGGAAAGCGAGGAGGCCGCCGAGGAAGCGCTGAAGCTGATCAGGGTCGACTGGGAGGTCTTGCCGTTCGTCCTCGGCACGACTGAAGCCATGGCACCGGGCGCCCCCGTTCTGCACCCGGACATCGCGCCGACCAACGTCCTGCCCGAGGACACGGTCGGCGGGCCCGACGTCTTTGTGAACAAGGGTGATGTCGACCGTGGCCTCGCTGGCGCAGACGTCGTCGTGGAGGCGACCTGCACCTACCACAACGCGTCACAGAACAGCCTCGACAACTGGTGCTGCCTCGTCGAGTGGAGCGGGGACCGCATCACGGTGTGGTCGAATTCCTACGAGGCCCATCAGACCCGCATGCACCTCAGCGAGATGCTGGGCGTGCCATTGAACCGCGTGCGGGTCGTGAGCTCCTACGTTGGGGGCCAATTCGGGCGCGGTGACACCGGTGAACAGCCGTTCTTCCTCTTCACGGCGCTCTTGGCCAAGAGGACGGGACGACCGGTGCGGTTCCGCCACACCCGCCGGGAGTCCTTCCACGACGGGCGGCAACATGTCCGGTACCGCGGCCGGGCGGGTGCACAGAGGGACGGGACGATCACTTCACTCTCGTTCGAGTCGATCGGCAACGTTGGCGCCTACGCCGACCACAGCGTGTTCGCCCTCAAGTTCGCGCCCGTCGAAGTGAGCCACGTGGCGTTCGCGCACATACCGAATGTCCGGTTCGAGGGCCGCGGCGTCTATACGAACAAGCTGCCCGCCTGCATGATGCGCGGCGTCGGCAACAGCCAGCTCAACCTGATCATGAGCCGCCTCGTCGACTCGCTCGCTGAACGGCTCGACCTCGATCCGCTCGACCTGGCGTGCAAGAACTTCGGCCATCAGGGGGAGGAGCTCCCCAACCGGAGCCTCACCGAGGTACTGCGCGCCGGTGCGGAGCGGATTTCCTGGGAACAGGAACGCCACCCGCCCGGACAGGGCCCCGTGGTCGACGGGGTCAAGAAACGAGGCGTCGGGTTCTCCTTCCACCCAGGCTGGCACACAGAGTGGCAGGAGCTTCGCCGAGGCGAAGTGCAGGTGACGATCACCCTGAACCCCGACTGCAGCGTCACTCTCGATGCACCGACCGTGGAGACCGGCACAGGCTCGAACACCTGCAACGTGCTCGGCTGTGCCGAGGCGCTCGGCTTCCTCGGCATCGACAGCGGCGACATCCACTGGATCTCCACGGTGGACACAGACGTCTCCCCGCACGATTGCGTCCAAACCGACAGCGCCGTCTCCTTCTTGCAGTCCGAGGTCATGGCGGCTGCCGGCAAGGAGGTCAAGGCCAAGCTGCTCGAGAGGGTCGCGCCGCTCCTCGGTGCGACACCACCGGAGCTCGACATCGATGCCGGCCTCGTCTATCGCATCGGCTTGCCCGATGAGCGGCGCAGCGTCAAGGATCTCCTCCACGAGGCCAACCTCGACCCGATCACCGTCGAGATGAGCCGGAGGCCGCTCGCCGAGCAGACCGGCGTGCCGTACATCGCCACGTTCGCTGAGGTGGAGGTCGACACCGGCACGGGCCGGGCCCAGGTACTCAAGCTTGTCGTCGTGAACGACTGCGGGACGGTGATGTACCCGTCGGGTGCCGAAGCCCAGCAGATCGGCGGGCAGTGCATCGCGCTGGGCGAGTCGCTGACAGAGGAGGTCGTCTACGACGCGCGCACAGGGATCCCGCTGAACTTCAACTGGATCGACTACCAGATCCCGACGATGGCGGACATCCCCGAGATCGATCCGGTGCTCCTTGAGGTGTGGCGCGGCGGGGGCGAGTACGGAGCGTGCGGCCTCGGCGAGGGAACTGTCACCTGTACGCCCGGCGCCGTTTTGAACGCGATATACAACGCCATCGGTGTCAGGATCGACGAGATCCCCGTCAAGCCAGAGAAGGTCCTGAAGGCCCTGGGGAAGGTGCTCTGATGACCTTGCGCCCCTTCGATCACGTGGCCGCGAACTCTCTCGAGGAGGCCGCTGCTCTCCGCGGTGCCCACGGCGCGCGTAGCGCTGTTATCGCCGGCGGGACTGACCTGCTGGGTGGCCTGAAAGACCGCGTGCACCCCGAGTACCCGCAGCTCCTGATCGACATCAAACCGAGCGGCAGCGCGATCCAGATGAGCGAGGACGGCACGACGGTACAGATCGGAGCCCTGACCACGCTCGCCGAAGTCGCCGGCCACGGGGTCGTCAATGCGCGCATCCCGCTCTTGGCTCAGGCGGCGCGCGCGGTGGGCTCACCGCAGATCCGCAACATGGCAACCGTCGGCGGCAACATCTGCCAGGAGCCGCGCTGCTGGTACTACCGCGCCCCTGACAATACTTTCCACTGTCTCAGGAAAGGCGGCTCGCATTGCGCAGCGCTCCTCGGCGACAACCGCTATCACTCCATCTTCGGTGCAGCCCGGGTATCCTCGCCGCCCTGTGCCGCCACCTGCCCCGCGCACGTCGACATCCCGGCCTATCTGGCACTGATGCGCGAAGGGGACTGGCGGTCGGCGGCACGGCTCCTGCTGGAGCGCAACCCGATGCCAGCGGTCACCGGGCGCGTCTGCCCGCACTTCTGCGAACTGGACTGCAATCGCTGTGAGATCGACGTCGCGGTCGCCACGAGAGCGGTCGAGCGCCATCTCGGTGACCGGGCCCTGAGCGAGATCCCCACCTTCTTCGAGCCACCGAGCACTCCGACGGACAAGCATGTCGCCATCGTTGGCTCCGGGCCGGCAGGGCTCGCCGCCGCCTACTACCTGCGCAAGCGTGGTCACGGCGTGACCGTCTTCGATGCCCTGGGCGCGGCCGGCGGCATGTTGACGTACTCCATACCCCAATACCGGCTCCCCAAGGTCGTCGTGCAAAAGCAGATCGAGGCGCTCGAGTACATGGGGGTGGAATTCGTCCTGGGTACGACCATTGACAGCGCTTCCTTCGCGAGACTGTGCAGCGACTTCGACAGCACGTTCCTAGCGACCGGAGCATGGCACGACAAGTCGATCAGCATCGACGGGGCGGAACACCTGCAGTCGGGGCTGCAGCTGCTGATCGACATCCAGAACGGCCTTCGCCAGCCACCGGGTGAGCGGGTACTGGTGATCGGGGGTGGGGGTGTCGCCGTCGACGTTGCGGTGTCCGCCCGCCGTCTCGGTGCCGAGCAGGTCACCATGGTGTGCCTCGAGCCCCGCGAGGTCATGCCCGCACCGCCGGAGGAGATAGAGCAGGCGCTCGAAGAGGGCATCAAGCTTCTCCCGTCATGGGGACCGCAACGCGTGCTGATTACCGAGGGCGATGTTGCGGGCTTGGAGCTCGTGCGATGCACGTCGGTGTTCGACGCCGAGGGCCGCTTCGACCCTTCCTTCGACCCGGCCACTACGTTGAGCGTCGACGCGGACTGCGTGCTGCTGGCCATCGGGCAGGAACCTGACCTCCGCTTCGCTGGCGCATCGCTGCCGACGGACGGCACGCGGATCGCCGTGACGGAGCAAGGCGCGTCCGCCGTGCCTGGTCTGTTCGCAGGGGGAGACGCCGTCACGGGCCCGGCGTCAGTGGTCGAAGCCGTCGCCGCCGGCCGGCGCGCAGCCACGGCGATCGACACCTACCTGGGAGGGACTGCACGGGTCTCCGGGCACGATGAGGAGGCCACGCCTTCATCGCTGATCAAGATCCGCGCGAGCGCGCTCTCGCCAGTTCCGCGAGCGCCCGCCATCGGCACCCCGCCATCAGGGCGCGACATAGCGACCGAGGACATGGCCACGCTCGATCTCTCCGCTGTCGTGCGGGAGTCGAACCGTTGCCTCGACTGCGCCTGCGTTGCCGTGAACGCGTCCGACCTCGCACCGGCGCTCGTCGCTCTCGGCGCGAGGATCAAGACCACGAGGCGCATGATCGATGCCGAGAGGTTCTTCGCCGTCGGCGTGTTGCGCACGACAGTGCTCGATCGCGACGAACTCGTCACCGAGATCGAGGTACCGCTTCCTCGGGCGACGAGCATCCAGGGATTCCGCAAGTTCCGGATCCGTCAGTCGATCGACTTCCCCATCGTGAACGTCGCGAGCATCCTCTCCCTCCACGAGGGCAAGTTCCAGGAGGCCACGGTCGTGCTGGGCGCAGTGGCCCCGGTCCCCCTTCGAGCCGCAGAAGTCGAGCGCTTCCTCGTCGGGAGGCAACCAGATGCTCAAAGCGCGGAGGCGGCCGGCGAGATCGCCGTCCGGACGGCCTGCCCGCTCCGGAACAACGCCTTCAAGGCGCAGATCGTCAGGGCGTTGCTGCGCGAGGCCGTGCTGCAGGCGGCACCCGTTCTGGTCTCCTGACGTGCCACAGCGCGAGCGTTAGTCCGTGAAGTTCCGGCTCAGTCCACCCTCGCACAAGCTAGCGAGGTGTGCCTGGAGTCACGCCCGCACAGCTCTGGTGGCTTTGGCCATGACGGGCCTCGACAACCGGGTGGGACGTTTAGGTGAGAGTACCTTGTCGCCCTGTTCTGGCTGTTCAATGTCTTCCATAGTTGCGATGGAATTCATGTCGCGATAGGCTCGATAGGTCTGAGGTTCCCCTCTTGAACCCGAAGGAGGATGTTGTGCCCGAGCCCGACGTGCCCGCCGTGGACCAGGTGGTCGACTGCACCGGGTTGGCATGCCCACTGCCAGTTGCGAAGACTGCCCAGGCCATCAAGAACCTGGCCCTTGGGCAGGTACTTGAGCTGGTGGCAACGGACCCGGGGGTCGAGCTGGACATGCAGGCCTGGACCAGGCGCACTGGCAACGATCTGCTCGGCATCGACAGGCGCGCCGACGCTTTCCACATCCTGATCCGCCGGGCCAAGTGACAGAGGCCTAGGATGTGGGCCGACAACTCTGAGACCAAGGTCCTCTACGTGCAGACACATGGGACGGAGGACCCTGGGCGGAGCGCGACCCCCTTCTTCCTTGCGGCTGCCGCGGCTGCCATGGAGTTCGAGGTCATGATCTACTTCACGGCGTACGGCCCCACCCTGTTGCGGAAGGACGTCGTGGACAAGATCGGGCCGAAGGGCGACCAAGGCGCACCTCTGCGTTACTTCATCGAGCAGGCAACCGACCTCGGCGTCCGGCTCCTCGTATGCCAGCCGTCGCTCGACCTCAACGACTTGCGACTGGACGACCTGATCGAGGGGGTCGAGATGATCGGCGGCGCAGTGTTCAACGACCTCGCTGTGTCAGCCAATGCCGTGATCAGCTTCTAGGTGGCGCGATGACCGTAACCACCGCCCAGCCGCCCGGCCCAGACGCGCACTACAAGGTCCCGGACTTAACCGGTTACGGCGACGTGGCCGACGAGGTCAAGGTCCGGCTGTTCGAACAGGTGAAGGCGGACATCCGGTTCGGCGACTACCTGTACGGGTGTTACGAGTGCGGGATCTGCGTCGGCGCCTGCCCGTCCGCCAAGTTCTACGACTTCAGCCCGCGCCGGATAGCGCAGGCGGCCGCGCGCGAAGACGTGGATCTGGTCTACCAACAGATGCAGGAGGACATCTGGGAATGTTCCCAGTGCTTCTCGTGCCTGCGCTGCCCGCGTGGCAACAACCCGGGCGGGATCGTCACGATCATGCGAGAAGTGGCCGTCCGCAACGGGCTGACGTCGGCAAAGGAAGCCCTGGTGGCGTACTCGCGGATCATCTACAAGATCATGTCGACCGGTACCCAGGTTTCGCCCGACATGCTACGGCCGGACGCCTTCCCAGACTGGGGGCCCGAGACCGGTGACGTGGCGGACAACCTCGAGTTGTGGCGCCGGGCCCTGCCGGCCGAAACGATGCACACGACGACCACTGGGTGGGCGGTCGCCGAGCGCACTCTGGTCGAGCTCTTCGTCATCTGGATGGAGACGGGGGCCCTCGACTTGGTGGCCAGGGTCGACCCCGGGCTGTACTCGATCCTGCAGGAACTGGTGGAGGAACGCCTCGAGGAAGAGGGCATCGAACTGTGAGCATCCAAGGTGAGGCGCTCGGCTGCGCCGAAGTGGCCGAAGGACCGGTCGCTGACCGCCGGCAACTTGAAGATCCCCGCGGTGAGCTTCTCGAGCTGGAGCGCCAGGGCGAACTGATAGTGCAGAAGATCGACCGGGAAGCCATCATTCTGGCAACGAAGTACGGGCGGCCGAAGCGCATCCAAAAGGCGCACCTCTGGCACCACAAGTCGTGCGGCCAGTGCGGCCATATCCCTGGCTACTCAACCTCGATCTTCTGGGTGATGCGCAAGCTCGGTTACGACTACTGCGACCCCGCCGACCAGACCTCCTGCACCGCTTGGAACTACTACGCCAGCGCGACTTCGAACTCCGCAGCCCAGGCTGCCGTTGCAGTGCGCAACTTCGCCGCCGCGTACGAGAGTGGTTACTTCCCGCTCATCCACTGCGGCACTTCCTACGGCCACTACAAGGAGGTCAGGGAGGAGCTGATCCGCCACCCGGAGCTCAGGGCGCAGGTCCGCGCCATCATGGCCAAGCTGGGCAAGCCGCTGGTGCTGCCCGAAGAGATCGTCCACTATTCCGAGTGGTTCTACGCGCTACGCGCCGAGATCGCGGCCAAGCAGGTCCGTGACTTCTCAGGGATTGCGGTGGCGGTCCACCCAGCGTGCCACTACTACAAGATCGTCTCCGGCGATGCGATCTACTCCGCAGACATCTACGGCGGCCAGCGCACGGCTGTGGTGACGGGCCTGGCGCAGGCCCTCGGCGCGGAGGTACGCGACTACTCGACCTGGTTCGACTGCTGCGGTTTCGGGTTCCGGCACATCCTGGTGCAGCGCGACTTCACCCGGTCCTTTGCGACGCTGCGCAAGATCGAGGTGATGAAGGAGGAGGCCAACCCCGACGTCGTGCTCACTCACGACACCGGGTGCGTCACGACCCTTGACAAGAGCCAGTTCGCAGCCCAGGCGCACGGCCGCAACGTCGGGCTGGCGGTGCTCAGCGATGCGCAGTTCGCGGCGCTGGCGATGGGTGCCCATCCCTACCGGGTCTGCCAGCTGCACTGGCACTCCGCTGACTACAGGCCACTGCTCGAAAAGATGGGCATCGACTGGGAGCGGGCGTGGGGGGAGTTCCAGAGCGATCTGCGCAGGCTCGAACGCGGCGAAAAGCGCTATTTGGATTGGGACGACGCAGACGGTGTGGCTGACGGGCCCCGGTAGTCGTCCTGGCATCACAAATCACGGAAGTTTGAGGTGAGGGATGTTCTCTGACACGGTTGTGGTTATCGGCGGGGGCCCTGGGGGCCTGCGCGCCGCCCACGGCATCGCGGGTACGGGCAACAGAGCGGTGCTGATAGAGCAGCGCGATTACCTGGGCGGTACCCCTGTCGCCGAGAAGTACTCCGGCCTGACGCCCCGGGGCGAGCCTGCCGCCCCGCAGATCCAGCATCTGGTCGACTCGGTCACAGCCGATCCCCTTACTGAGGTCCGGCTCGGGACCGAGGTCGTCGCCCTGGACGGAGAGCCGGGCGCGTTCACCGTCACGTTGCGGCGTGCCCAGGGCAGCGGAGCGGAGGCGGTAGGCGACCAGACCGTCGAGTGCGGCGCCGTCGTCATCGCCACCGGGTTCGGGCATTTTGACCCCAGCCGCGCCACCCAGATGTACGGGTACTTCGAGTTCCCCGACGTCATCACCCAGGCTGAGCTCGAATTGATGCTGTCGGAGCACCGGGTGCTGCGCCCGTCCAACGGCCAGCCGCCGGAACGGATCTGTTTCGTCCAGTGCGTGGGCAGCCGGGACCGCCAGATCGGCAACGAGTACTGCTCGAAGGTGTGCTGCGGCGTGGCGTCCAAGGAGGCCATCGAGATCCGGCAGCTCCTGCCGAGTTCGAAGGTCTTCATCTTCTACATCGACATGCGCACGTACGGCTACTGGGAGAACGAGATCTACTGGCCGGCCCAGGAACAGCACCATGTCCAGTACGTCAAGGGGCTGATCACCGAAGTTCTCCCCAAGGGCGACCGCCTGCTGGTGCGCGGCGAGGACACGACGATGGGCCGGCCCATGGAGGTACTCATGGACCTGGTTGTGCTGTCGGTCGGCATGGAGCCGTCAACAGGTACGCGCGACCTGGCAAAGCTGCTCGGGGTCAGGCAAAACAAGTATGGCTTCATCGAGGCCACGGGCGCCCCGCTCGACCCGGTGAGCACCAACCGTGAGGGTGTTTTTGCTTGTGGCGCGGCGCTCGGCCCGGCCGACCTCGAGGACACGGTCTCCTCGGCGGCGGGAGCTGCCCTGAAAGCCGTCGGCTACCTGCGGCCACGCCCTGTCGCAACCGCGAAGGCCTAGGCCATGCCTTCAGCTGGCCGGAAAGTCCCGCCGGTAGTGGTGGAGAAAGAGCGGGCAATGGTCGCCTCCACCATCTCGGGGCGCGAGGTTGAGCTCCCCGCGATGTGGAACCGGATGTTCGAGCCGCGAGTCCTCACCGACTACGGGCCCGACGGCTTCGCGGCCATCTCGGCGCTGCCCGGTGGCGAGTCGCTCGAATGGTGTTACGGCTGCGGGAAGTGCGTGGCGGTTTGCCCTGTTGACATGGTCGGTGACTACGGGCCTCGCAAGATCCACCGCAAGGTCCAGGCAGGCACTCAGCTCCAGGCCCACGCCGGCCTATGGCTGTGCACCACATGCGGCAATTGCCTGAGGGTCTGCCCGAAGCAGGTCGACATGACCGCCGTTATGCCTGCCGTCCGCGAAACCGCCCTCGACGGGGCGGGGGTACCGGCCGAGCTCCAGGACATCTTCGAAAAGACGTTCCGCTACGGCAATGCCCTAGGCCAGGCCCAGCGCCGCCGGGCTCAGTGGGCCGATCGGGCCGGGGTGCCAGTGCGGGTGATGGCCAAGGACCCGAGGCCCGTCGACGTGCTCTTCTACGTGGAGGACTACTGGAGCTTCCACCCCCGCGGCCAGGACGCGGCCCGCGCTTTCGCGCGGGTCGCCTCGGCTCTCGGCATCGACTGGGCGATCCTCGGCGCGGAAGAGAGGACGATCGGCGACTCCCAGCGTCTCGCCGGCGAGAAGGGCCTATTCGACGCCATGGCCGATGACGTCACCGCCGTCCTGGCGCGCTACGAGTTCGCCAGGATCGTCACCCCGGACCCGCATGCGTTCAATGCAATGCTCAGGGAGTACCCCCGCCGTGGGCACACCTTCGACGTGCTCCACTACACGCAGCTCCTGGCACCTTTGCGCGGTCAGATCCGCTGGGCCAAGGAACTGCCCCTGAAGGTGACATTCCACGACCCGTGCTATTTGGGAAGGCAGAACGGGGAGTACGACGCCCCCCGGGCGCTCCTCGAGGCGATACCGGGCGTGGAGCTGCTCGAAATGGGCCGCTGTCGCGACAACGCCTACTGCTGCGGCGGTGGGGGCGGGGGCATGTGGCTCGACAGCTTCAGCGGGGACCACATGACGGAGCGGCTCTCTGAGCGCCGGGTCCGCGAGGCGGCCCAGACCGGGGCCGACGTGCTGGCGGTCTGCTGCCCTTACGAGGTGCCTAGGTTCGCCGACGCCGCCAAGTCGACCGGCTACGAAGATCTCCGGGTCTGCGACATTGTCGAGCTCATCGACGAGGCCATGGCGGGCGGCGCGGGCCGGGAAGGCGTGACCGGTGGCTGAGACGCTGCGAGTGATCGACTTCGGGCCCAGCACGCCCCTGCGCTCCCAGACGCTCTGGCATGCGATCGGCTACGGGGTGTCAGCCGGCGCGCCGGTGACGCTCTCTTTTGCCCGCCCGGCTGCGCCATATGTCTGCCTCGGCTACCACCGCCCGACCGACGAGGTCGACCTTGGGTACTGCCGCGCTAACGAGCTGCCCGTCCTGCGGCGGATGGTCGGCGGCGGCCCGGTCTACCTGGACGCGGACCAGTTGTTCTTCCAGATCTGCCTCCCGGCCGCCGCAGTGCCGCCGGTCCGTCAGCAGGCGCTGCGTACGCTGCTCGAACCGGCCGTGGCTGCTTTCCGGGCCGTCGGGATCCGAGCCGAGCTGGGCGAGGACCTCGAGATCTCTGTCGACGACCGCAAGATCTGCGGGCACGGGGCCGGCCAGATCGATGAAGCTGTAGTCGTCTGTGGCAACCTGATCGAGCGTTTCGACCACGACCGGGCGTCACGGGTGCTTTCCGTGGCCAGTCCTGCCCAGCGTGAACAGACCCTCGCCCTGATGCGCCGTTTTGTGGCGGCGACACCAGTGGATCCGGTGGCCTTCAAAGAGGCCATGGTCCGTGCTTTCGGCGCCGGCCTTGGGCTTGACGCAGTGCCAGGAGAACTGACCGGGGCCGAGAGCGCGGCACTCGTCCGCCTGGACCAGGAGTTCACGAGCGACAACTGGCTTTCAGGACCGAGGCGGCCTGTCCCCGGCGATAGCACCCGGCCGCGCGCTTGCCAGGTCAAGGTGCGGGCCGGCGTGTGGACGCTCGGGGCCAGCCACGACGGCACCGAGGTGGCGGCCGGTGTCGTGCGGGGGACCGTCGCGGAGGTGAGGCTGTCGGACCGTGAGCTCAACGGACTGGCTCGCCAGGCCGAACGGGCTGTGACCGGGCTTCCCGTGCGTGCGGTCCCTCGGGTCTTGGCGACTTTCGGGGACGCGGGGCGGCGGCTGGCTGCGGTCTTTGCAGCCGCCAGTCCGGAGAGGCTCCTATGAGCCAGCCGGACAGCGTCATGGTGGCTGGCTTCCTGCTCGCCCTCGACCGTTGCTACCAGGCCGAGACGCACATGTGGGTGCTGCCGAAGGGGCGGGGCCAGGTCAGGATCGGGATGGACGCCTTGGGCATCGAGACCAGTGGCGCTCTGGCCCATCTGTCTTTCGTGGCGATAGGGGCTCAGCTCACAGCGGGCCGGCCATTCGGCCAGCTGGAGGCAGCCAAGTTCGTCGGGCCTCTTGTCAGCCCGGTCTCCGGGGTGGTGCTGGCAACCAACGCTGAGGTGGGCATGGACGCCGGCCTGGCCGAGCGCGACCCGTACGGCGCCGGCTGGCTGATCGAGGCCAGCCTCCCCGAAGCCCCTGCCGGGCTGGCCGGGCTCCTCACTGACCCGGCCGAGATCACCTCCTGGTTCGCGGCCAGGATCGCCCGGTACCGGCTAAAGGGCCTGATCGCCTCATGACCACCGCAGAGCAGGCCGCGGCGGGCGCGCCCTCGAGCCCCTGGCAGGTCCGGCGCGTGAACTTCGCCCACGTGATGGACTTCTACGCGCCCGGGTTGAAGCGCTGGCAGACCTCCGAGTGGGCCCCCGCCAATCCCCGCCGGTTCCTGCCGGTGTCGGTGACCGGCTCCGCATGTGCCCTGTCCTGCGACCATTGCCAGGCGAAGTTGCTCGAGAGCATGGTTGCGGCCCCGGAAGACCAGGACCTGTTCACGCTGGCGGCCCGCCTTCGACAAGAGGGCACCGAGGGACTGCTGTTGTCTGGCGGCTCCGGCCGCTCCGGAGGGGTCCCGCTACTGGCTCACCTACGCCAGGTGCGGCGCATCCGCGATGAGCTCGGGATGAAGGTCGTCGTGCACTCGGGCCTGGTCTCGCCCGAGGCCGCGGCCGGTTTGGCTGCGTCCGGCGTGGACGGCGTGATGTTGGACGTGGTCGGGGCCGACGAGACGCTGCGTGACGTCTACCACCTCGACGCGGTTGTGGCTGACGTGGACCGGTCGCTCCGGCTCCTGTCTGCCCACGGGTTGCGGGTCATCCCCCACATCGTGCTCGGCCTGCACTACGGCCGGCTCGTGGGCGAGTTCCGGGCGCTGGAGATGGTCAGCCGTTACCCGGTGTCGACCCTCGTCCTGGTGGTACTCATGCCCCTGGCGGGCACCCCGATGGCCCAGGTACCGCCTCCCCCCGTCGACCGTGTGGCGGGGTTCTTCGCCGCCACCAGGCTGGCCTTGCCGTCCACCCCGGTCAACCTCGGCTGTGCCCGGCCGCCCGGCCGGGCCAAACTTGAACTCGACCAGGCCGCCATCGACCTCGGGCTCAACGGCATCGCGTACCCGGCTGAGGGCGCTATCGAGTACGCCAGGTCGCGCGACCTGGAGCCACGGCTGTTCGAGTATTGCTGCTCGTTGACCTGGAACGAGGCAACAGACAGACGCATGGCCGCGGTGACGGTGGCCGGGTGAGCGGTACCTGGCGGCTGCTGGCCGACGACGGCGCCGGAGCGGCCGAGGGCCTCGCGCTGGACGAGGCGCTGATGAGGCGGTACGCCCAGGGTGAGCCGGCGTGCGCTCCTACGCTGAGGTTGTACAGCTACCGGGACCACTGCGCCCTCGTCGGCCGGTACCAAAACCTGCAGGCCGAAGTCGACCTGGCCGCCTGCCGCCGCACCGGGGCCGATGTCAACCGCCGGCTCAGCGGTGGTGGCGCCATCGTCATGGGGCGAGGCCAGCTGGGGGTCGCCTACCTGGACCGGGCCCGGCCTGGCGAACGTCCCCGGGAGGTGATCGAGGGGCTTGCCGCAGCGCTGGTCGCCGGGCTGGCCAAGCTGGGGATAACGGCCAGCTTCCAGGGTAAGAACGACCTGGAGGTCGGTGGCCGCAAGATCGCCGGCCTGGGGCTCTATGTCGACCCTACGGGCGCGCTGCTCTTCCACGCCAGCGTGCTGGCGGACCTGGACGTCGGGCTTATGCTCGGCTTGCTGCGGGTGCCGGCGGCGAAGCTGGAAGGTCGGGCCGTCGCGGCAGTGGCAGAACGGGTAACGACCGTTTCAGCGGAGACGGGTGCCCGGCACGATGCGACTACCCTGCGGCCGTTCATCGCCGAGGGGTTCGGGACGACTTTCGGGGTGACGCTGGAACCGGGCGCGCCAGACAGGGCTGAAGCGGATCGGGCCCGAGCCCTCGCCGCGAGCAGGTACCGGTCGCAGTCCTGGCTCGACGAGCACAGTGCCGCGCCCGATGCCAGCGGGTCAGCGCTGCTGAAGACGCCGGCTGGGCTGGCGAGGATCTACCTGACCACTCATGGTGACTTGGTGAAGAGCGTGATGGTCGCCGGGGACTTCAACGAGCTTCCACCGGCCCTGGCGGCTATGGAATCCGGGCTGCGCTGGCGGCGCCTGGACCGCAAGGTCGTCATGGCTGTCGTCACCGGCTCGGGGGTTGCCGACGCCCTCGGCGTCTCGCCCGAACTGGTCACCGCCGCCCTGCTGGAGGCCGGCCCGAAGGCGGGCGAGGACGCTGTGGCCGCCGACGTGACCCGAAAGGTCGGGTCATGACGCCCCATCTACCTTCGCTGCTGCCGGCAACGAGCTCCTCCGCCCGGGTCAGCCCCGAGTATGTGCGCATCTCTATGGCGAGCGCGATTGCGTTGCGGTTGCGCTCGGGCCGGTTCAGCCGGGACTTCGAGCCGGGGGGCGTCAACCTGCTGCTCAACTACAAGGAAGGGTGCCGCTCCGACTGCGGGTATTGCGGGCTCGCGCGCACCCGTCCCGGCAGCTACGAGGACAGGTCGTTCATCAGGGTGGAGTGGCCGCTGGTACGTAGCGACGACCTCGTAGAGCGTGTGACGCGGTCCGAGCCGCCCGCGACCCGGGTGTGCATCTCGATGGTCACCCACGGTCGCGCCTATCGCGACACCTGCGCCATCGCGCGCCAGCTGGTGGAGCGGGCCCAGATCCCGGTGTCGGTGCTGGTGGCTCCCCCGGCTCTCAACGGGGAGCGGTTGGAGAACCTCCGGGCGATCGGCGTGGACATGGTCGGGATAGGCCTGGACGCCGTCACCGAGCCCCTGTTCCGGGCCGTCCGCACCGAAGTCCCGGCTGGGGGCCTCAGCTGGGACAAGTACTGGGAGGTCATCGCCGACGCCCGCGAGATATTCGGCCCGTGGAAGGTCAACGTCCACCTCGTCGTCGGTCTTGGCGAGACCGACCGCGACCTCGTCCGCCTGTTCGTCGCCCTCCGGGACCGGAAGATCTACTCGTACTTGTTCTGCTTCAACCCCGAGCCGGGGTCCAGGATGGCTGACGAGGCCAAACCCTCGCTCCGGCGCTGGCGCCGGGTGCAGCTGGCCAGGCACCTGGTAGAAGCCGAAGGTTACCCGCTGGAAGAGTTCGGCTTCGACGCCACCGGCACCATCGCCTGCGTGCGGGCGGCCCGCCGTGCCGTGGAGGCAATCGTGGCCGACGGGACCGCCTTCATGACCAACGGTTGCCCTGGTGCAGGGGGCGGCGCCGGGTGCACCAGGCCTTATGGCTCGTACGGGCCCGCGGAGCCCTTCCGCGACTACCCGTTTGCGCCGGCGCCGAGCGACCTGGACGAGGTGCGGGAGCAGCTATGCCTGAGTGAACTCGTCAACTGAGCATGTGCAGAGAGGTGGCATGAAATGAGGATCGTTGTGCCCGTGAAGGCGGTGCCCGACCTCGTCGAGGAGATAGAGCTCACGCCGGACGGGTCCGGGATCGAGCGCGAGTACCTTAAGTTCGTCCTCAACGAGTGGGACGCGCAGGCGCTCGAAGAGGCGCTGCTCATCAAGGACGCCGGCGGGGCCGAGGTCGTGGCCGTGGGCCTGGCCGACGACCCCGAGATCGACCAGATCCTCTACACCGCGCTCGCCAAGGGCGCCAACGCGGCGGTGAAGCTCGTCGGTACGAATGCCGGCGGGCCGCCCGGCCGGGCCGGGACGCCCCTTGGCGTCCGGGCTTCGCTAATGGCGGCGTACCTTCAGGCCGAGCCGGCCGACCTGGTGATCTCTGGCGTGCAGGCAACCGACGACCCGGACGGCCAGCTCGTGCCCCTGTTGGCTGCTCTGCTCGACCTGCCGCACGTCTCGGTCGTGGTCAGCGTCGAGGCCGGGGACGGCGCAGTCCTGGTCCGCCAGGAATTCTCCGGCGGCCGTTCACATGAGCTGGCGATGCAGATGCCTGCCGTGATCGGCGTCCAGTCGGCCCGGCAGGCCCCTCGCTACGCGCCGGTGTCCAGGGTCAAGCAAGCCACGCAGGCCGGGGGGCTCACGGAGCTCGCCGTGTCCCCGCCCGGACTGGGCCCGGGCCTGGCGCTGCGGCGCTTGTGCCGGCCGGAGGCGAGCAGCCATGCCGAGATGCTGAGCGGCAGCCCTGGGGACGTGGCGGACCGGATCCTGGGCTTGCTCCGCTCCCGCGGGCTGGTGAAAGGGTAAACGACGTGAGCAGCAATGTCAATGTGATGGTGCTGGCCGAGCACACCGCCACCCAGGTTTCCGAGGGGACCCACGAGCTCATCGCCAAGGCGCGCCAGTTGGCTGCCGCGCTGGGAGGCGTGACCGAAGTAGTCCTGCTCGGCCCGCGCCGGCTAGCCAGCCAGCTTGCGGGCGCCGACGTCGTGGTCTGCATGGAGCACCCAGCCCTTGTGGACTACCTGCCGGAAGCTTACGAGCGGGCGCTGCTGGAGGTGCTGGCACAGCGTTCCCCGCGGCTCCTGCTGATGTCCAACGCCACTGTCGGTCTGGACCTCGGCGCCGCCCTCGCGGTGCGCTGGGACGCACCCCTGGCGGCCTACATCAGTGCCCTGGAGGTCGAGGGCGGCACTGTGACGGCCACCGCGCAGATACTCGGCGGCAAGGTGCTCGCCGAAGTGGAACTGCCAGGTCAGCGCGCCATCGCCACCGTGCTCGGCGGTGCCTTCAGCGCCGAGGCGACGGAGCCTGTTGCCAGTGCGCCGGTCGTCCAGGTCGCTCCGCCGGCCGGGCTCGATGCGCTGCGGATGTCGCTCCGCCAGGTCGTCGAGGCCGCGGCGGGGGACGTCGACATCGCCTCGGCCGAGGTGCTCGTCTCGGTGGGCCGCGGGATCGAATCGGAGGACAACCTTGAGATCGCCCAGGAGCTCGCAGACGCATTGGGCGCCCCGCTGTCAGCGTCCCGGCCGGTGGTGGACGCAGGATGGTTGCCGAAATCGCGCCAGGTCGGCCAGTCCGGCTTGAGAGTCAAGCCCAGGGCCTACCTCGCGCTCGGTATCTCCGGGGCTCCCGAGCACCTGGAGGGCATGCGAAATGCAGAGCTGATCATCGCCTGCAACACCGACCCGAGGGCGCCCATCTTCGGTGTCGCCCACTTCGGCACGACAGTCGACCTTTTCGACCTCATCCCCGAGCTCGTCGACAGGATCAGGACCTGAGATGAGGATCAGGACTTGAGATGGCAGTACCACTCGGCCTGGTCGCAATGGATGTGACCCGGCCCGTCTTCGAGGGCATCGGCCCGGTCGGCAAGGCGATCTTCTACAGTGCCGCGGCAGTGTCGACGGCCCTCTTCGGCTGGGGGGCCTGGCGGCGGGTGCGCAAGTACCGGATGGGACGACCGGCCGGGCGCCGCAAGATCATCCGGGCGGCCCTGAGCAGCCAGCTCCGCTCAATCAGCAAGGGCTCCACCATAGCCAGGGGCGACCGTGCCGCCGGGGTCGCTCACTTCTTCATCCTGTGGGGCTTCATCGTCGCTTTCCTGGCCACTGTCATCCTCACCGTCGACACCGACGTCGTGCGCAATGTTTCCCGGCTTATCGCCGGGCACCCCGACAGCCTCTTCCACGGCACGTTCTTCATCGTCTTCACCTTCATGGTGGACACCTTCGGGTTCGCCTTCCTCCTGGCCCTGGTGTACATGGCGGTACGCCGGGGCGTGCTCAGGCCGTGGCGCCTCGGCTACGCGCGAGCGGCCCCCGCCGGCGGTTACTCCCGCAAGGCAATGCTCGAGGGCGACTGGGTCTTCCTCGGGCTGCTCCTAGCGATCCTTGTCACGGCCTACCTTCTCACCGGCTTGCGGATCCTCGGCCAGCACATGCCGTGGTTCAGCGTGTTCAGCCCGTTCGGACGGGTGGTGGCAGAGGGCTTCTCGGCCCTGGGGATGACGCCGGCCCAGGCGGTGAGCACCCACACCGTCATGTGGTGGGCGCACGCTACCCTCGCGCTGAGCTTCATCGCGTACATCCCGTACTCCAAAGCCGTACACATGCTGGTCGACGCGGCGAACCTGCTCGCTACCGATCGGTCGGCGACGCTCAGGTTGCCCGCTCCGGCAACGGGCCACCCGGGCTACCAAGAGGTCGGCGACTTCACCTGGAAGGAGCTACTGGACCTCGACGCGTGCACCAAGTGCGGCCGCTGCCACGAGGTCTGCCCGGCGCGCGCCGGGGGCGCCCCGCTGTCGCCACGCGACGTGGTCCTCGACCTGCGCCAGTGGGTCGGCACTTCCGTCCGCGAAACGGTGCTCTTGGACCGGGAGCGCAGGCCCGAACCCACCGGCCCGCTCGTCAAGGGCGAGGGGCCCAGGATCGCGGGCGATGTGATCGACTCCGACGCTCTGTGGTCGTGCACGACGTGCATGCACTGTGTGGACATCTGCCCGGTGGGCATCGAGCACGTGCCCACCATCGTCCAGCTGCGGCGCAGCCTGGTGGACGAGGGCAACATGAGCCCCAGCCTGCAGCAGGCCCTCCAGAACCTGGCCTCCCAGGGAAACTCGTTCGGGAAGTCCGCACGGATGCGGGGCCGGTGGACACGCGAGTTGCCCTTCCCTGTCCCGGACGCCCGCAAGCAGGCCGTGAAGTACCTGTGGTTCGTCGGCGACTTCGCCAGCTTTGACGAGCGGCTTCAGGAGAACTGCCGGGCCCTGGCGACCATCCTGCACAGCGCAGGAGTCGACTTCGGCCTGTTGTACGAAGCGGAGCGCAACGCGGGCAACGACGTGCGCAGGGTCGGCGAGGAGGGCCTGTTCGAGATGCTCTCTGAGCACAACGCCGAGGCCCTGCGCGGGGCCCAGTTCGAGGAGATCTTCACGACGGACCCGCACACTCTCAACGCGCTGCGCCACGAGTACCCGGCGCTCGGGGCGGACTACCCGGTCTGGCACTACACCGAACTGCTCGCCCAAATGCTGGGGAACGGGACCATCAGGTTCAGGCCGCTCAGCTATCGCGTCACCTACCACGACCCTTGCTACCTGGCCCGGTACAACGGCATCGTCGACGCGCCCCGGCGGGTGTTGGCGGCCCTCGGCTGCGAGTTAGTCGAGATGCCGCGCAACGGGACGGGTACCTTCTGCTGCGGCGCCGGTGGTGGGCGGATCTGGATGGACGACAGCCTCGTGGCGCAGCGGCCGAGCGAGAACAGGGTCAACGAGGCGCTGGGGCTTGATGTGGGGCAGTTCGTGGTGGCCTGCCCGAAAGACGCCACGATGTTCGCCGACGCGGTCAAGACGGCCGGGGCTGACGGTCGGCTTGCCGTGCGTGACATCGCCTTACTGGTGCGGGAGGCGATGGCCGAGCCGACCGGGCCTGCGCTGGCCGAGGCAACCCTTTGAGCACCGAACCGGAGGCGAAGCGATGACGATCGTGAACAAGTGCAACCTTCCCGAGGATCTGTACTACGTGGTGGGCAAGCACGTGTGGGCTCGCCTCGAGGGTGGGCTGGTGACGGTCGGGATGACCGACGTTGCCCAGAACATGGCCAAGACCATCGTTGCGGTGACGCCGAAAGCGGTGGGCAGGATCGTCCAGAAAGGCCGCAACATCGCGACGGTGGAGAGTGGCAAATGGGTCGGGCCCGTGTCGGCGCCGGTAACGGGCGAGATCGTGGCGGTCAACGGTGCGCTGGTCGCCTCGCCTGGGCTGGTCAACTCGGACCCGTACGGCGAGGGCTGGGTGGCCCGGTTGCGTCCGTCTTCCTGGGAAGACGACGCCGCCGACCTGGTCACGGGCCCAGAGGGCGTAGAGGCATACCGCCGGTTCCTCGATGCTGAGGGCATCGTCTGCGGGTGAAGTCACGTTCCGGGCCCTGATCGACTACCAGACTGGCTATCGAAGCTAGTAAAGGTATAGCATCAATTGCAGCCACTGATTTGAGTCGCTACCCCGACCAAGCCGCACGACGCGGCCCCGAGCAACTCGGGGTGGCCGCCGCTGAACCAGGGAGAAGTGAGATGGAAGCCAATGAGACCGGAGCCACCGCTGCCACGGCCGCGTCGCACGAGGACGAGCCGAAACGAATGGCCATCATCTGCTGGAGCAACGACCTCGACCGCGTGTGGCCGGTGATGATCCTCGCCACGACGGGCGCCGCTTGCGGCCTCGAGGTCGACGTCTTCTTCACGTTCTGGGGGCTTCGCGTACTGCAGAAGAACGACAAGCGGGTTACTGGCCACAACTGGATGCAAAGAGCGGAGTCGCTGTTTGACCGCGGCGGCACGGAGCACCTGAAGCTGAGCAAGGTGCACTTCGCCGGGGCCGGGACCTCCATGATCAAGATGCTGGCCAAAGAACACAAGGTCGCCAGCGTGACCGAGCTGATGGAGATGGCCATCGACATGGGGGTGCGCCTGCACCCCTGTCAGATGACGATGGACCTCTACGGGCTCTCGACATCCGATTTCATCGACGGGCTGCAACCGACCCTCGGGGCGGCCAGCTTCATCGACATGGCGGCCAAGGCCGACATCCAGCTCTTTATCTGATACGTGGCGCCTTTTGCGACGCCCAGCCGCCGATATCCGACGGCCCGCCAGTGCGTGGTGCCCCGCCTTAGGGGCCGGCGCGCCGGGGAGCCCAACCATTGAAAGGTCCAGCAAATGCCTGACGCAGTAACACGTGAGGAGCCAGAGCACCTCGCCTTGACCGATGCTGCCGCGCGCCAGCTCACGAATGCCACCAAGAGCACGGCACAACTCGACACGATTACGCCGCGCTGGTTGGTCCAGATGCTGCCCTGGGTCCCGGTCGAGGCGGGCATCTACCGGCTCAACCGGGTCAAGGACCCGATGTCGGTGACAGTGGCGGCCCCCCCTCGTGACGAGTCGGAGCTGCCGGTCACATACGTCGGCTATTACGAGACACCGCGCGAGTACTTCCTCAACACGGTTGCGACGATCGTCGACATCCACACCCGCATCTCGGATCTCTACAGCAGCCCGTTCGACCAGATCGCAGAGCAGATCCGCTTGACGGTCGAGACGGTCAAGGAGCGCCAAGAGTGCGAACTCATAAACAACCCTGATTACGGGCTGCTCGGGGCCGTCGAGGGCGCCCAGCGTGCCTCGACCCTCAGCGGCCCGCCGACGCCGGACGATTTCGACCAGCTGATCACGAAAGTCTGGAAAGAGCCGGCGTTCTTCCTGGCGCACCCGCTTGCCATTGCCGCCTTCGGCCGGGAGTGCACGCGCCGCGGTGTCCCCCCTGCGACCGTGAGCATCCACGGCTCCCAGTTCATCACCTGGCGGGGCCTGCCGATCGTGCCGTCCGACAAGGTCCCGATCATCGAGGGCAAGACGAAGGTGCTCCTTCTGCGGACCGGCGAGCGGCGCCAAGGAGTGATCGGCCTGTACCAGCCTGGCCTAACGGGCGAGCAGTCGCCGGGCCTCTCGGTGCGGTTCATGGGCATAAGCCGCAACGCCATCGCGTCCTACCTCGTCTCGCTGTACAGCTCACTCGTCGTGCTCACCCCTGACGCCCTCGCCGTCCTGGACGACGTCGAGATCGGCAAGTTCCATGAGTACTCACACACCTACCGGTGACGACGTGGGCGTCGCCGCCCCGTGGTTCCCGGACGACGCAACGTTGAGCCGGCTCGCCACCGAGTATTTCGGGCCCATGCCGGGCCACGAGGCGCAACCGCCCGCGCAGCCCGCCGCGGGACCGTCCGGCTACCAGCTCCCCGCGCCGGTCTTGGGGGTGCCGTCCCCGGCCGACGCGACTGGCTACCTGCCTCCCGACGCCCTGTCGAGCTACCATCGAACTTCCTCGGTCCCGAGCAGGCTAGCGATCCAGGCCGGTCTGGTGCCGACCGCGGCCGTCCCCGTCCTCCCGCCGGCGACTGCCGCCGCGGTCCTCGCCCCTGTACTGCCGGGCGGAGCCGAGCCGGCGGCCTGGCCAGGGCACCTCGGCCAGTCTGGCCCACCGTCGTTTTACTTCATCGAGGAACGGCGGCAATGTGGCTACCAGCCGCCGGCTGCCGGCCCCCACGTCACGGCACCGGTCGATGCCTACCCGGCCTTCCACGTCGACGCCGTCAGGCGTGACTTCCCTGTGCTCCACGAGCGGATCCACGGCCGCCAGGTCATCTGGCTGGATAACGGGGCTACTACACAGAAGCCCCAGGTGGTCATCGACCGCCTGGCCTACTTCTACGCTCATGAGAACTCCAACATCCACCGCTCCGCCCATTCCCTCGCGGCGCGGGCGTCCGACGCCTACGAGGGGGCGCGGGCCACGGTGGCCGAGTTCCTCGGAGCGGCGTCGGCCTCGGACATCGTGTTCACGCGGGGCACTACCGAGGCGATCAACCTGGTCGCCCAGAGCTGGGGACGCCGTCATGTCGGCGCAGGCGACGAGATCGTCGTCTCCCACTTGGAGCACCACGCCAACATCGTGCCCTGGCAACAGTTGGCCACGGAAAAAGGGGCGAAACTGAAGGTGATCCCTGTCGACGACGAGGGCAGGTTGTTGCTGGACGCCTACGGCGACCTGTTGAGCGACCGGACGCGCCTGGTCGCCGTCGCTCAGGTCTCCAACGTCCTGGGGACGATCGTCCCCGTGAAGGAGATGATCCAGGCCGCGCACCGGGTTGGAGCGAAGGTGCTGGTCGACGGGGCGCAAGCGGTGGCCCATATGGTCGTGGACGTGCAGGCGCTGGACGCCGACTTCTACGTGTTCTCGGGGCACAAGATATTTGCCCCCACGGGGATAGGCGCACTATACGGCAAGCCCGAACTCCTCGAAGAGATGCCGCCGTGGCAGGGCGGCGGCAACATGATCGCCGACGTGACCTTCGAGCGCACGACCTACCAGCGCCCACCGGCCAAGTTTGAAGCGGGCACAGGCAACATCGCCGACGCCGTCGGGCTGGGCGCCGCGCTTGACTACGTCAGCCGGTTGGGCCGGCCCATGATCGAGCGCTACGAGCATGAGCTTGTCCAGTACGCCACGACCCAGATCCGTAGCGTCCCCGGCCTGCGCCTGATAGGCACCGCCCCGGAAAAGGCCAGCGTGCTCACCTTTGTGCTGGAGGGCTACCGCCCCGAGGAGGTCGGCTCCGCCCTCGACCGCGAGGGCATAGCCGTGCGGGCAGGTCACCACTGTGCCCAGCCCATCCTGCGCCGTTACGGGCTGGAGGCGGCTGTCAGGCCGTCCTTGGCCATGTACAACACCTACGCCGAGGTGGACTTGCTGGTAGCTGCCTTGCGCCGGCTCTCAGCTGACGTCGGCAACCGCCGCTAAGGCTTTCACCGTGGGCGGGCGGGCACGCCGAACGTAGCAGACCCGATGGGACTTTCGGCCCTAACGGCTCGAGGGGCAAAACCCTAATCTATCCATCGAATATATCGGAGCCATGGAAACATGGTGAGGTACAGAAGGCAAACCACGGAGGCGGCAATCGGCCTCACCAACCCAAGGAGATATCGGTGCCCTACGACAGCATCCTGGCGACAATCGGCAACACGCCGCACGTCCGCATAAACAGGCTCTTCGACCCGCGCGTCAACGTCTGGTTCAAACAGGAGCGCGTAAACCCGGGCGGCAGCATCAAGGACCGCATCGCCTTGTCAATGGTCGAGGACGCCGAGCGCCGGGGCGCCATCGGGCCGGGCTCGGTCATCATCGAGCCGACTTCGGGCAATACCGGCATCGGCCTCGCCCTCGTCTGCGCCGTCAAAGGCTACCGCCTCATCCTGTGCATGCCGGAGTCCTTTTCGGTCGAGCGGCGCCGGTTGATGATGGCTTACGGGGCCGAGCTGGAGCTGACCCCTAAAGCGCTCGGGATGAAAGGTGCCATCGCCCGCGCGGAGGAGATGCGTCAGGAGATCACGGCGTCGTGGATACCCATGCAGTTTGACAACCCCGCCAACGTGGAAGTGCACCGGCGGACCACGGCGGCCGAGATCGCCAATGATTTCCCCGATGGCCTCGACTACGTGATCACCGGCGTGGGTACCGGCGGCCACATTACGGGTTGCGCCGAAGCGCTCAAGCCGCTTTGGCCACAGCTCAAGGTCTTCGCCGTAGAGCCCACGCTGTCGCCCGTGCTCTCAGGCGGCGCCCATTCCCCGCACCCCATCCAGGGCATCGGCGCCGGTTTCGTGCCGAAGGTGCTGCGTACCGACCTGCTTGACGGCATCATCCAGGTGTCCCCGGAGTCCGCGGCCGAGTACGCGCGGCGCTGCGCCCGTGAGGAAGGTGTGCTAGTGGGTGTGTCTTCGGGGGCGGCCTTGGCCGCGGTGGCCCAGAAGCTCCCGGATCTTGCTGACGGTGCCCGCGTACTCACCTTCACTTACGACACCGGGGAGCGCTACCTCTCGGTCGAGGGGTTGTTCCCGTGATAACCCGGCAAAGACCCGTGCCCTTGTGACCTGCCTACACTCGGGCGTGCAGATTTCCGCGAAAGTCGACTACGGCATGCGAGCGCTCCTTGCCCTGGCTCCCAACCTGACCCCGATGACCTCCGACGCGCTAGCAGTTGAGCAGGCGCTGCCGGCGAAATTCCTCGGGGTCATCCTGAATGACCTCCGCCGCGCCGGGATTGTGACAAGCCACCGCGGGCGGGACGCGGGCTACAGCCTGGCACACCCGGCTGCCGACGTCACTGCTGCTGACGTCATCCGGGCCCTTGAGGGGCCCCTGGCGGAGGTCCGGGGCGAGCGCCCCGAGACGGCGGCTTACCAGGGCGCGGCCGAGCACCTCAAGGACGTCTGGATCGCGGTCAGAGCAAGCCTGCGCGCCGTGCTCGAACATGTGACGATTGAGGACATCCTCAGAGGCGAGCTCCCTGCCGAGGTGACGCGGCTGGTCGCTGACCCCGACGCCTGGGTGCGCCGCCGGCTGGCCTAGCCTCACCGGCAGGCGTGAGGGAGCCAGCGGCGCGCCCCGGCTCTACCGGTCCACCGCATCAGTCGTCGAGGCCACGGCCATGATCTTGCCTGCCTGCTCGACCTCGATCAGGAAGCCGTCTGCCGGTGGTCGGCCGGAGGCGGGCGGATGAAACCGAAGGAAAGCGGCCTGGCGCCGGTTCCCACTGATTCGCCCGACTACGTCTGTCAGCGCCTCTACTGGGGAGTTTGTAGTGGAGGTGACCGGACTTGAACCGGCGACTTCTACGATGCGAGCCGTAGCGCTCTTGCGGGCTGAGCTACACCCGCGTGCTCACTACGGTTAGCGCCTGGACAACGGGCCGACAGCGACCTGAGGCCCACTGCCGGCCCGCACGAAGACTCTGTTGCCGCTGCTGCAGCATTGTCATGACGGCCGGTCGAGCGCCGTGGCCCCGGTCAGCCGATCCTTTGACCTCGTCGGGCGCTGGCGTCCACGGTGATGGCGGCGAGCAGCACAAGGCCGGTCACCATGTAGGTGGCGGCCGCCCCCATGCCCAACAACCCCAGGCCGTTGGCAATGGCGGCGATAACCAGGCCCCCAAGCAGAGCGTGCACCGGCTTACCACGGCCTCCGAGGCAGCCGCCTCCGTGCTCGGCCCAGAGTTCTCCCAGTCCGCGCTCGGCGCAGTCACAGGCAAGATGGGGAACTTCCGGCTGTGCTTGGTGAACTGTGCGCCACGGGCTTGTTGTGGGAGATGCGCCAGCAGCCCGAGCCCGTCTTCCGGTTCCGCCACGCTCTTATCCAGGAAGCCACCTACCAGGGCATGCTACGGGCCCAGCGCCGCCAGTTGCACGCTCGCGCGGCCTGGGAGCTCGAGGCGGTCTCGGCTGACCGCCTCGAGGAGGTGGCAGCCGCCCTGGGGCACCGTTTCGCCGCCGCAGGCGAGACCGGCCGCGCCGTCCACCACCTGGAAATCGCCAGAGACCACGCGGCCTCTGTGTTCGCCAACGATGAAGCGATCGCCTCGTACCGCTATGCACTGGCCATCATGGACCGGGCTGATCCAACCGGGCCCGAGGCTGGCGTGCAGCTTCAGGCCAAGCTGGTCGAGGTCCTGTGGTTGACGGGGCGACATTCAGAGGCAAGGAACGCCCTGCAAGCGGCGCTCGTACTTGTCGATGCAGGCGCTCGGGGCGGCCCTCTTCAGGTCGCCCGATTGCACGCAAGGCTCGGCCGGGTGGAAGTGGCCGACCACAACTACGACGCCGCCCTTGCTTCGTTCGACGCGGCCGAAGGACTACTGGGTGACGGTCCCGCGAACCAGGACGAGGACGAGGACCAAGCCGTCATCGATCTGCGGCTCGAGATCGAGGTTGACGGCCGAGCGACTCTGCATTACTGGCGTAACGAGCCCGAACGCGCCGCGGCGGTCCTGGCCAGGACCCGGCCCCTCCTGGAAGCCCGGGGAACGCCAGCCCGCAGAATGAGCTTCTACCTGAATATGGCCCTTCAACGAGCACGTGAGACGCGCTACCGCATCGACGACGAGATCCTGACGAACGCTCGGGCCGCGGTCGCAGCGGCCCAGCACGGCGGTGAAGAGCGCGATGTCGCCTGGACCGCGTTCTGCCTGGGTTTCGTCTTGCTCTGGTACGGCGATCTAGAAGAGGCCGAGGAGCAGTTGGCGTCCGAAGCGCTTGGACTGTGGGGCACCACGGTGGTGTCGTACTCGTGGTACTGGCTGTGCCTCCTTTGGCCCCTGATCGCTGTCCACCTTTCTCGTGGGCAAGTCGGGAAAGCGCTCGAGGCCAGCCGGCGGATGGCTGGTCCCTCCCCAGCAACGTCTCCCCGACGATCTCGAGTCACTGTTGGCTGCGGCTGGGGCGGCCTTGAACCAGGCGGGTCTCGCCATGGCAGCAGAAAAGCTTGCTGGGGCACTGGAACTGGCTTGCCGTCTCGGTTACGCCTAGTGCGGATCCCGATCGTCGATTTGTGTCACAGATTTGTCGCGTTGACCTCCGATGGGCCGGCCTGGTTGGTCGGTAGCTCGACGGGCGGGGGCGTTGAGCTCGATACCGCGCCCGTGTCCCCAGAGCTGTTAGCAGGGCTGTTGCTGCTGGCCCCGCGGCCAGTGGCGGCCCCGCTCCCGACCTCGATGACGCCACCGCTCGCCGGTTCAAGCGCATTATGCCAGAGCTGACTGTGCGAGCCTCTCCGGTGCGCCTGCGAGGACCAGAGCTGCCGCACCCCGCGCCGCGGCGCTGTCGCCAAGTTTGCCTGGCACGACTCGCACATCCTGGTCGCTGGAGGGCATCCGATAGCGGTGGATGCTCTGCATCATCGGCGCGAAAAGCACTTCGCCAGCGGCTGCCAGCTCTCCTCCCACGACGATCAGTTCGGGGTCAAACAGGTTTATCACGGCCCCAATGCACTTCCCGACCGCAGCGGCGGCGTCAGAAATTGCACGACGTGCTCCGTTATTGCCAGCCTTGAGGAGCCTGAACAAGTCCTCGGTCGTCACTGGGTGACCCCAGCTGTCAGCGAGGAGGCGAGCGATTGCGTTCGGGGTTACGACTGTCTCGAGGCAGCCACGGTTGCCGCACCGGCATACCTGACCATCCGGCGCAACCTCCAGGTGCCCTACCTCGCCTGTTAGGCCATGAGCGCCCAGCAGCAACCTGCCGCTGGCCAATATGCCCGCCCCGACGCCGGCCGATAGGCGCACGTACACGACGTTATCGCAGCCGCGCGCGCTGCCGTACAGATGCTCGGCAAGGGCGCCGGCATTAGCGTCGTTTATCAGCTGAGTGGCTAGCCCGGTACGGCGTGATAATTCGTGAGCCGGCCGGATGCCGTCCCACTTCACCATGATGCTGTTGGAGCTCAGGGCGCCAGTCCTAGCACTTACGGGCGCAGCAATACCAACACCTACCCCGAGGACACGCTGGCGGTCCGGCCCGATGCTGTCCAGCGCGAGGTTCACCATCTCACTCGCTACCTGTAGAGTCTGCTCCGGCATCTCATCCACGTCTTGGGAGACGGCCTTGTCCCACACGGGCTCCCCTTGAGCGTCACAGAGCATGACCCGTGTCTGCTGGTGCCCGATATCGACCCCCACGGCGTACACGGCAGACGCGCGGATCGAGAGCAACTGCGCGGGGCGGCCGTTGCGGCGTGTTCTCAGTTCGTCCTCTGAGGGGAGGGTCTCTTCGACAACGCCGGCGGAGATGAGGTCGGCTGTGAGGGTCGCCACGGTGGCACGCGACAGGCCGGTAAGTTGCTCCAGCTCAGAGCGGGTTGCGACCAGGTTCTCGTGGAGCGCACGCAGGACGCGTCTCCTGCCTTCGGTGCGCAAGCTCGAGGGCCTGGCGTGTGTGGCCGCGATGTCAACCTGCCCTCTCGTCGCCCGTCGAGCGGGCTGGCGTCCCAGCGACCGCGGAGCTTCCTGTTCTCGTGAACTCACAAAGCCCAGAGTACGGCGTGCGTCTGGCCTTAGACGGAACCCAGCACTCAAAACGCCTCCGTTGGCTTGACCTATGCCTAAGGCCGGAGTACAGTCGCTGGGCGCTTGGCCAGTTGAGGTGCGGTTGTCAGCTACGAAGTTTGACCGGGGGACCCATGAACGGGAACGCGCGCGCTCCGAGCGCTAGGTGGCCGCTGTTAAGGTCTCGGTGTGGGGCGGGAGTGTCGGCGCGAAGTAGGGCGACGTGCGGGACGTGAGAGGGCCCGAAAGGACCGCAAATGAAGCCAAGGACGTCCCGGTCGCCGCGGTGATGGTTTCTCCGGCGCACGTTCGTCGGTTACGTGCGGTGCTGTCGGCGGGCGGCGTCGCGGTGCTCGCTGTCCCCTGGATCGGACTGCTCATTGGCATCGTGGTGCTGGGGGGCGTTTTCCAAGCAGGTGCCCCATGTGGTTGCTTCCTGACGAAAAACAACCTCCTCACGACGGCACAAGAGTTCTCCTACATAGGCATTGCCGCCCTCGGAGCTGCGATGGTCATAATGACGGCGGGCATCGACCTGTCTGTCGGGGGCACAATGTGCCTGTCAGGTCTGATCACATCCGCGGTCATTCAGGACGGCCACGGTATCGCGCTCGCGGTGCTCGCAGGGCTCGGCATCGGGCTCGCCGTGGGAGCAGCCAACGGTTTGCTCGTCACCGTGCTCGGGATGCAGCCCTTCATCGCCACCCTGGGCATTTATTACGTGGCCTGGGGGTACGCGGAGGCCTTCCGCGGGGGCCTGACGGTCTACCCTTCAACTGCGTACGACAGCATCGGGCAGGGCACGATTCTCGGCGTACCAAACCCCGTGTGGGTGATGATTGTGCTTGCGATCGTCCTGGCACTGTTCCTCCGTTACGCAGGGTTGGGCAGGCACATCTACGCCGTCGGCGGCAACGAGGGTGCCGCGAGGCTGCTCGGCATCAGGGTCAAGGGGGTCAAGTTCTTCGCGTACGTCATGTCAGGCCTTCTCGGCGCCGTGGCGGGCCTGCTCTTGGCGTCGTTCCTGGGAGAGGCCGCCGCGAACGTGGGCAGTCAAGACACGCTCACCATCGTCGCCGCCGCGGTCATCGGGGGTGTCAGCCTGATGGGCGGCGAAGGCAGCCTCATCGGCGTAGTGCTCGGAGCCGCCCTGGTCCAGGAGATAGACGACGGGCTCATATTGGACAGGATCAGCGGAATTTGGGACACCTTCGTCGTAGGGGTCGTGATTCTGCTGGCCATCGGGGTGGACCAGCTGCGCCGACGCCTACGACGCAGTTAGTAAGTAAAAGGAGTGCCAAACAAGTGCTAAGTTCTGGGCGACACAAAGGACATTGCCAGCGAGCGTGCGAGGAAACAGACCAACCTGCGGAACACAAACGTAGCGCAAATAGAAGAACCGACCAAAGAAAGGGGAAGAAATGAACGAAACACCCGGGACGGGCGCCACCAAGACCAAGGAAGGTACTTCACGGAGAGATTTCCTAAAGGTCGCGGGAACCACTGCTGGTGCCCTGGCGACATCCTCGTTGTGGGTACCCAAGGCGTTCGCGGCAGTCCCCACTCGGAAGTACAAGATCGCGATCGTCCCCAAGGGCCTAGACAACCCGGTGTTCGCACTGGCCAGGCTCGGCCTCGAGGAGCGGGCTGCGGAGCTCGGCGACGTTGAGCCGATCTTCGCTGCCGGTGCGACGACCAATACCTCGCTCGACATCAACACCCTCGAGACCCTGATCTCGTCCAAAGTTAACGCCATTGGGATTAGCTGCAACGACCCGATAGCCTACGTGCCGGTGATCAACAAGGCCATAGACGCAGGCATATGCGTGATGTGCTGGGACTCCGACGCTCCCACGAGCAAGCGCGTTTGCTTCTACGGTGTCAACAGCTTCGTGGTCGGCCAGAACATGGGCCGTGAAATGAACACGCTGCTCGGGGGCAAAGGCAACGTCGCCATTATCAGTGGCGACCCCTCCGCACTCAACTTGAACCTGCGCATCAAGGGTGTGGAGTCGGTACTGGCTCCGGGCATCAAAGTCCTCACCGTCGCGTACACGATGGACGACACCCCGACGGCCGTCGCCGACACGGAGGACCTCATCAGCACCTACCCCGACCTCAACGGCATCATCATGGTCGGCGGTTGGGCCTTGTTCGGCAGCGAGGGCGCCACCCCACTGCTCGACAAGGCAAAGGGCCGCATAAAGGTCGAGTCCTTCGACCCGCTGGCGTCAGTTGTCTCGTACCTGCGCGACGACATTGTCCAGTCGGTTTGGACTCAGGACTACTGGGGCTGGGGCTACGAATCGACCACGATCCTCTACTCCCTGCTCCAGGGAGGGGCGTGGCACGAGACGATCCCGCAGCCGTCGCACAACGTGGCGCCGTCGGACTGGGAGGTCTGGCACGCGCGTTGGGCCGCGACCACAGGGAGCTACCAGGCGGCCCAAAAGGCCTGGGGTGAACCCGCCTTCACGCCCCCCGGTCCAGCGGGTTCTTCTGGACCGCTCAAGACGTGGAAGGCATAACCATTTCGTCAGCTGGCGATGGCGACGGGCATCTGCCCGTCGCCATCGCTTCGCCGATTCTCGAGGCGCGACGCGTCTCGAAGGCATTCGGCCACGTCCAGGCGCTGAGCGAGGTCGACCTCGACCTCATGCCAGGAGAAGTGCTGGCCTTGGTCGGCGACAACGGGGCGGGGAAGTCGACCTTGATCAAGATCCTCTCCGGCGTACTACAACCCGACTCTGGCGACATCCTGGTCAACGGGGAGCGTGTCCACTTGCACAGCCCGGTGGCGGCCCGGTCCGTGGGGATCGAGACCGTTTACCAGGAGCTGGCTGTCATACCAATGATGGACATCGCCGAGAACCTCTTCCTGGGCCGGGAGGAGCATATCGGGGGCTGGTTCGGACGGTTGCTGCCCATTATCAATAGGCGCGCCATGCAGCGCCAGGCGAGAGAACAGCTGAACTCGCTCAAGATCAACTTGGGAGGCTCGCTGCGCCAGCGCGTCGAGACCCTTTCAGGAGGCCAGCGCCAGGGCGTCGCGGTGAGCCGGGCCGTGCTCTTTGGGCGGCGGATCGTTATCCTCGACGAGCCGACAGCCGCCCTCGGGGTCCGCGAATCGCGGGCTGTGCTCGAGCTGGTCCAAACGATAAACAGCCGAGGAATGAGCATCATCCTGATCAGCCACAACATGCCGCAGGTCTTCGAACTGTCGAACCGCATCCTGGTCCTCCGGGCAGGACGGCGCGCCGGGGTGGTACGTACTGCCGAGACAGACATGGAACAGGTTGTGCGACTGATGACAGGAGCAGAGACCCAGACTGCTGTCTGACGCCATCTCCGGGCCTCACCCTGCTGGGCGTAGCGGGAGAACTCCTTCATCGGGAAGCCCTGGCTCCACAAGTACGCCGAGATAGCCCCAGGCGTCCAGAACCCGGTCAGGTGGCCCTTGAAGATCAGCCGGTCGAACATGGTCAAGCTCCCTGACACCCGCTCGGCGTGAATATCCTCGAAGACGGACATGGCCTCGTCCCTTCCTGGCAGTTGCTTGCGATTTGGTCATCACAGAGCAAAGCCCAAGGCGAGGGGCGGGCCAATCCCATGAAGGCTGAAGCGGGCAGGGCTAGGCCCGCAGGCTTCGGCCGCCCGTGGTACCGAATTTCGCTAGAGCGCCCCGGGCTCTTTGGTTGCGGCCGAAGGCTGCGTGAAGGGCGCAAGGTCGCGATTTGGCAGCCTCAAAGGGCGAAATGCGTGGTGAGCATTTGACCACGCCCTGGGTCACGGAGAAGCGAAGTTCGGACAGTCCGAAAGGACCCGGATGGTCAGAAAGGAGAGATGACCACGTGGGCCCGCCGCAAGACGGCGTCGGCCGTACTTACCGCAGGATCAGGCGGCGACGCGGTACTCGTGGAGCAGCCGGCCGAGCCGGTCGGTTCGCTGCACGCCGGCACCGCTGGTGAAGCGGTGCCTGGTGGAGTAGGGGACCGGCGCCTCAAGGACGATCCCGCGGTGCGGGCGCTTTTCGTGGTTGTAGTGAAGGACGAACTCCCGGAGCACCTGGTCGAGATGGCGTTCACTGCGGATGAGCACCCAGTCCAGGCACTCGGCCCGGGCGGTGCGGACAAAGCGTTCCGCGAACGACGAGCTGCTGGGCGAGGAGGTAGCCGAGCCCCGTGGCGTTCTCCACCGCCCAGGTGCGCTCAGCCCAGTCCTTGGCCCACTCGATGAGCCGTGCCAGCTGGTCAGGGTCCGAGCGCACGCGCAACTGGCCCAGGACGCTCTCGTGCTCGTCCAGGGCGACAGCGGTGTGCGAGCCCTTGTGCGAGTCGATGCCGATCGTCACAACCATCAAGAACTCCTTCAGTTCGCTGGGAAAGTTGGCCCGCGGCGGGCACGTCGAATTTCAGGGACAACGGCGCCACGCACTTCTTATCAGCCACGCCACCAGGAGGCCCGACGAGTCGGCAACTCGTTCAGAAGCCAAGCCATCTCTGGCCGGCAGACGGCTCGTGAGCCAGCTCATCGGATCTCTCGACGTTACGGCTTGGCCGCGGCGCCTTCGTGGATGCCTCATAGAAACAATTAGGCGGCTCTGGAGCACAACCGATGCATTAGTCCTGGTGGGGCACTCCGGCCAGCAGCCACTCGACCGTGCGCCGGGGAGCCTCGGTAAGCAGGGCGAGGGCCAGCGTCCTCCGGGGCAAGCGGACGTGGCGCCGCCCTTGCTGCACAGCTGTCACCACTTGGCGCGCAACTTCGTCACGGTCGGTGTTGACGAACAGCTGGAGCTGGTAGAAGCGCCTGTACGAGCGCTGGATGGGCAGGTAGCTGCACGCCCTCTCCAACAGGTCGGTGTCAACCGGCCCCAGCTCCACCAGGGTGGTGCCGACGGGCCTGCTCCGCAGGTCGGCTCGCAGGCCGGCCGTGAAGTGGCTCAAGCCGGCCTTGCTAGAGCAGTAACATGCTGAGCCCGGGAACACGCCCAGCGCGGCCACGGAGGAGACGTTCACCACGTGCCCTCCTCCACGCTCCAGCATGCCGGGCAGCACCTGACGGCACAGCAGCACAGGGGCCAGCAAGTTGACCCGGTAGAGCTGCTCCAGCTCCTCGGCAGGAGTGCGGGCAAAGTCGCCTGTGGTGCCGACCCCGGCGTTGTTGACGAGGATGTCGACCGGTCCACCGCGCGCCTCAACCCGCGCGATGAGCCCGCAGACCTGCTCCGGGTCGGCCAGGTCGGCGGGGAAGGCGGCGCCGCTCAGCTCGGCGGCCAGTTCCTCCAGCGGCCCCGGGGACCGGGCCACCAAGGCCACTCGGCCACCGGCGGCCGCGAAATGGCGGGCCAATGCTTCGCCTATACCCCGCGACGCCCCGGTCACTAGCACCCGATGGTCCCGTATGTCCACGGTCACACCCCAGTTTGTCCTGCGCTGTCATGCCATTTTGCCACATGCTCGGTGTCGGGGTTAGCTGCCGGGCATACTGCTTGCGGATGGCGCCCGGTGGTCCCGCCGTCTGGCCTAACCAGGTCCTCCGAAGGGAATGAAATCCGAACGACGTTCGTACTGTCAACGCCGGCTCAATCCTGACCCCGTAACGCCGGTCGAAAATTGACCCCCCTCCTCTGGTCCACTGTCACTCTTGGTGGTCGAGGGGCTCCCTCCTCTGGGGGTTTTGGCCCGCACTATGGTGCCAGCCGTCGGTGGTTCGAGGCACCTGGGCCATTGTGAGGGATGGTTTGGGCGACCATGGCTCAAGCACCGTCTTCTGACGGCACGCGGCCGAGGTCGCGGTTCTTTAGCCGGTAGCTGTCGCCTTTCAGGCTGACCACTTCGGCGTGATGGACCAAGCGGTCGATCATGGCGGCGGCAACTGTGGCGTCACCGAAGACCTCACCCCAGCGCCCGAACGGCTTATTGGACGTGACGACCACGGACGCTCGTTCATAACGCGACGGGACAAGTTGGAAGAACAGGTTTGCCGCCTCGGCTTCGAACGGGATGTAGCCAACCTCATCGATGATGAGCAGCGGCGTGCGCAGCAGCCGTCTCAGCTCGTCGTGCAAGCGGGCGGCGGAGTGCGCCGCCCCCAGCCGGTCGACCCATTCGGCAGCAGTGGCGAACAAGACACGGTGGCCCGCTTGACAAGCTCGGATCCCAATCCCCGTGGCCAGATAGGTTTTGCCCGTGCCAGGCGGGACCCCGACAGACTGCAACAGTTACGTTCGTTGTTGCCCTGCGAAGTGCGGGTGACGTCCCCGACGCACCCGTTGTCGGGGCAGTTATTGCAGGCGCACTCGTTCCAACGCAGGAACGGCGTGCTGATGCTTGTGGTGACCTTGCCGGACGGCTCTCGGGGCACCATGCCCGCCGATGTAACAGGGGTGCTCGGGGACCAGCGGGCCGAGGGCGTCCCGGTGGTGCTGTCTGCGGAGGGTGTCCGTCAGCTACACGCCCTGGTCATCGCGCTGAAGAGCACGGGCAGAAGACGCGCTGGGCCCAAGACGCGCAAATAGGCTCGACCAACCTCGTACGCGACCAACGAACAAGGGAGGTGAGCCTTTTGCGAAGGCTCAGATTAGCCGCGCCGGCCCAGCTGCCGCTGGATTTGCTGGACGGCGCCAATGGTGCAGGGATCTGGTGGCGCCTGTCGGAGCCGGCCCAAGCCCGGGTGCTTGCCCTGCTGGCGGCCCTCATCGCCAAGGGAGTGCTGATGGAGGAGGCCGACAGTGACTGACCTCTTGGCCAAGGTGAGCCCGGCTCACCTGAGCCGGGACGCATACGTCTATGTCCGCCAGTCGACCCTCACCCAGGTGCGCGAGCACACAGAGAGCCTCGAGCGCCAGTACGGGCTGGCCGACCGGGCCATGACGCTCGGCTGGGCTCCTCGCCAGGTCGTCATCATCGACGACGACCTCGGCCGTTCGGGGGCGGAGAGCTCGGCCCGGGAAGGCTTCAAGGCCCTGGTGGCCGACGTGGGCCTCGGCAAGGTGGGGGTCATCTTGGGGATCGAGGTCTCCCGCCTGGCCCGCAACAACGCCGACTGGTACCAGCTCTTGGACCTCTGCGCCCTGACCGACACCTTGATCGCCGATGGTGACGGGCTATACCACCCTGCCGATTTCAACGACCGGCTCGTGCTCGGCCTGAAAGGGACGATGTCGGAGGCCGAGCTGCACCTGATCCGCCACCGCTTGACCGCTGGCCTGTTGCACAAGGCGGCCAAGGGGGAGCTGCGACAAGGCTTGCCCGTCGGCTACGGCTACGACGAGACGGGCTCGGTCGTGATGACCCCCGACGAGGCCGTGCGGGAAGCCATAGCCACGGTCTTCCGCCGCTTCGACGAGCTGCGCTCAGCTCGCCAGGTCATGTTGTGCATGCAAGGCGA